>Ga0207692_10000248_pt1 | contig 18389 bp, 20 predicted proteins | sample LARL52metaG_FD_184345 | JGI IMG/M metagenome (GOLD analysis project Ga0207692, IMG submission 184345) | Corn, switchgrass and miscanthus rhizosphere microbial communities from Kellogg Biological Station, Michigan, USA - LAR L5-2 metaG... | ecosystem: Host-associated > Plants > Roots >...
AAAGAGCAATGTCGGATGAGCTTAAATACCAAGTATTTGATAAACCACAATATTTTCTGGACAGGCCCAACATAAGCGTGATGCCCTTAAATAGGGCCTAAGCCCAGAATGGCAGGTAGCGGGCGTACTTTCGGGAACCCCCTACCGCCTCATCGGGCTTGATCAATCCAGCTTCGATGGTGGCCGCGATCACTTGCGACGTTACTGCGGCCTTGCTTTCGGACAGTCCAAATCGCTCGCGCAACGATTGGTTCGTCATTTGCTCGGAGACAACCCATCTTAGCGCACAGTGTTGGTAGCAAGCGCGAACACGATCCTCGCGACCCATCTCTTCGAATGGCTTTGGTCCGTACACGATGACGATCGTTCGCCGATAGCCTGCGCGGAAATCAGGAGCCGGCAACTGAAACGCCTCTGCCTGATGAACCACTCGGTCGATACCACTGCTTTTCTCCTCACATATGCTCATACGCCTCATGAAGTCTGCCAGCCGTTCATTGCGCGACTGATATCCATCGATGAAGCGTTCAACAGGTACGATCGGCTCACCTGGGTTCGAAATCTCGATGCGGTTCGCATAGATCTCGATCATCGGACTTGCGCCGCCGATCGAGAGATCCTGGTGGATGAGCGCGTTGGCGACAAGCTCCCGAACGCTGTCTTGTGGCAAGAGCTTCACGCTCTTTCGCAAAGCGTTCTCAATCACCTCGTTTTGTGGGAGCTGCGCCATAACGAATGAAACGAGGCCCGGAAAGCCAACTGCATATCCGCGCTGTCCCGGCTGGTCGACGCGAGTATCGAGTTTCGATTCGCCGGTATAAACCACAACGCGCGGCGCCTTGCGGGCCAAATCGGGAAAGCGTTCCAGTTTCTTCGCTAGGAGGAGCCCGGCAATGCGCCGTATCACAAAGGTTCCGTCTTGTGTATCAATTAGTCTTTCGCGAACGAGGCGATCAAGCACTCCAACTCGATCCGTTGGATATGGTTGTTTCATCAGGTCGAAGAAGCTCTGCGTATCGAGAAGGTCAATGACCCCCTCAGGACTCAATCCGTCGAGGCATGGTTCCTCTAGCCAATCTGGTCCGCCCTCTGCGAAGATCGCGCGCAATCGATCTTCCGACATCGGTACGAGTGATTGTCCAGAGCGCATCAGATACTTGCCATCTAAATGATAAGCAGTACCATGCGGCCTTGATGGTATGCGGAACACGACGACGCGCCCGTTCCGATGCGCAATTTCCTCGACATCCACACGAAAACCGATCTTCTGAAACAGCCGATCAGCAGCCTCCACAACATCTCCAAAGGCTGCAGTGCCGACTACGGGCCGAGGCGGACTGTCGGCGACCCCAAGCACCAGATGACCACCACCTCGTTTGCAATGGCTACGCAATAAGCTGACAGCTTTTCGCGATCGAACTGATTTTTCGCCTCCTTGAACTCTAGATTCTGGTACTCCGATGGCGCTTGTCGCCACAGATCAATCTGGCTCGGTGTGATCACCATCGCTCAATTGCCTCACTTCGCTTCGAGGGTTGCCTAGGGCGTGCATCGGCCGATAGATTTAGGATACCCGCTGCCGTTTAGCTGGGCCATGATTCAATCAAATCACTGGAGCCGCCCCATTGGGCTCGGTGGGCTTGGAGTGGCAGCTTGGCAGTTTCAGTCCCCCGACCGCTTCAATGGGTAACTCAGGTCAAGCCGCTCAACTCGTGCAAGCGATGGCGGGCTTTGAAGGCGGCAGCGGCGCGGCGGATGGATTGAATGCTGGCGTTCTCAATGCCGGCACGTCAGAGCAGACGTTGCTGACGACACCGCACACGTGAGGCAGCGGATTTCCGAACTCTCCGCATCGATCTTGGTGACTGCGCCTGCCCGCTCGAGGCATTCCATAAGCTCCTGCAGAACGTCCGCACTCGGTCTGATGCGCGGGAGAAACCATCCTGCAGGCACGGGCGGTCTAAAATCGATGCCGATAACAAACGGCTGTCTGTTGCTAATGCTATTGCAATACCCGCCTTCGACTAGTTGGGACACCGCCATGATCCACCGCCCACCCACCGCCGATGCTAGGATCGGCGCGGGGTGAGCCGGACGGCGGTGGTGATGTGGCCGGCGACGGACCGCGAATCCGGCCCCGCGCCGAATCGCAGTTTACAATTTTGGCTTAGTCAGCGCTACCTGCGATGAACCCTGCATCCCCTTTAATCACCGGCTTCAAACAAAGGAGCCCAACCGAAATGCTTTATTCCGAACGCCTTGACGCTCTCACACCATGCCCCCTTTGCGGCTCCGACTACATTGTTGAATTCTTCGTTTCGTCGGTTGGCGGCCTCATTCAGGATGGACGTGGCGGTCTTACCTACTCCGTACATCGTGTTCCAGGTTCCTTGACGTAGAAGATAATCGTAGCGAGCCCTGCGCGCGTTCACATAGAAGTAAGATGGGCAAAGCAGCTGCAATTTCTCAGACCACCAGATCGAGGAGGCCAACTGATTGGCGGTCTCTCGTTCAGACATCCCCTCCTTCTTGAGCTGCTGCATATAGTTTCGAGCGTATTGTTCTACTGCTTCCCAGCTAGGCTCGTCGTCGCGAGCATTAGCGACCGACGCTGCCGCTGCGATGAAAACAACCGCCGCCACGATGAACTTTTTCATCTTGGCTTACTCCAGATTTTCGGGAGGCGACGCTAGTGCGGAAGCTTAGTCAGCGCAACCGCTCCGAAGATCGTCGTGACCGTGCTTTCCTCGGCAAGATCATCCCGTCACGGCGCAGCGCATCAACTCGCCTCGTAGATGCTCCCGCGCTGTCGCTTTAATTCAACTTGGATTAAGGCTCTCGGCAACGAGCCGCCGATATTCTCAGAACATTATTTCTTTGCTCTAGATGGCTTGCTCACCTCCAAGCTCCATGGATCAATCCCCGGGAGGGGGGGATGATGCGGATGATGCCAACCATTGCAATGCGCGATCTCGTGGCGGCGCGCAATTTCGATAGTTATTCCATATCTGCGCTGAAAATCGTCGGGCAAAAGATAAATGAGGCAAGAGCGGCGGTCGAACGCTGGGAAAGCGCAGCCAAACGCAAGCTGTTGTCCACAGAAATTTGCCAGTTCTTCGTGATCTTTTACGATGAATTCTTCCAACCTCCCGTCAAATGGCCTGTCAAATTCAGGGGGTGGAAATATAATTACTTCATTTGGTTGATAACGCTGCTCAGCGGCTTTTGCCGAGGTCGTGGCGGAGATTGCCAGCACAAGCGCCGCGGCGAACCACATCGCATCAAAGGTGTTGCGCCTCATTTTTCTCTCCGGCGCCTGATTGACAAGAGCCTTTTTACGTCGATGCAGCATTGGTCGGGTGCGGTCATGTGTCCGGCCTGTTGATGCGGCGCGGATGGCCGCTGGCCCTAATGCTCTGCGCGGACCAGGTCCCAATCGAGAGCACGCATTCGAAGATGCGCGGAAGACTTGCTGCTAAGGCATTCGGTTGGCTCGCTTGCGGTGCATAGGTCTCACAGTGCCGGCGTCCGTAATTCCGAGCGTCGGGAAATGCGCCCGGATCATATCGGCGACGTAGCTCGGGGCTAAGTGCGCATAGTGTTTTTCGGCCGACGTCACGATTTTTGACCCTGACGACTTCCGTGACGAGGCGACTTACGCGAACCCGCACTGCTATCCTAGCGGCCCGCGTACCACCGTCATCGTCAACGGCATCGTCGTCATCGAAAATGCGACCCACACCGGTACCACACCAGGCATCGTGCTGCGTCGCGCCGCCGACGGTAGCGTCGGCTAATAGGCACTTGTGCGACATTGCAAGGTCGCGCATCGACGTCCGCTTTGGGCAAACCGGACATTGAGGCGACATACGGCGAATGACCGAGTTTGACCCCGAGCGGTCATTGACGGTGCACCGCGGAATAACCCCAGAGCGCACTTTGATCGTATTACCCGGCGGCATCCCGCTAGGCCGCAAATTTGTGAGCTGACTGCTGAGGAGGTTCTCAGCTTGTTAAAGCCAGAGCCCAACCAAACTTGCGGCTTCGTGCGAGTCACGTTCACAAGCAAGCAGTCGATTTCTACCCATCGTTCTTCCCGTTAGGGTCTTCTTCGTGGCTCGGCGTCGTGATCTGGCATGGCGACCAAGATAAGAACAGCAGAGATGGTCATCACAAATCGAAATGCGCTGGGAACGCCGTTCCATTGTTGTGATTGCCACATTCCGAACCACTCTCCTCCTATCGACATGAACCCGACCTGCCAGAGTAAGAAACCGAGCGTGAGGCCCAAGATCGCGAATGTCTTGGTTCGATTGAACCGATCGGCATCTGCCCGAATGTTACGCAGTAGCGAGATCGCGCCAACCCAGCACAGACGCCGTTCGATCTCGCGAGGCCAGATGCACCGTCGATTGCCCCCCGTTTTCCGTGTACGATGTTCTCAGGAAGCAGGCGGCAACAACTGCCTATGGAGCCGCCGATACTCCTCTGCGGCGACGCCACTCGACAAGTTCTTCAGCCAGAACCACGGTTGAGGTGAAGGCTATGAAGCATACACCGGCAAAGAGTAACAATTCGAAGCCGATGAAACTGAGAAGCCAGATTACGCTAGCCATCGAGCACATCACGACGGCTAGCAGCAGCAGACAATAGATGATGCGTAGCATGATCGCCCCCCGATCCCGCTTCAGCCGATACCACTGAAGGAATGGGGCGGAAGTCGTTCTAATCTGCGGCGGCCAAGTGGCAGGAGCCAAGCACGCCTCGGCAGCGATCCGAGCATCATCGATCTCTTGCGTGCGGATGGGCTTATCGGAGCCTCGTAAAATACGTCCTCTTGGCGCAATTACGTTATTTCCAGATACTTCACCTTCATCGAAGTTTGCTCGCGCGCAAGAGGTTTATCGCTCATTTTCGATCAGCCCCCGCCGTCGCCCCCGCCTGGTTCTTGCTCTAGAGCATTTTTATCGATGTTCGGCGTGCGGCGGATGGGTGGACTGCGCAAGCTTGGCCGTTCGACCATGAAGGCCCCTTACCGCGTCCGGCCGACCGTTGGGTGCATCACCTGCGCCGATCTGAACGTGTAGGTCTCCGTCAACGGCGTTTACGAGGTCGCGGGAGAGGCACCGGCTCCCGAAAGGCTTGTCCGAACGTTTGGGAATCGTCCGAGGATGGTGTCGCCAATGGTACACCTAACAAGCCCGCAGATTGCAACGAAATCGAGCCGGTGTGTTGAATGGAGAAGGCGTCTCCAAATTCCATCTTCTGGGGGCTCTCCGACGGAGCAGGAAGGGCGTCTATAGCTGCATCGCTGGCCTCTTTGGAAAGCTCACTCCTAACACTTATCTCAAGTAAGAGGAGGATGAGAGCAATTCCAACTAATCCCGCAACAACAAAGGTTAGCGTCTTGTGGCGGCTCAAATTGCCTAGCAGCTGACGGATTGTGCGCATGACAGGTTCGCCGTGTGGCATTATAGCGATAGCGTCCATTCGACTGCGGAAGTTCGTGCCTTCAAGCAGCTGATGAAACCTACGCAAGAGCCCTCGGCCTTGCGCCATCATAGCGTCAACGCGCCGCCAAAATTGCACTGCGACCGAAATCTCTGTCACTGCTCTCCCCGACCGTCGATCAATGGAACAGTCCGTCGCTTGCCCGCAAGCGACTTAGCGCCGAACCTAGAATGCGGCTTTTACTGCGCGCTTAACGAAATCGAAATCGGCAGCCTAACCCGATATTAAGATTAACGGCCGAACGGGTTGATCTGTTGCAGCTTTAAATCAATTTGCAACCGAATTTCGATCAGGCTGCGCCGCTCTTAGTTGTCGTCTAAGCTGAGAGCGCAACAATGGGCCAAGCACGCATACACGAAGGCGTTAATCGAGCCCGGGATTCAAAGGCGCGGAGAAGTCCTCAGCCAGGACCCGCTGTCATGAGGGCTGGTAATTATCTCGCCGTTATATGCTTATTCTTCGGAGCTGCGATCGCCGCGTTTGTCTCTGGATCACTTGAGCAACGACTCGGAAATTTATTTTCCTTTGGTTTGATGCCTGCGGTCGGCTTCTACGCAGGTGGTTATGTCTTGGGGCATCTGCTGGTGTTCGGCGTCAAGCTATGTGACACGATCATGGCACGCTGCTCTCAGTATGCGGCGCACTTGGCGAATACTCTCTTAAACTGGGCAGGCGCGTATATCTCGAGTTGGTTGGCTGGTGGCGTCCACACCAAACCCAACGCTGCGGGTCCTAATGACGACAAGTTCCCACTTGAGGTGCAGCGCAATTGGAGACCCTGGTCTCTGATCGTCGCAGCCGTGTCCTTGGCTGCAGCTGGTTTGGGCTGTCTTGTCACCACCCCCTCTTATTGGCAACTTCACCCTCAACACGAAGCGTGGACCACTGCAAAGGCTATTCAAGCCGTGGTCGAGCAAATTATCGGCGTTGAATCCAACGGCGATCCAAACGCGAAGAACAAGCGATCTAGCGCGACGGGACTTGGCCAATTCCTCGACGAAACTTGGCTCGATATGATAAGCGCGCACCGACCCGATTTGGCCAAGGGGCGCAGCCAGGCGGAAATCCTAGAATTGCGACGGGATGCCAAAATCGCGCGTGAGATCACGGCGCGACTTACCGAGCGAAACGCCGAGGTGCTGAGCAAACGAGGTCTGCCTGTCACGCCCGGAACGCTATACTTGGCTCACTTTGCTGGTGGCGCAGGAGCAGTGGCGATCCTATCGGCAATGGAGGACGCCGACGCTGCCCTTGTTATGGCGACCGCCGACGCAACCGGTCGAACGAAGCGAGAAAAAATCATCAAGGCAAATCCTTTCCTCGAAGGCTTCACGGTCGCTAATCTTAGGAATTGGGCGGACCACAAAATGCGCATTCCTCATCTATAGGTGCCTAGCACCGCGGGGTTGACCCGAGATGGCGTCCCCCCGGCGGCCTGACTAGCCAACCATTTCACCATCAGACCATTAGGTCATTCGACGTATGAGCGCTATGCCGAGCTTCGGCAGCATGTGGGAATAGTCATAGCGGGAGACGCTTGGTGACGGGAGATGACGGGTAAACCGGTTATATCTCTCACACGCGCGCGCGTGATGTCGATAATCTATTTTAGCGTCACCGCGTGTCACCAAGGTGATTGTCCGGCAGCTCTGGCTTTGCTCAAGCGGTCTTCCGCCGCCGTCGCCACGAACCGAGAAGACCACGCCCGCAAAGGTCAGGCCGGGCAGCCCGGCACCGGTCCAGACACTTTCGAGATTTCAGCAGTCAACCCGCAACGGTCAACCTTAAACTAACATTCCACTTGGACCACCCCAGCGGGGCCACTGGCTCTTATCGTTTACAGCGGACACGGGACCACACGTTCTACTTGCCGTTTGCGGATTTGTTGGTAGCCTATACGCTGGCTGGGAGCGCTTTTTTTGCGACTGAAATGTCTAGAAAAAATATAGCGATAGTCCTGGTTATGGGGTTATTCGCACTCCTCGTTTACGTGGCGTCGAGTTGGAACGCCACAACTTCTGGGATTGAAACAAAAGGTTCTGATGCATCCTTGGCTGTCCAATACTTGTCCTTGACGACCGCGATTGTGTCCCTGCTGACTGCAATCGTCGGTCTCCTCAAGGGCACTGTAAAGAAGGGGAGCGGCGCCGACACATGATGAAGCCGACTGCGTGGCGATCTCTCTTTATTGCATCCTTCGTGGCGGCAACAGCCACGTGCGCAGCTGGACGCGAAGGAGTGTTTCCCAACCCACGACCTGATCGAACTTGGGGGAGAACCGCTGGGGGTATCTTTACATCCGGAAAGAGCATCGCCGTCGTTATCGGAATCAGCAACTACATCGGCACACGGGCGGGTGGATATCCCGCGCTCCCCACCGCGAAGCGTGACGCCGACAAGATGGTTGATTTCCTGCTCAACGATGCAGGATTCGATACCGTCTACCTGCTGACCGATGAGGACGCCACCAAAGTAAAGATTGACAAGTTGATGACCGATGTAATTCCGGCCGTTGTCACGGCACGCGACAGGTTCTTGTTCTACTGGTCCGGTCACGGGGACCAGAGGTTCAGTGGAGACGGGCGCCCGTTCGGCTTTCTTCCGGTGGCAGATTCGAAGTCAAAAGAGTTTTCTGGCATGGTTAGCATGCAGGATTTGGAACGATGGGATAGGTATCTTGATGCGCGGCAAGCGCTGTTTGTATTGGATGCCTGCCTCAGCGGCTTAGCTGGCTTTCAAACGAAGGCGCCACTTAACGCACGTTTGGAGCAACTGTCGTTGCCGGCGCGTCATCTTATTACAGCGGGGACAAAGGATGAGATCGTCATTTCCGGCGACAAATGGGGAGGAAGCCTGTTCACGGACTCCTTCATTTTAGGGGCAAAAGGCCAAGCCCGCAGCCCCTCGGGCATCGTAAGTCTTCCTGTGTTATTGGATTTCATTCAGGAGCGGGTGGCCAGGGAAAGGGAGCTAGTGAACTGGTCAAAAAGTCTTACCCCGCAAATCCAGAGCCTCCAACATGGCGAAGGGTATTTCTTCTTTACACCTGTAGTTCCAGTAGGGCTGCCGCCCAGCGCCGCGACCCCTCAAATTCCAGAGCAGAAAGGACCATCTGAGGTGGAGGCGCGAAATCGCTCCGTTGCAGAAGCGGAGCAACAGCGGCTCGCTGCTCTCAAAGCGGAGGAGGAGCGCAAGCGAAACGCAGAGGCTGAGGCGGCAGCCAGATCTGCCGTGCCATCGTTCACTGGGCTGTTTGCAATGAGAACCAATACTGAAGTCGGTGGGGGAACAGCTGCCTCTTCAGTTCTGGTCGACTCGACAGATGCGTGCGCAGCAGTCTGTGCGCGGGACCATATCTGCAAAATGTTCACTTACAACAAGGCCACTCGGGTATGTTACACACATTCGTCCACTTTGAGATTTTTTTCAACAAATGAAAAATACGACTCTGGCACATTCAGACCGGAAGCTGAAAAACAACGGCCCAAAGAAGAGGTGCGGCTGCCCCCAAGCGCTACGGGGCTATTCACGATAACAAGCAATACTGAAGCCATCGCGACTTCGATCCGGAATGGTTACATCACCGAAGTGCGCGCTGCGTCGATACCTGAATGCGAGCAAAAGTGTGCAGAATCACCGGCCTGCAAAATATTCACCTACGATAGGCGTTTTCAAAATTGTTTTATATATTCCGATGCTGATTTCAGGCCGAGTGAAAAATTCATCTCTGGCGTACGCAAGTAGTCGCCGCCTCCCTTCAATCTGCGGCTTACCTGCCTGGGTAAGCGCGCTGTCAACGCGCGAACGACCTCAAATAACGTGCAATCAAGGCAGTCCTTCAGTCATGCGACGCATTTCAGGCCGATGCCAGCGCGGCATCCGCTACGCCCTGTGGGCGCTTGGCGAGGCCACGACGATGGAAATTCTCGATAATTGCTACCCCTGGCCGGGTGAAGATCGCCGGCAGCGCAAGAACCGAGCGCGAGCTGTGTGCCTCGCGGCCAGGAAGATGGCGATTGTCGTCGGCCGGACTTGGCCTGGTGGCAACCTATGGCGGCTCAAGGACGCCGAGCCGGAAGCATAATAAGCAGCCCATAAGGAGAGATTGACACTAGGGAAGAAAGAACCAATGGTTCACTAGTCGCATGAGGGGGGCTGGTCTCAAAACAGTGATCCAAAGCGGACATTGAGTAGACATCGCCGAATGACCATCGAAGGACTCCGGAGAGGTTCGAATCCCTCCGGAGCTACGCAAGGCCACTAAAATTTTTATCCCGCCACGACGATTGCAACCGTTGCGAAGGACAAAGCTAAGGCAAGCGAGAAACCGATTAGCAGGCTAACAAGGCATCGTTGCAGTCTCAGCCGGTAAGGCGTGCGAGCAAGATGGGCTTGTTGACCGGGGGAGAGGATTTCTATGGGTTCGAGGGGTGTCATGGGAGTTAGCTCCTAAGAAAATGCCCCCCGTATGTCAGGGCCATAACTCGGGCCAGTTAACCAATCGTTACCACTTATGGGCGGGGGCAACTCGACACACCTGACCGACCTCTGGCGGTTCGTGTTTTCTCGCCATTTACAACGCATCCCATCTATCTTTGGGACGCCGAACCGGACAGATGCAGGAACCTGTATAAGCAAGAAGCCGGGCTTACTCGATCACCTCGTCGGCTCGCAACAAGAACGTTTGCGGGACAGCAAGGCCAAGAGCTTTCGCGGTGTCCAGGTTGACGGCCAGCTCGAATTTAACTGGCTGCTCCACCGGAAGGTCAGCGGGCCTGCTACCTTGCAGTATTTTATGAACAAAAATCCCACTGCGGCGCCACAGGTCAGACTCCAAAGCACCGTAAGACACCAGCCCGCCCGCCTCAACGAATTGCCGTAACGATGTTGCGATGGGGAGACGATACTTGAGCGCCAGGTCTGCGATATTCTTCGGAGGTAGACTTGCGTGCACAACTACAGCGTCCGAACTTTCTTGCGCCATTTTGGCAAAAGCGGCATCGAACTGATCAGCGCCGCTGACCATCACGATAGGGTCTATTTTGATTGTCGTGGCACGGCCCGCTAACTGAATTTGTTCGATGATTTGCTTAGGCGACCTCGGTAATGCGAGTGAGGCTATAAGAATCGGCGATTGCTTCCTGTTCGGGTTTTCGCGAAAAATTCGTCGCCCTGCAACTTGCGACTTTTGCAACACAATCGGCACTTAGCCGACTTGGCAAGAGGGTTTCCCCTTTGTCGCTTTCGGGGCGAAGCGGACCTACGCGGTCATGCAGCTTCGACCTCATCGGTCGCTAATGACCCAACTCGGACATGAAGCGGCCGCGCCATACGGCGCATCATCGGTCTGCAATTGACCGCAAGGACAGCAGGTTGGCCTGTTTAGTCCAGGGGCGTAGTATGCTGGGAGTTGTCGGATAGTCCAGAAGCTCGGTCAGGCCACGATAAATCCGCGATGGCGGGCCGCGATGCAGCGGATTGAGGACTGGCTCAAAAAGCTCGGCATGTCCGAGTACAGCCGGCGCTTTACGGAGAACGACATCGATACCTCCGTCCTCCGTCATTTGACCGATCAGGATCTCAAAGAGCTTGGCATCTCACTCGGGCATCGGCGAAAGATGTTGGCAGCGATTGCGGAGCTTGCCAGTGCCGTTCCGGCATCGCCACAGCCTGCATCGACCGAGCCGAAGCCCCAAGACACTGCGGAACTCCGCCAAGTCACGACTCGGTGGCGTTTGTCCGCTTTGGGGGCGAAGCGGACATGCCTAGTCGTTTAGCCGATTCGGCTATGTTGGAATGCGCTCGGGCTCGATAACATAAGACATGATTGGTCCTTCTGCGTTACCGACCACTCGATACGCCAAGAGCGGCAACGTCCACGTTGCCTACCAAGCATTCGGCGAGGGTCCGATCGATCTCGTATTCTTTCCGGGGTTTGTTTCGAACATCGAGGTCTACTGGGAGGAGCCCTCATTTGCGCAGTGGTTGCGTAAACTCGGTCGCTTTTCCCGCGTCATCATGTTCGACAAGCGTGGCACCGGGTTGTCCGACCGTCTTGAGCGGCTACCCACCATGGATGAGCGCATGGACGACGTGCGCGCGGTGATGGATGCGGCCGAGTCGAAGCGCGCGGCGGTGTTCGGTCTGTCGGAGGGTGGCTCGCTCGCGACGTTATTCGCCGCGCACTATCCCGAGCGCTGTCAGGCGTTGATACTGTGGGGCGCGTTTGCCCGCTTCAACTCATGGTTCCCGACGCCCGAGCGCCTGAATGATTTTTTTGATTACGTGGAGACCAAGTGGGGCACCGGCTCGAACATCGTCGCCTGGGCCCCGTCCAAGGCGAACGATCCGGTTTTCCGAGAGTGGTTTGCGAAACGAGAGCGTACAGGCGCGAGCCCGGCCGCCGCCACGGCCCTAATGCGCATCAACAGTGAGATCGATATCTCGGGAATTCTGCCCTACGTGCGCGTCCCGACGCTGGTGATCCACCGCACCCATGACCCCGTGGTGAACATCGAAGGCGGCCGGTATCTGGCGAACAGCATCCCAAACGCCCGGTTGCTGGAATTGCCGGGCACTAACCACCTGCCGTACCTCGGCGACGACCTGGATCACGTGCTCGACGAGATTGCGGAGTTTCTGACCGGCGCCAAGGCCCCGGCCGGCGCCGAGCGCATTTTGGCGACTGTGCTCTTCACAGACATTGTCGATTCGACCCAACGTGCCGAGGCGATGGGCGACCGTCGCTGGCGCGAGCTGCTCGATTCGCACAACGCAGTCTTTCGCCGCGAGCTGGTTCGCTTCCGCGGCGTCGAGGTTAAAACCCTGGGGGATGGCTTTCTGGCCACTTTTGACGGGCCTGGACGCGCCATCCATTGCTCGCTTGCGCTGATCGGCGCGCTTCGTTCGCTGGGTGTCGAAATCCGCGCCGGGCTTCACACCGGTGAGGTCGAGGTCGGTTCGAATGACGTGCACGGCATCGCCGTGCATATCGCCGCGCGGGTGGCGGCACAGGCGCAGCCGAGCGAATGCCTGGTCACTCGAACGGTAAAGGATTTGGTAGCTGGCGCGGACGTGCGTTTCGCTGAACGCGGCAAGCGCGAACTCAAGGGCCTGGCCGAAGGGATCGATCTGTTCGCTGCTTCACCGGCACAGCTCCAGGCATAAGCCAAGTCGTCGTCAAGTTAGTTCGAGCTGATGTCGCCTATTGGCACTAAGCGTCGTTTTGCTGGCGTGCAGCAAATTGGTCGCAATGGGTGCAAAGCGGACATGGCGAAAGCGAGCTGGCGGCGGGAGTGATTAGGCCCTGTACCCTTAACGAACGCGCTGATCGCAGCAGGTTATGCGTTTACTCTGCGGTTACGCCAAGGCGACGCATTTTTACGCCTACGCTTACGAGGTCCAAGAAAGTGACATTGACGATGGAACTCCGTTAAGTCCATGCTGGTGGCGGGTGCGACGGCCGGTTGCGCGGCGTGACTGCCATGCAATCCAAATACATTGCGTGGGCCGCAATTGTCATCTTCGGACTACTCTTCGGCTACCCAGCGGGAATACTGACGCCGTCCCCGGCCTCATCGCTGGTGCTGGCCTTCCCGGTCTGATCTTCGCGAGCGGTGGCGTTCTCGGCTGGTGGCGACGGCGGCAGAAGATCGCCTGAGCTTCCGGCACAACGTTAGCGCCCTAAGCGCTCCGACCCCCCGATCCGAACAAACCATATGCGCGTCGCGGCGCAGACAAGCAATCTAGTGTCTGTAGCAATTCGTTAGGCACCCTCAAGGAGGCGCACTGTGACCACCACCCCGACCGTCTGGCGGAACCAGTTTGTTGACAACGCAACCGACAACGGTTTCCAGCAGGATAGTGGCGTCGTTGCCGCGACTTCCGATGGGAACTTTTACGCGATCTGGCGGGACAGCGGCAATTTCAACTCCGGTCACAGCGATATTGTCGGGCGAAGCTTCGACACATTCGGTACTCCTGTCGGCGGTGATGTCTCACTCCTACCGCTCAACAATGCGTTTGGAGTGCCATTCAACGCATCCCAGCCGGCGACGGTGGCGCTGCCGATCGCGGGACAGGCGGATGGTACCGCGACGGCCTTTACCGACAATTTCAACAACGGTCCCGATTTTGACGTCTATGTCGTCAGAACGAACGCCTCGTTGACCCGGCTTGAAAATCCTCTGCTGATCGACGGCTCAACCTCGGTCGCCAATGACCCCTCGGTGACATCGTTTGCCGACGGCAGTTTGGTCGTGTCGTACACGATCCAGAACTCAACGACCGACTGGGATATCTTGGCCAGGACGGTCAGTCCGTCCGGCGTGGTCGGCCCGGTGATAACAATCTTTAACGACACCGACCGGAGCGATCTCTCCGATCTGGCAACACTCAAAAACGGCAACTTTGTAGCCGTTTTTGAGAGCCAGTTCCTCGGCAGCGCGACGGACCTCGACTCTTTCTTCACGATCAAGACGGAGAACGGCACAAACGTCGTCTCGCCGACGACCGTGACCGGCGCCGGCAGTACCGCCACCGAGACAAACCCGCATGTGGCTGCGTTGGCGGGCGGCGGCTTTGTCGTGACCTGGACCGACTCGGCCGGCGACGTCAACGGTACCAGCCAGGGCATCCGGGCGAGCGTCTATGACGCGAGCGGCAACCTCGTCAACAACGGCGGCGACATCCTGGTAAACCAGTTCAACCAGGCCGGAACACAACAGTCGAACGACGTCACCGCACTGCCGGACGGCGGTTTCGTGGTCGCATGGGAGGATATCGCGGCCGGCGTGGATCGGGTGCAACGCTTTGACGCGGCCGGGAATCTCGTCGGAACACCAGTCACGATCAGCAATCTGTCGACTTTCGACGTCAATGCCGCAACGCTCACCGACGGGCGCTCGGTCTACACCATCAACGACTTCAGTTCCGGCAACAACAACACGGCTTCCTCAATCCTGGATACTAGGACTACCGACCCCATGCCGAACCCGCCGCCGCCGGCCGGAACTACGGCCGACATGGTTCTGCGCGGTTCGAACTCGTCCACCGTAATATACGAAATCTACGATATCGGGAACAATGCGATTCTCGCCGGCTACACGTTCGGCCAAGTCGGAACGACATTTGGCTTCGTCACGCTCGGCGGTTTCGACGGCAGCGACACGACTGACATGCTGTTGCGCGACTCCAGCAACGGCGGCTTCGAGGTCTACGATATCAGCAACAACAACATCACCAATGCGGCCTCCCTCGGCACCGTCGGCCTCGATTGGCAAGCGATGGGCTTCGGCAATTTCGGCAGCTTCGGCGAAACTGACATGATGCTGCGCAACGTCAATACCGGCGGCGTGGAGGTCTACAACATCCACAACAACCAGATCACCGGCGCGACCTTCATGGGCACGGTCGGATTGGATTGGCAGCAGGCGGTGTTCGGCAATTTCTCGAGCCGCGGCACCAGCGACATGGTTCTGCGCGACACGAAGACCGGCGGATTGGAGGTGTACGACATCAATAACAATCAAATCACCAGCGCCGCCTTCATGGGAACGGTGGGGTTCGATTGGCAGATCATCGGCGTCGGCAATTTCAGCAGCATCCCCGGCGAATCCGACATGGTCATGCGCAACATCAACACCGGCGGCTTGGAGGTCTATGACATCGCTAACAATCAGATCAGCAGCGCGTTCTTCCTGGGCACGGTTGGACTCGACTGGCAGTTCGCCGGCGTTGCCCCGGTGAACGCCGCGGGCGCGTCGGACTTGGTGCTGCGCAACGTGAACACCGGTACATTCGAAGCCTACGACATCGCCAACAATCAGATCACCGGAGCCGCGCCGTTGGGCTCCGTCGGCTTGGAGTTTCAGCTCGGCGGCTTCGCCGCTGACCCGCCGACCGGCGCCACGGGCAGCTTGGACGGTTCAACCTCTCAACTCGTTCAGGCAATGGCCAGCTTCGGTGGCGACAGCGCCGCAGCCCCATTGAGTACTGCCCCTCTCGGTGCTGACACGTCACAGCAGCAGTTGCTGACGACGCCGCAGCACGCATGAAGTCGGGCGATCCGACGCGAACTCTTTCGCTGCACCGCGGGATTCGGAGCGGGCTTATGTCCCCGCGGTGCTGGCGTGGCCCCTCGCCGCAAATCGGCGCACGCCGTTCCGTGAGCGTCGTGGATCAGATGAGGTGTCGCATGTTGAGCCGCCGCACTCTTCTCGTGGTGCTCTGCACAGGTACGTTGGCCCCTGGCTCCTTCGCCCAGCAGCATTCCGGTAATCCCCCGCGGATCGGGTGGCTGGTACCGGCGACGCAAGCAGAGTGGGATGGCCCGGATGGCTGGCTCAAAGAATATCGAGGCGGGATGCGGGACCTTGGTTATATCGAGGGCCGCACCGTGCAAACCGAATACATTTATGCGGATGGCCACTTTGAGCGCCTTTCCGAGCTTGCAGCGAAGCTGGTGGAGCACAAGGTCGATCTGATCGTTACTGCGAGTACGCCCGCGGCCATTGCTGCCAAGCGCGCTACGGACAAAATCCCGGTTGTGTTCGCCGCCAGCAGTGATCCAATCAGCACAGGCGTAGTCACAAATCTCGCCCATCCTGGGGGTAATATCACCGGATTGTCGCTCATGGCCTCGGACCTGAGCGCAAAACGGCTCGAGTTGCTTCATACCCTGGTGCCGCGTCTGGGTCGAATTGCCGTTCTATGGGACTCCTCGAACCCAGGAATGGCTCTGCGCGCCCGTGAGACTAGGGCTGCTGCCGAACAAACTAACATCGCGTTTTTCGATGCCGGTGCGCATAATCTCGACGAACTGGAAGCCATATTTGCGGAGCTCTCGAAGCAGCGGCCCCTGGCGGTAGTAGTGACAGCGGAACCGTTCACGCAGGAGCACCGGAGTCGCATTCTCGATTTCATGGCGCGCAATGCCATTCCCGCAATGTACGAAGAGGCCGGGTTCGTTGAAGGTGGCGGCCTGATGTCATACGGCCCGAGCGTGCGCGACTTGTTCCGGCGATCGGCAATCTATGTCGACAAGATTCTCAAGGGCGCAAAGCCGGCGGATCTACCCATAGAGCAGCCCACGAAATTTGAATTGGTGATTAATCTCAAGACTGCCAAGTCATTCGGCCTCACAATACCGGACTCGATCCTCGTGCGCGCCGACAAGGTGATCGAATAGTGGGCTGCTTTGCTGCATTTGCTCACGACCGACAGAACCAGTCGGAGCGCACCGGCCTTTGGCTTCGGCCGCTGCTTTGCTGCATTTGCTCACGACCGGTTATGGCACTAAGCGTCGTTTTGCTGGCGTGCAACAAATTGGTCGCAATGGGTGCAAAGCGGACATGGCGAAAGCTTCGACCCAATCTATGTGAAAGTAGACGAGCTGGACTTGCTGCTAGGGGATTCGGTTGGCTCGCTTGCGGTGCATAGGTCTCACGGTGCCGGCGTCCGTAATTCCGAGCGTCGGGAAATGCGCCCGGATCGTATCGGCGACGTAGCTCGGGGCTAAGTGCGCATAGTGTTTTTCGGTCATCCGTGTGTCGGCATGACCTAGTTGCTCGGCGATGACGCCCATCGGCACGCCACGCATGGCGAGTGTCGAGCCGTGCGTGTGCCGGAGCACATGAAATGAAATCGCGGGTTTGATCTTCGCTCGGCTGCACGCCTCCAGTATAGGCCGCAGTTGGTGCGACTTGCCCCATAGGCCGCCGTCGGCTCGCGCGAAGATCGGTTGGTTTCCGAGCTTGCCCGCGGTGAGCGTTGCGAACAGCCGCTGCCCTTCGTCAGTCAGGACGACGCGGCGGGGCTTGCCGGCCTTGCTCTCGCGGACGGTGAGCACGCCGGCATCGGCGTTGAAATCCGCCACGTGCAGAGCGGTCAATTCGCCGTAGCGGCATCCCGTCAGCAACGCACCGCGAACAAGATTGCGAAATGCTGGCTTGCAGGCGTTGACCAGCCGCACCCATTCGGTCTCGGAAAGATAGCGCACGCGCGCTGTCTCGACGGCTCGGAATGGCTTGACACGCCGCCACGCATCGTCGCTCGGGACGTGGCCGGATTTCCAGGCATGGTTCAACGCTGCTTTTAGGACCGTCAGAATTCGGTTCGCGGTGGCGCGGCGCTTGCGCACGCCATCGGCGCTCTTGTCAGCTTTGCGGTGGTTGAGCTTACGGCCGGGCTTGGAGCGGGCGAGCGCTGGCTTTGTGGCAAGGCCGCGGTGCCAATCTTCGATTTTCTTTGCCGTCAGCTTGCCAACCAGGGCGGTGCCGAGCGCCGGCAGGATATGGGTCTCGGCGGCCCGGCGGGTGTGATAGAAGGATTTGGCGCCGCGCCCCTCCAATTCCTTCAGGTATTCGGCAATGGCCTCGGCGACGGTGCAGGGGCCGGACCGCGTGTCATGGCCTTCCTCGTGCCGCAGCTCCGTCCGCCACCATGCCCGCGCTGCCTTTTGCGCCTGGCCGTAGTCGAGAACCGCCACCCCGTCTGCATCCTGCAAATCGTCTGCGGTGCCGATCCGATGCTCGGCATACCCTCCGTCGGCCTGCCGCCGTCGCGCGAGCCAGGTGCCGCCCCTGCCGCGCTTGCGGTAGCCGAGCGCAAAACCCTTCTCTAGGCCGCGCCAGTATGGCTCGGACCGGATTGTAAGACGAAGCCGCGCAGTGCGCGTTTCGAGATTCGCATCGCGGACGGTCCGTGCCATGTCCCCTCCAATTTTTGGGGAGTTTTTGGGGAGTATCTGTGGGCGAACGGCACTGTACCACGGCGGACGGAAAATGCAAGAAATGCCCGCCATATCTGCTTTTCTAGACGGTCGCCTGTGTCCGCCAGGATACAGGTATTGACCCTCTCACGGCGAAAACAGGGGTTCG
>Ga0207692_10000252_pt1 | contig 18343 bp, 14 predicted proteins | sample LARL52metaG_FD_184345 | JGI IMG/M metagenome (GOLD analysis project Ga0207692, IMG submission 184345) | Corn, switchgrass and miscanthus rhizosphere microbial communities from Kellogg Biological Station, Michigan, USA - LAR L5-2 metaG... | ecosystem: Host-associated > Plants > Roots >...
GTCGTCGGCGTGGGCTCGACGCGCGGTGCGTCGGCCACGAGCGTGGGTGCCGCGTTGGCCGAACTGGACGCGCAGGGTGGGCTGGATCTGCGTGCCATCAAGGCTTTCGCCACGGCCGACGCCAAGGCGGACGAGCCCGGCATCGTGGACGCGGTGGAGGACTGGGGCTTCTGGCACGGCGACACCGCCGAGCTGCTGACGTTCGCGACCGAGGAACTGGCCGAGATCGGCGTGCCGAACCCGAGCTCGGTGGTGCGCAACTCGATGGGCACCGCGAGCGTGGCGGAAGCGGCGGCGTTGCTCGGCGCGCAGAGCATCGGGCACGGCGGCCGGATCGAGCTCGCGGCCGAGAAGTTCAAGCGGGACAACGTGACCGTGGCCGCGGCACGGGTGCTGCCGCGCGGCCGCCTCGCGCTGGTCGGGCTGGGACCGGGCGCCGCGGAGGAACGCACCCCGCGTGCGGAGGCGGAGATCCGGCGGGCGGCGTTCGTGGTGGGCACCCCGGAAGCGATCGACGCGGTCTCGTCCCTGTTGCGCCCCGGCACCGAGGTTCGCCACGAGGGCGCCGGCGACTTGGCCGCGGTGGGTGCGGCCGTCGCGTTCGTCGCCTTCGGAACCGGACCAACGCTGGACAATCCGGTCGAAGCCGACGTAGTTGTTGTTCCCGGGGTGTGGGAACACTGACAGTTTTCCTCCTTTCGTAGGGTCTCTGTCGAAGATTTCTTGATTAGCGTCCCCGCGCACACGGCCCACTCCCTGCCCGGGCCCGATGCTCTGGAGACCGACATGAGATCCCGTCGTCTCGTCGCTGTCGCCTGCACCGCCGGCGTCGCACTGTCCCTGCTGACGATCAACGCTCAGGCCGCCGCTCCCAAGGAAGGCCTGCGCCTGCTGGCCGTCCGCGACTCGCTGACCGCCACGCACACCTGGTACGAGCAGACCTACGACGGAAAGCCCGTGCTGGGCGCCTACTACGTCGAGCACGTCGACAAGGCGACCGGCGTGAAGACCGTGGACGACGGCCGCCTCGCCGTCGGCTCGGTCGACGTCACGCCCGCCGTCACGGCCGAGGACGCCAAGGCCAAGTCCGCCGGTGTGCCGGAAGGCGCGAACCTCAAGGTGCTGCCCGGAACCGGCCTCGTCTACGAGGTGATCTCCGACAACGGCAAGGGATCCGAGCGCACCCTGGTGCACGCGGGGACCGGTGCCGTCGTGAGGTCGGAGAGCCTGGTCAAGCACTACGACGGCACCGGAAAGGTGTTCAGCCCGAACCCCGTCGTGGCGCTGCAGAACGAGAACCTCACGGACAACAACGACGCCGACTCGGCCGTGCCGTCCACGGCGTACAAGTCGGTCACCCTGTCCAACCTGGACAGCTCCGGTTACCTCAAGGGCGACTACGCGCAGGTGACGGGCGCCAAGAGCAAGCTGGCGTACAGCAAGACCAGGAAGTTCGAGTACACCAGGCACAACCCGTACTTCGAGCAGACGAACGCCTACTGGGGCGTGACGGAGGCCCAGAAGTACATCCAGAGCCTCGGCTTCAAGAACATCAACAACGAGTCGCAGAAGATCACCACGATCGGCCTCACCGACGACAACTCGTTCTACGACCCGTCGAAGGACCTGATCACGTTCGGCACCGGTGGGGTGGACGACGCCGAGGACCTCGAAGTGGTGTGGCACGAGCTCGGTCACGCGATCCAGGACGCTCAGGTGCCGGGCTTCGGCTCGACCGAGGAGGGCGGCGCGATCGGTGAGGGCTTCGGCGACTGGTGGGCGATGATCATGTCCTCCCGCGACTCGAAGGACACCGCCACGACCCCGTTGGCGTGCGTCATGGACTGGGACTCGACGGCCTACACGACCACGACGCCGCACTGCATCCGCCGCACCGACACCAACAAGACGATCGCCGACAAGACCGGCGAGGTGCACGACGACGGTGAGATCTGGTCGCGCGCCCTGTACGACATCTTCAAGAAGTTCGGCCGGGAGAAGTCCGCGAAGATCGTGCTGGAGGCGCAGTTCTCCTACTCGCCGGCGACCGACTTCAAGGCGGCTGCGAACGCGACCGTTGCCACTGCCAAGAAGCTCTACGGCGACACGGACGCCGCTGCGGTCACGGCAGCGTTCCACGCACGCGGGATCATCTAGTCAACTGTGAAGTCGGACATGCCCGACGAATGGCGGTTATGCCGCTGAACGCCCACCCGTGACGCTGTGTGTGCCGTCGCTCGAACCCTGCACACACAGCGTCATCGGGAAGGACTGGCAACATGGCGAAAACCCTGCATCGCCTGATCGTGTCCGTCGTGGCGTCCGCTCTCGCGAGCATCTTCTTCACCGCGCCGGCAGCCAACGCCGACGTGTCGCCGATGATCGTCGGTGGCACGCGGGCCAGCACCGCCGACTACCCGTGGGTCGTCATGCTGACGACGACCGCCAACTCCCAGTTCTGCGGTGGCACTCTCGTGAAGGCCAACAAGGTCGTCACCGCCGCACACTGCGTGAAGGGCCGTTCGGCCGCCAGCACGCGCGTCGTGCACGGCCGTGACGACAAGCAGAGCACCGCCGGCACCACGGCCGGCGTGACCAAGATCTGGGTCCACCCGAGCTACACCACCGCGACCGCCGGTTACGACGTCGCCGTGCTGACGCTCGACCGCAACATCAGCTCGGCCACCCTGCCGCTCGCCACCCCCGCCGACACCGCCCTGTACGCGGCGGGCAACTCCGCGCTGATCCTCGGCTGGGGCACCACGTCGTCGGGCGGCTCCGCCTCGCGGTACCTGCTGAAGGCCAACGTGCCGCTGACCTCGGACGCGACCTGCAAGTCCGCGTACTCGCAGTACAGCAACACGTCGATGGTGTGCGCCGGTTTCCCGCAGGGTGGCGTGGACACCTGCCAGGGCGACTCCGGTGGCCCGCTGGTGTTCGGCGGCAAGCTCATCGGTGACACCTCGTGGGGCCAGGGCTGTGCGGCGGCCGGCTACCCCGGCGTCTACGGCCGGATCGCGCCCTACAACTCGGTCATCACCGCTCAACTCTGAGCGCGTCAGTACACAGTGGACGTCTGACGGGCCACCACGCCGATGCTCTGCACTCGGTGTGGTGGCCCTTCGTCGGTTCGGCGGCCGGTGCATCGGTTGCGACGTGCGCACGTTCTCGCGCATCCTGCGGGGCATGGCTGATCTCGAAGCGGTGCCGGAGGACTGGTCGAGCGCGCTGGTCGTCGTCGCTCACCCCGATGACATGGAGTACGGCGGTGCGGGTGCCGTCGCGCGGTGGACCGCCCAAGGCAAGAAAGTCGCGTACGTGCTGGCGTGCCGTGGTGAGGCGGGCATCGACACGATGGAGCCGTCGGTCGCCGGGCCGTTGCGCGTCGAGGAGCAGATCGCGTCGTGTGCCGCGGTGGGCGTGTCCGAGGTCGAGTTCCTGGACCACCAGGACGGGCTCATCGAGTACGGGGTGCCGTTGCGGCGTGACATCGCGGCGGCGATCCGGCGGCACCGGCCCGAGTTCGTGATCGTCAGCAACTTCCGCGACACCTGGCCCGGCGGCGCGTGGAACCAGGCGGACCACATCGCGGTCGGACGCGCGGCCGTCGACGCCGTGCGCGACGCGGCCAACCGGTGGATCTTCCAGGACCTGGGCCTGGAGCCGTGGAGCGGCGTTCGGTACGTGGCGGCGGCGTCCTCGCCGTTGTCGACACACGCCGTGGACATCACCGACTCGTTCGACGCTTCGGTGGCGTCTCTGCGCGCGCACAAGGCGTATCTGGCTGCGCTGAGCGGTCACATGGCGGATCCCGATGCGTTCCTGCGCGGCACTGCGGAAGCGGTGGGGCAGCGGTTCGGCGGTCGTCTGGCCACCTCGTTCGAGATGCTGCAGGTGTGACCATTGTTCCCTTCGGGTGGACACGACGTGTCGGGTGTGGATGCTTCTACGCATGCCCCTTGAACAGCACTACCTGGCCGGCCTCGACCTGCGGGGCCGGCGCGTCCTCGTGGTCGGTGGAGGCACGGTCGCCCAGCGCCGCCTTCCCCGCCTGATCGCGTCCGGCGCCGCCGTCGAGCTCGTGTCGCCGTCCGTCACCCCCGCCGTGCAGGGCATGGTCGACGCGGGGGAGCTGACGTGGCATCAACGGCGCTTCCAGCCCGGTGACGTCGAAGGTGCGTGGTACGTGGTGGCGTGCACGTCCAACATCGAGGTCAACACGCAGATCGGCGAAGAGGCGCTTTCTCACCGTGTGTTCTGCGTGCGCGCGGACATCGCGGTCGAGGGCACGGCGGTCACCCCGGCCGTGGGCACGCACGACGGTCTCGTGCTTGGTGTGCTGGCGGGTGGTGAGCACCGTCGGTCGGCTTCCGTGCGCGACGGGCTCGTGGCGGCGTTGCGGGACGGACGGATCGCGGACCAGGCCGCGGCACCGGTCGGGGTCGCCCTGGTGGGTGGCGGACCCGGTGACGCCGAGCTGATCACCGTCAAGGGCAAGCGTTTGCTGGCCCACGCGGACGTCGTCGTCGCCGACCGGCTGGCCCCGCGTGAACTGCTGGAGGAACTGCCCGCGCACGTCGAGGTCGTCGACGCCGCGAAGATTCCCTACGGCCGTGCGGCCACGCAGGAGTTCATCAACCAGACGCTGATCGACCGCGCGAAGGAGGGCAAGTTCGTCGTCCGGTTGAAGGGCGGCGACCCGTACGTCTTCGGGCGCGGCTTCGAGGAGCTGCTGGCGTGCGCCGAAGCCGGCATCCCGGTGACCGTGGTGCCGGGCGTGACGTCGGCGTTCGGCGTGCCCGCGTTGGCCGGTGTGCCCGTGACGCACCGAGGCGTGGCGCACGAGGTCGTGGTGGTGTCCGGTCACGTCGCACCTGATGACCCTCGCTCTCTCGTGGACTGGCCGGCGATCGCACGGCTGCAGGGCACCGTCGTGCTGATGATGGCCGTCGAACGAGCGGGTGCCTTCGCTTCCGCTCTCATGGAAGGCCGTCCCGGGTCCACGCCCGTGGCCGTGATCCAGGAGGGCGCCACGGCTTCCCAGCGCGTTTTCCGGTCCACTTTGGACTCGCTGGGGGCCGACGTGAAGCGCTGGGAGGTCCGTCCGCCGGCCATCATCGTGGTGGGCCCGGTCGCGGGCATTGCTCCTGCAAATAGTTAGATAAGTTTCTTTACAAAAACCGCTCGGCCGGTGGACTCTGCATGCACGCCGCCTAAGTCCACCGGTTCTTGCGGAGGCACGCATGAAACGCGCCCTGTCTGTGGCGGCAGGCATCCTGCTCGTGATGTCCGGTTTGTTCGCTTCATCACCCGCGAGCGCCGCATCCCAACAGGTCTTCTGGACCTTCTACGGCTGGTACGACAACACCCCGCCGGGCGGTGACATCTCCTATCCGCAGATCCACGACACGGCCGGCGGCAGGGGAACCTGGTCCGACCCGATCACGTTCGCGACGTCCAGCAAGGAAGCCAAGCCGGGCACCAAGATCTACTTCCCGCGCGTGAAGAAGTACTTCATCATGGAGGACGGCTGTTCCTCGTGCGAGCAGGACTGGAACGGCAACGGCCCCAACGGTGGCCCGAAGCTGTGGCACTTCGACGCCTGGATCGGCGGCAAGGGCGGCAACGCCATGAACGCCATCGACTGCGAAGACGCCCTCACGAACTACCACGACGACGGCAAGCCCGTGATGGAGGAGACCGTCCTCAACCCGCCGTCGAACCTCGCCGTCGACCCGACACCGATCTTCAACACGTCCACGGGCGAGTGCTACGGCGGCGCGAAACCCAAGACCACCAACGGCGAGTACAAGAACGTCTCGACCGGCAAGTGCCTGCAGGGCGGCGCGTCCGGCGCACAGCTCGCCACGGCCACCTGCAACGGTTCCGCCGCGCAGCAGTTCAAGTTCCACGGCGCCTTCATGGAGCAGGGCTCGCCGCAGCTGTGCACCACGCTGTCGTCGGGCAAGGTGCTGCTGAAGAAGTGCGACGGCGGCCCGGCCCAGCAGTGGTCCATCAACCCGAACAAGACCATCTCGGACATGCAGTACAACACCAAGTGCTACCGCGACGCCTCGGGCAAGGTCACCGCGGCGTCGTGCTCCGGCGACACCGCCAAGTGGGACTTCAAGGCAGCGGCCAAGAAGTGACCAGGGCATGAAAAAGGCCGCTTCCCCTTCGCTGCGGGGAAGCGGCCTTTCGCTCTGTCAGCCCTTGACGACGCCGACCAGGTGGTCGACCGCCTCGGCGACCGGGACCTCGACGCGGTCACCGGAACGACGGTCCTTGACCTCGACGTTGCCGTCCTTGAGGCCGCGGCCGATGACCAGGATCGTCGGGATGCCGACCAGCTCGGCGTCCGCGAACTTGACGCCGGGGCTCGCCTTCCGGTCGTCCAGCAGGACCTTGAGGCCCTTGCCGCTCAGCTGCTTCGCGAAGTCCTCGCCGGCCTCGACGAGCGCGTCGTCCTTGCCCGCGATGACGATGTGGACGTCGGCGGGCGCGACGTTGCGGGGCCAGATCAGGCCGCGCTCGTCGTGGGACTGCTCGGCGATCGCCGCGACGAGACGCGAGACGCCGATGCCGTACGAGCCCATGGTGATGCGGACGGGCTTCGAGTCCGGGCCGAGCGCGTCGAGCGAGAACGCGTCGGCGTACTTGCGGCCCAGCTGGAAGATGTGGCCGATCTCGATGCCGCGCGCGGCGACCAGCACACCCCTGCCGTCCGGCGACGGGTCGCCCTCGCGGACCTCGGCGACGTCGATGACGCCGTCGGGCGTGAAGTCGCGGCCCGCCACGAGGTCGACGACGTGGTGGTCGGCCTTGTCGGCGCCCGTCACCCACGCGGTGCCCGTGACGACGCGGGGGTCGGCGAGGTAGCGGACGCCGTTGGCCTGCAGTGCGCCCGGACCGATGTAGCCCTTGACCAGGAACGAGTTCTTGGCGAAGTCCGCCTCGTCGACCATCGCGACCTCGGCGGGCTCCAGCGCCGCCTCCAGCCGCTTGAAGTCCACCTCGCGGTCGCCGGGCACGGCCACCGCCAGCAGCTCCCAGTCCTTGCCGGGGTGCCGGAGCTTCACCAGGACGTTCTTCAACGTGTCGGCCGCGGTGAACTTGCGGTCGGTGCTCGCGTTGAGGAAGTCGACCAGCGACTCGATGGTGGGCGTGTTCGGCGTGTGGTGCACCTGGGCGGCGGGCTTGTCGTCGATCGACTGCGCGGGCGGCACGGGCGTCGTGACGGCCTCGACGTTCGCCGCGTAACCGGACTCGGTGCTGCGGACGAACGTGTCCTCACCCGTCTCGGCGACGGCCAGGAACTCCTCGGACGCACTGCCGCCCATCGCACCGGACGTCGCCGACACGACCACGTACTCCAGGCCGAGCCGGTCGAAGATGCGGATGTAGGCGTCGCGGTGGTCCTGGTAGGACTTGCTCAGGCCCTCGTCGGTCAGGTCGAACGAGTACGAGTCCTTCATCAGGAACTCGCGGCCGCGCAGGATGCCCGCACGGGGACGCGCCTCGTCGCGGTACTTGGTCTGGATCTGGTACAGCGTGACGGGGTAGTCCTTGTACGAGCTGTACTCGCCCTTCACGGTGAGCGTGAACAGCTCCTCGTGGGTGGGCCCGAGCAGGTAGTCGGCGCCCTTGCGGTCCTTGAGCCGGAAGATGTTGGGCCCGTACTCCTCCCACCGGTTGGTCGCCTCGTAGGGCTCCTTGGGCAGCAGGGCGGGGAACTGGATCTCCTGCGCGCCGAACGCGTCCATCTCCTCGCGGACGACGGCCTCGATGTTGCGCAGCACCCGCAACCCCAGCGGCAGCCAGGAGTACCCGCCCGGCGCGACGCGGCGGACGTAGCCGGCGCGCACCAGCAGCTTGTGGCTGGGCACTTCGGCGTCGGCCGGGTCCTCGCGAAGCGTGCGCAGGAACAGCGACGACATCCTGGTGATCACGGTGGGTACTCCTCGTTCACGGGCTGTCGGGGCAGCCTACTGGTTGGGTTGAAGGTGCCTGTCGCCGGGCATCTGACCTGCGCAAACCAAAACTGTCAGACCCCCTGGGTAGCGTCCGTCCCATGTCCCTGACGATTGCCATGATCACCATCGACACCGGCGACCCGCGCAAGCTCGCGGAGTTCTGGACCGCCGCGCTGAACACGACGATCCAGAACGACTGGGGCGGCGAGTTCATCGTCCTCGCGCCGAACGCGGAGCACGGCGTGGCTCTGGGCCTCCAGCAGGTTCCGGACGCCACACCGGGCAAGAACCGCGTCCACTTCGACTCGCACGTGCCGGACCGCAAGGCCGAGGTGGCCAGACTCGTCGCGCTCGGCGCCACCGAGGTCGCGGTGCACAGCGTTCCCGGCCTCGTCTGGTCGGTGCTGGCCGACCCGGAGGGCAACGAGTTCTGCGTCGGCCAGGCCGGCGAGGAGCTTTAGCGGCTCCGCGCCGAAGCCCCGTTCGACGGGAGTCGCGCTTGGGGTGGTCTCCACCGGTGCGGTCTTTGCCGTACGTGGTTTTCGTTCGGCAATGCCGCCAGGCCGCCGCTGGCTGGCTGTCGTGAGCGTGGGCTCCGATGCGGCTCTGGAGTTCTGCCGGTTGCCCGTGGTCGACCTGGTTCGTGCCCGCCGAGCGCACGGGTCGGCTTGGTCGTGTCCACGGACAGCCCGGCGTGCCCGTAGCCCTGCCTTGGCTTGAGTCAGCGTGCGGCTCAGGCCGGGGCAACGCGGGCGAGCACGAAACCGACCACGGCGTCGTCACTTACAACGCCAGGAATGAGGTCTCCGGAACGAAACGCCTGCTGTTGGTGAAGGACGCCGCCCACTCCTGCGGGCTGCGGTCGGCCGAACCCCGGTGTGCGGCGAACGCCGCGTTGCACACCTGGCGGACCTCTTCGGCACGAGTCGCGGAGAACGGCACGATCTCGTAGCCGTGCGGGATCGGGACCTGGGCGAGTGACTCGCCCAGTGCCACCTCCAGATCGCAGAAGTGGCGGTCGGCGCTGAACCCGAGCGACTCGACGGCGCGGTGCACCCTTCGTACCGCCGCCACGGCATCGGACGGCAGCTGTTGGCCCGCTTCGTCGGTCTCGGCGAAGTCCTCTTCGGACAGCAGGTCGTCGGCGGCCTCAGCCGTGGTGTGCAGCGCTGTCACGGCGGGGATGTCCGCCGTCGTGAGTGAGCGCCACACGAGTTCCACGAAAACGAAGCTACGGGGAGGTGATGGAGCCAACAACTGAATAACGCGTTGCCCGGACGGGACGAACGACGCCATCCTGCGTGCGATGACTACGCCTGAGATAGCGCCTTTGCACGAGGACCTCACGTTCCACGGACCGCTGTCCGAGGAACGGGCCGCCCGGTTGATCCGCGGGCTGCAACCGCTCGACGGCAAGCACGTGCTCGACGTCGGGTGCGGGTGGGCGGAGTTCCTGCTCCGCACGCTCGAAGCCGCGCCCACCGCTACCGGCACCGGTGTCGATCTGGACGCGACGGCCATCGCGCGGGCCCAGGCCAACGCCTCGTCGCGAGGTCTCGCGGCACGGGTGAGCCTGCACGTCGCGGACGTCCGGCAGTGGCAACCGGAGAAGCCGGCGGACGTCGTGATCGTCAACGGTGCCACCCAGGCGTGGGGCGGAGATCCGTTGCAGCACACGGCGAACGCGCTCGCCGCGGCCCGGAAGCTCCTGAGCCCGCACGGGAAGTTGTTGCTGGGCGAGGGTTTCTGGGAGCGCGAGCCGACCGCCGAGCAGCTCGCCGCGATGCCGATCCCGCGTGACCAGTACGGCACGGTCGCCGACCTGGTGGACCTGGCGCACGAGCACGGCTACCGGCTGCTCGCGGTGGAGCAGGCGAGCCTCGACGAGTGGGACGTGTTCGAGAACGGGCACGGCCTCGCGCGGGAGCGCTGGCTGCGCGACCACCCGGACTCCGAGCAGGCCGGCGAGATCCGGGCGAAGGCCGACGCGCAGCGCACCTACCGCCTGCGCGGCTGGCGCGGCACGCTCGGCCTCGCCTACCTGACGCTGCAGGCCCCGTAGCGAACGGGTCGCTACCCTTCACGTCGTGCTGGTGCTGCTTCCCCCGTCGGAGACCAAGGCGATCGGCGGCGCGGGCGCGCCGCTCGACCTCGACGCGCTGTCGTTCCCGGAGCTCAACCCCGTGCGCGACAAGCTGGTGTCCGCGCTGGAGGACCTGGCGAACGACGTGCCGGCGAGCCTCAAGGCGCTCGACCTCTCCGAACGCCAGCTCGACGAGGTCGAGCGCAACGCGGCGCTGCGGACGTCCGAGACGACGCCCGCGCTGCTGCGCTACACCGGTGTCCTCTACGACAACCTGGACTTCCCGAGCCTGAAGAAGGCCGAGAAACAACGCGCCTACCAGCGGCTCGCGGTCGCGTCGGCGCTGTTCGGGGTCGTCCGCGGCGGCGATCCCGTGCCCGCGTACCGGCTGTCCGGCGGCAGCACGCTCCCGTCCCACGGCAGCCTGCGCACGCTGTGGAAGCCGGCGCTGGAGCCCGTGCTCAAGGAGGCCGACGAGTTCGTCGTCGACCTGCGGTCCGGCGCGTACTCGAGCCTCGCGCGGATCCCGCACGCCGTCGTCGTCCGGGTGGTGACGAGCGAGGGCAAGGTCGTCAGCCACTTCAACAAGGCGCACAAGGGCCTGCTCGCCCGCGCCATCGTCACCACCAGCGCCGAGCCGAGCGACCTGAAAGGCCTGGTCAAGGTCGCGCAGAAGGCCGGGCTCAAGATCCTGCCGACCGGCGAGAAGACCGCTGACCTGATCACGGATTAATTCGGTTGCGCGCGAGCCGGCCGGCCCGGCAAGCTTCACCGCAGCCGAAGTGCGGCGTGAGGAACGAGGAGGTGCGACATGTCAGAGCCTGTCTTCGGACGTGGCCGCAGGACCCGTCCCTCCGCCCCTCGCGCCTGATCAGCACCGTTTGATCGCAGAGCGCCAGTGGGGCGGTCACCCTCACCTTCCGGGAGACCCCACCGTGCGCGAGCACGATCTTTACGAACGTTTCGAATCCACTTTCGACGGCGCCGACACCATGCGGCGCAAGGGAAAGCGCGGTAAGCGCACGGCCGAAGACGCGGAGCCGACGCGTCGCGGCCGCATGACGGAAGCCGAGAAGCTGCGGGTCGCACGGCTGCGCGAGGACCAGCTCAGCACGGCGGACACCCCGGCGGACGGCGACCGCTGGTCCACCTGGGGCGACGCCGAGCAGGGGCCGAAGCCGCACCCGAGCTGGGTCGTCACCGAGCTGGCCGCGGTCGACCGCGAGCTGGGCATCGTGAAGACCGGCAAGGAGGCGGACGTCTTCCTGCTGGAACGCGCGCTGGGCGAGAAGGCGTGCCTGCTCGCCGCCAAGCGCTACCGCAGCAACGACCACCGGATGTTCCACCGCGACGCGGGATACCTGGAAGGCCGGCGGATGAAGAAGTCCCGCGAGATGCGGGCCGTCCAGAACCGCACGGCGTTCGGGCGCAACCTCATCGCGGAGCAGTGGGCGGTCGCGGAGTTCGCCGCGCTCGCCCGGCTGTGGCAGATCGGCGCGCCCGTGCCGTACCCGGTGCAGCGCAGCGGTACCGAGCTGCTGCTGGAGTTCATCGGTGACGACGAGGGCAACGCGGCACCGCGGCTCGCGCAGACGCGTCCGGACGAGGACGAGCTGCTCGACCTGTGGCGTCAGCTGGTCGCCACGCTGATGACGCTCGCGGAGGCGGGCCTCACGCACGGTGACCTGTCCGCGTTCAACCTGATGGTCCACGACGGCAGGCTGGTCATGATCGACCTGCCGCAGGTGGTCGACCTCGTCGCGAACCCGCGCGGCGTGGAGTTCCTCGACCGCGACGTCCGCAACATCAGCGGGTGGTTCGCCTCGCGCGGCCTCCCGCCGGAGATCGCCGACCCGTCCGCGCTGGTGGCAACGCTGCTGGACGTGGCGGGTATGACGTGACCGGTGTTGCGCGCCCGGCCGTGTCCAACGACACTGCCGGGCGCGCAACGCACCACCAATGATCAGCTAGACTGTGCTGTGCACCGATGAAGGCCTGACCGCCGTTGACCGGTGCGTCCACCCACTCATTCAGGCGTGACCACCACGCCGGGCTCGTCCTTGTGAACTGGTACCGCGGTAGCGCGCGGGGCAGCCTTGAGACGTGCCATGTCTCGGAGGTTTGTTTTGCCATCAATGTCCGAAGGTCGTTCCGAGCGCGGACAAAGCCGCAGGTCACCGCGGCGCCGCTCGGGTCGCCAGGGCAACTCCTCGCGCCCGCAGCAGCGGGTCGAGGAACCGGTCGTCGCCGAGCACTTCGAGAGCACGCTGCCGGAAGGCCCGCTGCCCTCGTTCGCCGAAATCGGCCTTTCCGACGCGCTGATCCGTTCGCTCGCCGCCAACGAGATCACCGAGCCGTTCCCCATCCAGGCGGCGACCCTGCCCGACTCCATGTCGGGCCGTGACATCCTCGGCCGCGGCCAGACCGGTTCCGGCAAGACGCTGGCGTTCGGTCTCGCGATGCTGACCCGCCTCGCGGGCGGCCGTTCCACGCCGCACAAGCCGCGTGGCCTCATCCTCGTCCCGACCCGCGAGCTCGCGATGCAGGTCGAGACGGCACTCATGCCGCACGCCCGCGCGCTGGGCATGTGGTGCCGCACGGTCGTCGGCGGCACGTCGTTCCCGCGGCAGATCGACCACCTGCGCCGCGGCGTCGACCTGCTGATCGCCACGCCGGGGCGGCTGTCCGACCACGTCCGCCAGGGGACCTGCGACCTGTCCCAGGTCGAGATCACCGCGCTGGACGAGGCCGACCAGATGGCCGACATGGGCTTCATGCCCCAGGTCCGGGCGATCCTCGACCTGACCCCGCAGGACGGCCAGCGCCTGCTGTTCTCCGCGACGCTCGACGGCGACGTGGACAAGCTGGTCCGCCAGTACCTGCACGACCCGGTGACGCACTCGGTGGCCCCGCCCACCGCGAGCGTCACGACGATGGAGCACCACCTGCTGTTCGTGTCCGCCGAGGACAAGCAGTCGGTGGTGACCGAGGTGGCCGCGCGCGAGGGCCGCACGATCATGTTCGTGCGCACCAAGCACCACGTCGACCGCCTGGCCAAGAAGCTCCGCTCCGTCGGCGTCCACGCGGGAGCCCTGCACGGCGGCAAGGCGCAGAGCGCCCGCACCCGCGTGCTCGGTGAGTTCCGCGAGGGCACCACGCCGGTCCTGATCGCGACGGACGTGGCTGCCCGCGGCATCCACGTCGACGACGTCTCGCTCGTCGTGCACGTCGACCCGCCGGCCGACCCGAAGGACTACCTGCACCGCGCCGGCCGCACGGCGCGCGCCGGCCAGTCCGGCACGGTCGTCACGCTGGTCACGCACGACCAGCGCCGCGCCGTCCAGGGCATGGCCGCTCGCGCGGGCATCCGGCCGGAGAGCACGAAGGTGCGCCCCGGCGACGAGGACCTGATCCGCATCACGGGTGCTCGCATCCCGAGCGGTGAGCCGGTCGTCGAGCGCGAGAAGCCGGCTCGTCGCAGTGGCGGTGGCGGGCGTCGTTTCGGCGCTCCGGCCGCCGGTGGCCGCGGCGAGTACCGCGGTGGCTCCGGCCGTCGTTCGGAAGGTGGCGAGTTCCGCGGTGGACCGCGTCGCTCGGAGCGTTCCGAGGGTGGCCGTGGTTTCGGCCGCACGGAGCGCACCGGCCGTCCGCGCCGGGCTCCCCAGCACTGACGACACAGCGCTGAAAGCAACGGCGAAGGCCGCCTCTCCCGTACCGGGGGAGGCGGCCTTCGCCGTGTTCAGCCCGCCCTGCGGTCGGTGAGGTCCAGCGCCGGTTCCTCGAACCACGCGAGAGCACGTTCCTGTTTCGCCGCACGCACCGCACGCGGCAGCTGGTCGGCCACGACGTCGCGCACCAGCAGGTGCCGGAACCCGTACTCGATCTCGCCGGTCTCGCTGTTGCGGCCCTGACGGCGCAGGAAGTCACGCTGCTCCAGCAACTCCAGCGCCTTGGCGACCTCGCCGGGGTCGCGCAGCCCGGTGGCGGCGACCGCGCCGGGAGACACCAGATCACCCACCACGGCGGCGTCCTGCAGCACGGCCTTCACCTCGAACGGCAGCGAGTCGAGCTGAGCCGTCAGCACTCCCCGCACGGACGACGGCACCGGCAGCCCGCTTTCGTTGTGCAGGCACGGGTTGCGCGGATCGGACACCATCCTGGCGTACTCGGTCGCGAACAACGGGTTGCCGCCGACGCACGACACCAGGGCCTGCCACAGCTCACCGGAGAGCTCGCCGGCCTCCAGCAACGAGTTCAGCAGGCTCCGGGTTCCGTTGTGGGACAACGGTTCCAGGCTGATCGTGGTCGCGTTGCGCTTGCCGCCGAACCACGACGGGCGGCGCTGCAGCAGTTCCGGCCGGGCCGTGACGACCACCAGCAGCGGCACCGAGCCCGCGTGCTCGCTCAGCTCCTCCACGAAGTCGAGCACCACGTCGTTCGCCCAGTGCAGGTCCTCCAGGAAGACGACCAGCGGCTCGGACTCGGCGGCCTCCTCCAGGAACCGGCGCCACGCCGCGAAGTCCGGCGCGACGTCCGGACTCGGCCCCGCGAGGCCGACCAGGCTCGCCGCGAGGCGGTCCGCGAGCTCACCGGCGCCGACCAACGAGGAGACCGCGGCGTGCAGCCTCTCCGGTGCGGCGAACCCGCGCACGACGTCGGACAACGGCCCGTAACCGTAGTCGTCTCCGAAAGCCGTTGCGGTGCCACGCAATGCGGTGGCGCACGAAGAAGTGAGCTCGTTGACGAGCCGGGTCTTGCCCACCCCGGCCTCACCGAGCACGGTCACGAAGTGCGGGCGGCGACGGGTGCGCACCTCGTCGAGAAGACCTTGCAGGACAAGGAGTTCACGTTCGCGTTCGACGAACGGCACCGGCGCCTGAACCCGGCGGGTCGCGCCGCGCGGGGACACGCATGAGACCGCCTGCCAGCCACCGGTGGGGGCAGGGTCGTCGGCCCACGTCACGGAGGGACCCGCGGCACGGGTCGCCGTGCAGGCGCGGACGGCGCCCAGCGGGGCGAGCGCCATCAGCTGACGGCACCGGTCGAGCAGCACACCGGACGCGGAAGGTGTGCCGGACGCGGGCAGTCGCACCAGGGCCTCGCCCGTGGCCACCCCGATCTGCACGTCCGCGACCGCAGCCAGACGGTCGCGGATGGCCAACGCCGCACGCACGGCGCGGTCGGCGTCGTCCTCCGACGTGTGAGGCACACCGAACAGTGCGAGGAACACGGAGCCGACGTTGCCGCCGACGACACCGCCCAACCGGGAAACCTCCGACGAAACCACGGCCGCGACTTCCTGGTGCACCGCGTCGACGTCTTCGGGGTCGCCGTCGCCGGTCGCGAGACCGAGCTGGGCGGACACCATCACGGCGCTGACGAGCTTGCGCTCCACGGTCGTCACGTCCACAACGGCCGGTTCCACCGCGGGGGACGGCGGCGTGACCACCACGGGAGCCGGGACGGGGACGGGCGGAACGGGAGAGGAGTGGCCGACGGCGAGCAGGTGCCTGCGCTGCACCGACGGCGGGAGGTCCAGCGCGGGGGCGTGGTCGAGGATCGCGCGCTCCAGTTCCTGCAGCTCGCGGCCCGGTTCGAGACCGAGCTCCTCCACCAGTGCCGCCCTCGTGCGGCGGTAGACGCTCAAGGCGTCGACCTGCCGGCCACACCGGTAGAGCGCCAGCATCAGCTGTCCGCCCAGCCGTTCGCGATACGGCTCGACCTCGATCAACGACTCCAGCTCGCCGATGATCTCGTAGTGCCGTCCGCAGGCGAGCTCCGCCTCGAAGCAGTCCTCCTGCGTCGCCAGCCGCCAGTCCTTGATGGCGGTCAGCTCAGGCCAGTTGATGCCGGTCTCCGCAAGATCCGCGAGCACCGGTCCGCGCCACAGACCCAGTGCCTTGCGGAGCACCTTCGCGGCGGCGGAGAAGTCGCCGGCGGACAGTTCACCTCGCCCCTGTTCGGTGAGCTGCTGGAAGCGGGACAGGTCGAGGGAGTCGGGGTCCACGCGCAGGAGGTATCCCGGCGCGTGGGTCAGCAGCAGCGCAGACCCCTCAGAGCTGCTGCCGTGGGGAGTGAGAACGCCACGCAGTCCGGAGACCGCGTTCTGGAGCATCTTGCGCGCCGTGGGCGGGACGTCCCGCGGCCACAGCGCCTGGAGCAGCTTGCTGGTCGCCACCACGCGGTTGGCGTGCAGCAGGAGGAAACCCAGAGCCGCGCGCTGCTTGACCCCGCCGAGTGGCACGGGCAGGTCGTCGTCGAGGACTTCCAGTGAGCCCAGCAGGTGAAAACGCATGGTTCTGGCCTCCATCTAGACGGTGATCCGGTCGGAGGGGGAGAGATCAGCCCCAGGGGGTGTCGGTGGCGCGACCCCACGGGGTGTCGTTCACGGCGCTCTTGCCCCAGGGGGTGTCATCAGCGGCGATGACCTTGCCCCACGGCGTGTCGTCCGCGGCCTTCTTGCCCCACGGGGTGTCGGCCTGCGCGGTGCCGGAGAAGAAGAGCGAGAGAGCCAGGGCCGTGGGGACGGCGGAGAGAACCAGAGCGGCAGCGGTCGTCTTGCGGATCATGTCGGCCTCCTCATGCTTGGTCGGACCTTGGCTTGAGTGGTGCTTCAGCCGCGTTCGAGCGGCTTCTGAGAGCGAAGTTAGGAGCGCCGCCCATCGCGGCTCTATCGCGCACCCACCGCGTATCAATCGGCCGTGATGGCGGCCCTGAACTGGCCAAATGAGACGGCTCAGCAGCTGATCGGCCAGTCAGCAAACAGCCGTTACTACGCAGGGTGGTGGCTTATCCCTGAAATTGGGTGCGGTGTACCGCAATGGTTGGGTGCGGTTAGCGATCCGAACGAACGGCTTGTGCCGCTCGGAGTAGTGTCGATGAGACGTTCAGGCTGCTTGGCGCCATGACGTACGATCGTCGTGACGCCGCTACCGACCACCTGTTAATTCTCAGGCACACGTACTGCTTGATCTGCCGTGCTGTTCCTGATCTGAGCATCTCCAAATGAGATGCCTATTGAGATCGGGCGCATTATGGTGGATCGTGCGCCGATACACAAGAAGGATCTTGACACTTTTACCTGTCGGAGCTAACTTTGGAGATCATCAACCATCTGGATGACCGTCCTGCAGTCTCTGTGAACGGGAGGTCAGCAGCGGGAAGTGAAAAATTTTCATATTGTAAGCCGATCTTGAGGTGACGCCTGGGAGTGCCTTTTTCCGCGTCTTCGGCCGGATTGCACGAACGCGAGTACGCCCATCCGTAAATGCAATTCCGTCACGGGACACCCGTAGCGGGAATCGTCCGGAGCGTGAGGTGTTGGGGCTTTGCGAGAGATAAAGGCGCGAGGGGTCGTCCGACATGAGCTCCGCCCCTGACGAGAAGCTGATTTTCAAGCTGCTCGGCCCGATCGAGGTCATCGGCGCCGAGGAGCAGGTTCAGGTACCCCCAGGACGTCAGCAGACGATCCTGGGCGCTCTGCTGCTCGAAGCCAACCGCGTGGTCAGCATGGACCAGCTGATCGACCTCGTCTGGGAGCACACCCCGCCGTCGACCGCACGGGCGCAGATCCAGATCTGCGTGTCCGCGCTCCGGCGGGAGTTCGCGAGGGTCGACGTCGACGCCCAGATCGAGACCCGCCAGCCCGGTTACCTGTTGCGCGTCGCCGGCGACAGGATCGACACCTTCCTCTTCGAACGCCGCGTGGCCGACTCCGACGCCGCCGTTCGTCAGGGACGCATGGAAGAGGCCTCCGCGGTGCTGCGGCAGGCACTGGCGCTGTGGCGCGGTCCCGCACTCGGCGGCGCCGCGGCCACGTTGCAGAACAAAGCACTGCGTCTGGACGAGAAACGCCTGTCGGTGCTGGAGAACTGCGTCGACATCGAGTTGTTGCTCGGCAGGCACCACGCTCTCATCGGCGAATTGCAGAGCATGGTGACCGAACACCCGTTGCGGGAACGGCCGCGCGGTCAGCTGATGCTCGCGCTCTACCGCTCCGGCCGTCAGTCCGAGGCTTTGGACGTCTATCGCGCGGGCCGCGACCTCTTCATCGAACACCTCGGCCTCGAACCGAGCGACCAGCTGCGCAAGCTCGAGACCGCGATCCTGACCGACGACGAGGTGCTGCGCCTCGACCAGGAGAAGCCGGTCCCGGTCACCATCCAGAACGTCGTGTCACCGCACCAGCTTCCGGCCACCATCGCGGACTTCATCGGGCGCCAGGACGTGGTGGCCCGCGCCGAGGCCGTGCTGTCCGGCGACCACCTGACCATGCCCGTGGTCAACA
>Ga0207692_10000262_pt1 | contig 18134 bp, 13 predicted proteins | sample LARL52metaG_FD_184345 | JGI IMG/M metagenome (GOLD analysis project Ga0207692, IMG submission 184345) | Corn, switchgrass and miscanthus rhizosphere microbial communities from Kellogg Biological Station, Michigan, USA - LAR L5-2 metaG... | ecosystem: Host-associated > Plants > Roots >...
ACAACGGCAACGCGATCCGCAGCGAGTATCGGGCGTCGAGACCACGTCCGCTGCCCGACACCTCCAGCAACGACTCCGCGACGGCAGCACCGGGCAGCGGGTCCTCCGAGCCGTAGAGCTGCGCGGCGACCTCCAGCAACGCCGGCACGCCGACGGGCTCGGAAGCACGGTGGTCGACCGTGCGCATGTCCCCGATCCCGGTCAGCTCGGCCAGCACCGCGTCCTGCTCGTGCCGGCGCGTGCGCAGCCACGTGGCGGCCGCACCGCGCGCGGAACCGGGCGAGGGCACCAGCCGGTTAGCGATCACGCTGTCGACGCGGATTCCCTGCAGCGCCAACGCGGTCAGCGTGCGCCGGGTCTCGGCGGCGACCACCCGTTCCGGCGTCAACACCAGCCGCACCGAGCACGACGACGGGTCGGACAACATCGTCCGCAACGAGTCCAGCCGCTCCGCGAGCCGGCTCAACGCGTCCGCCGTCGCGTCCCACTTCTCGACGGTCCCGGTCCCCGCGACCCCGGCCAGCAGTCCGCGCACCACCCGCCGGTGCGTCGGGAACAGCCGCTCCAGGTACCCCGCGAACGCCTCGGGCAACGACAGCAGCCGCAACGTCTCCGCCGTCGGCCCGCAGTCGACGACCACGACCTCCCACGGCCCGCTCGACGCCAGCCGCCGCACCTCCGCCAGCGCGAGGAGGTCCTCGACGCCCGGCAGCACGGTCAGCTCCTCGGCGTCGAGCTCATCGACACCTGCACCCGCCAGCACGGTCCGAAGATGTCCGCGCAGCTCGCCCCAGGCCTCGTCGACGAGACCGCGAGGGTCGATCTGGCACGCGAAAAGACCGTCCGCTGTGTCTACTTCGGACGGTGCGGCGCCCAGACGGACGTCGAGGGCGTCGCCCAGCGAGTGCGCGGGATCGGTCGACACCACGAGCGCCTTGCGGCCGTTCGCCGCCAGCGAGGCCGCCGTCGCGGCGGCCAGCGTCGTCTTGCCGACCCCGCCCTTGCCGGTGAAGAGCAGGACCCGGCTCAAGCCGCCTTCTCCGCGCGCTTCTTGAGCTCCTTGAGCGCGGTGTCGAGGATCAGCTTCTCGGCCTTGCGGCGGAACAGCCCGATCATCGGGATCACCAGCTGCACCGACAGCGTGTAGGTGACCTTGGTGCCGGTACCGGACGGCTCCAGCACGTAGCTGCCGTGCTGCGACTTCTGCATGGTGCCCTTGACGAGGTCCCACTGCACCGAGAGACCGTCGGCGGACCAGTCGTACTTCAGGACGTACTCGTCCTTGACGGGACCCTGGTCGATCGCGAACCGGACCTGCTCGGCGCGGCCGTCCTCGCGCGCGTCGAGGACCTCCACTTCTTTCATCCCGTTCGCCCAGTCCGGGTACGACGGGAAGTCCGCGATGATCGCCATGATCTTCTCAGGCGGCGCGTCGATGACGATGGACTGAGTGGACTCGTCGGCCATGTGTGAGGAGGTTACTCGCGTCTTTACCAATTGAGGACGTGAGGCTTGCCGCTGCGCTGGAAGTGCCCGACGTTGACGCACTCGGTGTAGCCGATTCGCATGCGCCGGGCCAACGGCTGGTGCACGTGGCCGAACACGGACCAGCGCGGACGTTCCCGCGCGATCTTCTCCAGCGCGGGCCGCGATCCCCATTCGGGACGGCGCGCCACGACGTCGTAGGTCAGATCCGGGACAGCGGGCGGGATGTGCGTGCACAGGACGTCGACCCGGCCCATCCGCGCTAGCGCGGCCGCCATGTCCTCCTCCGTTCGGAGGTACGGGTACCATGGCGCGTTGGGGTTGCGCACGAGTCCGGGCACCATCAGCCCACCGCCCGCAAACCCGAACCTCAGCCCGCCGATCTCCACCGCGTCACCGTCGAGGACGTGCACGCCGTCGCGGGCGAACTGAGGCCACAGCTGCGGACTGTCCACATTGCCCGGTGTCGCGTACGTCGGCGCGGACATCGCGGCGAACAGCGCGTGGTACTGCTCCAGCACCGCCTCTTGCACCACCGTGCGGGCGTCGGCGAGACCGTCCCAGAGAGACCGGATGTAGCCCGCGGTGTCCGCGCGTTTGGTGCCGCGTCTCAGCTCGGCGAAGATCCCCACCTTCTCGGGCCCGAAAACGCGCCCGAGGATCCCCTTGGAATGGTCGTGGTAGTCGACGAAGTCGATGAGGTCGCCGAGCACGACGAGCGCGTCCGCCCCGTCACCGGCGCGCGCCAGCGCCTCCGCGTTGCCGTGCACATCCGAAACCACGTGAACCCGCACGGTTCCCAACCTAGTTCACCGGGAGCGAGACGCACGCCAAGCAAGATCACCCGTGCGGCGGGCAGCCTGCGGGACGACCGTCCTCCAGAGTCAGCTTGAGGCCCAGGGCAACGGACTTCGCGGCGAGCTGACGGCGTTGCACCTCACGAAGGGCGGTACGCGGAGTGAACGAGCCGGCGGGTGGATCGGCGCGGAGGAAGTAGTGCAGCAGGGTGCCGTCAAGCATCGGCTCGAGCCAGACCTCCATCGTCCCGACGAGCGCGCCACCGACGGTCCAGCGCAGTCCCTCCTCGCCGCGATCGGCGTAGACGTCGAGTTCGAGGTCCGGCCAGAACGCCCGCCACGACGACGGCGCGGCGAAGGCGGCGGCGACCACGCTGGGTGGTACCGCGAGGAATGTCTCGTCGACGACGTCCACACTGGCCATGGGGTCAAAAGGTAACGGAAGGGCGTCCCGACCTTTGTATCGCTGGAATCACACGCTAAGTTTCCCCACCAGTAACAAATCACCGTACGGAGGTTGACGTGCGCGAGTTCAGCGTCCCCGCCACGGCCGCAGTGGCTCCGGAGGAGAACCTCACCGACATGGTGTGGGCCAACGCGGAGCGCTTCGGCAACGCCGTCAGCTTCCGCCGCCAGGTCGACGGCACCTGGGTCGACATCACGGCGCGTGATTTCGCCGCACAGGTCATGGCGGTCGCCAAGGGCCTGCTCGCCGCGGGCATCGAGCACGGTGACCGCGTCGGCCTGGTCTCCAAGACCCGCTACGAGTGGCAGCTGCTCGACTTCGCCATCTGGGCGGCCGGCGCCATCACCGTGCCGATCTACGAGACGTCGTCGGCGGACCAGATCGAGTGGATCCTGTCCGACTCCGGCGCGAAGGCGGTGTTCGTCGAGACGTCCGCGCACCGCGCGTCCGTCGACGAGGTCGTCGGCAAGCTGCCCGAGCTGAGCCACGTGTGGCAGATCGAGGGCTCAGCCGCCGCGGTCGACGAGCTCACCGCGCTGGGCGCCGAGATCGCCGACGAGCAGGTGCACGAGCGCCGCAAGCAGGTGCAGGCGGACGAGACGGCGACGCTCGTCTACACGTCCGGCACCACGGGCCGCCCCAAGGGCTGCACGCTGACGCACCGCAACCTGCTGTCCGAGGTGCGGTCGACGCTGACGCGGTTCCCGGAGATCCTCACCGCGGGCAACTCGCTGCTGGAGTTCCTGCCGCTCGCCCACATCCTGGCGCGCGCGCTGGCGCTGGCGTGCGTGTACTCGCGCGCGACGCTGGGCCACACCGGCGACGTGAAGAACCTCGTCGCGGACCTCGGCCAGTTCCGGCCGACGTTCGTCGTCGCGGTGCCGCGCGTGTTCGAGAAGGTCTACAACGGCGCCAAGCAGAAGGCGCACGCTGGCGGCAAGGGCAAGATCTTCGACGCGGCCGAGGCGACTGCCGTCGAGTACTCGTCCGCGCTCGACAACGGCGGTCCCGGACTGGTGCTGCGGCTCAAGCACGCGGTGTTCGACAAGCTGGTGTTCGCGAAGCTGCGTGCCGCCCTGGGCGGTCGCGCGATCGCGGCGGTGTCCGGTGGCGCGCCGCTGGGCGACCGGCTGTCGCACTTCTTCCGCGGCGCGGGCATCCCGGTGTACGAGGGCTACGGCCTCACCGAGACGTCTGCGGCGGCGTGCGTGACGTTCCGCGGCCAGGAGAAGGTCGGCACGGTCGGCCTGCCGGTGCCCGGCACGTCGATCCGCATCGCCGACGACGGCGAGATCCTCATCAAGGGCGACATCGTCTTCACCGGCTACTGGAACAACGAGGCCGCCACCAAGGAGGCGCTGGAGGACGGCTGGTTCCACACCGGTGACATCGGCGAGCTCGACAGCGAGGGCTTCCTGAAGATCACGGGCCGCAAGAAGGAGATCATCGTCACCGCCGGTGGCAAGAACGTCTCCCCCGCGCAGCTCGAGGACCGCATCCGGGCGCACCCCCTGGTGTCGCAGTGCATGGTCGTCGGCGACAAGCAGCCGTTCATCGGTGCGCTGATCACGATCGACCCGGAGTTCTTCCCGTCGTGGAAGGAGTCGCACGGCAAGCCGGCCACGGCCGAGGTCGCGGACCTGATCGAGGACCCGGAGCTGCTGGCCGAGATCCAGGCCGTGGTGGACGAGGCGAACAAGTCGGTGTCGAAGGCGGAGGCGATCCGCAAGTTCCGCGTGCTGCCGGTGGACTTCACCGAGGCGGGCGGCGAGATGACGCCGTCGCTGAAGCTCAAGCGCTCTGTCGTGGCGACGACGTACGCGTCGGACATCGACGCCATCTACGCGAAGTAGGGTCCAATGCGCGAAAGGCCCAGGAGCTGCGAGAGAGCTCCTGGGCCTTTCGACCCCCAGCGATCGTGATCCGCGGATCTCCGCGGAACCCGAGAAGTTTGTTGCCCCGGCCCCCCGACCGGGACATGAAGAAGATTGCCGCATGGCGCTGACGTATCGCTGACGCGCCGATGTCACTCGGCGACAGCGCGCGAATAGGCTGTCCGGCAGACGGGGGTCGTCCGGCGCTCGCGAGGGGTGGGTAATGGCTTCGGGTCCGCAGTTCCGGCTGCTCGGCCCGTTGGAAGTGCGCCTGGGCGACTCCTCCGTGGTGCTGCGGGCGGGCAAGCACCGGGCGTTGCTCGCGGCGCTGCTGCTGCGGCCGAACCGCGTCGTGCCCGTGACGGAACTGGTCGAACACGTGTGGGGGGACGCACCGCCCGCGCGCACACGTGGAACGTTGCAGACGTACGTGATGCGGCTGCGGGCGGCGCTGGGCGACCCGTCGCTGATCCAGACCGCTGCCGACGGGTACCGGATGCGGGTCGACCCGCTGGCCGTGGACGTGCACCGGTTCGTGGACGCGGCTGCTCGCGGGCGGGTGGCTGCCGGGGCGGACGACCTGGTCACAGCGCGGAAAGCGTTTGCCGAGGCGTTGGAGCTGTGGCGTGGCCCGGTGCTGTCCGACGTGCCTTCGGAGACGCTGTACTCGGAGCACGCGCCGCGCCTGACCGAGCTGCTGATGACGGTGCACGAGCAGCGGATCGACGTGGAGCTCGCGCTGGGCCACCACGCGGACCTGGTGCCGGAGCTGTTCGCGCTGACGCGGGACCACCCGTTGCGCGAGCGGTTCTGGGGACAGCTGATGCTCGCGCTGTACCGCAGCAGCAGGCAGGCGGAGGCGCTGGAGGCATTCCGGCAGCTCGACCGGACGCTGGACGAGCAGCTGGGCATCGACCCGTCCGCCGAGCTCCGGTCGTTGCACCAGGCGATCCTGGTGGGCGAGCCGTCGCTGGCCGCACCGGTCGTCGAGCGGGAGCCGGAACGGGCGCCGGCGTCGCCGATGCGGCTGCCGGACGACATCGCCGACTTCGTCGGACGTGCCTCGCACGTCGAGCGGATCTCCGGGCTGATCACCGGTTCGGTGCCGATCGTGACCCTGGCGGGGCCGCCCGGTGTGGGCAAGACGACCTTGGCCGTGCACGTGGCGCACCTGCTGCGCGACCGGTTCCCGGACGGGCAGCTGTACGTCGACCTGCGCGCGTACTCACTGGGGCCGCCTGCGGACGGGATGGACGTGCTGTCGCGGTTCCTGCGGGCGCTCGGGGTGCCGCCGGACGAGATCCCGCCGGACGCCGACGAGCAGAGCACGATGCTGCGCTCGCTGCTGTCGGGCCGCCGGATGCTGCTGGTGCTCGACAACGCGTCCGCGCCGGACCAGGTGCGGCCGTTGCTGCCGGGGACGGCGTCGTGCCGGGTGATCGTGACGTCGCGGGACGACCTGCGCGGCCTGATCGCCATGAACGGCGCGCGGACCGTGCCGGTGGACGTGTTCTCCCCCGCCGAGTCCGCGCTGCTGCTGTCCGAGCTGCTGGGGCCGGGTGATCACGCGGAGCTGGCCGACCGGTGCGGGCACCTGCCGCTGGCGTTGCGGGTGGCGGCCGCCTACCTGGCCGGACGCGACGACGTGACGATCTCGGGCTCGCCGATCGAGCTCGCCTACGCCGCCCTGCCTCCCGCGCCGCAGCGGTTGTTCCGGCTGCTCTCGCTCATGCCGGGGCCGGACTTCACCCCCGAGGCGGCGTCCGCACTGGCCGACGTCGACGCCGAGGGCCTGCTGACGGTGCTGGCGATCGCGAACCTCGTGGTGCCGGTGGTGCCGGGCCGCTACCGGTTCCACGACGAGCTGCTGCACTACGCGGCGACCTTGCGCGAGGAGTCGGACAGCCCGTCCGAACAACAGCTGGCCTGGACCGCGCTGCTGAACCACTACCTGCGCGGCGTCGAACGCTGCGCCGAGCTGCTCTACCCCGGCATCGTGCGGCTGCCGTCGTCCGCCTCCGGCCCGGCACCCCGGATCATGAGCTCGGCGGAGGCGCTGGCGTGGCTCGACGCGGAACGCCCGAACCTGATCGCCGCCATCCGGCACGCCGCGGAGCACGGCCCGGCCCCGATGGCGTGGCAGCTGGCCGACGCGCTGCGCGGCTACCTGTGGATCGGTCAGCACGTCGGAGAGTGGCTCGCGACGGCCCGCCACGGCCTGCAGGCCGCCCAAGCGTCCGCACACCGCCCGGCCGAGGCCGCGATGCACGCCAACCTCGGCACCCTCTACCTGCGGCTGGGCGAGTACGCGCTGTCGGTGGAACACCACAACCACGCCATCGAGCTCTACCGCGCCCTGGGCGACAAGGACGCCGAGGCGAGCGTGCTGAACAACCTCAGCCTCGTCCACCGCCGCTCCGGCCAGCTGACCGAGGCGAAGGAGGCCCTGGTCCGCTGCCTGGAGATGCTGCACTCGGCCGACAGCGTCAGCACCGGCCTGTACAACCTCGGCCAGCTCGCGGTGGAGCTCGGCGAGATCGACGACGCCGTCGACCACTTCTCCCAGGCCCTGGCGCTCGCCCCGAACGCCGACAGCCACACCTACCTCGGCATGGCACTGCGCCTGCAGGGACAGTTCGCCGAGGCCCGCACCCACTTCGAACGCGCCCTGGAAATCGGCAACGTCCCCGCGGGCGACGCCGAAGCCCTGGAGAACCTCGCCGCGGTGGAACTCGCCTCCGGCGACGCCGAGACCGCCTTGTCCTTGGCCTCGCGCGCCCTCTCACTGGTCGCCGACGGCGGCGACCCGCAGGTGGCGACCTCCGTGCGGATCACGCTCGGCGAGATCCACCGCGCGCTGACCGACTTCGCCGCCGCGGCCGACCTCTTCGACCAGGCCCTCGCGACGGCCCGCCGAATCGGCTACGCCTCCGGCGAGGTCCGCGCGTTGATCGGCCTGGCCGTGGTGTTGCACGACCTCGACCGGCATTCCGACGCCCGGTCCGCCGCCGACCAGGCCGCCCGCCGCAGCGCCGAACTGGGTCTGCGTGCTTTGGAAACCCGCGCCCGCGAACTCACCTGACCCCGCAGCAATATCCAATATATCGGCCACCGATATGTCATATATCGCATTTCGATGACAACGTTGTCATCTGCCGCAGCCCCAACACAACCGTCGACGTACCCCCAGATATCCAATACATCGCATATTGGGAACCTCGGCCCGCCAACGCCGATCGGTCGCCAGCGATATCCAGCGAGCGACTACCGATATATCGGATATCGCCACACCTGACTGGCGCACGGCCTGTAGGCAGCCGCAAGCCGCCAGGCACACAGCCGATATATCACATATCACATGCTGGATATCGGCACCAGAACTGCGCGCTCGATCCAGGCCGATATATCGGATATGGGGTATTGGATTTCGTCAGCCGATGAGGCCTTCGAGGCGGTGCGCGAGCTGGTCCCACCGCCAGTGGTCGCTCACCCATTCCCGGCCGGCGCGGCCCATCTTGGCCGCCATTTCGGGATCGGCGAGCAGTGCGGCGACCCGTTCGGCGACGTTCTCGACGTCAAGGCCGTCGACGACGTTGCCGGTGATGCCGTCGCGCACGGTTTCCGGTGCACCACCGGACCGTCCGGCGATCACGGGCAGGCCGGTCGCCGAGGCCTCCAGGTAGACGATGCCGAGCCCCTCGACGTCGAGCCCCCGGCCACGGGTGCGGCACGGCATCGCGAAGACGTCGCCGGCGTTGTAGTGCGCGGGCAGTTCCTCCCACTGCACCGAGCCGGTCAGCACGACGTCGCCGGGCTTCACGCCGGCGGCCATCTTCTCCAGCGTCCCCCGGTACGGCCCGCCCCCGACGATCAGCAACGCCGCGTCCGGCACCTTGCGCTGAATCAGCGGCAACGCGCGGATCAGCACGTCCTGTCCCTTGCGCGGCACCAGGCGCGACACGCACACGATGACCGGCCGGTCGCCCAGTCCGTACCGGCGGCGCATCTCGGCGCGCGCGGCCGGGTCCGGGCGGTAGAGGTCGGTGTCCACACCGGACGGCAGGTGTTCCAGAGCAGCCATCGGCCCGAAGGCCGCGGCGAACCGCGAGCGGGTGTAGCGGCTGACGTAGGTCACCACGTCCACACCGGACCCGATGGCCCGCAGCGCCTGCCGCGCCACCGGCAGCATCGACCAGCCGACCTCGTGTCCGTGCGTGCACGCCACCGCGCGGCTCAGCCCCAGCGACGGCGCGAGCAACGCCAGCGGGGCCGCCGCACCGAACCACGCGGCCTCGCACGACTCGGCGCGGGCGATGTCGCGAGCGCGCCGGAGGACGTCGGGCGTCGGCAGCATCAGCGAGGTGGGATGCCGCACCACGGGGAACGGCTGCGCGGCGTCGAACTCGGCCGCGCCCTTCCACTTCGGCGCGTACACGACGAGCGAGTCCGCGGGCAGCCGTGTGGCCAAAGCGTGCAGGTAGGACTGGATGCCACCGGGGCGGGGCGGGAAGTCGTTGGTCACCAGCAAGGTTCGGCGCACGGCACCAACGCTATCCGATGCTCGACCGCAGGAACTCGCGCCAGCCCGCGATGTCCACCGCACGCGCGTCCACAGCGGACATCGAAGCGTGCTGTAGGAAGAAGTCGACGACACCCCGCTCTCCCAGCCGCGACTCCAGGTAGACCATGATCGAGTACGCCTGCTGGTAGGACAGGTCACGCCCGGCACCGCTGAAGTCGGACGGCAACGCCGAGACGTCGGACCTCAGCAACGGCGCGGCCTGACGCAGCGACAACCCCAGTCCGTGGAACGCCACCCAGTCCGCGAACCCCTCCACCAACCACAGCGGCGCCGAGTCGGATATCAGGTCGCGCGTCGCCACGTGTGTGATCTCGTGCCGTAGCAGCACGCGCAGCTCCAACGGCGTCAGCGCCGCCGCACGCGTCCGATTGAGCACCACGCGCTGCCCGGAACCGTCACGGATCGCGATCCCGGCCATGTCCGCGAACGCGGGCCCGACCAACGACACCAGTTCGGAGTCCGTCGCCGGGATGACGACGTCGACCCGGCGCGCCCAGCCGATATCCAATATATCGGCCACGCCCGTCACCGACTCGTTCACGAGCCCGGACACCCGCCCGGCCAGCTCGCCGTCGCAAGAACTGCTGGTCACAGTGCCCGACGGCACCGTCAGCACAGCCTCTTTGCAATGAGGTGTTTCCGTCGGTGGCAACTCAACGGGCCGCATTGCAACGCTGAGGCCCAGCAGGAACGTCATGGCGACCGCGACGGCCAGCAACGTCCTGAGGTGCTTCACTGGCGCAACGCTAGCCCTCGATGCGCCGAATCACCGCGATGGGCCCGATGGCGTCGATCGGTGCGATCTTCACCGGCTGTCCCTCGGTGGAGGCGTGCACGGCCCTCGCGTTGTCGACCGCCATCGCGACGTGCGACCGGCTTGAGTAGTAGACGATCAGGTCGCCGGCACGGACGTCGGCACGCGACACCGCGCGTCCGACGGCAGCCTGTCCGCCGGAGGTGCGGGGAATCGCGTAGCCGGCGGCCGCGTAAGCCTTCATCGTCAGACCGGCGCAGTCCCACCGGTCGGGCCCGGCCGCGCCGTACTGATAGTCGTCGCCGCGATGCGCGAGCGCGAACGCCAGCGCGATCCCGGCTGTCCCCTCGGGCACGCTGATCCGCGACCGGTCTCCCGGATCCCGCAGCTGGTTCACGACCGGCGCCGGCAGCCGCGTCAGCGCCGACCGCACCTCACCGATCTGCGCCTGCAGCGCACGGCTGCGCTGGTCGAGGTCGCTCTTCAACCGCTCGGCCGCCGAGGTGGCCTCCGCGGCACGGGAACGCGCGTTCTCCGCCGCCTGGTGCGCCTGACGCGCCTTCTCCACCGCTCCGGACAGCCTGGCCAGCGAGTCGGCCTTGTCGGAGGCCAGCACCCGCATCATCTCCAGGCGGTTCAGGAAGTCCTGCTGCGAGTCGGCCACGAGCAGCGCCGACAGCTGGTTGAACCGCGCGCCCTCGAACGACGCCTGGGTGATCAGGTCGACCTGGCCGCGGAAGTCGTCCTCGTCGGACTTCGCCTGGCGCTCGATCTGCTGCGCCGCCGCCACGTCCGCGGTGGCGCGTTCGAGCTCGGCCCGCCGCAGGACGAGATCCTCCTGCGCGCGCAGGACTTCCTCGTTGAGCTTCGTCGCCTGCGCGGTCAGATCGGCGTACGCGCGCGCCGGATCAGCCGGCTGCGCGGCGAACGACACGGCCGGAAGAGCGGAGAAGAACAGGGCGGTAACCAGAACACCGCGGGTCAGCTTGCGCGACATCACGTCGCCGATCCCCTTCGCGAGAACAAGACCGTCAAGATCGACCCTCAAGATCGACGGCGTCAGGCTACCGGGTGATCAAACGCGGCCGAGACGGGCCAGCAACACAGCGGACGGCACCGGGTGCGCACCACGTCGACGCACCGAGTCGGCGACCGCGCGGTCCGACGTCACCACCACCACCGGACGTCCTTCGGGCTCGGCGGTGACCAGCGCACGGATCACGTCATCGGCCAGAACACCGGGGTCGCTGAAAAGCACACGCACGCCCCGTGGCGCCGCCGCGGGCACGGCCACCACCCCGGCGCCGTCGAACACCAACGTCACCTCAGCACCCGTGCGCGCCGCCAGCACCGCCAGCTGGTGCACGAGCCGATCACGCTGATCAGACAACGACAGTTCCGGATAACCGGTCTTCGTGACGTTGTAGCCGTCCACCACCAGGTGCACCGCGGGCAACGCCAGCAACCGGTCCAGCGCCGCAGGATCCTCCACGCGTCCAACAACTCCCTGCGACGCACTCGCGCCCCGCACGAGGTCGGCGGGACGCGGCCCGGTGCCGCCAAGCGCCAGCTCGCGGCGTAGCCCCGTCACGGCACCGTCCAAGGTGTCCACGAGCAGTGCGAGCCGCACCTCGTCCGCCTGGCGAGCCTCGCGCGCCGACTGACGGGCCACCTCGGCGTCCGCGATCGCCCGCTGCGCCTTGCCCCGCTCGGTCTCCGCGCGTTCGCGTTCCCGGTCCCGCTCCGCGGTGAGGCGCTTGACCTCGTCGGCCGTGCGCTCCCGGATCTTGTCCACCTCGGCCGCGGCGGCCTCGGCGGCGTCCTTGGCCTCGCGCAGCTTCACGCCCTGCTCGCGCAACCGCTTGCGCAGGCGTTCCAGCTCGATCTCGGCGTCGGCGCGGATGCGTTCGGCGGCACCGTCGAGCTGGCGGCGTTCGGTCTTCAGCCGCTCCAGTTCGCTGTCCAGCCGTTCCGCTCGCGCCACCGCGGCGTCGCGCTCCGCCCGCAGCGTCGCGTCACCGACCCGGCGCGACACCAGTTCCACGTAGTGCAGCGCGACCTCGTCGCCGGTCAGCACCGCCGCCGCGGCCGCGGTGATCGGGTCCGGCGAGGTCACCTCCAGCGTCGACGGCCGGTTCTTGCGCAGCCACTCCACGACGGCCGTGCGGAAGTTCGCCGAGTCGCGCAGACCCGCGACGACCTGCGCACCGCCCAGCCGGGCGCGTTTGGTGGGAGCGAACTTCGCCACCGGGCGCAGGTGCTGCGGCACGTCGACCTTCGCCATCTCGCCCAGCGCGTCGGCACCGAGCTCCGCCAGCCTCACCCGCAACGGCTCCGGCAGCGCCGACCAGTCCACAGTGGAGTCATCTGCGGACTCACCTGCCTCCTCGGCAGGCTGGTCGAACTCGGGCTCGGGCATCGGGTCTGGCACCCCAACAGGCTAGAGCCCCCGCACTTGAGCGGAGCACGGACGTGTCCGCCCTGTGGAACAACGATCTGGAAAAGATCACCGAACCACCACCCCAACGGAGCACCCGCAGGTCAACGCCCTACGGGTGATCGACGCCGAGAATTGTCAGACCCCGTCGCTAACGTCCTCGCCGTGACCGGTCAACTGTCCTTCGACGAGCTCGGTACGCCCCTGCGCGACACGACGTTCGTCGTCTTCGACCTGGAGACGACGGGTGGAAGTGCCGAGGAGGACGCCATCACCGAGATCGGCGCGGTGAAGGTGCGCGGCGGCGAGGTGCTCGGCGAGTTCGCGACGCTCGTCGATCCGGAACGCGGCATCCCCGTGCAGGTGGCGCAGCTGACCGGCATCACGCAGCTGATGGTCACCGGCGCGCCGACGCTGCGGACGGTGCTGCCGGCGTTCCTGGAGTTCGCGGCCGGAGCGGTGCTGGTGGCGCACAACTCCGGCTTCGACGTCAGCTTCCTCAAGGCCGCTTGCGAGCGCCACGGCTACCGCTGGCCGAAACCCCCGGTGGTGTGCACGGTGAAGCTGGCGCGGCGCGTGCTGAGCCGCGACGAGGCACCGTCGTGCCGCCTGTCCGCGCTGGCCGACCTCTTCCACACCGCGACCAGGCCGACGCACCGCGCGCTGGCGGACGCACGCACGACCGTCGAGGTGCTGCACAAGTTGCTGGAACGCGTCGGCAACGTCGGCGTGCACTCTCTCGAAGAACTGCTGGCGTACCTGCCGGAGGTGACACCGGAACAGCGCCGCAAGCGCTCCCTGGCCGCGCACCTGCCGTCCAAACCGGGCGTGTACCTCTTCCGCGGGCCCAAGGAGGAGGTGCTCTACGTCGGCACGGCCTCGGACCTGCGCCGCCGCGTCCGGCAGTACTTCACGGCCAGCGAGGGCAGACGCAGGCTGCGCGAAATGGTGGCCCTCGCCGTGCGCGTCGACGCCGTCGAATGCGCACACCCGCTGGAGGCCGAGGTGCGCGAACTGAGGCTGTTGCGCGCGCACCGCCCCGCCTACAACCGCAGATCCAAGAACCCGCATCACGCGTGGTGGCTGGTCCTGACCGACGAACCGTTCCCGCGACTGTCGCTGGTCAGAAACCCGCGCGACGGCGCATTGGGCCCGTTCCGCACGCGTCAGGCGGCCGAGTCGGTGGCCGACGCCCTGCTCGACGCCGTCCCGCTGCGCTCCTGCACCATCAAGATCCCGGCGACGAACCAACGCGCCTCACCGTGCGCCCTGGCCGAGCTGGGCCGCTGCCAAGCTCCGTGCGCTGGGCACCAGACCGTGGAGGAGTACTCCCCCGCGGTCGTGGCGGTGCGAGACCTCGTCGTCGGCCGGAGCGCCGACCCGTTACGCACGCTCATCGCTCAGCTGAGCGGCCTGGCGTCGGCCGAACGCTTCGAGGAGGCAGCCCGCCGTCGTGACCGTCTGGCCGGCCTCGTCCGCTCGCTGGACCGCGGCCAACGTCTGGCCGCCCTGGCCGCTCTGCCCCAGCTCGTGGCCGCCCGGCCGGACCGCGAGGGCGGCTGGGAGTTCTCGGTCGTCCGCTACGGCCGGCTCGCCTCGGCCGGAGTCGCGCGCCGCGGTACCCGTCCGATGCCGGTGGTCGACGCGCTCGTCGCGTCCGCGGAAACGGTCGTCCCGACGGCCGGTCCCCTGCGCGGCGCGCCGCCGGAGGAGACCGGCGTGGTGCTCCGCTGGCTCGACCAGCCGGGCACCCGCCTCGTGTACGCGGACGAGCCCTGGTCGTCCCCAGCCGGTGCCGCCGCGGCCTGGCTGCCGTGGGCCGAACAGGCCGCCGGCGCGCGCCCTTTGCACGACCGCTGGAGCTGAGCGATCAGCGGGTGCTCATCACTTCCGTGCGGCGGGACGCGGACGTCACCAAGGCGTGGAGACCTGCTGCCAGGACGCCGCCGAGCACCGGGGCGACCAGGTACACCGGCAGCTGGCTCCAGGCCGGGTCGCCGCCCGTGAAGGCGAGCACGACGTCGGGACCGAACGTGCGGGCGAGGTTCACCGAGGCGCCCGTGACCGGGCCGAAGGCGAGGATCTGGGTGGCGAGGGCCAGACCGATGCCGACGCCGTGGAGGCCGCGCGGGGCGTTCGGGTTCACGGCGAGTGCGAACACGGCGGTCACGAGGATGAACGCGCCCAGCGCCTCGGCCACGACGGCCTGGGTCACGCTGACGCCGGAGCCGAACGCGGTCGCGCCCAGGCCCGCCTCGACGGCCTTGGCGCCGTGCGCGACATGGGCGAGCGAAGCGGCCAGGACACCGCCGAGGAGTTGCGCGCCGACGTAACCCGGCACCTCACGCCACGGCAGCCGACCGGACACGGCGAGTGCGACGGTGACGGTCGGGTTGAAGTGCGCGCCGGAGATGGCGCCGAACGCGTAGATGCCGACCATCAACGCGAGGCCGTGAGCCAGGGCGACGACGAGGAGGCCGGAGGGGCCGTTGCCGGCGGCGACGGACACCGCGGCGGAGATTCCGAACAGGCAGAGGATGGTCGTTCCGGCCACCTCGGCAATCAGCTTGCGTGCGAACACGGGTTCACCTCGACAACAAAGGGGAATGAGGGGACCCACGGTCGCAGCGACGTCCTCACGTCAGCGATAAGCCGGTAGGGCAGACTACGAGTGCTTTAGTTACCCGTGCTGAGACCCAGAGGAGGACAGCGTGGTCACCGCCATCGTGCTGATCCAGGCCGCCGCCGAACGCATTCCCGAGGCGGCGCAGGAGATCGCCGACATCGACGGAGTCACCGAGGTGTACTCCTGCGCAGGTGACGTGGACCTGATCGCGCTCGTGCGGGTGAGCAAGCACGAGGATCTGGCCGCCCTGGTGCCCGGCAAGATCAGCAAGGTCGCGGGCGTGCTGAACACCGACACGCACATCGCGTTCCGCAGCTACTCGAAACGAGACGACGAGGCGGCCTTCGCCATCGGCCTGGATGACGCCCAGTAGTCACAGCCGCGCCACGAACGGCGCTGCGCCGAAATCATTCGGCGCAACCGACGTAACGAAAAGCCCCCGTGAAGGTTCACGGGGGCTTTTCACAGTTTCAGAACAGGTCAGGCCTTCGGGTCAGCCGGCTTGCCCGCGAGCTCGCCCGCCTTGTCCTCGGCGCTGATCTCCTCGGAGACGTGCGCCTTCTTGCGCGCGTTCTCCAGGGCCACGGTCTCCTCGACGGGGTCCGGCGACCAGGTGCTGCCGGCGACCGGGTGACCGGCCGAGCCGAGCTTGTTCATCTTCTTCGGCACCGACGCGCCCTGGTAGGCGAGCGGGATCGGGTGGCCGTGGTCGTCCACCGGGCCGAGCGGCTGGTGGATCTCGATGAACTCACCGTGCGGCAGGCGCTTGATGATGCCGGTCTCGACACCGTGCTCGAGCACCTCGCGGTCGCCGCGCTGCAGGCCGATGCAGACGCGGTAGGCGATGAAGTACGCGATCGGCGGCAGGATCAGCATGCCGATGCGGCCCATCCACGTCGTCAGGTTCAACGAGATGTTGAACTTGTACGCGAAGATGTCGTTACCGCCCATGAGCAGCAGGACCATGAAGTACGTGATCGCCATCCAGCCGAGCGCGGTGCGGACGGGCACGTCACGCGGGCGCTGCAGCAGGTTGTGGTGCGCGTAGTCCTTGGTCATCCTGCGCTCGATCCACGGGTAGACCGCCGCGATGCCGGTCAGCAGCGGCAGACCGAGGATGAACGGCAGGAACGGCGCCGGGATCGTGTAGTTGCCCAGGTAGAACTCCCACGCGGGCCAGATGCGGACCAGGCCGTCGGTCCAGCCCATGTACCAGTCGGGCTGCGAGCCGGCGGAGACCTGCGCGGGGTTGTACGGGCCGAAGTTCCAGATCGGGTTGATCTGGAAGACGCCACCCATGATCGCGATGACGCCGACGACGATGGCGAAGAAGCCACCGCCCTTGGCCGCGAACACCGGCATGATGCGGACGCCGACGACGTTGGTCTCCTTGCGGCCCACGCCCGGGAACTGCGTGTGCTTCTGGTACCAGACCAGCGCGAGGTGCGCCGCGATCAGGCCGAGGATGATCGCCGGGATCAGCAGGATGTGCGCGGTGTAGAGCATCGGGATGATGTTCGTGCCGGGGAACTCCCCGCCGAACATCAGCCAGTTCAGCCACGTGCCGATGACCGGGAACGAGATCAGCAGCGCCGCCATGACGCGCAGGCCGGTGCCGGAGAGCAGGTCGTCGGGCAGCGAGTAGCCGAGGAAGCCCTCGATCGCGCCGAGCATGAACAGCACGATGCCGATGACCCAGTTGATCTCACGCGGCTTGCGGAACGCGCCGGTGAAGAAGATCCGGAACATGTGCACGACGATCGCGGCCATGAACAGCAGCGCCGCCCAGTGGTGCACCTGGCGGACGAACAGGCCACCGCGGACCTCGAACGAGATGTTCAGCGTCGAGGCGAACGCGCGCGACATCTCGATGCCGCGGAGGTTCTCGAACGCGCCGTTGTAGGTGACCTCGGTCATCGACGGGTCGAAGAACAACGCCAGGTACGTACCCGACAGCAGCAGCACGATGAAGCTGTACAGCGCGATCTCGCCGAGCAGGAACGACCAGTGCGTCGGGAAGACCTTGTTCAGCTGTTTGCGCAGGCCGGAGGCCGCGTGGAACCGCTCGTCGGCAGCGTTGGCCGCCGCTCCCGCGACGCGCGCGGCCGCGTTGGCCGGCTTCGTCGGCGTGGTGATGGCACTCATGACTTCCGCTCCCAGAACGCCGGACCCACAGCCTCGATGAAGTCGCTGCGGGCAACCAAGTATCCGTCTTCGTCCACAGTGATCGGAAGCTGAGGCAGAGGACGGGTCGCCGGGCCGAATCGCGGCTTGGCGTATTCGAAGACGTCGAACTGCGACTGGTGGCACGGGCAGAGCAGCAGACCGGTCTGCTGCTCGAACAGCGACGTCGGGCAACCAAGGTGCGTGCAGATCTTCGAGTACGCGTACAGGTCGCCGTAGTTGAAGTCTTCCTGACCGGCGCGCTTGGTGATCGCCTGGTTCGGGCGCATGCGGATGAGCATGACCGGCGCGTCGGACCGCTTCAGGGCCGCGACCAGCGCCTCCTCGTTGCCGCGCTCCGACTCGCGGAACGGGAACACCGTCTCGAAGCCGCCCGGCTCGACGTCCTCGGGACGCACCAGGGAGACCTCGTGGAAGTTGCCGGTGTGGCGGCGGAGGTAGACCTTCTCGCCCTTCTCGGACTTCCAGCCGGTGTGCCACAGCGAGGCCTTGGTCTCGCTGTCCGAGTGCGGGTTCTTGATGAGCGCGCCCAGCGGGACGGCCGCGACACCCAGGCCCAGCACGCCGGCGCCGAGGCCGGCGGTGCGCTTGATCAGGCTGCGGCGGCCGATGCCGCTGCGCTCACCCGCGTCGGCCAGCTCGGCGACCAGCGTGGCGCGGTCGACCTCGGGCGACGAGCCGTCGTGACGCTGCTGCACCGCGAGCTCCTCGGGGAGGAACTTCTTGGTGTAGAGCAGCGCGCCGACGCCCAGGCCCACCACCGACAGGCCCAGGAACAGGCCGATCAGCGGGTTGTAGAGCATGTGCAGCAGGTGGCCGTCGGTGTGCGGGGCCTCGTACTGCCACGGCCAGAACAGGAACACGCCGAGGAACGCGAGACCCGACAGCGCGGAGATCAGAAACCACAGCGCGACGACGCGCTGGGCGCG
>Ga0207692_10000263_pt1 | contig 18024 bp, 13 predicted proteins | sample LARL52metaG_FD_184345 | JGI IMG/M metagenome (GOLD analysis project Ga0207692, IMG submission 184345) | Corn, switchgrass and miscanthus rhizosphere microbial communities from Kellogg Biological Station, Michigan, USA - LAR L5-2 metaG... | ecosystem: Host-associated > Plants > Roots >...
GCCCGGGGAGCCCGGCGAGGCCGGGTTCCGGTGATCGTCCTCGTCGGCTTCATGGGCGCGGGCAAGACCACGGTGGGCCGGCTGCTCGCGTCCGGGCTCGGGCTGCGCTTCGCCGACAGCGACCTGGTCGTCGAGCAGCGCCGCGGCCGCAGCATCGGGGAGATCTTCGCCGAGGACGGCGAGCCCGCCTTCCGGGCGGCCGAGCACGAGGTGCTGGCCGAGCTGATGCGCGGGCCCGACGCGGTGCTAGCGGTGGGCGGCGGTGCGGTGGAGTACCAGTCGTCGCGGCGGCTACTGCGCGCGGCCCGGGTGATCTACCTCCAGGTCAGCTACGACGAGGCCATGCAGCGGGTCGGGGCAGACGCCGGGCGGCCGCTGCTGCGCAGGCCCGATCTGGCCGACATCTACCGGCGGCGGCTGCCGGTCTACCAGTCGGTGGCCACGCTGACCGTGGCCACCGCAGGGCGGCCTGCCGAGGCGGTCTGCCAGGAGGTCATCAGCAGGCTGGCCCGGGAGCCTGGCCTCCCGCCGGGGCCTCGCGCCGGTTACGCTCGCTGACAGCCCCGAACCGGATTCGGCCGCACGAAGGGTGGCGCCATGCGCATCGGGATGTCCCTCAACTACGCCGGCGGATTCGCCGAGACCGTCGAGGAGCTGGCCGACTACGAGCGGGCGGGCCTGGACATCGTCTTCGTGCCCGAGGCCTACAGCTACGACGCGGTGAGCCAGCTCGGCTTCATCGCGGCCAGGACCTCACGGCTGCAGATCGCCTCGGGCATCCTGCAGTTGTACTCGCGGACGCCGGCGCTGACCGCGATGACCGCGGCCGGGCTGGATTACGTGTCCGGCGGCCGGTTCAACCTCGGCCTCGGGGCGTCCGGACCGCAGGTGATCGAGGGCTGGCACGGCGTGCCTTATGACGCGCCGCTCGGCCGGACCCGGGAGATCATCGACATCTGCCGGAAGGTGTGGGCCCGCCAGCGGCTGGAGTACCAGGGGCGGTACTACCAGATCCCGCTGCCGCCCGGTCAGGGCACCGGGCTGGGCAAGCCGCTCAAGCTGATCAACCACCCGGTGCGCGACCACATCCCGGTCATACTGGCCGCGATCGGGCCCAAGAACACCGAGCTGGCCGCCGAGCTGGCCGAAGGCTGGGAGCCGATCTTCTACCTGCCGGAGAAGGCCGCCCAGGTCTGGGGCGACCCGCTGGCCGCCGGGCGGGCCAAGCGAGATCCCGCACTCGGACCGCTCGACGTGGTCGCCCAGGCGGGGCTGGCCATCGGCGACGACGCGGGCGGGTTCCTCGATCTTGGCCGGCCCTTGCTCGCGCTGTACGTCGGCGGCATGGGCGCGCCTCGGGACAAGGGGCCGAACTTCTACTTCAACCTCGTGACCCGGTACGGCTACGGCGCTGAGGCGGAGAAGATCCAAGATGCCTACCTGGCGGGGCGCAAGGACGAGGCGGCCTCGTTCGTCCCGGCCGAACTGCTCGAGCGGATATCGCTGATCGGATCCGAGGGCTTCGTCGCCGAGCGGGTGGCCGCGCTCCGGGAGTCGGGTGTGACCACGCTGAACGTCACGCCGCTGGCCGCCACGCACGCCGAGCGGGTCGCCCTGATCGAGAAGATCCGCGACCTGGCAGGCTAGCGCAGCCGGCGCAGGGCAAGGCCGAGGGTGGCGACGCCCTCCTCGATGTCGGCCGTCGTGTTCGCGGCGTACCCCAGGATGATCCCGGGCCGCTGCGAGCGCTGGCTGTGCCACGAGAGCGGCTGCACCTTCACCCCGCGGGCCAGCGCCGCGGCGGCCAGGTCGGCATCCGCGAATCCGGCCTCGAAGGTGATCATGAGGTGCAGCCCGGCGGCGGCGCCGTGCACGACCGCGCCGGGCAGGTGGGTCCTGATCGCGACGATCATTGCGTCCCGGCGGCGGCGATGGCGCCTGCGCACGAAGCGAAGCTGGCGTTCCATCTCGCCGGATTCCATCAGCCGGGCCAGTACCAGCTGTGGCAGCACCGCGTTGCCGAGGTCCGCATGCCGCTTGGCGGCCACCAGGGCGTCCTGGTACTTCGGCGGCGCGAGCACCCATCCCACCCGCAGCGCGGGGGCCAGCAGCTTGGACACGCTTCCCATGTAGCAGACATGCTCGGCGAGCATCGAGCGCAGGGCGGGGACCGGCGGCCGGTCGTACCGGTGCTCAGCGTCGTAGTCGTCCTCGATGACCAGGCCCCCGTCCCTGGCCCAGCCCATCAGCTCGCGGCGGCGCCCGCCGTCGAGCACCACCCCGGTCGGAAACTGATGCGCGGGGGTCAGCAGGACCGCCGGAGCGCCGCTGGCCCGGAGTTCGTCGACCCGCAGGCCGCCGGGATCGACCGCGACCGGCGGGGTATCCAGCCGCCAGTTGCGCAGCTGCTGGCGGGTGCCGAGCGATCCGGGGTCTTCCACCCCGACCGCACTGATTCCGTCCGCGCGCAACCCCTGGGCCATCAGGCTCAGTGCCTGCGCGACGCCGGCCACGATGCAGACCTCTTGGGGGTCCACCCTGATCCCGCGGTTGCGGGCCAGCCAGCTGGCCACGGCCTGGCGCAACGCGGGCGTCCCGCGAGGATCTCCGTAGCCGAACCCGGCCGGCGAAAGCTGGCCGAATACGGACCGCTCCGCGCGCAGCCAGGCCGCCCGCGGGAACGCGGCCAGGTCGGGCAGGCCGGGTGACAGGTCGATCCGGGCCGGAGCCGCGCGCAGCGAGTCGAAGACGTCCGCACCCGGGGCCGGGCCGAACAGCGCGCTCGCGGCCGGCGTTCCCGGCGTTCCCGGCGATCCCGGCGATCCCGGGTTCCGCCGCGTCCCCGGTGGCCGGGCCGGCGCAGGTGCGGTCACCGGAGCGGCGACCACGACCGTCCCGCCGCGGCCGTGCCCGGCAACGTGCCCGTCCTCAGTCAGCCGCCGGTAGGCCTCGGTGACCACGCCGCGGGACACGCCCAGGTCGCCGGCCAGCACCCGGGTGGCCGGCAGCCTGCCGCCCACCGGAAGGCGGCCGTCCTCTATCGCCAGCCGGAGCTGCCGGGCCAGCCAGCCGGACAGGCCGCCGGCTGGCGCGTCGCCGGTGTGCAGCTGGAGGAAGTCGGCCCCCGGCGTTATGGACCTATCGCCCAAATCCTGTTTGGCCCTACCCATCAGACCATTGTGACGGCAGGGTGTCCCTATGCCAACCGCGACAACGCGGGGCCGCGCCAGGCCCGCGAACCTGATCACGGGCATCCTGGCCATGACGCTGGTCGGCGGCAGCGTCGGGGTCTCGCGCACGCTGACCGACGCTCCGCTGTTCGCCGCCCAGGCGATCCGGTACGCCGCGGCGGTCGGCATCCTGCTCGCCGTGGCCCGGTCGGCTCGCATCCCGATCCTGCGACCGCACGGCCGGGAGTGGCTGTGGCTGTCGGGCATCGCGGCCACCGGCCTGGTGCTGTTCAACGTGGCCATCGTGCGTGGCGTAGCGCACGCTGAGCCCGCCGTCATCGCGGTGGCCATCGCGTGCGTGCCGGTGCTGCTCGGCGTGGTCGGCCCGCTGGCCGAACACCAGGCGCCGGGCCGCCGGATGCTGCTGGCCGCCCTGGTGGTCACCGGCGGCAGCGTCCTGGTGGCGGGCGCGGGCCGGGCCGACGCGATCGGCGTGGCCTGGGCTGCGGTCGCGTTGCTGTGCGAGTCCGCGTTCACGCTGCTGGCCGTGCCGGTGCTGCCCCGCCACGGGGCCTGGGGAGTCTCCGTGCATTCGGTCTGGATCGGCACCCTCATGCTGATCGTGCTCGGCGGCGTAACCGAGGGACCCGGCAGTGCAGGGAGGCTCACCCCGGCGGACTGGGCGGCAATGGGTTATCTGGCCATCATGGTCACCGCGGTGGCCTTCGTGCTGTGGTACTCCACCGTCGCTGCCCTCGGCGCGGGGCCGGCGGGCCTGCTCACGGGCATCGCGCCGGCCGCGGCCGCAGTAGTCGGCATCGTAATCGGGAGCCAGCCGCCGCGCCCCCTCGTCTGGCTGGGCATACTCATCGTCATCTGCGGACTGGCCATCGGCCTGCGGACGCACCCGACCCGAGCCGCAGGACTGCGCCGGGTACCCGTGGCACAGGCAGGAGGGCCGCCATGATGTTCGGCTACGACGCGGCGGTCATCCAGCGGTATCCAGCCATCTGCGCCGGAGTGATCCACGCGACCGGGCTCAGCAACGGGCCGAGCGCGCCGGGCCTGCGGGCGGAATACCGGGACGGGCAGCAGGCGGCCCGAGCGCGGCTGGCCGCGACGGCTATGGCGGATCTCCCGTCGATCGCCGCCTGGCGGCGGGCGTTCACCGCGTTCGGGGCCAAGCCGACCCAGTACCGCAACGCCGCCGAGGCGCTGCTGAGACGACTCGCCAAGCAGGGCGACATCCCCGCCGTCAACACGCTCGTCGATATCGGCAACCTGGTCTCGATCCGGTACGCCATCCCCGTGGCCGTGATCGACCTGGACAGCATCGCCGGCTCGATCACGGTCCGGTTCGCCACCGGCTCGGAGCTGTTCACCGACCTCGGTTCGGCCGACAGCGTCCACCCGGATCCTGGCGAGGTCATCTTCGCCGACCGCGACAATACGGTGAGCGCCCGGCGCTGGTGCTGGCGGCAGAGCGCGCAGAGCGCCACCAGCGCGGCCACGGTCGGCGCTCTCATCGTGGTGGAGGCCCTGCACGAGACCGCCGCTCCCGACATCGGGAACGCCGTCACCGACCTGACGGCCCTCCTCACCATTCACCAGCCCGGCGTCCGCCTCACCTCCTGCACCCTCCCGGCCCCGTGAGCACTTTGCACACGTTCCGACCAAAATCCCGGGTGTTTTGTACCGGTTCCGTGGTCGGAACGTGTGCAAAGTCGCGATTATCCCTAACGCGATTATCCCTAACGGACGCGGGCCGGCGGCAGCGGTTAGCTGCAGGTGGGCACGGCGTACAGTCTGCGCTATGTCTGACACGCACGCCGCCCGACGCGACCGCGCGCAGCAGCGCGTCGCCGCGCTGGACGCCGACGCCGCGTTGATCACCCACCTGCCGAACGTCCGCTATCTCACCGGGCTGGACAGCTCCAACGCCGCGCTGCTGGTCCCGGCCACGGGCGGTTGCGTGCTCGGCACGGACTCGCGGTACACGCTGGCGGCGCAGCGGGACAGCCCGGAACTCGAACTTCTGACCGAGCGGTTCCTGGTGCCCGCGTTCGGCGCGCTGGTGGCCGAGCGCGGGTACAGCAGGCTGTTGTTCGAAGCGCAGCACATGACGGTGGCCAGCCACCAGAAACTCGCCGCCGAAGCGGACGGGGTCGAGCTGGCGCCGTTCGGCCGAGAAATCGAGGAGCTGCGCATCGTCAAGGACGACGGGGAGCTCGCGCTGCTCGGTGCCGCCTGCCGGATCAGCAGCGAGGCGCTGGAACAGCTGCTCCCGACGATCAGGCCGGGAATCACCGAGCGGCAGCTGGCTACCGCCGTCGAGCGCCGGATGGTGGACCTCAGGGCGGACGGGATCGCCTTCGACACGATCGTGGCCAGCGGGCCGAACGGTGCGCTGCCGCACTACCGGCCGGGTGAGCGGGTACTGGCCCGGGGCGACCTGGTCACGATCGACTTCGGTGCGACCTCTGGCGGCTATCACGCGGACATGACCAGGACCGTGAGCCTGGGCGAGCCGGCGCAGTGGCAGCGCGAGATCTACGACCTCGTGGCCCGGGCGCAGCAGGCCGGGATCGATGCGGCCCGGCCCGGCGCCGGGCTGGGGGACGTGGACGCCGCGGCCAGGGACCTGATCGGCGAGGCCGGCTACGGCGGGCACTTCAAGCACGGCCTGGGCCACGGGGTGGGCCTTGAGGTGCACGAAGCGCCGATGATCGGGTACGGAAGCGAGGGTAGACTCGCTGCCCGGGTCCCGGTCACCATCGAGCCCGGCCTATACCTGCCGGGCCGGGGCGGCGTCCGGATTGAGGACGTCATCGTGGTGAACGGCGACGGGAGCTCCGGGACCGCAGGCTTGCTCACCACGACCACCAGGGAGCTGCTCGCGCTGTAGCCGGGCGGGCTCCATCCGTTTAGTTAGCGCATCCAGGAGAACTGCACGTGGCCACGACGAACGACCTGAAGAACGGGATGACGCTGAGCATCGACGGCCAGCTCTGGAACGTCGTGGAGTTTCAGCACGTCAAGCCGGGTAAGGGCGGCGCCTTCGTGCGCACCAAGCTGAAGAATGTGATGTCCGGCAAGGTGGTCGACCGGACCTTCAACGCCGGCATGAAGGTCGACGTGGCCAACGTCGACAGGCGCGAGATGCAGTACCTCTACCGGGAGGGAGAGGACTTCGTCTTCATGGACACCCGCGACTACGACCAGCCGCACATTCCGGCCTCGGTCGTGGGCGATGCCGCGAACTTCCTGCTCGAGGAGCAAACGGCCACCGTGGCCTTTAACGACGGGGTGCCCCTGTACGTGGAGCTGCCGGCCGCGGTGGAGCTGACGATCACCACGACCGACCCCGGCGTGCAAGGCGACCGGTCCACCGGCGGCACGAAGCCGGCCACGCTGGAGACCGGCGCGCAGGTACAGGTGCCGCTGTTCATCTCGACCGGCGAGAAGGTCAGGGTGGACACCCGCACCGGCGAGTACCTCAGCCGCGCCTGACCCGCCGCCTGCCTCGGAACACGCCAGACCATGCCCGCACGCAGCAAGGCCCGCAAGCGCGCTCTCGACCTGTTGTACGAGGCCGAGCTGCGCGGCGAGCCCGTACTCGAACTGCTCGACCAGCGGACCACGGAGGCCAGCCCGCCGGTCGTCCCTTACGCGGCCCAGCTCGTCCGCGGTGTCCAGGAGCACCGCGAGCGCATCGACGAGCTGCTGGCCGCGCACGCCGAAGACTGGACGCTGGACCGGATGCCCGCGGTGGATCGCAACATCCTGCGGATCGGCGCCTACGAGCTGCTCTGGGCCGACGACGTCCCGGACGGCGTCGCGATCAGTGAGGCGGTGCAGCTGGCCCGGTCCCTGTCCACCGAGGCCTCCCCGGCCTTCGTCAACGGCCTGCTGGCCCGGCTGCTTGAGCTCAAGCCCAGCCTGGCCGATGACCCTCAGGCAGGCGGCTGACCGGTCATGGTCGCGTAGCCGTCGACTTCAGCAATCCGAGCGGGCTGGGCGCCGTGAACTGTATCCGGAGGCCGGGCCCGCCTGCGAGCAAGGACACCTTCCGGACGCTCGCGGGCAGGTAGTCGCCCTGCTGTCCGTGCAGGTAGCGCGATATCCAGTGCACCTGCGCGGCGGGGCTACGATCCGTCGCGTTGCCGGCCCCGGACACCTCGACGGAACGCAGCAGCGCAACGCCCGGGGTGGCACCCGGGGCACCACCGCCGAACGCCACGATGGCGACCTGACGCCGTGACACCAGGCTCGCGAGGTCGACCAGGAGCCGCGGGTCGACCCGGCCATCGGCAACCAGCGTGCGGGCGGCGGCCGGCATCACGATGTTCTTGCTTTGCAGCAGCGCGCCCGCCCAAGCCTTGCGGGCGGCCACGTCGGCGTGGAGCGCGGACAGGTACGACGCGGCCCCGCGGGGGGCGATGACCCGGATGGAGATGCCCGCGTTCCCCGAGCCAAAGCCCGCGATCGCCGCGGGCGCGTAGCGGCCGAGGTAGCCGCCCACCAGCAGGCCGCGCACCTGCGGAGTGTCGACGATGACGCTGGCGGGCAGCGGGTTGGCCGCGCCCGGGCGCAACTCGAGCAGGGAAGCCGCGGGGATGCCGCGTGCCTCGAGCGCCCGGCACATCAGCGGATCGCAGGCCACTGTCGCGGTCCGGCTGACCTGGCCGGCCACCCAGGCTGCGGCCTGTTCGCGGATCGCCGTCTCGTCGGCGCCGGCCCGCTTGCCGCTGCCCGCGGCCGCTGGGGCGTGCCGGCTCAGCATCAGCGTCATGAGCCCGGCCAGCGCTACCACCACGATCACCGCGCTGGTTACCGCGCGACGCCTACGGGTCCGCCGTTGCAGCCGCTGTGGTGACGAAACCTGTCGCGGCGGGGCCTGCTCGGGCGGGTCTTGCTCGGGCGGGGGCTGCCGCGGCGGAACCTGCTCTGGCCGGTCCTGCTCTCGCGGGTCCTGTTCTCGCGTGTCCTGCTCAGGCGGGGCCTGCTGCGTCGCGGCCTCGCGCGACCAGAAGTGAGGCAGGGCCGCCCGGAGCACGGGCTGCGCTACCCGCCTGGGCGGCCTATACGCATCGCTCGTACCGGGCACGCGCTGAGGCAGTGACACTGGCGCAGGCCGCTCGGACGATGCCGCGTGTGGCGGGGCCGCAGGCTCGGGAGACAAGCCGCGGCCGGGGGAGGGCGCCTCGGCGGGGATCCCGGGGTCCGCGGCGCGCGACCCGGTTGAGTCCGGCGCAGGAGAAGTCGCGGGGCCCGCGGCGGGTGGCTCAGCCAAGTCCGGCGGCGCAGGAGCGGCCGCCGGGCCTGGGGCGGGCGGCTCAGCCGAGTCCAGCGGCTCGGGAAGGACGGCGGGGTTCGGAGTGATCGCCTCGGCCAGGGTCGCCTGGTCGTGCGGTGAGGGCTGCTGTCCCGCTACGTCGAGCGCCGCGAGTATGCGCTGCACCACAGGCTCCGGCAGCGAGACGGCTGTTACCGGTTCCGGTATTGCCCAACCGGAATCCCCGGGGGTACGCCTGGGCAGGGGCGGAGCGCTGCCGTCATCTACCATCTGTCGATCCCCACGGTGCCGTGACTGCGTGATCTTAGCAGGACAGGACGGCACATAACGGGTTGTCGGGCAAGTAGCAAGGCGCTGACTATCCCCGAGTTGTCTTGGTGCATTACTAACACCACGCCGTATGGCGCGAACTATTCCGACCTCAGAGGTCGGGAATCACGTTCATAGGCCCCTGTACGGCGTCTCGTATCAAATTGGTGAACACCCCACCTTCCAGCGGATCCGCCGGTAGGTTTTCCTATGCGAATGCTCGGGGCGGGGGCATTGGCACCAACTATGACGGTGCAGGACGTGAGCAGCGGGGGTTGGTGGATCCCCGGGTGCTTCTCTGATGTGAGTAGGGGCGACCTATGGGGTGGGGAGCGGGAATCCATGCGTGCGTACTCTCCGTCTGCACGCCGCCGGATGCCGCTGCCCAGGACCAGGTCATCGTCGGCCTTCGCTGCACCAGCAGCCGTGGCATCATGGGCGCCGTCCACTACGGCAATGAGCTCGTCCACCGACAGTCAGGTCGACTGCGTTCCCTGGCGATACGAGCCGGCGCATGACGACGACCGAGCAGGCAACACCTGACCCAGGACCGGTCAGCATGTCCACGGTCGCAACGTGGCGCCGACGCCGTCAAGCGTGCGAGGAGCCGCTGCCGACGCTGCCGCCTGGCGTCGAGATGCCTTCCAATGGCCTCCAGAGCGCGATGGGGGCGCCTTCTTCCGGGTCTAGTTCGCTGGGCACGATCGACCTTGGTTCGGGCGAGTCCCAGCGGGCGGGACTCGACGCGATGCTCTCCATTTCCCGGCCCCAAGCCCCATTTTCGCCGCTTCCGGCGGTCGAGGCCGTTCCCCAGCCGCCAGATCGGCCACATGCTCCTGTGCGGCCCAGCCTCACTTACGCGCCCGGACTGCCGCTCATGGTCATTCTCACCGTCCAGGCTGTCTTGTCGCTGCGGCTGGTATGGAGCAACAGCGCGTATAACGACGAAGCGCTATACCTGTGGGCCGGGCGCCTGGAATGGTCTCACTGGCTGCACAACACGCCGATCCCGTCCTTCCCCACCTATTTCTCCGGCGCCCCCGTCCTCTACCCGCCTCTCGGCGCACTCGCCAACAGTCTCGGAGGACTCGCCGGCGCGAGGATCCTGTCCTTGTGCTTCATGCTTGGCGCAACCGTGCTCCTGCATGGGGTGACCCGGCGGAGCTTTGACCGCTACTCAGCAGTATTTGCCGCGGCGCTATTTGCCGGGCTGGGATCAGCTCAGTACCTGGGCGCTTTCGCCACCTATGACGCCATGGCCTTGTTCCTGCTTGCGACGGCAACGTGGCTAGGCGTGCGCGCGGCGGCGTGCCGCTCTGACGTCGGCAAGGCGGGGCTGGTCGTGCTGGCAGCCGGCGCCCTCGCCGCCGCCGACGTCTCAAAGTATGCAGCGACACTCTTCGATCCGATAGTGATAATTGCCGTAGCCTGCTTCCATTGGCGTACGCTCGGTCGGCGAGCAGGTGGCCTGGCATGCCTGCTGATGGCAGGCGGGACAGCAGCTGGGCTGACGATAGCGCTGGCCGTGGGAGGCAGGTCCTATTGGGCTGGCGTATCGACTACCACGCTCTCGCGTTCGCAAGGAAACTGGCCAGTCTTTGGCATCCTTTTTGTGAGCGTCGGCTGGGTAGGTGCCATCGCGGCCTTGGCGGTAATCGGAGCCGCGGCCGCGTCCTGCGTCCGCAGGACGGCCGCGGAGAGGGTACTCGTCTGGACACTCGCCACGGCGGCCTTGCTGGCACCTGCCGAACAAGCCCGGATTCATGTGTTCACGAGCCTGTTCAAGCACGTGGCATTCGGCGCCTGGTTCGGCGCGGTGCTGGCAGGCTACGCGATGACAGCGTTCATCCGGGCAGTGCCCAAAGTAAAGTCTCGCGGAGCGCTGAAGGTCGTAATCGCCGTTGTCGTCCTGGCGACGATATCGGGAAGTTCGCTAGCGGTGAATCATTTCGGCGCATGGAATAATGTGAGTCCGGCACTTCCCGCACTAGAAACCGCATTGGGCACGCATCCGGACACACTGCTCACGGATGAAACGCCGCCGTTCTACTACTATCTCGAGAAGTTCGAACCCTGGCAGCTCATGACATCCATTCCGACTTCGTCCGCTTCGACCATTGCCTATGATATCAAGCAGAGGCGATTCGGGTTCGTTCTGCTCTCGTTCGCGGAAGGCGGCGGCGGCTGCGGAAACGTAGACCCCTCAGTTAAGAAGACGCAAGCTCAATGCGTTCATAACATGGATCTAAGCGTGCTGTCCGAAATTATCAGCGATGGTGGATACAGATTGATCGCCCGCATACCTTATCGAACCACATCGTTCAAGAGTTATTATATGCTCTGGGCACGCGAGGGATCCCAGCATTGACAGCGACCGCACTGCCTCGCGAGGGGCGGCACCGATGGTCCGGGCACGTTCTTCCCCAACCACCGGACGACCCGGAGAAATACTCATACGCGTGGCGGTCCATGCCGTTGCTGACAATCCCGCTATTTATATCGGCCCTATGCCTGATCGCGGCTCAGGCATGGTTCGAGGTCCGCTACGCCACCGTGCTTCCGTTTGTGGTCGCCATATTCGCCGTCTACACAGTGATCTACTTCATCTACCAGATCATCAGTCTCCCCATAAACTATGCCGGCCGCAGCTTCGACTTGTCGGCTCATAAATCGCTCATCGCCGCCTGGCGTCCCCGGGGCTATCCTTCGGTCGACATATTCCTGCCAATCTGCGGGGAGCCGATCGCGGTGTTGCACAATACCTGGACGGGCGTCTTCGAGCTCATACATGCCTACCCAGGCAACGTGTATGTTTATGTTCTGGACGATGGTCCCAGCGACGAAGCCATGGTCCAGGTTCCATCCTTCGGATTCACTTATGTTCGCCGCCCGGAAGTACGGAAGCACAAGAAGTCGGGCAATCTCAACTATGCGTTTGAGCGGACCGGCAGCGAATACGTTGTGATATTTGACGCTGACTTCCGGCCGCGAGCCGACTTCCTGTTCGAAACGCTGCCCTACATGGATGACCCGGCTGTTGGAATCGTGCAGACACCGCAGTTCTTCAGGGTAAGCACCCGGCAGACCTGGGTCGAGCGGGCGGCAAGCCCGATGCTAGAGGTGTTCTACCGGGCAGTACAGGTATCGAGGGACAGATTCGGGTCGGCATTGTGCGTGGGGTCTAATGCTGTCTACCGCCGGGCGGCGCTCGCGCCTAATGGCGGGTTCACCGTCATACCCTATGCGGAGGACTCGCACACTGGTCTCGATGCGCGGTACAACGGCTATCAACTCACCTACGTGCCCGTTCCGCTGGCGGCCGGAGTCTGTCCGTCGGATATCGACGGTTTCATGCGCCAGCAGTACCGGTGGTGCTGTGGCGCCACCTCGCTCATCTGGACTAGGCACATGTGGCGGGTCCAAATGCCGTGGACATCCCGGCTCCCCTACATCGCAGGCTGGCTCTGGAATTTCACTACTGCGCTGCGAACCCTGATTGTGCCGCTGATCCCGATCGCTCTGCTTGCGTTCATCCCCGATGAAATTCGTCTGCGCAATGCACTGCTGCTGCTTCCAGCAGTTGCAACCAGTACGATTCTGTACCCGTTGTGGCATAATGCGCCGTACAGCCCGCGGGTTTGGCCCCTGGCTCTTGCCGTCGGGTGGGCACAGGTCCTTGCGATCTGGGATTTCTCGCGCGGCAAGGTCATGTCGTGGCAGCCGACAAGAGGCCCGGCCAGCGCCACCCGCAGGTTCTGGTGGGGTGTCACCGTGTGGAACGGCACGCTGGCCTTTGCATGGGTTGCCCTGGCCGGCTGGCGTATAGCGCAGACCGGCTCGTACAGATTCGCTGCCGTGGCGGCTTTCGGCGTTATGAATGCGCTTATCGTCGGTCGGCTGATCTTCCCCGGGAAGAAGGCCGTATGACTGTCCCGGGCGGGCCCTCTGCACCCTGGGCTCAGAGGCCGGCGCCGCGCGGGCGTCATTCAGACCGACGTATCGCAGACCGCGCTCGTGCGTTCACGGTACGCATACGCGCTCCTGTGAGCAAGCTAGGGCGAGGCTTCGGGGGGGTGTCGCACGGGCGTGTTGCGGCCGTGGCCGTAGGCGCGTGCCTGGCCGCCGTGCTGGCTGTCGTAGGTGCAGGCGTTTCGAAGGTGTCAGGGCCCGTGAGTGTCGTGCCACAGGCCGGAACCACCGGAATTCCTCCGATCGGGACCTACAGCCATCATCCGGTCCGGATCACGCTGTCGGCGCGTCCCGATTCCTATCTGGGCGCGTTCGCTAAGGGCGTTCCACACAGCTACGCGCCGATGAAGTCCCTAATCAATGCAGTCGGCGCGCCATTCAATATCGCGCTCTACTACAGTGGCTGGCCCGAAAGGTTCAGGTTCGCTTTTGCCAGGCAGGCACAGGATAACGATGCCGTGCCGTTCATACAGATAGAACCGGTGGGCGTAAACCTCGCTGCGATCGTCGCTGGCACGTACGACACCTACCTGGAGACCTTCGCTACCAGCGTGGCCAGTTTCGGTGCGAAGACAGGCCAGGGAGTGATCATCGGCTTCGGCCATGAAATGAACGGCCACTGGTATTCCTGGGGTTACCGGCACACCTCGCCGAGGGTGTTCGTGGCTGCCTGGCGCCACATCGTGACCATCTTCCGTCAGCAAGGTGCTGACAATGTGACCTGGCTGTGGACGGTCAACATCATCGATAAACGCGGCGGGATTCCGGACCCTGCGCCCTGGTGGCCGGGAAGCTCGTATGTGACCTGGGTAGGGATCGACGGTTACTACCTCAGGTCGTCATGGACGTTCGCTTCCCTGTTCGGGCCGACCATCAAGGCTATGCGCACGCTGACCCTGGACCCGATCCTCCTGGCCGAGACAGGGGCCACGCCAGCGGACGGCCAGCCGTCGAAGATCGCTGATCTGTTCACTGGCGTTCACGCTTACGGACTGTTGGGATTTGTGTGGTTCGACGGCAGAGGAACTCGGGATTGGCGCCTCAGCAGCCCCGCATCGTTCACAGCGCTCCGCATCGGCGCTCAGACGCTGAATAGGCCTGCGCCATGAGTGGCCGTACCGCGAGGCACCGCGGGCTGCTCCCGGCGCGGCCCCGGGACCTGGGTGCCCGCTGGAGACGCCGCCGTGAAGAGCGGCCGCGACCGGATGACGGCAGGCACAGCCGGACCAGGCTGACGTGGGCTACAACGATCGGAATCGCGATCGTTGCCGCGATCGCGATCGTCTTGGCTATCGCCCTCCAGAGTAAGTCTGCAGACGACCCCAGCGCCGATCCTGGCGCTCCGGCATCAGCCGCCGATCCCGTTCCGCCCGGAAGCTACCTCGGGGTATATGAACCTGGAGTACCTGGGTCATACGCCGGAGTTGAAGCCTTTTCCGTGGCCACTGGGGCCAGGCCGCGCGTGGTCGTTTACTACAGCGGATGGATGGAAAAATTTCAGGTCCGATTCGCTGCCCTGGCAGCCCGTCACGGCGCAGCACCGCTCGTTCAGATTAATCCGGATAAGGTTAATATAAAGGCAATAGCATCCGGGCAGTACGACGCTTACTTGCGGTCTTACGCCGCCGCGGTGAGAGCATTCGGACACAATGTGATCATTTCCTTCGGCCATGAGATGAACGGTTCCTGGTACTCATGGGGATACCGGCATACGTCACCTGCGGTGTTTGTGGCTGCCTGGCGGCACATTGTGACTGTATTCCGCCGGGAAGGCGTTCACAACGTGACCTGGCTGTGGACGATCAACATTAGCGAATGCCGCTGCCACATTGATTCTCCGGCTCACTGGTGGCCCGGCAGTGCCTATGTGAACTGGGTGGGAATCGATGGTTACTACTATAAGCCATCGTGGAAGTTCGCTTCCTTGTTCGGACCCACTATTAAAGCTGTACGTAAGCTAACCCTCGATCCGATACTTATTTCAGAAACGGCTGCCCCCGCCACCATCCAGCCAGCCAAGATCGGAGACCTATTCGCAGGGATTCGCGCTTACGGCCTGTTGGGTTTGGTCTGGTTCGATGTCAATAAGGGCCGCCCGTACGAGGACTGGCGTATCAGGAGCCGCACAGCATTCGCCGCGTTCCGTCGCGGCGCAGAGACGTTGAAAAGATCCGCGCCATGAACGATCGACTGCATCTTATCCCGCCCGGAACGGGCGGTTCGCCACGACTGGCATCACATGGTCAGCCTGGATGTGCGACCGAGTCATGGTACGCAATCTGCGGCAAAGAAATTTCGGCAAGTGACCTTCGGGAGCGTCGGGTGGCTACTAGGTTGCCTATGAGGAAGTGCATTGGGGGAGTTCCGTCACGATATGTGCTGGCGTTGGTAGGCGATGTGGGCGCGGGGGTGGCTGTGGTCTCCCTGGTACGTCCCCAAAAACGGGCGGGAGCGGCCTGTGGGTTATGACGCGACGACAGACGGCGGGCTGCCTCCACCGTCGCAGCCGCCGGAGGCTTCAGGGTGGACAACCGGGCCGAGGATCGGAAGAACCGGCGTCGAGGTCAGCGAAGGCAGAGGTTCGGCTGAGGGGAGCGTGCCCGCGGACTGGACGGCCGTCTCGGGTCGGCGGAGGCGTGATCGCCGACCGGGCCGCCGGGGGATGGGTGTTCCGAGCGCCTGGCCGTTGCTGATCGTGCTGCTTGTGCAGGCGGCGCTGTCGTTGCGGCTGGTGAGGGCCGATACGGCGTTCCAGGATGAGGCGGCGTACTTGTGGGCGGGGCATCTGGAATGGGCGAACTGGCTGCACGGCGCAGTGATCCCACCGTTCGCGTCGTATTTCTCCGGTGCTCCGGTGATCTATCCGCCGCTGGGGGCGCTGGCTGACAGCGTGGGCGGGTTGACGGCCGCCCGGATCCTGTCAATGGTGTTCATGCTCGGGTCGACTGTCTTCCTGTGGGGGACAGCGGGGCGGCTGTTCGGGCGGCGGGCGGCGTTTTTCGCGGCGGCGCTGTTCGCGGTGCTGGGCCCCACGCTGCATTTGGGGTCGTTCGCCACCTACGACGCGCTGTCGGTGTTCCTGATTGCGCTGGCGGCCTGGTTCGTGGTCCGGGCCGGCCACCGGCGGGAAGGCACCAGGTGGATGGTGGCGGCGGGCGTGGCGCTGGCGGTGGCCAACGCCACGGCGTATTCGTCTACCCTCTTTGATCTAGTCGTGCTGCTCCTCGCTCTGCTCACCGCGCTACCCAGCGGCAAGCTTGCGGCGCGGCGGTGCGCGATCCTGGTGATGGTCGTGGTGGTCCTGATCACGGCCGGGTTGCTTATCGGGGGGAGTTCCTACCGGGCCGGGATCGAGCAGACCATCCTGGCCCGGGTGGCCGGGAATGACCCGCCACTATCGGTGCTGGCCGATGCCTGGTCGTGGACCGGGCTCGTCATCGTGCTTGCCGTCTGCGGGGTCGTCATCAGTGCCGTCAGGCGGCGATGGCAGGTGCAGACCTGGATCTTGGTGATCCTCGCGGCCGCTGGGCTGCTGGGGCCGTTGGAGCAGGCGCGGCTGCAGACCGCTGACTCGCTGAACAAGCACGTGGGCCTGGGTGCCTGGTTCGCCGCGATCGCCGCGGGGTATGCAGTGGACCGGTTCATCGCGGCCGCTCCGGCCGGCCGGTCGCGGACGCTCACCGCGGCCGCCTGCATAGTCGCGCTCGCTTTCCCGGCTGCGCTCGGCGCCAGCCAGTCGAAGACGTTCGCCACCGACTGGCCCAATGCGTCCAGTTTTATCGCGATCTTCCGCCCACTGGCCGACCACGGCAACGGGCACCTGCTGGTCGAGGACGCCTCTATCGCGAGGTACTACCTGCCCGCCGGACACCAGTGGCAGCGCTGGTCTAGCACCCGCAACATCGTGCTGCCCTCGGGCGCCAATACCGCCGGGCCGTCTGGTGCCGCCGGGGTCACCGGGGACGGCAACGCGGGCGTGTACGCCGAATTCATCACCCACGGCTACTTCTCGTATATTGCGCTCAACTTCGCCGACACGACCCCCTTGGACCACAAGCTCGCCGACCAGTTGCACCGTGACCCGCATTACCACATCATCCAGGTCGTCCCCTACGGCATCGAGATCCCGCCCATCGGCCAGGGCACGTATGTCATCTGGAAGTACGAGCCACGCCGATGACTACCACCGAGCCAGCGGCATATGGACCGCCGGTTGACATAGCCAGCACTCCGGGCATCCTGTGCCCGCAGCCCAGCCTTACGCTTCCCACGCCGCCCGGTGATGGCGAGAAGTACGCCTACATCGACCGGAACCTGCCCTACCTCACGATCACGCTGGTCGTCAGTGCCACGTGCCTCATCGTCAGCCAGATCCGGTTCGAGCTGCATGGTCTCGTGCTGCTGCCGTTCCTGGCCTTCACCGCCACGTACGTCGCTTACCAGGTGATCAGCCTGCCGGTGAACTTTGCCGGCCGCGGATTCGACCTGGGTGCCCACCAGGCGCGTATCGAGGCCTGGCATCCGGACAGGTACCCCAGCGTCGACATCTTCCTGCCGATCTGCGGCGAGCCGATCGAAGTACTGCGCAACACGTGGAACGCCGTGTTCGAGCTCATCGCGGGCTATCCGGGGCCGGCCCGGGCCCACGTCCTCGACGACGGGCCGAGCGACGAGGCCCGTTCGGTGTGCGAGTCCTACGGCTTCTGCTATGTCCGCCGGCCCGACGTGCGCGCCTACAAGAAGAGCGGCAACCTGCGCTACGCATTCGCGCGCACCACAGGCGAATTCGTCGTCATCCTCGATGCCGACTTCGCCCCGCGCCGCGACTTCCTCACCGAGACCCTTCCTTATATGGACGACCCGGCCATAGCGATCGTCCAGACGCCGCAGTATTTCCGGGAGAGCGCCGAGCAGTCGTGGATCGAGAATGCGGCGGGCGCCATCCAGGAGGTGTTCTACCGGTCGATCCAGGTAGCCAGGGACCGATTCGGCCAGGCCATCTGCGTCGGAACCTCCGCGCTCTACCGCCGGGCCGCGCTGGAGCCATTCGGCGGGCCGACGCTCATTCCCTACGCCGAAGACGTGCACACCGGACTCGATGTGCGCCGGGCCGGCTGGTCCATGATCTACCTGCCAATCGTGCTCACCGCCGGCATCTGTCCCGACAACCTCGACGCGTTCGTGCGGCAGCAGTACCGGTGGTGCACGGGAAACGCGGGCATCGTGTTCTGCCGCCAGATGTGGGCGGTACGGATGTCCGTGCCGGGCCGGCTCACCTAC
>Ga0207692_10000266_pt1 | contig 17932 bp, 22 predicted proteins | sample LARL52metaG_FD_184345 | JGI IMG/M metagenome (GOLD analysis project Ga0207692, IMG submission 184345) | Corn, switchgrass and miscanthus rhizosphere microbial communities from Kellogg Biological Station, Michigan, USA - LAR L5-2 metaG... | ecosystem: Host-associated > Plants > Roots >...
CGACGTCGCGGTCCACGAGCTTCCTCGAACTGGTCCTCGAAGGACTGGTCTCGCACCTGGCCATGGGCCTCCCGGCCGACGACATGGAACCCGTGCTCGATCTCGTCGAAGAAACCGTGCGGAGACACCGCCGCAGCTCTTGAAGCTTCTTCACGTAGCCCGCAATGTGGACACATGTCCACGCTGAAGACCGCCGCCCAGTTCTTCGCGCTGCGCACGCTCGTCCGCGGCTACGCGCTGCTCGGTGACCCGTACGCCGGTGTGATCGCCGCGCCGCCGGACCGCGACCCGTACCCCAGGTACGAGAAGGTGCGCGCGAAGGGCGACATGGTCCGTAGCAGGATGGGCGCGTACGTCACGCCGTCCCGCGAGATCTGCGACTCGGTGCTGCGCGACAACCGGTTCGTCACCGCGACCTTCGACGAGGCCTCGATGGTGCCGATCACGCTGGTCAAGGACGGCGAGAAGATCGTCAACCCGGTGCAGGACTCGTTCCTGATGATGAACCCGCCCAACCACACCCGGTTGCGCAAGCTCGTCCAGCCGTTCTTCACGCCACGCGCCCTGAAGGACCGCACCGAGTCCATCCAGAAGATCGTCACCGACTACCTCGACCGGCTCGGCGACCGGTTCGACGTGGTCGGCGAGTTCGCCGCGCAGGTACCGATCCAGGTCATCGCGGACCTGCTCGGCGTGCCCGACAGCGACAAGGAGATCTTCGCCCGCTGGGGCAGCTCGCTCGCCGAGACGCTCGACGGCGTGTGGTCGTACAAGCAGCTGAAAGGCCTGCACGCCACCATCATCGAGTACAACGACTACATCGACGGCCTGATGGACGAGCGCCGCCGCAACCCGCAGGACGACATCGTCAGCCACCTCGTCACGCAGCACGCCGACCTCACCCGCGAGGATCTCGTTGCCACCACCGGATTGTTGCTGTTCGCCGGGTTCGAGACGACGGTCAACCTGATCGGCAACGGCGTGCTGAAGGCGTTCGAGAACCCGCACACCGTCGCCCCGCTCGCGCAGAGTCCCGAGTACGCGGAGGGGTTCGTCGAGGAGGTGCTGCGGCTCGACCCGCCCGTGCAGTACACGATCCGCTGGCCGAAGGAACGCCTGGAGCTGGCGGGGGTCTCGCTGCCCAAGGGCATGCCGGTGATGCTGCTGCTCGCGGCGGCCAACCGTGATCCGCGGGTCTTCAAGGACCCGTTGAAGTTCGACCCGACGCGGTCCAACGCGCGCGAGCACCTGTCGTTCAGCGCGGGCATCCACTACTGCATCGGCGCGGGCCTGAGCCGCATCGAGGGCGCCCTCGCGTTGCACGAGTTGTTCAAGCGGTTCCCGAACCTCGCGCCGGACGGTCCGGTGGCGCGCAGGAAGTCGAAATTGATTCGCGGCGCGTTGCGACTTCCGGTTCGTGCGAACGAAACCAAACGATCACTGGCGGTGAACTAGAGCTGACGTGGGGCGAAATCCGTCGCGACACGTGCTCGACTTCACCCGGCTGGAGCAATGTTCGTACCCCAATGACACTTCTCCGTAGTGCATGCTTGAAAGCAGAGAGGGAGCCCCGCCGCACCGCCGCCGCGACGGGCCTCCCTCTCGCCTTTTGTCGATGAAGGGAACCTTCATCCACGTGAGGTGGATGAAGGTTCCCTTCATCGCTGTTCCGCGTCGGCGGTCAGGCCCTGATCCACACCCAGCGGTATCCCTCGGAGTCCTCCGAACCCCAGGTGACCCGCGCCGAGTTGTGCGTACCGCCCTCACACCTGCTGCCGCCGTACGTCTGCACGTCCGGCGTGCCGAACCGGACGACCTCGACGCTCGAGTACTTGCCGGAGGAGCCGATCAGGCACCGCCCGTCGACCCGGATGCTCTTGACCCAGTCGACCTGGTAGCTGACCGCCACGCAGGCCGTGTTGCCACCGACCGCACAGGCCTCGGCGGCGGCAGGCCCTGCGGTCACCGCCACCGCACCGGCCGACAACGCGGCAGCCGCGAACAACACCTTCGCCCGACCCATTTCCTCGCCTTTCTCGCAGCCGATCCCCACCGCCGACGCTACGGAGCAAAAGGCGCGAAACAGGCGAATTTCAAGCAATGAGGAAGACTTCCCGTACTACTCGACCCCGGCCATCAACTTCCGGATCGCCGGCGCCGCAACGGCAAGCGCGGCACCGAGCACCACGGCCGCACCGCCGAGCGTGAAGAAGTACGCCGACGGGCTCGTCGTGTAGAACTTCACGAGCTGCGCGGCCACACCGGTACCGGCCGACACCGCGAGGAACCACAGGCTCATGGTCTGCGACGCGAACGCCCTGGGCGCGAGCTTCGTCGTCACCGACAGGCCGACCGGCGACAGCATCAGCTCACCGGCGGTCATGATCAGGAACATCACCACGAGCCACAGCGGCGTCACCTTGCCGTCGGCCGCCGAGTTGCTCGCGAAGTACATGAGCACGAACGACAGCCCGACCAGCACGAGCGCGCCCGCGAACTTGCGCGGCGTGGACGGCGCGCGGTCGCGGAGCTTCACCCACAGCAGCGCGAACACCGGCGCCAGCGCGATGATCATGATCGGGTTGATCGACTGGAACCACGCGACCGGGAACTCCCAGCCGAACACGTGGTTGTCGACGTGCGAGTCGGCGAACTCGGCGATGACCGACGCGCTCTGCTCGAAGATCAGCCAGAACATCGCGGCCGCGATGAACAGCGGGATGTAGGCGATGACGCGCGGCTTCTCCTCGGGCAGCGTCTTCTTGCTGCGCAGCATCACGGTGAAGTACGTGACCGGCAGGACGATCGACATGATGCTGATCATCAGGATGACGCCCTCGACGCCGCCCAGCAGGTACGACACGACGCCCAGCACGGCGATCGCGACCACGATGCCGCCGATGGCGCCGTAGACGCGCCCCTTCTCCTGCGCCGGCAACGGGTTCGGCGGCACGGCGGCGGAACCGCGCAGGTGCTTGCGGCCGAACTGGTACTGGATCAGGCCGAGCGCCATGCCGACCGCGGCGACCGCGAAGCCCGCGTGGAAGCCGATGCCCTTCGCGAGCGCGCCGGTGATCAACGGCGAGACGAAGCCGCCGATGTTGATCGCCATGTAGAAGACGGTGAAGCCGGCGTCGCGGCGCGTGTCGTGCTTCTCGTAGAGGCCGCCGACGACGGTCGAGATGTTCGGCTTGAGCAGGCCGGTGCCCAGGACGATGAGGACCAGGCCCAGGTACACGCCCGCGATCCCGATCGGCAGCGCCAGTGCGATGTGGCCGCACATGATCAGGACGCCGCCGTAGAACGTGGCGCGCTGGCCGCCGAACACGCGGTCCGCGAGCCAGCCGCCGGCGACACCGGACATGTAGACCGCGGTGCCGTAGATGGCGACGACGGACAGCGCGAGCGCCTTGTCGATGCCGAGACCGCCCTGCGACACGGCCGTCCACAGGTAGAGGCCGAGGATGGCCTTCATCCCGTAGTACGAGAACCGTTCCCAAAGCTCGGTGAAGAACAGCGTGGACAGGCCTCGGGGATGCCCGAAGAAGCCCTTGTCCTGGCTGGAGATGCTGGCGCTGGGAGCGCTCATGTCATCGCCCTCTCGTGTCAACGATGTCACGGCGGATTCGGTGGACATTACGCCGAACGCTCGTACGGCTGGAAATCGAGGTTGCGTCCGAGTGGCCCAGCTCTCCCGCCGGGGTGCGGGATTGAGCGGGATTTGATGCACTGCTGACATGGACTTGATCCAGGCGCACGGGTTGGCCATGACGGAGTTCGACCGGAGGGTGCGGGAGATCGCACCGGAGCAGTGGGCGCTCGGCACGCCCTGCCGGGAGTGGTCCGTCAGAGACCTCGTCGGACACCTGGTGTACGAACAGCTCTGGGCTCCTGAGTTGCTTGCGGGCTGCACGGTCGAACAGGTCGGCGACAGGTTCGACCACGACAACCTCGGCGACGACCCGCTGGTGTCGTGGGTGGTCGCGGCCGCGGCGGCGCGCGAGGCGTGGCTGGAGCCGTCGGCGCTGACCAAGCAGGTGAGCGTGTCGTTCGGGACGATCGACGCCGAGGAGTACTGCTGGCAGATGACCGCGGACCTCGCGGTGCACGCGTGGGACCTGGCGCGGTCCATCGGGGCCGACGAGCGGATCGATCCGGGCCTCGCCTCGATGGTGCTGGAGTACGTGGAGCGGAACGTCGAGGAGTGGAGCGGAACCTCGGCGTTCGACTCACCGGTACCGGTCGCGCCGGACGCCGACGACCAAACCAGGCTAATAGGACTCTTGGGACGTAAGCCCTAGCCTCTTGACGCCTGTCACTTAAGTTGCGCAAAGTAGTGCCACCGCCGCTTTCAGTAAGGAAAGTTACCTGTCGAAAGAGGTGGCAATGCGCAAGCTCGCCCCAGGGCTTTTCGCCGTGTCCGCGCTCGTGGCTTCCGTCCTGGCCTCCCCCGCCGCCCAGGCCGCCGGTCCCAGCGCCTCGCAGTTGCTCGCCAAGCTCACGTCGTGCCAGCAGATCTCGAACGGCAAGTACCGCAGCGACACCGAGACCGCCGCGAACATCCCGGTCTGCGGCAAGAACGGCGCCGTTTGGTACAAGGCCGACCTGGACGTCGACTGCGACGGTCAGGTCACCGGCAAGTGCAACAAGAACACCGACCCGTGGTTCCAGTCCGACACCGCCTTCCACGACTCGAAGGGCAAGCCGCTGGTCGCGGACAAGCTCCCGTACGTGGTCGTGCCGTCGGCCAGCGGCACGTGGGACTACCGCAAGTTCGGCATCCAGGGCGGTGGCGTCGTGGCCGTCATCTACAACAACAAGGTCACGTACGCCGTTGTCGGAGACACGGGTCCGACGAACATCATCGGTGAGGCGTCCTACGCCACCGCCGCGAGTCTGGGCATCAACCCCGACCCGAAGAACGGCGGGACCGACGGCCCGGTGCACTACATCTACTTCAAGAACTCGAAGGTGTCGCCGATCGAGGACCACGCGAAGGCCACGTCCACCGGCGAGGCCCTGGCCCAGCAGTTCCTCGACAACAACTGAGTGCTTGAAGCGCCCCGCCCCGCATCCCCCTCTGCCTCCTGCGAGGCGGGGCGCTCCTCCCCCGATCGCGGCTTCTCAGCTCCCCCCGGACTGGTTCGGCCGCAGTGCATTTCTACAGGTGGATCGTTGTCCGGTGTCGGAGCGTGCGGACTGGACAACGACCTCCGGACAACGTTTTGGTCTCTCACGCACGCCGGCCCCGGCGCCGGATGCGCCGGGGCCGACGGGTGCCGGACGGATCAGCCGACGTGTGATCGACGTCCGCACCGGTGGTTGGTCGTGGGTGGACCGCTTCCGAAGCGTGCCAGGCCGTCGTGTCCGGCCCCTGAACGTCAGGTGACCTTCTTCTCGAGTGTGACGCACCTGATGCCCACGGCGTCGAAGTGCTCACCGGACTTCACGAACCCGGCGCTCTCGTAGAGCCGCAGGTTCTCGTCGCTCTCCGCACCCGTGAACAGCCAGACGACCTCACCGGGCGCCTGCGCGCAGACCGCCTCCAGCAACCGCCGCCCGAGCCCCCTGCCCTGCTGGTCCGGCGCGACCGCGAGCCGTGCGACCTCCATGCGCGCGCCGTCGACCTTCCCCCGGACGCTGCCCACGAGCCGATGCCCGTCCCACGCCCCGAGCGCGGGCATGCCGGACTCGACGTGCTTCCTGATCTCCTCGACCGTCTCGACGAGCGGCGGCAGCTCCCACGCCCCGTACCGCCTGGCCTCGACGAGGTAGGCGGCGCGCTGGATCGTCATGACCTCGCCGGCGTGCCCCGGCGCGAGGGGTCCGATGTGGACGGTCACGGCCCGGTGACCCCCGGCGTCCAGCTCTCCGGCAACCCGCTCTCGGTGAGGATGATCTGGTGGTCGTGGAACCCCTCCGGCGCGTCGGGCTGCCACGGCCAATGCCCCTGCGGCGTCGGCACGATGATCTGCACGGCCGCGAACTCCGACCCGTCGTAGAGCAGGTACGCGCTGCCGAAGAACTCCGGGTAGAACCCCTTGTACACCCGCTCGAACGTGACCGGCACGCCCTCGAAGAAGTCGTGGTACAGCTGCCCGGGCACGAACCGCTCGCCACCGCTGGCCCTCTTGACGTACAGGTTGACCAGGTTCTCGCCCATGCCCTGCGGCAGCCCGATCACCACGGCCTCCGCGACCCCGAACCGCCGCCACGCCCCCACCGAGAACACGTAACCCGCGCCCTCGGCGTCCGGGTTCACGACGATGTTGGTGTGGCCGTACCGGTCGGCGGCGGAGAGCAGCCGGGCACGCAATGCGATGTCTTCGTCGGAAAGCACGGCATCCACCCTACGCAGCGAAACAGCTTAGAGCTTCTCCAAGGCTCCCACCTTCAGGCAGATTTGCGGCGAAACGATGGAGTCCGACCGGGTTCGGCTCCTACTTTCCCTTCATGCCCAAGAGATCGTCCAGCGTGGTGGGCCGCGAGTTCGGCAACGGCGTCCGCGCGGCCATCGAGCGCACCGGACTGACCCAGCGCAGACTCGCCGAACTGCTCGGCTGGCAGGAAGCCAAGATCTCCGATCTGCTGGCAGGCAAAGGCGGGGTGACCAAGGAAGAAGTCATCACACTTCTCGCGTACTGCCGCACCACCGCGGAAGAACGTGACCGCCTGGTGGCTCTGTTCATGGAGGTAGGAGAAAAGGGCTGGCTCCAGTTCCCGGAGGACGGTGTCCCGGACCAGGTCCACACCTTCATCGACCACGAGAAGAAGGCCAAGAAGATCATCGCTTGGTCGCCGACCCTGGTGCCCGGCGTCCTGCAGATTCCCGAGTACGTCCACGTCGTTACCGCGGCTTCACCGGTGATCGACACCGACGACGTCCCCGCTGTCGCGGCGGCGAGGAGCGCACGCGCGAAGATCCTCGACGGAAGCCGCCAGTTCGTCTTCTACGTGCACGAGTTCGCGCTGCGGCTGCAGGTGGGCAGCATCGAGGTCTGGCGGGAACAGCTGGCGCACCTGCTGAGGGTGTCGGTGCGGCGGTACGTCAGCATCCGGATCATCCCTGCCTCGGCCGGAATGCACGCGGGCACGTCGGGTGGCTTCTACCTGATGGAGTTCCCGACGTACCCGACCGTCGTCTACCTGGAGACCCTGAACCGTTGTCTCTTCCTCGACGACGCCGGAACCATCGAGGTGTACGAGAACACCCTCAAGAAGCTCGCTGCCGTCGCTCTGGATGAGGCATCATCGAGGGCGGTGATCGACAGCATCTTGGAGGGCCACTGATGACCGTCTGGCGCAAGAGCAGCTACAGCGGTAGTGGAGCTGACTGCGTGGAGATCGGTACCGGCGTCGGCATCCGGGACAGCAAGGCGCCGTCCACCCACCTGCCCGTCTCCCGCGAAGCCTGGACCGCGTTCCTCAAGCTGGCTCGACACCGGTGAGCTCGACGCTCTCCTCCCACACCCGAGCGGCGAGCGCTTCGTCCGCCAGCTGACCCCGGACGGGTTCGATCCGAGGCCGGCCGCGCAGTCCGAACACGCGCGGCCCCAGCATCTCCCCACTGCGCACGTCCGGGTCCAGCACTGCCCGGACCGCGGGCCACGCTCCGGCGGCCTTGTCCTGCAACAAGAGCGATGCCGGGAACGTGATCGAGTCGAGCGCGCCGCCTGGGTGGTTGATGATGCTCTTAACCGCACTCTGACGGCGGGCGAGCTCGAAGCCGAACAGCATCTGCGCCTGCTTGGACCTGGCGTAGGCGTCGCCGGCCTTCACCTTCTTGCCGCGGAGGCTGCCGGTGGTGACGACGCGACCTTCCGGCGCCGCCGCGAGCAACGGCATCAGCCAGCTCACCAGCACGAAGTGCCCGAGGTAGTTGGTCGTGTACATCAACTCGGCGTCGTCGATCATGACCCCGGCGTTGCACACGACCGCGTCGAGCACGTCCAGCTCACCGGCCGCCGCCTTCAACGACGTGAGATCAGCGAGATCCAGCTGTAGGTGACGCACGCGCGCACCCGGCACCACAGCACGAATGGACGCCATCGCCGCGTCAGCCTTCGTCGCACTCCGGCTGCCCAGAACCACCGTGGCACCGGTACCGGCGAGCTGCTCGGCCACGTGGTACCCGATGCCCGCGTTGGCACCCGTGACCAGAAAGGTCTTCCCCTCAACACGCATACCCGCACAATAATCGAAGTCGCTACGATTTCGTCATGACTCCGACCGGACGCCGTGAACGCAAGAAGGCCGCCACCGGGCAGGCCCTGACCGCAGCCGCGCGCAGGCTGTTCCTGGAGCGCGGGTTCGACCAGGTCACGGTGGCCGAGATCGCCGAAGAGGCCGACACGGCGGTGTCGACGTTGTTCGCGCACTTCCCCGGCGGCAAGGAGGCGCTGGTCCTCGGCGACCGGGCCGAACGCGAGCAGTCGCTCACCGCCGCGATCAAGGAACGCCCCGAAGGCGTCTCGATCCTGACCGCCCTGCACGACTTCCTCGCCACCCGCGGCCCGTTCGACCCCGACCCCGCCCGGCAGGACACCCGCCTCGCCGGCCTCGTGGTCGCCACCCCGGCCCTGCGCGCCTACGCCCGCTCGCTGTGGACCGGCTGCGAAACCACCCTCGCCCAGGTCATCGCCGAGGAAACCGGGGCCGACGACTTCTCGTTGCGCCAGCTCGCCCGGTACGTCCTGGAGATCCCGGACCTGGCAGGCACCGAGCCCGACCCGCGCGCCGCGCTCGCCGCCGCGTTCGAACGCCTGAAGCCGGCCTGGCCCGACTTGTGAGAACGAAATGGCCGACCTCGCATTCGGCAGGCACCCAAACATGGACATAACAAGGACACATTCGCACTCGCCCGGAACAACAACGCGGTAGCAGCAGATTATCTTCACCCTCCTGGGCTGATCCACGGCGCAATTGGATGAACTCAACGTGCTGCGCGCTCACGGGATCGACGACGAGTTGGCCCCCAGCAAGATGCACACCTCCATGAAGTGTGGCAACAGAGTGGCAGCGGTTGTCCGCGATCACAACCGCTGGATAGACTTTCAGACCCTGCACCACACTGCCGCGAGGAAGGGGTGCACAGTGAAACTCAGGCAGATCGGCGGGTCCGGCTGCGGGAACGGTCCTTGTCCCGCCGTCTACGAAACGGAGAACGGCACCATCGTCGTCCAGGGCTTTCAGGTGGACAGCACCAAAGCCGGACTTCAACTGCCACCCGGAGAGAACGCGGTAGAAATACCGCGCTACATCCTCGAACAAGTTTTCAGCCAGTAGCCGCCGTCACGAAACCCGCCCAAACCGAAACAGGAGCCAGCACCATTATTCTGAACATGGACCAGTTCGGCAAGCTCTTCGTCGAGTTCAAGAAGTCCGCGACCCGAATCGAGACCCTGCCGGTGTACACGGTCGAGGAGGAGCGCGAGCAGTTCGAGCACTACCTCGCGGGCAAACCGCTGCCTGCGGATCGCAACGAAGAGTGGGCGGACAACATCCGAGCCTGCGTGGCCGATGGCAAGTACATGGGCCGCGTGCACATCATCGACCACGTGCTGACCCCGTATCTCCAGTTCGAGATCGACTGGTACTACGCGGTCAACGGGTCCGCAGGCGAGGACATCCGGTTCATTTACCGAGAAGACGTACCGGATCTCGTGTACACGGACACCTGGCTGTTCGACGACACCACCGTCATCGATCTCAGCTACACCGACGAAGGCGAACTGCTCTACGTCAACCAGAACGACGACCCGGAACGCCTTGAGCAGGCGAGAACGGCGTGGCGCGAATTCCACGCCAGGTCGTTCCCGCTTGCCCAGCTGCTTGCCGACATCCGCGGCAACGAACTCTCCATACCGCGCCACTGACCACCACCGGACAGCCTGCCGACATCGAGGGGCCACCGTGGACAACGCAACCGTTCGCACGGAATTCGTCATGAACGACCAAGCGGCAGGCTATCCGACCCGTTCAGTGATCGCCGAGGTCGAAGAGGCAGAACTCGACCACATGGCACAGAACGGCTACCTGGTACGTCGTGGACTGATCTCACCGGACCTCGCGGCAGGCCTTCGCGGGTGCGTGCGCGGACTCGCCGCGGCCGAAGAAGGCAAACCGGGTGCCGAATGGGTGGATCAAGACAGCATCTACCTTCGCCGGCTGCTGGACAAGAACGCGCAGTTCCACCAGCTGCTCCGCCTGGAACCTGCCCTTTCGATCGCGCGGACACTGCTCGGACCACAGGTGTGGATCGACCTCGAAGCCCGGATGCACTATCCGGGCACAGCGGGCATCGCGGTGCCTTGGCACAACCACCTCCCGGTGATCCCTGATCCGCTGCCTGTGTTCTTCTGCTACCCGCACCAGCTGCACTGCCTGATCTACCTCGACCGCGTGTCGACGGCCGAAGGCGCGCTGGTGTTGCTACCCGGCTCGCACCTGCGGGCAGGCCTGCGGATCCCGCTGGGTGATCGCAGCGATCACTCCGATCAGGTCGAGCTGTTCTTCGAACCGGGTGACGCGGTGATCATCCACGGAAACCTCTGGCACCGGACGGCACCTTCCACCGCTGAGGCGAACCACCGAACCCTGTTGCTGCTCGGCTACGTCCCGTCCTGGATCAGGAGCGAAATCGGGGAACACGGCGTTCCCGTCAGCGATCCGCTCACCAGCGCGCTAGCTCGAACCGCCGACGCGGAGCTCAAGGAGCTGCTCGGCGAGTTCCACTGGTAACCAGCGATGCCGACCCCCGCGAATCCGTGCAAGCTCCGCCCGCTGGCGCAGAGCGATCTCCCGGTGTTCGAGCTGGCCTACTCGTCCCGCCGGGGTGCGGGTGATCACCAGTGGTTCGGCCACGGTTCACCAGGCCGCTCCTTGGCCGAGATGGGCGTCATCAACGCAGACGGCGGGCGTCTCGCCGTGACCGTGGATGACCGGGTCATCGGCAGCGCTTGCTGGTTCCGCAGGATCTGGGGGCCCGCTGACACTTCCTGGTGCTGGGAAATCGCACTGCACATCCACGCCGGCGAACGAGGGAAGGGGTTCGGAGCCCAATCCGTGGAACTGCTCGTCCGGTATCTCTTCGAGCACACGCTCGCCTGGCGAATCCAGGCGATCACCGATGTGGCGAACGAAGCATCGCAACGGATGCTCGCGCGCGTCGGCTTCACGAGGGAGGGTGTACTCCGGAGCGCGCAGTGGCGCGAAGGCCGGTGGCACGACCAGCACATCTATTCTCTGCTCCGTGGCGATTGACATGCCAGACGATGCAGACGACCTCCACACCAGCGAGACTCGCTCACAGGTGCACACCAATTCAGGCGAGATCGTGCAGGCACGTGATATCGCAGGTGGCGTGCACTTCCACTACGGAAGCGGCGGCAAAGGCAACCGTCCGCTCCAGTTGCCACGAGGTGTCCGGGGCTTCGTGAACCGGATTTCTGAGCTCACAGCTCTCGACGAGCTCCTCGTGGACGACGAGAACCTGGTCGTGTACGTCATTTCCGGAACCGCCGGCGTGGGCAAGACGTCACTCGCGTTGCACTGGGCGCACCGAGCCCGAGACCAGTTTCCTGACGGTCAGCTCTACATCGACCTCAGAGGCTACGATCCCGGTCTTCCGGTGTCGCCCGATCAGGCCTTGGAGCGGTTCCTGCACGCTCTCGGCGTTCCACCGGCGGCTGTACCCGACGACGTCGAGGCGAAGTCGAGCCTTTACCGGTCCGCACTGGCCGACCAACGCATGCTGATAATCCTCGACAACGCGGCGAACACCGCTCAGGTCCGCCCGCTGATCCCAGGTACCGGAAACAGTCTCGCCATCGTCACGAGCCGCAGCCATCTCCAGAGTCTGTCGATCCGGCACGGAGCGCGCCGGAAGACGCTCGACACCCTCACCGAGGCCGAAGCAGTTCAACTGCTGACCACGACGATGCGGGAATACCGGATCGGTGACGATCCGGCAGACGTCGCCGAGCTCGCCCGCCTGTGCGCACATCTGCCTCTGGCACTCCGGATCGCGGCGGAACGGGCGGCAAGTCGTCCTGCCATGCCGCTCAGCCGGCTGATAGCGGATCTTCGCGACGAGTCGGAACTGTGGAGCACACTCTCGACAGGGGACCCGGACGAAGCCGAAGCGGTGCACACGGTGTTCGCGTGGTCCTATCGAGCGCTGCCGGAGGAAACCTCACTGATCTTCTGCTTGCTCGGCCTGCATCCAGGCGGGGACTTCAGCGAGGCGGCCGCCGAGGCACTGATCGGCGGAAACCGGCGCAAGGTGCGTGCGGCGCTGGACCTGCTCTCGGGTGCTTGCCTGCTCGAGTCGACGCGATTCGAGCGGTACCGCTTCCACGACCTTCTTCGCGCGTACGCGGTGGACTGCGCGCAGTCCAGGACTTCGCAGGAGGATCAGCTTGCCGCTGTGGCACGGGTCTGCGACTGGTATCTGCGCGCAACGTACAACTGCGCGCTCGTCGTCTCACACGACACGACGTTGCTGTTCGGGCTGACGGGTCTCGACGAAGGAGTCCCCCAGTTCGCCGATCACACCCAAGCAGCCCGGTGGTACAGCGAGGAGAAGTCCAACCTGGAAGCGGCCGTCCGGGCAGCCGCCGGCACGGGACAGCTGCTCACGGCCTGGCGACTGGCTGCCGTGCTGGAACGGATCTACGCCACGTACAACCACTTCAGCGACTGGCGATCGACGTCGCGGATCGGCCTGGACTGCGCACGGGAACTGGGTCTGCGCGCGGAGGAAGCCGCGATGCGGGACAGCCTCGGCCGGTTGAGCCGCATGACGATGCAACTCGACGACGCCGTCACCCACCACGCCGGCGCGGTCGCCACCTACCGCGAGCTCGGTGACTTGGCCAACGTCGTCAAGGGGTTGAACGGCCTCGGCTGGGTGCACCTGTTCAGGCACCGCTTGCACGAGGCGCATGAGACGCTCTCCGAGGCACTGGCCGCGGCGCAGGAGCTGGGTGACCGCGAGTGGCTCGCGACAGTGCTCTACAGCATCGGTTACACCTGCGCACAGCTCAGGGACCTCGATGACGCCGACACGCATCTGACGAGATCCTTGAACCTGTTCCGCGCTCTCGGCAGCCGCCTGTACGAGTCCATGGCACTCACCGGGATCAGTTATGTGGCGCGCGTACGCGGCGACCTGAACACGTCGCTGGCCGTCGCGACCGAAGCCGTCTCCATCAGCCGCGAGATGACCAACCGGCTGTGGGAGGCGACCGCGCTGCTGTACCTGGGCAAGGCCCAGCGAGCGATCGGGGAACCGGGTTCGGCCCTCGTTTCCCACCAGGCCGCCGCGGTCATCTGCCGGCAGAACGGTGATCGCAGCCGTGAAGCGATGGCCGTCGAAGGAGCAGGGCTCGCCTACAGCGACCTCGGTCGAGGCGAGGAGGCCGTCGACTTCCACCGCCAGGCCATCGCCGCTCATCGACAGTTGGGCGACCGGTGGAAGCTGGCGAAGAACCTCGTACACCTGACCCGTGAGCTGTCCGGAACCCCACATGAGGAGGAAGCCCGGCGCTGCCGGCGGGAGGCGTCCGAGATCCTCACGGAGTTCGACGACCCGAAGTCGGTCGCCCTGCGGACCTGGCTCCAGAACAACCCGGATTGACAGCTGTCCAAGACGCAAGAACGCCGGCCACACCCGAAGGCGTGACCGGCGTTCGTCGCGTGCGGGTCTCAGCCGACCTCGGCCATGACCTCGTCCGACACGTCGAAGTTCGCGAAGACGTTCTGCACGTCGTCGCAGTCCTCCAGCGCGTCGATCAGCTTGAAGATCTTCTTGGCGCCCTCGGCCTCCAGCTGCACCGACACCGACGGCAGGAAGCTCGACTCCGCCGACTCGTAGTCGATGCCCGCGTCCTGCAGCGCCTTGCGCACTCCGATCAGGTCGCCCGCCTCGGACACGACCTCGAAGGCCTCGCCCAGGTCGTTGACCTCCTCGGCACCGGCCTCCAGCACCGCCAGCATCACGTCGTCCTCGGTCGTGCCCGCCTTCGGCACGATCACGACGCCCTTGCGGCTGAACATGTACGCCACCGAGCCGGGGTCGGCCATCGAGCCGCCGTTGCGGGTCATCGCGGTGCGGACCTCGGTGGCGGCGCGGTTGCGGTTGTCGGTCAGGCACTCGATGAGCACCGCGACACCGTTGGGGCCGTAGCCCTCGTACATGATCGTCTGCCAGTCGGCGCCGCCGGCTTCCTCGCCGCCGCCGCGCTTGCGGGCGCGCTCGATGTTGTCGAGCGGCACCGAGTTCTTGCGGGCCTTCTGGATCGCGTCGTACAGCGTCGGGTTGCCGTCCGGGTCCCCACCACCGGTGCGGGCCGCCACCTCGATGTTCTTGATCAGCCGCGCGAAGAGCTTGCCGCGCTTGGCATCAATGGCGGCCTTCTTGTGCTTGGTGGTCGCCCACTTGGAGTGGCCGCTCATTTCTCCTCCGAACCAGTCAAACCACGAACCATGTCCACGAACAGGCGGTGGACGCGCTCGTCCCCCGTGAGCTCCGGGTGGAACGCCGTGGCCAGCACGTTGCCCTGCCTGACCGCGACGATCCTACCGGCGGCGTCGCCCGCCTCAGCCGTAACGGGCACCGTAGCGAGAACCTCGACGTCCCCGCTCACCGCCTCCACCCACGGCGCGCGGATGAACACGGCGTGCACCTTCTCACCCGCCAGGTCGAGGTCGGTCTCGAACGAGTCGATCTGCCGCCCGAAGGCGTTCCGCCGGACCGTGACGTCCAAACCGCCGAGCTGGTGCTGGTCCTCGCGGCCGTCGAGCACGGTGTTGGCCAGCAGGATCATGCCCGCGCACGACCCGTACGCGGGCAGGCCCGCCTTGATCTTGGCCCGCAGCGGTTCGAGCAGCTCGAAGTTGTCCAGCAGCTTGCTGATGGTCGTCGACTCGCCACCGGGGATCACGATGCCGTCCAGCTCGTCGAGCTCTTCCGGGCGGCGGACGGGGCGTGCGGTGACGTCGCACTTGGCCAGTGAGATCAAGTGCTCCTGGACGTCGCCCTGCAGGGCGAGCACGCCGATGACGGGTGGGGCAGCGACAACCATGCCCACCAGCATATTTCAGGCACCGGGGACTCCTGACAGCGGTTGCCCCTGGGCGTTTCAGCCCAGCGCGGCGTGATCGTTCTTCCTCCCGACGGGCGTCGATCCTGTCGGGTTAACGACGTTAACTCGACAGGGTGTCAAGCATCGACGACCACATGACCACCCTGCCCCGCGACCCACGCGCCGACGAGTACCCGATGCCGTTCGTGCCGCACGGCTGGTACGCGGTTCTGCGCAGCGTCCAGCTCCCTCGCGGGAAGGTCGTGCCCCTGCACTACTTCGGCCGGGCCCTCATCGCCTTCCGCGGTCCCGACGGGCGGCCTGCCGTCCGTGACGCCCACTGCCCGCACTACGGCGCCCACCTCGGCGTCGGCGGCAAGGTGGTGGACGGGCAGGTCGAGTGCCCGTTCCACGGCTGGCGGTTCGGCGCGGACGGCCGGTGCACGCACGCGCCGTTCGCGACCCGCCCGCCGAAGGTGTCGATCGGCGGGTTCGAGGTCCGCGAGCACAGCGGCCTGATCTTCGTCCACACCGGGCCGGACGCGCCCACCTGGGAGGTGCCGGAGATCCCGGAGGCCACCGCCCGCGAGTTCGCGCGGCCGATCGACGACGTGCGGACCGCGCGCATCCACGTCCAGGAGATGCGCGAGAACATCGTCGACGAGTCCCACTTCCACTTCATCCACGGCCAGAGCGAGCCGCCGGTGCAGAACCTGGTGGTGGACGGCCCGTTCGCCGAGGTCCGCGGCCGCTTCGGGCGGCGGGTGCTGGCCTGGGAGGTCGACAACACCTTCGACGTGTTCATGTACGGCCCCGGCGTGATGGTGGTGCGCGTGTTCGGCAAGCTGCTCTCGTTGACCGCCATCGCGCTTACGACCCCGATCGACGACCGCACGAGCGAGCTGCGGATGCTCTACCACGTGCGCAAACCCGCCGGGCTGCCGTTCCTCGCGCCGCTGCTCAAGCTCGTCTTCCGCACGCAGGCCCTCGGCGAGGTGCGCGAGGAGGTCCGCATCTGGGACCACAAGATCCACCAGGCCCGTCCCGTGCTGCTGCGGCACGAGCGCGGCATCAAGGCGCTGCGGCGCTGGTACGCCCAGTTCTACCCCACCGGCACCGCCGGTTCGTGACCACACGCGGGGGCCTTTCGTGCGTTCGGAGCGTACGAAAGCTCCCCGCGTGCGGTCAGCCGGCACTCTGCCGATCCGGTTCGATGAGCAGCACGACCCGCTCCTCCTCCCGCGAGTACGGGCCGCCGATGTACTTGGTGGCGATCCGGTCGACGACCTCCCACGCGGCATCGCCCTCCAGCCACTCCACGACCCGGCCGCGGACGACGACCGGGTGGAACGGGTTGTCCGCGGGCGTCAGGGAGAACGCGACCCGCGGGTCCCGGCGCAGGTTGCGGGCCTTCTGGCTGTGCGGGCCGGTCATGATCGCGATGTGGTCGCCGTGCGTCGCGATCCAGATCGGGACGGAGTGCGGTGAGCCGTCGGGCAGCACGGTGGCGAGGTGGGCGAGCGCGGTGCCGTCGAGCGCGGCGCGGACTTCGGGCTTGATCATCGCTGGACCTCGTAACGGACGTGGGTGACACCGGGAGCGGGAACGACCTCGACGAGGTCGAGGCGCACGTGCTTCGGCAGGTTCCGGAAGAACGGGCGTCCCCCGCCGAGCAGGATCGGCACCTGGTGCAGGATCACCTCGTCGACCAGACCGGCTTCGAGCGCCGAGGCGAGGACTCCGCCGCCCATCAGGCCGACGTCCTTGCCCCCGGCCAGTTCGAGAGCCTTCGCCACCGCGTCCTCGATGCCGGTGGTCACCAGAGTCTGCCGTTCGGTGATCTCCGGCGCCGGGCGGTGGCTGAGCACGACGACCTTCGCCCCCGGATGCGGGCTGCCGCCGCCGAAGTGCTCGGAGTCCTCGTAGGTGTTGCGCCCCGCGACCACGGCGCCCACGCGGGCGGCGAGGAAGTCGAAGACCTTCGCGCTGGGCCCGCTCAGCTTGAAGCCGTCGAACACCTGGCTGGGCGTGTCGCCGTCGAAGTACCAGTCGAAGAGCATGCCGCCGTCGCCGAGCCCGCGGCCGGGACCGGGCTCGCGGCCCGTGATGTACCCGTCGGCCGAGACCGAGTGAGCGCTGATCACCTTGCCCATTGGTTTCCCCTCAGTTGAGTTCCTTGAGGGAACCCTAGCAGTCTTAAGTTCCCTTAGGGAACCCCGATTGCTAAAGTCGTGGGCATGCAGCGAACTGACTTCGGCAGGATGGCGTGCTCCATCGCCCGCACGCTCGACGTCATCGGGGAGCCGTGGTCACCGCTGATCCTGCGGGACGTGTGGGTCGGCATGCACCGGTTCGAGCAGCTCCAGGCCGACCTGGGCATCAGCCGCAAGGTCCTGACCGAGCGCCTGAACCACCTCGTGGACCACGGCGTGCTGGAACGCCGCCCCTACGACAACCGCCCGCGCCACGAGTACGTGCTCACGCCCAAAGGCACCGAGCTGGTCGACCTGCTGATGGTCATGGCCGGGTGGGGCGACAGATGGCTGGCGGGCGAGGCGGGGCCGCCGGTGCTGTACCGGCACCACGCGTGCGGGGAGATCAGCAGCGTCGAGCTGTGCTGCGCCCACTGCGGTAAGCCGATGCACGCCGACGACGTCGACGTGCTGCCCGGCCCCGGCTCGACCTAGCCTGGAGCGCACGCGGGGACGCTGCGTACGCCAGGATCGTACGAAAGCTCCCCGCGTGCGCTCAGTGCACGCCGAAGTGGCCGCCGTAAGCAGACAGCCCACCACGTACACGCGGGGACCCCGCGTACGCCAGGATCGTACGAAAGCTCCCCACGTGCG
>Ga0207692_10000270_pt1 | contig 17743 bp, 17 predicted proteins | sample LARL52metaG_FD_184345 | JGI IMG/M metagenome (GOLD analysis project Ga0207692, IMG submission 184345) | Corn, switchgrass and miscanthus rhizosphere microbial communities from Kellogg Biological Station, Michigan, USA - LAR L5-2 metaG... | ecosystem: Host-associated > Plants > Roots >...
CCCGGCCCTGCTCGACCTGCTGGATCACCGCGATCGACGTGAAGAGCTTGGAGACCGAGGCGAGGTCGAAGATCGTGTCCTGCTGCATCGGGACGCGTTCCGCTTCCGGCAGCTGGGTTTCCTGGTCCTTGTACAGCACGGCGTAACCCGTGCGGTCGTGCGTGACGATCTTGCCGTCGTGCACGAGCATCGTGACGGCACCGGCGAACAGCGGTTTGCCGTTGGCCTGCGGTTTCTGGAAGTCGCGCAGCTGACGCAGGGCCGCGTTGATCGGCTCGGGGTCGAGGTTGGCCCAGTACGGGTTGGACTCGCGCAGGGTCGTCCACGGGTGCGCGAACCCGTCCTGCGGCTGGTCGAAGTGACCGGGGATCACGGCCGTCACGACCGCGACGGCCAGTGCGGGGATGAGCATGACGTCCTCACCGGTAGCGCAGATGGGGCAGGCGGGTGCGGCGGAACTGCTGCAGCTCCTGCTGCCACGCGCCGACGATCTCGCTCAGGGGTGCCTGCGCGTCGATCATGGCGCGGAGCCGGTCGGAGCCGCTGAGCTTGTCGATCCAGTGGTCGGGCCGCCAGGCGAACACGTCGGGGTACGACGACTTCGCGGTGATCAGCATGGCGACGGCGGTCCTGATCGCGTCGAACTCGGCGGCATCGGTGACGTGCAGGGTGACACCGCCGCAGGTCTTGCCCTGGAACTTGTCGAACGTCGGCGCGAAGTAGGTCTCGCGGAACCTCACGCCCTTCAGGCCGAGGGCGTTGAGCTGTTCGGCCCAGCGCCAGTCGATTCCTGGTGCGCCAACGGTTTCGAACGGGCGGGTGGTGCCGCGGCCTTCGGAAAGCGTGGTGCCCTCGAACAGGCACGTGCCGGGGTAGACCAGCGCGGTGTCCCGGGTGGGCATGTTCGGGCTCGGTGGCACCCAGGGCAGGCCGGTGTCGAGCTGGTCTCTGCGCCAGCCTTGGACGTCGACGACCTCGAGTCCCGTGGTGAGGCCGAACTCGCCCTTGAAGAACCTGGCCAGTTCGCCGACGGTCATGCCGTGCTGCTGGACGATCGGCTTCAGGCCGACTCCGCTGGCGTAGGCGGGGTCGAGCTGCGGGCCGTTCGCCCTGCCGCCGATGGGGTTCGGGCGGTCGAGGACGAGGAAGTCCAGGTTCGGCGCGGCCTGCATCGCCGTGTACATCGACCAGATGTAGGTGTAGAAGCGCGCGCCGACGTCGGCGATGTCGAAGACGACCGTGTCGATGCCCGCCTTGGTGAACATCGCCTGGAGCTTGGTGGCGTTGGCGCCGTACGCGTCGTACACCGGGATGCCGGTGCGCGGGTCGGCGTAATCGCCCTCGGAGCCGCCGGCCTGGGCCGTGCCGCGGAAGCCGTGTTCCGGGCCGAACACGGCTGCGGGCTTGACGTTGTGCTCCACCATCGAGTCGACGATGTGGGTTTGGTCCTCGAGGATGCCCGTCGGGTTCGTGAGCACGCCGACCTTGCGGCCCCTGAGCCTGCACCAGCCGTCCCCGGCGAGCTGTTCGGCGCCGGTGGTGAGCTTGCGGGCCGCGCTGGCGGTGCCGGTCGTGACGAGTGGGACGGACAGTGCGGTTGCCGCGAAGAACTGCCGTCGTCTCACCACGTCACCCCGTGCCCGAACGGGTACGGCGTCGGGCCTGGCACGTCGACCGGGAGCTTGCCCTGCGGTTTCGTCTCGCCGAGCAGGATCCTGGCCAGTGCCTCGATGGAGACGGTCGTGGTCGAGTAGGTGGCGAGCCACGTCCTGGCGTTGCTGTAGGCGACGTCGTACGGGTTGCCGGTGGCGACCGCGACGACCGGTTTGCCGGTGGCGACCAGCTGGTTGAGCAGGTCGAGCTGGGCGGGCCTGGTGCTGAGGTTGTTGGTCAGCACCACGATCTTGTCGGCGTTCGCGGCCGCCGCGAGCGCCTGCTGGATCTGCGGTGCGGTGGGGCTGGTCGCCGTGACCACCTTCGTGCCCTTGAGCCTGGTGGCGAGGGCGCTTGTCGTGGCGTCGCCGGTGCCGACGACCAGGGGAGCGGTCGCGTTGAGCGGGATGGCCTGGGCGTCGTTGCGGACGGCGGTGACGGTGCGGTCGGCGATCTTCTGCGCGGCCTGCGCGTTGGAGCCGACGACCTGGTCGACCTTGTTCACGTCGACCTCGGCGTTGAGCATGACGCCGCGCAGGAGCTTCATCTTGAGGATGCGCAGCACGCTCTCGTCGATGCGCTTCTCGGGGATGTCGCCGCTGCGGACGGCCTTGACGACGCTGTCGATCGCGAGCCCGAGGTTCGGCGGCATCAGCAGCTGGTCGACGCCCGCCTTGATGGCGAGGACGGGGATCTCGGCGTCGGAGTGGAGCTTGCGGACGCCCGCCATCTCCAGCGAGTCGGTGATGATGACGCCGTCGTACTTGAGCTCCTCGCGCAGCAGGCCGGTGATGACCCGCGGGCTCAGCGTGGCCGGGTTGCCGGACGGGTCGATCTGCGGCACCTGGATGTGCGCGGTCATGATCGAGTCGATCCTGGCGGCGATGGCGGCCTGGAACGGCGGCGCGTCGATCTGCCGCCACTGGTCGAGGCTGCGGTTGGACACCGGCAGGCTGGTGTGGCTGTCCTCGGACGTGTCGCCGTGGCCGGGGAAGTGCTTCGCGGTCGAGGTGACCGAGTCGGGGTCGAACCAGCGGTGCCCCTCGTAGCCGGTGACCTGGGCCTTCACCATGTCGGCCGCGAGCTTCGGGTCGCTTGAGAAGCTGCGCACGCCGATGATCGGGTTCACCGGGTTGGAGTTGACGTCGGCGTCCGGCGCGAAGTTCTGGTTGATGCCCATCGCGCGGAGCTCCTGGGCGGTGATCCTGGCGGCCTCCTCCGCGTCCTGGGTGCTGCGGCCGGCGCCGAGAGCCATGTTGCCCGGCAGCTGCGTGGCCGGTGGGCCGATGCGCGTGACGAGGCCCATCTCCTGGTCGGTCGAGATGAGCAGCGGGATCTTGCTGGCCTTCTGCAGGCCGTTGGAGAGCTGCGCGATCTGCTTGGGCGTGTCGATGTTGTCGCGGCTCGAGTTGTTGAAGTAGATGACGCCACCGGGGTGGTACTTGCGCACCATCTCCGCGGGCGTGGCGACACCGAAGTCGGTCTGGTTCTTGGGGTGCGGGACGTCGGCGGCCTGGCCGTTGACGTAGGTGACGAAGAGCTGGCCGACCTTCTCCTCCAGCGACATCCCGCGCAACGTGGTCACCGAGGCGTCCGCTCTCGCCACCGGCGTGAGGGCGACCATGGTCGTGACCAGCGTCAACGCGGCGAACTTCCGCACTTGTCCGTGCCTCCCGGTGATGTTCCCACAGGTAACTGGCGTATTTCGCAAGTTACTCACGGCTGCGTGGTGGGTCAACGGGCGCACATTCTGCCGTTCGACGGCACTTTCTTCACCGCACAAGCAGACGGGGCACCCCCGAAAGGGTGCCCCGTCGACAGCGCGGGCTTGCGAGTTACCAAGCGTGCAACTCGTGTCGTACAACCCTGGCCTCGGCGTCCGGCGTCCCGGTACGCAGGCCCTAGACGACAAGCCTCCCGCGGCGTGCTGCGCGTGGGTACTCGAAGTCCGCGCACGGAGCCCTGTCGGGGTGGAGTCTGGCTTCTCTTCGCCAGGTCCCTGGCCGACCCGAGGTCCGCACCACCCATTTAAGTGCGTGGGGCAGGTCACGGCAAGGGCTCGGACGGGTGCACCGTTCAAGCCACGTTCAGTAGTGAAAGTGCTGGCGTTTCTGGATTTGTGAGCGTTTGTTCGCGTTCCGGTACCGCCACCAGGGCGGTGGCGTGCACTCACGCGGGCACCACGAGCGCGCCGCGTTGCCGCTACTCGCCGGTACCCGTCCCGAAGGGTGCGAATGCGGTTCGAGCCCTTGACTAGTCGCGGTTGCGCTTGCGCCGGAGGCCGTACCAGGCGGCTCCCGCGGCGGCCACCGCGCCGAGGCTGATGGCCGTGACCGCGACCGCCCTGCCCGACGGGGTGGGGATGCGGGAGCGCAGGCTCACCGGGTCGGAGAACTGCAGCACCGGCCAGTCCTTCTGGGCGGCGGTGCGACGCAGGCCCCGGTCCGGGTTCACGACCGTCGGGTGGCCGACGACCTCCAGCATCGGCAGGTCCGTGACGCTGTCGGAGTAGGCGTAGCTCCTGGCGAGGTCGTAACCGTGCTCGGCGGCGAGCTGCTTGATGGCGACGGCCTTGTTGTCGGCCGCGCAGTAGAAGTCGACGTCGCCGGTGTAGCGGCCGTCCTGGACGACCATCCTGGTTCCGACGCTGTAGTCCGCCCCGATCATCTGGGCGATCGGGGCGACGAGCTCCTCGCCGGACGCGCTCACGATGACGACGTCGTGACCCTCCGCCTTGTGGTCGGCGATCAACTGTGTCGCCTCTTTGTAGACAAGCGGATCGACGATGTCGTGCAGCGTCTCGCTGACGATGCTGCGGATCTGCTCGACGTCCCAGCCGGCGGCCAGCGCCGTGATGTGCGCGCGCATGCGGTCCATCTGGTCCGCGTCCGCACCGGCGAGCATGAACACGAACTGTGCGTATGCGCTCTTCAGCACCGCGCGGCGGTTGATCAGCCCCTCCTGGAAGAAGGGACGGCTGAACGCCAGCGTGCTCGACTTCGCGATCACGGTCTTGTCGAGGTCGAAGAATGCGGCGATCCGACTCATGTAGCTCAGCTTAGGTGTACTCGTCAGTAGGCCGTTCGGGCGGCATTTCGATCGTGTACGAAACCGTTGTGCGACACGGTTACCGAAACTTGGCCCGCGGCTGTTGCCGAAGTTGCGCGCAGCACTGGCGCATGGGGATACAGTAGGAGAGTCCGGTTCGACGGACGGGTTCAGTCCGACCCCCCGGGACTGAACCATTGACGACCCCCGTCCCTCCCCCCTGGCGGGGGTCGTCCCATATCCAGGCCCCGTTTCTCGGCGGGCGCGACTGGACCTCTGCGGCCCTTTCCGTCGCTTTCGAGGCCCAACCCCTCACCATCGCACAAGGGTCTGACACTCCCGGCCGTTCAGGCGCTTCAAGATCGCGACTTGTCCACACCCCGCGATTTGTCCACATCTCGATCTTCGCCCGTTGTGTCGTTCATCACGACGAACGACCGTGGTCCCCATGACCCACCCCACCGCCCTGCTCACGGACCAGGACCTCCTCGACGAGGTCCTCCGCCTGGCCGCCGCCGCGGACTGCCGCCTCTCCTGCGCCCCCGACGTGACGTCTCTGCGCTCGCAATGGCACAGCGCACCCCTCGTCCTGCTCGACCCGGCCGCGGTCTCCGCCTGCCTGGACGCGAACTTCCCCCGCCGCCCCGGCGTCTGGGTCGTCCACGGCGGCGATCCGCCCTGGGCCCCGGCCGTGGCCCTCGGTGCCGACGGCGTGCTGGAGCTCCCGGTGGAAGGCCGCCTGCTGGTGAGCGCTCTCGCCGACGTCGACGAGGGCCCGCCCTCCGACCGCGGCAGGGTGGTGTCGTTCATGGGCGGCCGAGGAGGTTCCGGTGCCTCGATCCTCGCCATCGCCGTCGGCCGCGAGGCGGTGGCCGACGGCGGCGAGGCGATGCTCGTCGACTGCGACCCGCTCGGCGGCGGCATCGACCTGACCCTGGGCACCGAGTCCGACGAGGGCGCCCGCTGGCCGGGCGTCCACTGCAGCGGCGGCAGAGTCCCGATGTCGGCCCTCCGCGCCGCCCTGCCCACCTCGGGCAGCCTGAGCATCCTGGCCTGCGACCGCACCGGCCCGGACCCAGAACCCGCCGCCGTGGCGGCAGTCCTCGACGCGGGCCGCCGCGCGGGCTGCACCGTGTTGTGCGACCTGCCCCGCCACCCGACCGCCGCCGCCTCGGCCGCCCTGGACCGCACCGACCTGACCGTCCTGGTCGTGCCGGCCGAGGTCCGCGCCACCGCAGCCGCCGCCCGAGTGGCCTCCCGCCTCCTCACCCAGGGCCGCAACCTCCGCCTCGTCGTCCGCGGCCCGTCACCCGGCAACCTGCAACCCGCCGAGATGGCCGACGTGATCGGCGTACCGCTGCTGACCCAGATGCGTCCGGAACCGGGCCTCGCCGAGGCGGTGGAGCGCGGCCGCTTCCCGCGCAACGCCAAGGGTCCGCTGGCCACCGCAGCTCGGCTGGTGCTGAAGGAGCTGCGCCCATGACGCGCCGTACGTCCGCGGAGGGTCCACCTGGCATCGGCTCGCCCGGTCTCAAAGGGTTGGGGCAGCTGGTCTGCCTGTCGTGCATCCAGCGCGCGGTGATCGCCCGGCGGATCGCGGAAGCCCGTGGCGAGCCTCCGGTGCGCGAGGCCGTCACCATTCTCGATCCGGCCGCCCGCGACCGGTTCGCCTGCCGGTGCGGCGCCCTCGCATCGTCGGCACAGGACGATGCCGAGCCCATGCCGCCGTGGCCGGGGACCACCAAGGCGCGCCGAGTCCGGGCCAGGCCGGCGGCTGATCCGGTCGTGGGTGCCGTCACCACCCGCAAGACCAAGCGGACGTCCTCCAGGCCCGTCCCGCCCCAGACCGAGATCCCCTCCGAGCGAGAGGAACCGCACCCGTGACCCGCCTGCGCATCTGGTTGCGAATGCTGCGCAACCTCTTCGTCTACGGCCGGCCCTTCCCACCCCAGTTCATCTTCAAGGAGCCGAAGGAATGAGCCGCTTCCTCGCCTGGTGCCACGAAACCTGGCTCCGCCTGACCGGCCGCGAGATCACCTACGGCCGGCACGCCCGTCGCCCGGAGGTCGCGACGTGACCGCCGCGCTGATCGACCGCGTCCGCCATCGGCTGGCCGGCGCGGACGTGGAGATGACCGCTGCCGTGGTCGCGCACGCGGTCCGGTCCGAGGCGGGTGGGGTGCTGGCCGACTCGGACGTCTTGGCAGCCCTCCAAGTTCTTCGGCAGGAGTTCAGCGGTGCCGGGCCGCTCGACCCGCTGCTCGCCGATCCCGGCACCACCGACGTCCTGGTCACCGCGCCGGACCAGGTGTGGGTGGACGGTGCGGCAGGTCTGCGCCGCACCGACGTCACCTTTCCCGACGAGGCCGCTGTCCGCCGGCTCGCCCAGCGCCTGGCGGTGGCGGCGGGGCGGCGTCTCGACGACGCCTCGCCGTGCGTCGACGGGTGGTTGCCGGACAGCGGAGTTCGGCTGCACGCGGTGCTTCCGCCGATCGCGGACAGCACGTGCCTGTCCCTGCGAGTGCTTCGGCCGGCGACGCACGACCTCAAGGCGCTTCAGGAGTTCGGCACGTTCGACGCGGAAGTCGCCGAAGCGCTGCGCTCGATCGTCCGCGGACGGATGGCGTTCCTGGTGGTCGGCGGCACCGGTTCGGGTAAGACGTCGCTGCTGTCGGCGCTGCTGGGGTGCGTACCGGCGAACGAACGCATCGTGTGCGTGGAGGACGCGGGTGAGCTGCATCCGGATCACCCGCAGTTCGTGCGGCTGGTGGCGCGGCCGCCGAACGTCGAGGGCGCGGGCGAGATCACGGTTCGCGGCCTGGTGCGGGAGGCGCTGCGGATGCGGCCCGACCGGATCGTGGTCGGTGAGGTGCGCGGGGCGGAGGTTCGCGAGCTGCTCACCTCGCTCAACACCGGGCACGAAGGTGGCGCCGGAACTCTGCACGCCAACTCGCCGGCCGAGGTGCCGGCGAGGTTGGAGGCACTGGGTGCGTTGGGTGGGCTTGATCGGCACACCCTGCACAGCCAGGTGGCCGCGGCGGTGCGGTTGGTGCTCCACATGCGACGCCTGGACGACGGCGCGAGGGTGCTCAACGAGATCGGAGCGTTCGCGCGGACGGAAAACGGACTCGTGGTCCGTCCAATTTGGACAAGGGTGCACGGCTGGAGCGAGAAGGAGCTGCTGTGCTGAGCCTTCTGCTCCTCGCCACGGCCTTGCTGGTGTGGCCGCAGCTCACACCGCTCCGCAGGCTCAGGCCGAAAGGCAAGCGGGAAATCGTTGTGCCGCAATGGCTGTGGCCAGTGGTAGCGGTCGTGATCACCTACTTCGCCGCAGGCATCGGCGGGCTGGTCGCCGGAGCGGTTCTGACCGCGGTGATCTACCGCATCATCAAGCAGGGCAAGAAGAACCGTGCGCTGAGAGCGGCAACGGAAGCGCTCAGCACCGGCCTGGGCGGCGTGGTCGACGAGCTGCGGGCGGGTGCGCATCCCGCGGCTGCTGCCGAGGGCGCGGCCCAGGACACCCCGCCGCCGGCCGACGAGGTGTTGAAGGCGGCCGCGGCCACCGCGCGACTGGGCGGCGACGTCGAACGCACACTTCGCGATCTCCGCCAGCCACTCCTCGACACCGCCGTGGACCAGCTCGCCAGGGCGTGGCACGTGTCAGCCGAGCACGGCGTGGCATTGGCCGATGTCCTGGACGCGACCAGACGCGACCTAGATCAACGAGCGGCGTTCGCCCGGCAGGTGCACGCACGCATGGCAGGGCCGAGAGCGAGTGCGGCGGTGCTCGCCGCGCTGCCGGTGTTCGGCTTGCTGCTGGGTGAGCTCAGCGGTGCCAGGCCGCTCCACACCCTCATGTCGACCACCGCAGGACAGCTCCTGCTCGTGCTGGGAGCGTTGTTCCTGGCGGCAGGGCTGTGGTGGACGAAGCGGATCACCGAGGTGCAGCCGTGACGCTCCTCCTCCTGGCGCTGGCGATCCTCGTCGCCCCGCTACCGCGCGAGGCGATCGACCGGCTCAGACCGGCGACGCACGACCCGCCGCGGCACGACACCGAGCCGGACGGTCCGTTCGAACGGGCCGCCGCGCTGGACCTGATGGCGGCCTGCCTCAAGGCCGGGTTGCCGGTGCCGACGGCGATTCGGGCCGTTGGCATCAGAGAACTGGGCCAGGTGGCCGAACTGCTCGCGCTCGGCGCGGATCCGGTTGCCGCGTGGGAGTCGGCCTTGCGTCAACCCGCGACCGCCGCGCTCGCGCGGGCTGCGAGGAGGACCGCGCGGTCGGGAGCGGCGCTGGCCAGGCAGGCGGCCGAGCTGGCGGAGCGGACCAGGGCCGAGGCCGCCGACCAGGCCGAGGCGAAGGCGCAAAGAGCCGCGGTGGCGGTGGCGGCACCGCTCGCGCTGTGTTTCCTGCCGGCGTTCCTGTGCCTCGGCGTGGTGCCGGTGGTGCTGGGGCTGGTCGGCCAATTCCTCAGATGAAAGGACGACAAGAGATGGAACTGCTGAAAGACGACAGCGGCATGAGCACGGTGGAGTACGCGATCGGGACGCTGGCGGTGGCCGCACTTGCCGGGCTGCTGTACGCGCTGTTCTCCAGTGACTGGATGCAGCACGAGTTGCAGGGGCTGATACAGCGTGCGCTGTCGTCGGTCTGATGACCGGGGCATGGTCACGGTGGAGGCGGCCATCGCAGTGTGCGCGCTGCTGGTGGTCATGGGATTCGCGGCTGCCGGTCTGACAGCGGTCATCGAACAGATGCGGTGCACCGATGCGGCGAGAGAGGCGGCGAGGCTCACGGCGCGCGGTGAGCAGCAGCGCGGTGAGGACGCGGTCGGGCAGATCCTGCCCGGAGCGGGCGTCGCGTTCCGGGACGAAGGCGACGCCGTGCGGGTCGTCGTGACCAAACGCGGACCGTTGGGCGTGCCGCTCAGCGCGGAGGCGTTCGCCGTCGTGGAGCCGCGATGAACGGTGCAGCGCCTGGTGATGAGTGCGGTTCGGCTGCGGTGAGCGGCGTGGTGGCGATGTTGTTGCTGATCATCGTGATGATCACCGGTGCGCAGGTCGGTGCGGCGTACGTCGTGCGGCATCGGGTGACCGGTGCAGCTGATCTGGCGGCGCTCGCCGGTGCGGCGAGCGTGCCCGATGGCGACGAAATCGCTTGTGAGCAGGCAAAACGCGTGGCCGAGAGCAACAGGGCCGTGCTCGGAAGCTGCTCGGTGAGCGGTTGGGAGGTGGTTGTCCAGGTGTCGGCCGCTACGCCGTTCGGCCCGGTGAACGCACGGTCGAAGGCAGGTCCGGCCGAAGATCGAAGCGTTTGGAGCGCGACGAGCGGTCGCCTTCCAGCGGTGAGCGGACTCACACCGGCGCCAGGACATGCTGAACGGTGATCGAACCAAACGCGCGGAGTTCAGCGGCTCTTTCTCGCAACGGGCGTTCGCCGTCCCGTAGCTACCAGTTGTCGCGGCGGGGGTTACCAAGCCAGGGGCGGGTGTCGTTAGTTGTAGTGGCGGCACCGAGCGGGTGTCCTACGAAAACCGACACCACCTCGATGTCGAGTCAGAGCCTAGGAAGAAGGCGAAGGAAGATGGATTGGTCGGATAGCTGGCGCGGGGCCTTCCGCATCGAACTGCGTGCCGAGGCCGTGAGCCTCGCGTACCGCGGTTGGCCCGTGCTGCCCGGCACCTATCCGGCCGGTTCCGAGCAGGGTGTCACCCAGTGGGCGGGTCGCAGCGGGCTGGAGCTGCACGGCCCCATCCCCGTGCACCGCGACTGGGTGGACCGCATCGGCACGCGTCCCGACCAGGTCGCCACGTGGTGGACCGGTCGCTCCTACAGCCTTCTCGTCGCCACCGGCCACGTGGTGGACGCGATCGAGGTCGGCACCGACCTCGGCCGCCGCGCGGCCGTCGCACTGCGGTCGATCGGTGTTCCCGTGCCGATCGCCGCGACTCCGTCCGGCCGGTGGATGTTCCTCGTGAAGTCCGGCTCGAAGCTCAACAACGAGCTGGCCAACAACGTGGACGTGCACCACTACGCCCAGGGCGAGTACATCCCGCTGCCGCCCACCCCGATGGCGCACGGCGTCGTGCACTGGAGGGTCAAGCCGTCGATCTGCGGCTGGAACCTGCCGGACGCGCACGTCGTGCAGGACGCACTGGTCGAGGCGCTGCACGTCCCGGCCGGCTACCAGCTCGAAACCGTCTGACACAACTGAACCAAGCCCGGCCGTGCTGGGTGTCGTCGTGGACTCTCCCCGACAACCCCGAAGGCGATGCCCTGCACGGCCGTTCCAACCCCAGCCCGATCCGATGATCGGCCCTCGTACCCCGCACTTCGGGGGCCGCGGAGGACCGGGCGAAAAAGCCGAACACGCACCCCGAAGGACAGCCTCCCGCGAAAAACGACCGGGCCGAGGAACGTTAGTGGCAGGGCAACCGCTCTGCCGCGGTCGGTGAAGCCGGCTCCTCCCCGGAGTTCGTCCCCGGACAGTCGACACCGTCGCCTCCCGCGTGTCCTGTCGAGACGAACAACCTGATTCCACCGATGTTCCAAGGGATCCGGTCGCCAAGCGGTAGCAGGCGGGAAAACAGTGTTCGGCACGTGGAGAGGGCGCGCCGCAGGTACCCGTGAGCCTGCGGCGCGCCCCCACGAAAGCTGGGAAAGCTCGCAGCAGGCCGCGAAAGCCCTGGTCTGCTCCGTGCTTCCCGGACGCGGGACAGCGTCGAAACCGACGTCCGGTCCACGATGACCTGCTCGATCAGCGGGTGCCAACGCTGATCGAGCATTTTCAACCCCCGTTCCAGAGCGCGAATCGACGTCGGCGTACGAGTCCTGCACCTAGGCGCCGACGCAGGTGGGGCCGAGGATCGAGCGGACCGCTGAGACGAAGTCGGCGAGCAGTGCGCTCAGATCAGCGAATGGCGTGAACAAGGCAGGCTTCAGCGAACCCCTGGCCGTGAGGGGAACGGACGAGTCAGGCGATCTTGCTCAGCACGACGTCCAGCACCAGCACCGCGCCGGCCTTGTCCAGCGGCTCGTTGCCGTTGCCGCACTTGGGCGACTGCACGCACGACGGGCAGCCCATCGGGCACGAGCAGGAGCTGATCGCCGACCGCGTCGCCGAGAGCCAGGCGCGCAACGCCTCGAAGCCCCTGTCCGCGAAGCCCGCGCCGCCGGGATGGCCGTCGTGCACGAAGACCGTCGGCATGCCCGTGTCCGGGTGCACGGCCGTCGATACGCCGCCGATGTCCCACCGGTCGCACGTCGCGAACAGCGGCAGCAGGCCGATCGCCGCGTGCTCGGCCGCGTGCAGCGCGCCGGGGATCCGTTTGCCCTCGACACCCGCGGCGACCAGCAACGACTCGTCGACGGTGTACCAGACGGCGCGGGTCTGCAGCGTCTGCTCGGGGAGGTCCAGCGGGATCTGGTCCAGCACCACGCCGGACGGCAGCCGCCGCAGGTAGCCGACGACCTGGGTGGTCACCTCGACCTCGCCCAGGCACATCGAGACGCCGTCGAAGTCGGTGCGCTCGATCTCCTGCACCACCGTGATGTCCACGCAGTCGCGCGGCTGCGTGGTCCACTCCGGGTCTTCGCGGTGCACCAGCGCGAGGCCGTTGTCCAGGTCGAGCTCGTCGACCACGTACGCCCGCCCCTGGTGCAGGTAGACGGCGCCGGGATGCACCTGCCAGCAGGCGGATCCCGGGTCGACCGTGCCGAGCATGCGGCCGGAGTCGGCTTCCACGACGGCCACCTGGTCGCCGCCGGAGCCGCGGATGTCGACCCCGGCGTGCGGGCGGTCGTGCGAGGCCCAGTACCAGCCGGCAGGGCGTTTGCGCAGCAGCTTCTCCGCCACCAGCTCGGCCAGCACGGCCTCGGCCAGCGGGCCGCCGAAGTCGTCCAGGCACGCGTGGGTCAGCGGCATCTCGGACGCGGCACACGCCAGTTGGGGCCCGAGCACGTAGGGGTTCATCGGATCCAGCACGGTCGCCTCGACCGGGCGGTCGAGCACCGCGGCCGGGTTGTGCACCAGGTAGGTGTCCAACGGGTCGTCGCGCGCCACGAACACCACAAGAGCGCTGTCACCGGACCGGCCGGCCCGGCCCGCCTGCTGCCAGAACGACGCGAGCGTGCCCGGGAAACCGGCGACCACCACGGCGTCCAGCCCGGCGATGTCGACGCCCAGCTCCAGCGCGTTCGTGGTGGCCACGCCGAGCAGGTCGCCGGTGGACAGCGACTTCTCCAGCGCCCGGCGCTCCTCCGGCAGGAACCCGCCCCGGTACGCGGCGACCCGGCCCGGCAGCTCACTGTCCACTTCGGACAGAATGCGCTGGGTGCCCAGCGCCGTCAGCTCGGCGCCGCGCCGCGACCGCACGAAGGCGAGCGACCGTGCGCCCTCGACCACGAGATCGGCCAGGATCCGCGACGTCTCCGCACCGGCCGAGCGGCGCACAGGAGCACCGTTCTCGCCCTCCAGGGAGGTCAGCGGCGGTTCCCACAACGCGACGGTCCGCGAGGCGCGCGGCGAGAAGTCGTCCACGACGGCGGAAACCGGAACCCCGAGCAGCCTTTCCGCGGAAGCGGAAGGATCAGCCACAGTGGCCGATGCCAGCACGAAGATCGGATCCGCGCCGTACTTGCGCGCGACCCGCCGCAGCCGTCGCATCAACAACGCCACGTGCGAACCGAAAACGCCGCGGTAGGAATGGCACTCGTCGATCACCACGTATTTCAGCCGGCGGAAGAACCGCAGCCATTTCGGGTGCTGCGGCAGGATTCCGCGGTGCAGCATGTCCGGGTTGGTGAACACCCAGTTGGCGTGCGCCTTGACCCAGTCGCGTTCGGCCATCGGGGTGTCACCGTCGTACGCCGCCGCGCGGACCCCTTTGATGCCGAGCTCGTCGAGCGCGCGGAGCTGGTCCGCGCCAAGGGCTTTGGTCGGCGACAGGTACAGCGCGGTGGCCTTCGTGTCCGCCAAAAGAGTGGAAAGCACGGGAAGTTGGTAGGCGAGCGACTTGCCGGACGCGGTGCCCGTCGCGAGCACGACATGTGATCCGGACCACGCGAGAGAGGCCGCCTCGACCTGGTGCCGCCACGGTTCGCGCACCCCGATCCCGGTGAACGCGGCCACCACCGCGGGAGCGGCCCACGAGGGCCATTCCACGTGATCAGCCTGCCGCAACGGCAGATCACGCACGTGTGTGAGAGGTGACTCCCCGGCGGGTACTCCCGCCAGCACGCGGTCCAGCAACCGCCGTCCCTGATCCACCACGAGGCGAGCTTTGCACACGACACCGACACTTCTGCCTGGGGCGTGCTCGACTTCCTGCGCAGATAACGGTGTGTGCACGGATCGGGACGTTTCGTTTCCCCGTTGCAAGTACCCCCTAGACTCCCCGCTCATCGCATCCAATGAGGGATGCGTCACGTCGCGCTGGGCGGCTGGTCTGCCTTGGCGCTGCACATGGCAACTCACCAGGAGGACGGATGTCCCGGCAATTCCTCGCGGAGAGCCTCGAGCTCTCCGGGGGTGATCGCGGCGTCGTAGCCGTGGTCGCCGTGGTCGCCCTGGCTGCTCTCGCCGTCGGGTACGTGCTGCTCAGGGAGGTGCTGGCCGCGGGCCAGGGCACCCCGAAGATGCAGGACATCGCCAAGGCGGTTCAGGAGGGCGCAGCGGCCTACCTCAACCGGCAGTTCCGCACGCTCGGCATTTTTGTCGTGATCGTGTTCGTGCTGCTGTTCGCGCTACCGGCAGATGATCTCGCCGAACGAATCGGCAGGTCGTTGTTCTTCATCGTCGGTGCCGCGTTCTCGGCGACCATCGGCTACCTGGGCATGTGGTTGTCCACGCGCGCCAACGTGCGTGTTGCCGCCGCCGCGAACGAAGGTGAAGGCGGTCGCGAGAAGGCGATGCGCGTCGCGTTCCGCACCGGTGGCGTGGTCGGCATGACGACGGTCGGCCTCGGCCTCTTCGGTGCCGCGCTGGTCGTGCTCGTGTACGCCGGCCAGGCCCCGAAGGTGCTGGAGGGCTTCGGTTTCGGCGCCGCGCTGCTCGCGATGTTCATGCGTGTCGGTGGCGGCATCTTCACCAAGGCCGCCGACGTCGGCGCCGACCTGGTCGGCAAGGTCGAGCAGAACATCCCCGAGGACGACCCCCGCAACGCCGCCACCATCGCGGACAACGTGGGCGACAACGTCGGTGACTGCGCCGGCATGGCCGCGGACCTCTTCGAGTCCTACGCCGTGACGCTGGTCGCGTCGCTGATCCTCGGCACCGCCGCGTTCGGTGCGCAGGGTCTGCTGTTCCCGCTGATCGTCCCCGCGATCGGTGTGCTGACCGCGGTCATCGGTGTCTACACGACGAGCGCGAAGACGGGCGAGAGCGGCCTCACGGCCATCAACCGCTCCTTCTACATCTCCGCGGTCATCTCCGCCGTCCTGTGCACGATCGCGGCGTTCGCGTTCCTGCCGAGCTCCTTCGCGGACCTCAACGGCATCAGCGACTCGATCAAGGCCACCAGCGGCAACCCGGCGCTGATCGCGTCCGTCGCGGTGATCATCGGCATCGTGCTGGCCGGCGTCATCCTCTGGCTGACCGGCTACTACACCGGCACCGACCACAAACCGGTCAAGGAGGTCGGCCAGACCTCGCTGACCGGTGCGGCCACGGTGATCCTGTCCGGCATCTCGGTCGGTTTCGAGTCGGCCGTCTACACCGCGCTGGTCATCGGTGCCGCCGTCTACGGCGCGTTCCTGCTCTCCGGTTCGGTCGTCGTCGCGCTGTTCGCGATCGCGCTGGCCGGTTGTGGTCTGCTCACCACCGTCGGCGTCATCGTCGCGATGGACACCTTCGGCCCGGTTTCGGACAACGCGCAGGGCATCGCCGAGATGTCCGGTGACGTGCACGGCGAGGGCGCGCAGATCCTCACCGAGCTCGACGCGGTCGGCAACACCACCAAGGCCATCACCAAGGGCATCGCGATCGCGACCGCCGTGCTCGCCGCGACGGCGCTGTTCGGTTCCTACAAGGACGCGATCGACCAGGCCGTGATCAAGGTCGGCAACATGGCCGGCGACCTGCCGATCTCGTTCACCAACGTGGTGTTCAGCCCGAACGTCCTCGTCGGTGTCGCCATCGGCGCGGCGGTCGTGTTCATGTTCTCGGGTCTCGCGGTCAACGCCGTGACGCGCGCCGCCGGTGCCATCGTGTTCGAGGTGCGCCGTCAGTTCCGCGACAACCCCGGCATCATGGACGGCACGGTCAAGCCGGAGTACGGCAAGGTCGTCGACATCTGCACCAAGGACTCGCTGCGCGAGCTCGCGACGCCGGGTCTGATGGCCGTGCTCGCCCCGATCGCCGTCGGCTTCGGTCTCGGCGTCGGCCCGCTGGCCGGTTACCTGGCCGGTGCGATCGCGACCGGCACGCTCATGGCGGTCTTCCTGGCCAACTCCGGTGGTGCCTGGGACAACGCCAAGAAGCTGGTCGAGGACGGCAACCACGGTGGCAAGGGCTCCGACGCCCACGCCGCGACGGTCATCGGCGACACGGTCGGCGACCCGTTCAAGGACACCGCCGGTCCCGCCATCAACCCGCTGATCAAGGTCATGAACCTGGTCTCGGTGCTGATCGCGCCCGCCGTCGTCACCTTCTCCATCGGGGCCGACGCGTCCGACGCGCTGCGCATCTCGATCGCCGTGGTCGCGGCACTGATCATCGTCGCCGCGATCGTCGTGTCGAAGCGTCGTGGCACCGCGATCGCGGACACGCCCGCGGAGACCGTGAGCAACGGCGCCGCGTAGTTCCGCACTCCTCGGTCGGGGTACGTTCGGGGCATCCCCCGACGTACCCCGACCGAGGAGTTACGACATGAGGCTCCGCCTCGTCGCCACTGCCGTGATCACCACCGCCGCGCTGGCCGGGTGCACCAACGGCGGCAACTCCGGCACTTCTCCGACGCCCACCAGCGGCGCGGCCGGCCCCGCGGCCGTCGCCTACATGGACAAGGTGTGCGGCGCCGCGTCCGAGTTCGCCAAGGTCGAGAAGACGGTCCCGAAGCTCGACTCGGGCGACTCCGCCAAGCTCAAGGCCGACATGGCCGCCTACATGGGTCAGCTCGCCGACGCCTTCACCAAGTCGGCGGACGGTCTCAAGAACGTCGGCCCGTCTCCCGTCGCGGGCGGCGAGGACGCCGTCAACAAGATGGCCGAGGCCTTCACCTCGCTTGGCACCGTCTTCGGTGACGCCAAGACGAGGATCGAGCAGGCCGACGCGAACGACGCCAACGGAGGCCTCCAGGCCGCGGGAGAGGCCATCGCGAAGCTCTCCGAGCTCGCCGACCCGTTGCGGGACCTCAAGGCCGTTCCCGAGCTGCAGAAAGCCACCCAGAGCGCGCAGAAGTGCCAGGAGATGCAGCGCCTCAACATCACGCCGACGAGCTGAGCGAGGCCGTCCGGAGTAGCTTCCGGCCCATGCGTCGCACAGCCATCGCCCTTCTGACCGGTTCTCTGCTCGTGGTCACCGCGTGCAGCAGCGGAGGTTCGTCCAAGTCCGCGGCGCCGGCCGCCCCCAGCGAGGCCGACGTCGTGTCGTGGATGGACAAGGTCTGCGGAGCCGTCGGCGGCACCGTGAAGGCCATGTCCGACGAGCCCCGCATCGACATGAACGACCCGGCGAAGCTCAAGACCGGTCTGTCGGACTGGCTCGGCACCAAGGTCGCCGCGGTCGACAAGTCGATCGCGGACCTCAAGGCACTGGAGAACGGCCCGCACCCGAAGTCGAAGGAGCTGGTCACGACGGCGGAGGACGGCATGGGGCAGATCAGGACCGTGCTCGCCGACACCAAGTCGAAGCTCGACTCGTCCACCGATCCCACGCAGGTCGTCGCGGCGTTCACCGAGATGATCGGCAAGGCGTCCGCGCTGGAGAAGTCCGGCGCCGACGTGCAGAAGAAGTTCGACGAGACGGGCCTGGGTGACGCCGCCAAGAAGGCCCCCAACTGCAAGGGCCTGGAGACGGCGTCCAGCTCGACCCCGACGTCCTGACGC
>Ga0207692_10000271_pt1 | contig 17739 bp, 14 predicted proteins | sample LARL52metaG_FD_184345 | JGI IMG/M metagenome (GOLD analysis project Ga0207692, IMG submission 184345) | Corn, switchgrass and miscanthus rhizosphere microbial communities from Kellogg Biological Station, Michigan, USA - LAR L5-2 metaG... | ecosystem: Host-associated > Plants > Roots >...
CCACGCGTGCTCGGAGTGCCGCGAGAAGTAGACGCTCAACGGGGCGAACAGCGGATGGTTCACCACCAAGCGGTGTGCCGCGAGGTAGGCCTCCCACGCGGGATCGGCCTTGTTGCGCGAACGCGAACTCATGCGCGTGCCGCGACCAGGCGCGGCAGGTCGCGCGTGACCTCGACGAGGAACCAGGTGGGCAGCACGGCGTTGCCGTCGTCGTCGGCCGCGATCACCATCTGCGCGATCTCCAGCGACAGCTCGGCCAGCTCCAGCAGCAGCGCCTTGCCGCGGTGCGCGAGCTGCTTGCCCGCCGCCGACGCGTGCGTCTTGTCGTGCGGCAGCTCCTTGACCAGCCGGGCGCGGAACGCCTCGGCCAGGAAGTAGAGCAGGTCGCGGTCCTGTGGCGCCGACGGCCAGCGGGCGTCACCGCGCAGCACGGCCTCCAGCCCGTACGCGTGCCGCACGGTCTTCACGAACGCCTTGAACATCGACGCGTGGTTCGCGGTGACCGTGCCGAACGCCAGTACGCCGAGAATCTCGTCGGAGACGTCGTCGCCGAACGAGTGCAGCGCGTCGGAGAGCATGTGCCAGCCGCGGGGCGTGGAGAACGTCTCCTCGACCTTCGGCGCCGCGCTCCACAGGTGGTCGGGGCGCTGGGTGAGGTACTCGAGCACCCACGGGTGGATGTCGTTCTCCCGCGCCCACTGCAGCCAGTCCTTCGCGGACGCGGTGAGGTGCACGTGGACCATGCGGTTCACGAGCGCGGACGCCATCGGGCGCGCCAGGGCGTTGTCGACGGCGCGGTTGCCGGCGCCGATCACGATCGAGCCCTTCGGCAGCTCGTAGGAGCCGATGCGGCGGTCGAGGATCAGCGAGTAGAACGCCTTCTGCACCTCGGGGCTGCTCGCGTTGAGCTCGTCGAGGAACAGGCAGTACGGGTCGTGGCGGGCGATGGTCTCGGGCGGCGCGAACCGGGACCGGCCGCCGACCAGTTCCGGCACTCCGATCAGGTCCTCCGGCGCGAGCTGCGTGCCGAGCAGCGTGACGCACTCCAGGCCCAGCTCGGCGGCGAACCTGCGGACGAGCGAGGACTTGCCGATACCCGGTGCTCCCCAGAGGAAGACCGGTCGGACGACGGCGACGTGCAGCAGCACCTCCGGAAGCTGTGCTGGTGTCACGGTGACTGTGGATCGCATCAGGCGTGCAGGATGCCTCACCCGGCTTGTTCCGGTCGCCCGAATTTGTCGACACCCGCGGACTTGCCGCCCTGCGTTTCCGGTGAGCCGGCGGCAGGGCTTCCCGCTGCCTCGCGCTGCCTCGCACCGATTCCCGGTGCCGCGGGGCGTGCGCTGCACACCTTCGTCAGGTTCTGTCGGTGCCGACCGCTATCCTGTTCTCGTTCGGTGGTGATGGCGCCTCGTCCGGGAGGCAAGCCGATCACCGCCCTTGATTCTCGCTGCCCCTGATTCTGGCTACCGGCTCTCCCGGTGCGGGTGCGCGTACCACCCGAACCAGGCGTCGCCGGTCACGCTCCGGTGGCCGGCCAGGTGTGCACGGGCTCGTTGGCGTGCATCAGTTCCACATAGGACCTGAGCATGGCCCGCAACGCGTCCGCGCGGTCCAGGTGCGTGTGGTCGTAGTGCCGGTGGAACTCGCGCGCCTGCCAGGTCGCGCCGTTCACGCCGGTCAGGCAGCGCTGCTCGATGACACCCAGCAACCGGTCCCGTTCCGCCGAGTCCACACCCCAGCGGATCAGACCCTCGTGCGCCAGCGGAAGGAGGCGGCGAAGCACCAACTCCACCACCGGCACGGTGCCGACACCGGGCCAGTACATCTGCGCGTCCATGCCGTTGCGGGAGGCGGCGTTGAAGTTCTCCTCGGCGGCCTGGAAGCTCATCTGCGACCACAGTGGACGCTCGTCCTCGGCCAGCGCGCGAACCAGGCCGAAGTAGAGCGCGGCGTTCGCCAGCGTGTCGACGACGGTGGGGCCCGCGGGCAGCACCCGGTTCTCGACGCGCAGGTGGGGCCTGTCCCGCACCACGTCGTACACGGGGCGGTTCCAGCGGTAGATGGTGCCGTTGTGCAGCTTCAGCTCGCTGAGAGCCGGCGTGTCGCCGTGGTCGAGCACGGCGAGCGGATCCTCCTCGTCGCAGATGGGCAGCAACGCGGGGAAGTACCGGACGTTCTCCTCGAACAGGTCGAAGATCGAGTTGATCCACCGCTCGCCGAACCACACCCGCGGCCGCACGCCCTGTGCCTTGAGCTCGTCGCCACGGGTGTCGGTGGCCTGCTGGAACAACGCGATGCGGGTCTCGCGCCACAGCTCCTTGCCGAGGAAGAACGGCGAGTTCGCGCCGACCGCGACCTGCACGCCGGCGATGGCCTGGGCGGCGTTCCAGTACGCGGGGAACTGCTCCGGCGAGACCTGCAGGTGCAGCTGCGTGCTGGTGCAGGCCGCCTCGGGCACGATCGAGCTCGCGGTGAGGTGCAGCCGCTCCACGCCGTCGATGGAGATCTGCAGGTCCTCGCCCCGCGCGGCCAGCACCTGCTCGTTGAGCAGCGCGTACCGCGGGTTGCTCGACAGCTGGTCCGGCGTCACGTGCTTGCTGCGCAACGTCGGCAGGATGCCGTTGATGACCATGTGCGCGCCGATCTCGCGCGCCTTCTGCTCGGCCGAGTTCAGCGACCGGCGGACCGTCTCCTCGAACGAGGTGATGCCGCCGCCCGCGAGCCGCCGCGGTGCCACGTTGATCTCGATGTTCCACTGGCCGAGCTCGGTCACGAAGTCCGGGTCGTCGATGACCCGCAGCGCCTCGTGGTTCTTCATCGCCGGGTCGCCGTGCTCGTCGATGAGGTTGATCTCGATCTCGAGACCGGTCATCGGCCTCTCGAAGTCGAACCGCGCCTCACGCAGCATCCTGGCGAACACGTCGAGGCACCGGCGCACCTTGGTGCGGTACCGCGTGCGGTCCTCGCGCGTGAACTCGTGCTTCGCGACGTCCTCGCCCATGGTGGCCTCCCGGCGGTCGAGGGTTCACCCCATCACTGTGCACCATGGTTGATCAATCCGACACCCGTGTGTCGCCCGCGTTTCAGCAAGCGGGAACGGCGATGGCGGTGATCACGACGTCACCCTGCACCAGCCAGCGGCCGTGGAACCCGGCGATCGGGGTGTCGGGCAGCAGGATCCGCGAGTGGAAGGTGCCGTCGGCGTTCAGCGTGATGTCGGCGTCCTCGAAGCCCAGCCACCGCTGCGTGACCGGGTACCAGGCCTTGTAGGTCGACTCCTTGGCGCTGAACAGCAGCCGGTCCCAGCAGATCTTCGGGTCGTCGACCTTCAGCCCGGGCATGCGCCGGATCTCCGCCGGGATGGCGATGGCCTCCAGCACCCCGTTCGGCGCCGGACCGTGCGGTTCGGCGTCGATGCCGATGGTCTGGTAGTCGCTCTTCAGCGCCAGTGCCGCGGCCCGGTAGCCGGCGCAGTGGGTCAGGCTGCCGACGAGCTCCGGCGGCCACTGCGGCTCCCGCTTCGGGCCCGGCAGGATCGCCACCGGCTCGACGCCGAGGCGCTTCATGGCCTCGCGGGCGCACCACCGCGCCGTGCCGAACTCGAACTTCCGCTTGGGGACGGCGTTGGCCAGCAGCGCCTCCTCCTCGGGGAAGAGCTCGACCGGCAGTTCGTCGTCGTAGCGCTCCACCGCGGCGATGGGCGGGGGAAGAAGCTGTTCCAGCACCTATGACTCCCGCAGCACGTCGTGCAGCTTCACCTGGGTGGTGCCGCGTGGTTTCCACTCGCGCGGGTAGCCGAGCGAGACCTCGTCGAAGCGAACGCCGTCGTAGTGCGTCGTACGAGGGATGTGCAGGTGGCCGTAGACCATCTCGACCGCGTTGAACCGCCGGTGCCAGTCGGCGGTCAGCGTGGTGCCGCACCACAGCGCGAACTCGGGGTAGCGCAGCACGAACGTGGGGTCGCGGACGAGCGGGTAGTGGTTGATCAGCACGGTCGGCCCGGTGACGCGGGCGAGCCGCTCCTCGGTCTCCCGCACGCGCGCCTGGCACCACGCCTCGCGGGACGGGTAGGGGTCGGGGTGCAGGAAGTACTCGTCCGTGCACACCACGCCCGCCTCGTGCGCGATCGCGAGGGCCGACTTCACGTCCGTGGCACCGTGCGGCCGGAAGGAGTAGTCGTACCCGAGGAACAGTGGACAGACAGTGACCGGTCCTCCGGAGCCCTCGAAGACCACGTACGGGTCTTCCGGCGTGATCACGTCCAGGCCGCGGCACAGCTCGACGAGCTGCTTGTAGCGCATCTCCCCGCGGGACTGGTTCGCGTCGTCCTTCGTGGTCCAGAGCTCGTGGTTGCCGGGCGCCCAGATGACCTTCCCGAACCGGGGCCGCAGGGTCCTCAGCGTCCACTCGACGTCGGCGAACCGCTCGCCGACGTCCCCGGCGACGATCAGCCAGTCGTCCTGGTCCGATGACGCGATCGCCTCCACCACCTGACGGTTGTCCTGGTAGGAGACGTGCAGGTCGCTGGTGGCCAGAAGCTTCACAGTTCGAACGGTATCTCGAACGTCAACGACCGGATCATTACCGCCCAGTGGGCGGCACACGGTGAGCGGCCCGCGTCACTCGGTAGTAGGACGGATGCCACGACCGGTTATCCGTTCGTCGCAGACGGTGCGCCACTCGTCTCAACAGGGGGAGCCGCGCATCGCCGTCGCACGCCCGCTCATCGCCTTTTATGGCCTACGTACTTACCGGTTTTCCGGCGGCCTTCCTACTGTGAGCGCTGTCACCTGACGGAAAGTCCTGGCGGAGGACCACACCATGACCGACTCACAGTTCGCACGCACCCCGGACCCGCGACTCGCGCGGCAGGTCCCGCCCCGTCAAGTGCCCCAGCGGCCCGTCCCTCCGCGTCAGGCCCCGGTCGGCCAGGTGCCGGCCCGCTACGGCCAGCCCGTGGACCCACGCCTCGCGGCCAACCCGTCGTTCCGCCGCACGGTCGGTGCCGAGATCGCCCGCCACGCCCAGCAGCACGCGGCCTACGCCGTTCCGCAGCGCCGCACCACGGCCGAGGACACCGCCCTGGCCACCCTGCTCCGCTCCCGTCAGCGCGCCGAGTCCGCCCGCCAGGACAGCCGGCCCGCCGACGCCGCGCCGCGCCAGGACGCCTGGATGCGCGGCTCGGCCTGGCCGGAGCACACGTGCGAGACCGGCCGCGGTGACGTCATCGACCAGCTCTCGTCCCGCCTGGTCAGCCCGAACCTCTGGGCCGTGGTCGAGCCGCTGATCCCACCGGCCAAGGTGCGCCGCCAGGGCGGTGGCCGCGGCCGCGTCTGCAACCGCGCGGTCTTCACCGCCATCGTCTTCGTGCTCTCCTCGGGCTGCGCGTGGCGGCACCTGCCCGCGTCGTTCGGCGTGACCGTGCCGACCGTGCACCGCCGCTTCCAGGAGTGGACCGACCTGGGCCTGTGGGTGCGCCTGCGCCGGGCCGCGGCCGAGGGCGCCTGCGGCACCGAGGAGATCGACTGGATCCGCGCGGTGCTCGACGCGGCCGACCGCCGTGCCGCGAAGGCCGCCAGCTGACCTGCGAGACTCGCGCCGGGGTCATCCTGAAGAAGAGTGGCCCCGGTTTTCGTGCGTGCGGCCAACGACCTACCGCTCATCGCGGGACGAGCGGTCCGGCGGAACGGCTCACATCCCGTTGATGCCCGCGTGGTACTTCGGCACCCGCACGGTGATCTTCGTGCCCAGCCCGCACGCCGTCTCCACCACGAGCCCGTACTCGTCGCCGTACACCCGCCGCAGCCGCTCGTCGATGTTGCCGAGCCCGATGCCCGCGGACTCGTCCACCTGCCCGGCGAGCGTGCGGCGGAGCTTGTCCGGGTCCATGCCGATGCCGTCGTCCTCGATGGTGATCTGGGCCTCGGCACCGCCGTCGTTGGCGTAGATCTGGATGTGGCCCGGTTCGACCTTGCCCTCCATGCCGTGCCGGACGGCGTTCTCCACCAGCGGCTGCAGGCACAGGAACGGCACCGTCACCGGCAGCACCTCCGGCGCCACCTGCAGGGTCACCTTCAGCCGCTCACCGAACCGCGCGCGTTCCAGAGCCAGGTACTGGTCGATGGACCGCAGTTCCTCGGCCAGCGTCGTGAAGTCGCCGTGGCGGCGGAACGAGTAGCGGGTGAAGTCCGCGAAGTCGAGCAGCAACGTCCGGGCGCGCTCGGGGTTGGTCCGCACGTAGGAAGCGATGGCGGACAACGAGTTGTAGATGAAGTGCGGCGAGATCTGCGCGCGCAGGGCACGTACCTCCGCCTCCACCAGCCGGGTCCGCGACCGGTCCAGCTCGGCCAGTTCGAGCTGCCCGGCGGCCCAGCGCGCCACCTGGTTCGTCGCGCGGACCAGGCCTGCCGACGCCTCCCGCGAGTACGCCGCCAGCGTGCCGACCACGCGTCCTTCCACCGTCAACGGTGCGACGACCGCGCAGTTGATCGGGCAGTTCGGTTCGGTGCAGCCGATGTCGAACGCCTGGGTGCGGCCGGTCAGGAACACGTCCTCGGCCTGGGTCATCGCCTCGGCCGCGTGGTGCTCGGAAACCCCTTCCCACGCGACGACTTCCGTCTCGTCGGTCAACGCCAGCGCGGGGGTGTCCAGCAGGGTGCGCAGGTGCCGCGCGGACTTCTTGGCCGCGTCCGGCACCAGGCCCGCGCGCAGGGGAGGGGCCGCGGACCACGCGGTGTGCAGCGTTTCGTAGGTGACGCGCTGGGCTTCGGTGGACAGCGACTGCTTGTTGCGCGTGCCCCGCCAGAGCACGAGCACGGCGGCTCCGCCCACGATCAGGATCGCGGCGGCGGTGAGGAAGTCCTGCATCTCGCGTCACCCACTAACTTCGCTCGTCGGCCGAGGAAGGGCCGGAGCCGTCCAGCCCGAGGTTCTCGGGCGCGTGCAGCTTGACCATCGCCCGCTGCACGCCAGGGGGCACGTGCCGCGGGGTGAGCAGGGAGACCACGTACATGACCGCGAAGCCCAGCGGCACCGTCCACGCGGCAGGACGCGAGAGCAGCACCTCGTACCAGGAGTCGTCGGCGTCGCTGAACATCGTGACGAGCCCGGCGGTGAGCGCGGGAACGCCGCCCGCGAGCATGCCCGCGATGGCGCCGACGGTAGTTATCCGCGTCGACCAGATGCCCAGCATCAGCAACGGGCACAGCGACGACGCCGCCACCGCGAACGCCAGGCCCACCATGTCCGCGACGGGCATGCCGGTCGACACGAACGTCATCGCGAGCGGCACGACGCCCGCGAGCACCGTGGAGATCCGGAACCCGCGCACGCCGCCCAGCCGCAGCACGTCCTGCGACAGCACCCCCGCCAGCGACACCACCAGGCCCGACGACGTCGACAGGAACGCCGCGAACGCGCCACCGGCCACCAGCGCGCCGAGCAGCTGACCGCCGATGCCGTCGATCATCCGCGTCGGCAGCACCAGCACCACGGCGTCGGTCTGCCCGGTCATCAGCAGCTCGGGCGTGTAGAGGCGGCCCAGAGCGCCGTACAGCGGTGGCATCAGGTAGAACACCGACAGCAGGCCGAGCACGATCAACGTGGTGCGGCGCGCGGCGGTGCCGTTCGGGTTGGTGTAGAAGCGCACGATCACGTGCGGCAGGCCCATGGTGCCGAGGAACGTCGCGATGATGAGCGAGTAGACGCCGTACAACGGGAACTTCTGGCCGCTGGACTCCGGCAGCGCCCACGTCGCGTTGGTGTTGTGGTCCATTGTGGACACGTGCGGCACGGCGCCGCCCTGGGGGAACGTGAACTCCGAGCCCTGCCCGATGCGGTGGTAGCCGTTGGTCAGCACCAGGCCCGCGTCCTCGATGCGCAGGCCGTCGATCTCGCCGCTGCCCTTGATGAAGATGGACTGCTCGGCGTGGATCGTGGTCTGGTGGCTGAACGCGACCTTCGTGTCCTGCCGGAACGTCGGGAACTCCGGCTTGGTCATCGACTCCGCGCCGTGCACCTGCCAGACGACGATCAGGAACACGATCGGCACGGTGATCGCGGTGAGCTTGAGCCAGTACTGGAACGCCTGCACGAACGTGATCGACCGCATGCCGCCGGACATCACGTTGACCGTCACCACGAGCGTGACGATCAGCGCGCCCACCCAGTCCGGCGCGCCCGTCACGGTGTTCAGCGTCAGGCCCGCGCCTTCCAGCTGCGGCAACAGGTACAGCCAGCCGATGGCGAGCGCCAGGATCGACGCGACCGCGCGCACCACCCGGGACCGGAACCGCGCCTCGGCGAAGTCGGGCAGCGTGTAGGCGCCCGACCGCCGCAGGGGAGCCGCGACCATCGTCAGCAGCACCAGGTACCCGGCCGTGTAGCCGACCGGGAACCACAGCATGTCCGGCCCGTAGGCGAAGATCAGCCCGGCGATGCCGACGAACGACGCCGCCGAGAGGTACTCGCCGCCGATCGCGGAAGCGTTCCACCACGGCGACACCGTGCGCGAGGCGACGTAGAAGTCGGACGTGGTGCGGGAGACCCGCAGTCCGTAGGTGCCGACCAGGATCGTGCCCAGTGCGACGACCAGCACCGCCACGATGGCGTAACCACTCGTCATGGACGTTCGACCAGCTCCGCGAACTCGCGTTCACTGCGCTCGGCCTGCCGCACGTAGAACCAGCCGGCCAGCAGGAGCATCGGGAACGTCGCCACGCACAGCAGGAACCACGGCAAGCCGAGCCCGAGCACCCGCGCCCTGCCCAGGTCGGGTTCGATCGAGAACAGCAGCGGCAGCACGCTGAGACTGCCGCACACCACCAGGCACACCGACAGGCCCAGCCGCCGTTGCGCGCGGATCAGCGTGCGCATGTAGACCGCGCCGAGCTCGCTCTGCTCGTTGATCTCCCTGGTGCCCGAGTACGGGCGGCGGGCACGCGGTGCCCTCGTGCGCGGGCTCGTCACCACCACACGCTGGGTCGGCTTCGGCGCCGGTCCGTCCTGGGGTGGCGGTACCGTCACGACCCGAGCCCGTTCCTGGGCTGCGCGACACCGGCGGTCGTCGTCTGACCGGGCACCGGGGCCGGCCGGGCCCGCCGCACGAGCAGCTGTCGCAGGTGCCTCGCGTGCCGGCGGCTGACCGGCAGCACCGCGCCGCCGATCGTGACGCTGAGGTGGCCGTCCTCCAGCCGCAGCTCGTCGATGTGGCCGAGCGACACCAGGTGGCTGCGGTGGATGCGCACGAATCCCGCGCTGCGCCAGCGTTCTTCGAGACCGTTCAGCGCCGCGCGCACGAGACCGCTGCCGGTCGCGGTGTGCAGCCGCGCGTAGTCGCCGTGCGCCTCCACGTACCGGATGTCGGCGAGGCGGATGAACCGCGTGACGCCGCCGAGCTCGACGGGGATGACTTCGTCACCCATCTCCGGCGGCGTGGCGTTCGCGGGCTGGGCGGGCGCGGGGGTGGCGGGGTCGGCGGGAGTCTTGGAGTCCCAGACCTCGTGCACGATGCGGTGCACGGACTCGGCGAGCCGTTCCTGGCGCACCGGCTTGAGCAGGTAGTCGAGCGCCTTGAGCTCGAACGCCTCCACCGCGGGCTGCTGGTGCGCGGTCACGAACACGACGGGCGGCGGCTGCGCGAACCGGGAGAGCACGCGGGCGAGGTCGAGACCGTCGAGGCCCGGCATGCGGATGTCGAGGAACACCGCGTCCAGCGGCTGCCCGGCGTCCATCGCGCGGTGCAGCACCCGAAGCGCCTTGGTGGCGTCGGTGACCGCTTCCACGTGGGCGATGCGGGGATCGGAGCGCAACAGGTACACGAGGTCTTCCAGCGCGGGTGCCTCGTCGTCGACGGCGAGCACCCGCAGGGAGCGCTCGAGGCTGCCACGTCGATCCGGCCCCTCGCAGACGGGGCAGGGCAGACCTGAGGTCATTCGAGATCGAGTCCAAACTGTGTACGGCCGATCCTCACGTGGCGGCGATTAGACCACGCTCGGTCATCGCGCGCCGGGTGAGCCGAGGGCGTCGGATACGCGATCATGCACCTTCACGGAGGGTGACCCGCTGCGGGGGTCAGGTTGCCCGAAGCGTGCACGCCGCTACCCCCCTCCGCCCCCCGGCGAACCCCGGTCGGGCGCATCATCCGCCAGGCGGACGAGGTGCGGAAACCCTCCGATCGGGTGTGTCTCGGCAGGCAGACGGAAACCGCTACTACACAGCGTGCACTTGCCTGGTCAGACTCGCGGCACAAGTGCGGCCGGCTGGCTCAGGGGTGGCGCAGGGCCCGCGGCTGGGCCGCCAGCGCGTCACCGAGCGTGATCTCCAGCTCGATGAACGACTCCTCGGCGCGGCGGGCGGCGACGCTCACCGAGGCGGCCGCGGCCGGTCCGACGAGCCTGCGGGTGGGCGCGCGCAACGCCTGGATCGCCTCGGACCACTGGTTCGAGAGCTTGGCGAGACCGCTCAGCGTGTCGACGAGGTCGTCGGTGTTGTCCGGCGGTGACGCGATGATCTCCGCCAGCCGGTCGCGCAAAGCGTCCAGTGCCGGGTCCACGGATTCCTCCCGTCGGGGAGACAATTACCCCCACTGAGCAACACCATATCTCGACCGCAGTGGTCCAGCGCAATGATGTTGCCCCAGCGGGAGCACCCGGTCAATCGCGCCTCCATTCCGTCTCAACAGGCGCTGTCTCAACTGGCGCGCTCTTATGGCGAGAGACTGAAATGAACTGGTTTCGGCGTTTGGCCGGTTGCGGTGGGCGCGGTGCGGGTTCTACGTGCCTGGTAGGCCAGGTGGCGCTCCGGGTGTTGGTCCGAACCGGTGTGTCCTGGGTCGCGTCAATCACGGCATTGCGTTGCCCGGTCGAGCTACTTCTCGCCGGGTGTATTAACTCTTTTGCTGCAGTGCGGTGCCGCCGGTGTGGGTGTTCGTGTCCGAAGTTCAGTCGTTCGGGTTCATACAGGATTTTCGAAACAGCACGGGCGGCGCAGCAGTCGTACGCCGAGCAGCTCCAGTCGGGCCGTGCCGTCGGCTCCGGTCGGCAGAACGTCGCACTCGGCGTGCCCGTCGTGCACTCGTCCGGCGGGCAGCACGGCCGTTCCGGTCCCGGAAAGGAGCCCAGTGCGGTGCACGCGGACCTCGCGCCCGCTTTTCGCGACCGCGCCACCGCCGAACTCCTCTTTCGTCCATTTCGCGGCGAGCCGCAGGCGTTCGTTCGAGCGTCACGGACAGTGATGGTCCGGGTCGCCTGAGAGTGCGCCGCTGGGTGGTGCGCGGCGACACCTCGCGCAGGCCGGTCACGGGCGCGGTGCGCAGCGGCCTTAAATCGCTACACCTCCGCACCGAACAGTGGTAGACACCCCGCCGTGCACAACACCCTCGGGTTCTCCGATCTGCTGCTGCTGATCGACGAACGTTCCACCGCCTTCCGGTCCGCCGTCTCCTCCGCTCCCAGCCTCGACGCGCAGGTGCCGACCTGCCCGGAGTGGACGCTCCACGACCTGGCCGGCCACATCGGCGGGGGACGCCGTGCCTGGGCCGCCACCATCGCCGCGGGACCCGGGGCCACGGCCAAGGCGGTGTACAACGGCCCCGCCGCGCCTCGCGAGCCGGAGGCGCTGGACGCCTGGCTCGCCGAGTCGACGCGACAGCTGCTGGACGCGCTGAAGGAGGCCGGTCCGGATCGCGGGAGCTGGGTCGGATGGGCGGACTCGCAGTCGCCGGCCACCTGCGCTGCCGTCGCCCGGCGCCAGGTGCAGGAGATCGCGATGCACACCTACGACGCCCAGGTCACCGCCGGCGACCCGCGGCCGCTGCCGGACGTGGTGGCGCTCGACGGTGTGGACGAGTTCCTCCACACCTGCGTGTCCACGACGAGCGCGTGGCCGCACGAGCCGGCCACGCTGCACTACCACGTCACCGAGGGCCGCTCCTGGAGCGTCCGGTTCGACGCGGACGGTGCCCGGATCGGGCCCGTCGACGGCACCCCCGACGTGTCCGGCACCGGTCCGGCGGGTGACCTGCTTCTCTGGTTCTACGGTCGCATCGTGCCCGGCACGCTGAAGCTCGAAGGCGACGTGCGGGTGATCGACCAGCTCATCGAGTGGGAACCGGCGTAGGGCGTCAGAGGCGGCCGACGTCGGTGACGACCACGACCGCCTCGCCCAGCTCGTCCGACGCCGCCAGGTCGACCTCGGCGTTGAAGCCCCAGTCCTTGTCGCCCGCCGGGTCCTCGAAGATCTGGCGGCACACCCAGCGCTCGCGCTCGACGTTGATGATCAGGAACGCCGGGCCGCGCGCGTTCGGGCCCGTGCCGATGTCCGAGTGCTCCTCGAAGTACGGCTCCAGGGCGTCCATCCACTCCTTGGCCGTCCAGCCCGACTCGTGGTCGAGCTCGCCCAGCGAGTACCAGTCGCGTTTCGCGGCCAGTTCGACGCGGCGGAACAGCGCGTTGCGGACGAGCACGCGGAACGCCCGGACGTTGCTCGTGACCGCGGGCGGCAGGTCGACGCGCACCTCGGGAGCGTCGGGCGCGTCCGGGTTGGTGAGCTTCTCCCACTCGTCGATCAGCGACGAGTCGACCTGGCGGACCAGCTCGCCCAGCCACGAGATCAGGTCCTGCAGCTCCTCGGTCTTCGCCTCCTCCGGCACCGTCTGCGACAGCGCCTTGTAGGCGTCGGCGAGGTAGCGCAGAACGAGGCCCTCGGAGCGGGCGAGACCGTAGAACGACACGTACTCGGTGAACGTCATCGCGCGCTCGTACATGTCGCGCACGACGGCCTTGGGGGACAACGAGTAGTCGCCGACCCACGGGTGGCCGCGCCGGTAGGTCAGGAACGCCGCGTCCAGCAGCTCGGCGAGCGGCTTCGGGTACGTGACCTCCTCCAGCAGCTCCATCCGCTGGTCGTACTCGATGCCGTCGGCCTTCATCGCGCCGATCGCCTCGCCGCGCGCCTTGTGCTCCTGCGCGCCCAGGATCTGCCGTGGATCGTCCAAAGTGGACTCGATCACCGACAGCACGTCCAGCGCGTAGCCCGGCGCCTCGCGGTCGAGCAGCTCGATCGCGGCCAGCGCGAACGGCGACAGCGGCTGGTTCAGCGCGAAGTTGAACTGCAGGTCGACGGTCAGCCGGAAGTCGTCGCCGACGCGCTCGACCACACCCGCCGCGACCAGCGCCTTGTACATCGCCAGCGCGCGCTTGATGTGCTTGAGCTGCTTCGGCCGGTCCTCGTGGTTGTCCTCCAGCAGGTGCCGCATGGCCGCGAACGCGCCGCCGCCGGGACGGCCGATCACGTTCAGCAGCATCGCGTGCGAGACCTGGAACGACGACGTCAGCGGCTCCGGTTCGGCGCCGACGAGCCGTTCGAACGTCGTCTCGCTCCACGACACGAACCCGTCGGGGGCCTTCTTGCGGACGACCTTGCGGCGCTTCTTCGGGTCGTCGCCCGCCTTCGCGAGCGCCTTGAGGTTCTCGACCTCGTGCTCGGGCGCCTGCACGACGACGGTGCCGACGGTGTCGTAGCCCGCGCGGCCCGCCCGTCCGGCGATCTGGTGGAACTCGCGGGCCTTCAGGATCCGGGTGCGCGTGCCGTCGTACTTCGACAACGCCGTGAACACGACCGTGCGGATCGGCACGTTGATGCCGACGCCGAGGGTGTCCGTGCCGCAGATGACCTTCAGCAGACCGGCCTGCGCGAGCTGTTCGACCAGGCGGCGGTACTTGGGCAGCATGCCCGCGTGGTGCACGCCGATGCCGTGCCGCACCAGCCGCGACAGCGTCTTGCCGAACCCGGCGGAGAAGCGGAAGTTGCCGATCGCCGCCGCGATCTCCTCCTTCTCCTGCTTCGAGCACACGTTGATGCTCATCAGCGACTGCGCGCGCTCCAGCGCGGCGGCCTGGGTGAAGTGCACGACGTAGATCGGCGCCTCACGGCCGTGCAGCAGGTCCTCGATCGTCTCGTGCAACGGCGTGGCGACGTACTGGAAGTTGAGCGGCACCGGGCGCTGCGCCGAGCGGACCACCGCGGTCGGGCGGCCGGTGCGCCGGGTCAGGTCCTTCTCGAAGAACGTGACGTCGCCGAGCGTCGCCGACATCAGCAGGAACTGGGCCTGCGGCAGCTCGACCAGCGGCACCTGCCACGCCCAGCCGCGGTCGGGCTCGCTGTAGAAGTGGAACTCGTCCATCACGACCTGGCCGACGTCGGCCTGCGCGCCGTCGCGCAACGCGATGTTCGCGAGGATCTCCGCGGTGCAGCAGATGATGGGCGCCTGGTCGTTGACGCTGGCGTCGCCGGTCATCATGCCGACGTTCTCCGGTCCGAACACCTCGCACAGCGCGAAGAACTTCTCCGAGACCAGCGCCTTGATCGGCGCGGTGTAGAAGCTGCGCTGGTTGCCGGCCATGGCGACGAGGTGGGCTCCGATGGCCACCAGCGACTTGCCCGACCCGGTCGGCGTGCTGAGGATGACGTTCGCGCCGGAGACGAGCTCGATGACCGCCTCCTCCTGCGCCGGGTACAGCGCGAGGCCGCGTTCGGCCGCCCAGTGGGAGAAGGTGTCGAACAGTTCGTCTTCGTCGGCGATCGAGGTGAGCCGGTCGGTGAGTGCAGTCATCGCAGGTGAACTATAGGTGGTACGCGTACTCGGCGAACTCCCAGTCGGTCACGTACCGCTGGAACCGGGCCACCTCCTCCCACTTGAAGTCCACATAGGACCGCACGAAGTCCTTGCCCAGCACCTCGACCATCGCCGTGTCCTCCTCCAGGTAGGCCAGGGCGTCGGGCAGCGTGGCGGGCAGCGTCGGGGCCTTCGACGGGTCGTAGCCGTACCCGGCGGACGGCCGCGGCGGCTCGATCCGGTCGCGAATGCCCAGGTAGGTGGCCGTGATGAGACCGGCGATGCCGAGGTAGGGGTTGGCGCTCGCGTCACCGAGCCGCAGCTCCAGCCGGGTGGTCTCACCGCGCTCGGCCGGGACCCGCAGCATGGCGCTGCGGTTGTCGAGACCCCAGTCGATCAACCACGGCGCGAGCGAGTCCGGCCCGAACCGCTTGTAGGAGTTGACCGTCGGGTTGAGCAGCGCGGCCAGGGCGGGGGCGTGCTTGAGGATGCCGCCGATCGCCCAGCGCGCCTCGTCGCTCAGGCCGTGCGAGGTGCCCGCGGCCTGGAACGCGTTGCGGCCGTCCTTCTCGTGGCACGACAGGTGCAGGTGGAACCCGGAGCCGCCGCCGTCGTTGAACGGCTTGGCCATGAACGTGGCGAGCCGGCCTTCCCTGCGGGCGAGTTCCTTCACCGAGGTCTTGAACCGGAACGCGCGATCGGCCGCGTCCATGGCGGGCGAATGGACGAGGTTGATTTCGAACTGACCGCCCGCGTACTCGTGGTTGCCGCCGGTCGTCTGCAGACCCGCCGAGCTGAGCGTGCGAAGAGTTCTCAACAGATGACCGTCTGAATCGCCTCGGCGTCCGGTCGCATACACGTTGCCCGGCTCGTCGCAGTAGGGACGCCACCCGTTCGGGCGATCTTCGTCGGGTTCGCAGAGAAAATATTCCAACTCGGGACCGATCACGGGGGTCAGTCCGGTGGTCTCGAATATTTCCAGGGCCCTGCGCAGCACCTGGCGCGGTGATTCGTCGACGGGTCTCTCGTCGGCGGGGCTCACGGCGTCGCCGATGCACCACGCCACGCCCGGCTCCCACGGGATCGGGAGCAGCGTGTCCAGGTCGGGCACCACGATCACGTCCGGCAGCCCGGCGTCGAGCACACCCCCGTTCTCGGTGGTCTTGCCGCCGGGAGTGGTGCTGTACACGGCCCGGCAGAACGACAGTCCGCGCTGCGTAACCGCAGGTAGATGCTCCACGAGGACATCACGGCCCCGGTCGGTGCCGAGCAGGTCCGGAAAGACGACGCGCACCACGTCGATCCCGTCCTCGCCGAGTCTTGCCGCGAGTTCCCGTGTCACCTGTTCACCGACCACGTCGAACTACCTTTCCGGCACAGTGTGTCGCTGGCGCGGAGGGGATAACGTTGAGACGCAAACGCTATCGACCCGTCCGTGGAGTAAAGACCACGCTCGGTCTCGGTTCGTGCTCCACACTCATCGTCCACCACGGGGCAACAGTCCGTAACTGGACGGGTGACGACCGTCACGAGATCATGCACGATGTGGGATCGTGATCAAAGTGGTTGCGGACGGAGTCGCACCACATCACAGACATAGTTCGGAACCGCAAGTATTGTGCCGGGAACACCCTGAGCTCGAGCACGGGAGACTTTGAGTTGTCTGGTCACCACACGATTGCCGAGACCGAGAAAGCCGTCCAGGCGAAGCTCGGTGCGGTGCCGCTGCATCGCGAGCAGATGGCGGCGGTGTCGAACATCCACCGCGCCGCGACCGCGATCCGTCAGCACCTCGAGAACTCGGTGCTGCGCACCAGTGATCTGACCTGGACCGGCTTCGTCGTGCTCTGGGTCGTGTGGATCTGGGGCGAGATGGAGACGCGCTACGTGGCGGAGGAGGCGGGCATCTCCAAGGGCACCCTGACCGGCGTCGCCAAGACGCTGCAGTCACGGGGCCTGCTGGAGCGGCTCGGCCACCCCACGGACGGGCGCCTCGCGGTCCTGCGCCTCACCCCTGAGGGTGAAGAGCTGATGGCGGATCTCTTCCCGAAGTTCAACGAGGAAGAGGTCTTCGTCTCCGACCCGCTGGAGTCCTCCGAGGCCCAGTCGCTGGCCGAGATGCTGCGCCGCATGGTGACGCACCTCGAAGCCAACGGCGAGCAGCGGCGGCTCGACCTGCGCGGGGACACGCCGCTGCCGCCGCGCCGGTCCGGGCGGCGGGCCAAGCACGGCTGATCGGCGCGCCGGAACGGGCGACTCACCGGGGGTGAGTCGCCCATTTCGGCGTTCCCGCCCGCTCCCTGCTCCCGCCGCACGCGGGGCCCTTTCGTGCGCTCCTGTCGTACGAAAGCTCCCCGCGTGCGGTCAGAGCAGGCTGAGGAGGCGGGTGTGCAGCGTGTCCACGTAGTCCTCGGACTCCGGCTTCATCAGCACGCTGCGCAGCACCCGCGCACCGTCCACATCGGCCCGCACCTGCGGGTGCCGGGCCGCGAACGCCGCCTTCGGCGCCCGTGCCACGCTCAGGAAGACCGGGTCGACGGCGGCGTTCATGCCGGTCTGCATGACCCGGTGCGACGCGGCGTCCACAGCCGACAGCGTCAACGGGTCCGTCCGCGGGAAGTACGTGACGATGTCCAGCTCGGGCTCCTGGTAGAGCTCCAGCTCCTCGGACGCGCGGATCATCGACGCCCACCGCACGGCCGCCCGCCGTCCGGCCGCCAGCACCTCGCCCAGGCCGTCACGCGTCAACGGCAGCAGCCGCAGCGTCAGCCACAACCCGGCGGCCGCGGCGCCCGCGCGCGAGCACTCCAGGCTGATCTCGCCCAGGTGCAGCTCGTCGGACGTGAAGTAGGTGTAGGGGGAGTCGTGCAGGTAGAAGCGGCCCACGGACGGGTCGCGGAACAGCACGGCGCCGCAACCGTAGGGCTGCAGGCCGTGCTTGTGCGGGTCCACCACCACGGAGTCGCACCGCGCGATGGCGTTCCACGGCTCGGGATCCAGATCCGTGCCCGCGAGCAACGTGAAGAAGCCGCCGTACGCACCGTCCACATGCACCCGTGCGTCGTAGCGGCGTGCGATGTCCAGCACGAGGTGCACCGGTTCGATGGCGCCCAATGCGGTGG
>Ga0207692_10000273_pt1 | contig 17666 bp, 12 predicted proteins | sample LARL52metaG_FD_184345 | JGI IMG/M metagenome (GOLD analysis project Ga0207692, IMG submission 184345) | Corn, switchgrass and miscanthus rhizosphere microbial communities from Kellogg Biological Station, Michigan, USA - LAR L5-2 metaG... | ecosystem: Host-associated > Plants > Roots >...
CTGGTCGTGGGCGATTGTGTTACGGATAACGAGCTGGTCGTCGTGGGTGGCGGGGTGTTCGGGATCGCCACGGCGGCGGGCGGGTCCGACGGGAACAGGACCACCGCGCCCACCACTCCGACCAGCGCACACACGGCCGCGGCACCCGCCACCGCCAGGACCGGCTTGCTGGAGGCGACACCCGCCAGCCGCGCGACCGGGCCGGACACCTCGGCGAGGTGGGCGGCGTGCACGACCGGTTCGAGCGCCGGGTCGGCGAGGTTCTCCAGCAACCGCGGCAGGTACGCCGCCGGCACCGTGAGCAGCGCGGCACCGGTCAGGATCCGTTCGACCGGCATCGCGTCATCCACCCCGCGCCGGCACTGCCCGCACTCGTCGACGTGCCTCAGCAGCCGCTTGCGCCACAACGGGTTCGGCTGCCCGGACCACCCCTGCACCGCCTGCGCCAGCGCCGGGCACCGCGGCTCGGCCGACAACGCCCGCACCAGATGCCGGACCGTCTCCAGGCGGCCCTTCAGCCGGCTCAGCCGCACGGTCACCGCGTGGGCGCCGAGGTCGAGCGCGTCGGTCACCTCGGCGCGGGTCAGCTGTCCGACGCGTTCCAGCGTCCACAGCGCCAGCAGCTCGCGGTCGGCCGGGTCGAGCCAGCGCGCGGCCTCGTCGACCTCCCGCCGTTGCTGGGCGAAGTGCAACCTGGACAACGCCACCTCGACGAACTCGGCGCCCGGATCCGGCCGGTCGTACTCCTCCAGCGGCGCGGGGGCGAGGTCCCGGCGGCGGTGGTGCTCGCGGATCTGGTTGATCGTCACTGCCACCAGCCACGAGCGGAACCGCTCGGGTTCGCGCACCGAGTCGATGCCGCGGATGACGCGGAACATGGTGTCCTGCACGACGTCGTCGACGTCGGCGTCAGCGGACAGGGCTCTCCCGACCACGTTGTAGACCAGCGGCAGCGAAGCCGTGACGACCGCGTCGAGCGCCTCGCGATCACCGGCCTGCGCGGCGATCACCTGCTCCAGGTCCAAATGGCCCAGCCACTCCCGACCAGTCACGTCCAACACCCTCACCATCGCCGACGACTTCCGTGTGCCTTGGGAGACCGGGCAGTCTCACCTCAGGTCACAGAAACCTGACCGAGAAGTGAGCCAGGTCACACGACTACTGTGGTCGACCTGACACTGGGGATGGTGACCGAGAGGCTGGCTCGGCGATGAGCGAAGTGACCCTGCGCGAGCTCGAAGACGCTGATCTGGACGCGTTGTTCGAGTTCATGCGCGACCCGGAATCGGTGTGGATGGCCGCGTTCACCCACGAGGACCCCGACGACCGCGAAGCGTTCGACGCGCACATGCGCAAGGTGCGCGCTCGTCCGGACACGACGAACCTGGCGATCCTGGCCGACGGCCGGATGGTCGGCACCATCGCGAGCTTCGAGATGGAGGGCGACCTTGAGATCACGTACTGGATCGACCGCGCGGTGTGGGGTCAGGGCATCGCCGGCCAGGCGGTCCGGCTGCTGCTCGAACGCGTGACCGTCCGGCCGTTGCACGCCCGTGCCGCCAGCGACAACGCCGGGTCGTTGAAGGTGCTCACCAAGGCCGGGTTCGAGGTCGTCGGCACCGACGTCGGCTATGCGGCGGCTAGGAAAGCCGAGATCGAGGAGACGGTCCTGCGGCTGGGCTGACGAACGTCTCCGTGCCCAGCACGCCGAGCAGCTGGATCTTCTCGAACGACTCGGTGCGCGGCGGCGCGGTGAGGACCAGCAGCGACTGCGACTGGTCCTCGGTGAACAACGCCTGGCAGTCCACCTCGATCTCACCGAGCTGTGGATGGATGAGCACCTTGTGGTCCTCGAACCGCTTCGCGACCTCGTGCCGCTCCCAGATCGCGGTGAACTCCGCGCTTTCCTTCTGCAGCACGCGAACCAGCTCGCCCGCCCGCGACTTCGGTCCCATCACGGCGTACGCGGCGCGCAGGTTCGCGACCTGGGCGCGGCTCTGCCGGTCGCGGTCGTGCTCGGGGTAGATCAGCCGTTCCCCGGGATCGGTGAACCAGCGGTAGATCCCGCTGCGGGCGTGGCCGGTGAAGCGGGAGGAGTCGCCGTACAACGCCTCGGCGAACCGGTTCTGCGCCAGCACCTCGCCGAGGTTCGACAGGATCAGCGCGGGCGTGTCGTCGAGCCGGTCGAGCACCCGTTGCAGCGCCGGCGCCACGTGCGTGCCGGTGACCCGCGGCGAAGGGGCGTTGCGGCCCGCGACGAGGAACAGGTAGTCGCGCTCGCCGCCGGTCAGCCTCAGCGCACGGGCCAGCGAGGCCAGCATCTGCTCGCTCGGCTGCGGACCACGTTGCTGCTCCAGGCGCGTGTAGTAGTCCGTCGACATCGCGGCGAGCGACGCGACCTCCTCGCGCCGCAACCCCGGTGCCCGCCGGCGCGCGCCCGCGGGCAGGCCGACGTCCTCGGGCCTCAGCTCCTCGCGGCGACGGCGCAGGAAGGCGGCGAGCTCGACACGGTCCACCCGTCCAGTATGGAGGCGTTCCGCGCGGCAACCAGGGATCGCCGATCCCCCGATGAGCGCTCTCTGCCGCCCGGTCCCGCGCTGCCCGAAGCTCGGTGCATGGACATCAGCGGAAACACCGTCTTCATCCCCGGCGCCACCAGCGGCATCGGCCTGGCGCTCGCCCTCGCCCTGCGGGAGCGCGGCAACACCGTGATCATCGGCGGGCGCCGCACCGAGCTGCTCGACCAGATCGCCGCCGAGCACCCCGGTGTCGAGACCGTCCGGATCGACACGGCCGACGCCGAGAGCGTCCAGGCCGCGGCCAAGGACGTGCTCGCCCGCTTCCCGTCGGTGAACGTGCTGATCACCATGGCCGGCGTCATGCGGGTCGAGGACTGGCACCGCCCCGAGACGTTCCTGGCCTCGGCCGAGAACATCGTGACCACCAACGTGCTCGGCCCGATCCGGCTGATCGCCGCGTTCGTCGAGCACCTCCGGACCCGGCCGGCCGCCACGATCATGACCGTCTCGTCCGGTCTGGCGTTCGCGCCGCTGAAGGTGACGCCGAGCTACAACGCCTCCAAGGCGGCGATGCACATGCTCAGCGAGTCGGTGCGCCTGCAGCTGGCCGACACGTCAGTGCGGGTCGTCGAGCTGGAACCGCCGTCGGTGCGGACCGATCTGCTGCCCGGCCAGGCGGACAACGACCACGCCATGCCGCTCGACGAGTACGTCGCCGAGGTCGTGGAGATCATCGAGACCCAGCCGGACGTGCGGGAGATCCAGGTCGAGCGGGTGAAGTTCCTGCGCTACGCCGAAGCCCGCGGCGACTACGACCAGGTGGTGGCGACGATCAACGCCACCGACCCGCACGGCGACTAGCCCGGCGCGGTCGTGGGTACCTCCGCTGCACGTTCTGCGTGAAGGGAACCAACGACATGCCACGCCGTCTGGCCGTACTGCCGCTCGCCCTGCTCACCACCGCGGCCGCGCTCGACCTGTTGCACCTGCTCACCGGGCTCTCCCCCGCGCTCGCCTGGCACCTCATCACCGCCGGGCTGCTGCTGGGCATCGCGGTCGTGTCGGCGGACTGGCTGGACCGGATCTTCACCGAACCGGCCGTCCGCACGCCGCGGCCCGGCTTCGGGATCGTCGTCGTGCTGGTGCTCTTCGGGCTGAGCTGGGCGTTGCGGCTCGGCCGCCCGGACTGGGAGCCGAGCTGGGCGGCGGTGCTCGCCGGGTGGGCGGGCGTGGCCTGGGTCGTCGGCACCGCTCCAGCCGGGGGTCACGTCCTGGCGTTGAGGTGGACCCGGACGGCGAGCACGCGGTCCTTGAGCAGGTAGCCGAACCCGCCCTCGGTGATCACAGCCCGGTCGTGGCCACGAAGGCGCGGATCGCGGCGTGAGGTGCGTCTGTAGCGTGCGCGCGTGGAGATCACTGACGACAGAACGTTTCCCGCCGCGCTGGTCGCGTTGAGCGGCGTCGAGTTCCCTTGGGACTACGACGAGAAGACCGAGGAACCAGCGCCGGGCAACATCGACTACGAGCCCTACGACGAGTTCGACTCCGCCGAGGAGACGACCGACTGGATCAGGGCCTGGACCGGCAACGAGGATCTCGACGGCGCCGCGTTCCGGGTGTTCGGGCAGGACGGCACCGGCGGCCTGGTGGTCTGCTGGCTGGTGCGGCCGGGGCAGCCGCTCGTCGCGCAGCCGGTGGCGTTCTTCGGCTCCGAGGGCGAGGCGGGCGTCGTGGCCACGAGCCTGGGTGAGTTCCTGTGGTTGCTGGCCGGAGGGGTCGGGCCGCAGGAGGCCGTCGAGTTCGGGGCCGAGAGCGGGGTAGGACACGACGAGCTGCGCGCCGTGGCGGAGCAGCACTCCGGGATCGAGCCCCGCACGCCCGCCGAGGTGCTGGCCGCGGCACGGGCCGAGTTCCCGGACTTCGCCGAGACCGTCCAGTCCTGGTGCCGCTGAGAAGCCGAAGAGGGGGACCGGAACGACGTCCGGTCCCTCTTTGGTCTGCACCACTTTGCAGGCCCCGGATACGCTCGACGGAACCTGTTGCGCCGCAAGGTGAACAGGACCTCACCCATGGAGGTCACGTTCCATGAGAAGGCTTCTGGCGGCCGTGCTCCTGCTCACGACCGCAGCACTCCCCACCGGTACCGCCTGCGCCGCCGATCCCGTCTACCGGGACCCGAGCCAGCCGATCCCCGCACGGGTCGCCGATCTGCTCGGCCGGATGTCGCTCGACGAGAAGGTCGGGCAGATGACGCAGGCCGAGCGGAAAGCGGTCTCCGCCGCCGACCTCACCACCTACCGGATCGGCTCGCTGCTGTCCGGCGGCGGTTCCGCGCCCTCACCGAACAACGCCACGTCGTGGGCGGACATGTACGACAACTTCCAGCGCGCCGCACTCGCCACGCCGCTGGGCATCCCGATGATGTACGGCGTCGACGCCGTGCACGGCCACAACAACGTCACCGGCGCCACGATCTTCCCGCACAACATCGGCCTCGGCGCGACCCGCGACCCCGCTCTGGTGCAACGGATCGGCCGCGCGACCGCCGAGGAGGTCTCGGGCACCGGCATCGACTGGGACTTCGCGCCGTGCCTGTGCGTCGCGCGCAACGACCGCTGGGGCCGCACCTACGAGTCGTTCGGCGAGACGCCGGAGAACGCGACGTCGATGACCACGCTGATCACCGGCCTGCAGGGCACCAGGCTCTCCGACCCCGGTTCGGTGCTGGCCACCGCCAAGCACTACGTCGGCGACGGCGGCACGACCGACGGCCACGACCAGGGCAACACGCAGATCAGCGAGGCCGAGCTGCGGGCGGTCCACCTGCCGCCGTTCCGCGAGGCCGTCGCACGCGGCGTCGGCTCGGTGATGATCACCTTCAGCAGCTGGAACGGCGTCAAGACGCACGCCAGCAAGTACCTGATCACCGACGTGCTGAAGAACGAGCTCGGCTTCGGCGGTCTCGTCGTGTCGGACTGGAACGGCATCGACCAGATCGACGGACAGCCCGGCTTCACCGCCGCCGAGGTCAGCACCGCGATCAACGCCGGCCTGGACATGATCATGGTGCCGACCGAGTGGCGGTCGTTCATCACGCTGCTCAAGGGCGAGGTGCAGGCCGGCCGCGTGCCGATGTCGCGCATCGACGACGCCAACCGCCGCATCCTCACCAAGAAGTTCGAGCTCGGCCTGTTCGAGAAGCCGCTGACCGACCGCTCCTACACCCCGTCCGTCGGCAACGCGGCCCACCGCGCCCTCGCCCGCGAGGCCGTGCGCGAGTCACAGGTGCTGCTGAAGAACCAGAACGGCGTGCTGCCGTTGCCCAAGACCGCCGGCAAGCTGTTCGTGGCGGGCAAGAGCGCCGACGACATCGGCTACCAGAGCGGTGGCTGGACCGGCTCATGGCAGGGTGGCAGCGGTCCCGTCACGCCGGGAACCACGGTGCTGCAAGGCATCCGCGCGGCCGTGTCGTCGTCCACCACGGTGACGTACAACCGCAACGGCACCGGCATCGACGGCAGCTACCAGGCCGCGATCGCCGTCATCGGCGAGACCCCGTACGCCGAGGGTCAGGGTGACCGGCCGGGTTCGATGGGCCTGGACAACGAGGACCTGGCCACGCTCAACACCCTGCGCGCGTCGGGCGTCCCGGTCGTCGTGGTGCTCGTGTCCGGGCGCCCGCTGGACATCGCGGCCCAGCTCCCCCAGTGGCACGCCCTGGTCGCGGCCTGGCTGCCGGGCACAGAGGGCAACGGCGTCGCGGACGTCCTGTTCGGCGACTATCGCCCGACCGGCACGCTGCCGTTCACGTGGATGCAGAGCGCGAGCCAGCAGCCGATCAACGTCGGCGACGGCAAGACCCCGCTGTTCCCGTACGGCTACGGCGCGCAGTTCCCGGCCACGCAAGACGCCTACGCGATGATCGGTGCCTCCTACTACGACGAGCAGCGTGGCACCCAGGTCGAGCGCTGCACCGACTCGGGCTGCGGCCAGAACGTCGGTTATCTGTCGCCCGGCGATTACCTGGCCTACGCGGACGTCGACTTCGGCGCCACCCCACCGGCCTCGGTGACCACGCGGATCGCGTCCGGTTCGACCGCGGGCGGCACGCTTCAGTACCGGCTGGACAGCCCGACCGGTCCGCTCGTCGCCACGGTGTCCGCGGCGAACACGGGCGGCTGGCAGACGTGGACCAGCCGCACTGCCGCGGCGTCCGGAGCCACCGGGGTGCACCGGCTGTACCTGGTGGCGACCGGCGGCACGGGTGGTGACCTGGCGAACGTGAACTGGTTCCAGTTCGCCCGGTAGCCGGGTAACGCGGTGGGCTGTGCGGCCGATTCCTACTTCTGCACAGCCCACCGCCGAACGTTCGCGAGGGTAGATGGCTGGGAGAAGACAGGCGGTCCTGTTCGCGGGCGCGGAGTACGCCACGAATCTGGCCGCCTTTCCGTTCGCGGTGGAGCGGGTCGCCCGGCTGGCCGACGCGCTGCGGCGATTCGAGTACGAGTGCGAGACGCATCTCAACTACACGTCACACCGGATCCGCGAAACCGTGCGGACGGCCATCGAGAGCACCGAACCCGGCGACCTCCTGATCGTGCACGTCGTCGCCCACGCCACCGTCGACGACGAGGGCACCGTGCTGATCATCGGCTCCGACGGCAAACCGGGGACCGAGGACCTCCAGGACTGGGCCACGGCCCTGCAGAACCCCGGCCACGCCGACGTCCTGTTCCTGCTAGACCTCGCCACGGAGGCCGAGCCCTATCCCGGCCACGAGAACGCGGCACCGACCGGACGAGCTTTGATCATCTCCGCGGAGACCGAGTCGAGGGCGTTCCACGGCGCCTTCAGCTCGACCGCCGCCGACGTCCTCGAAGACCTCGCGTCCAGCGCGGAGATCTTCGAGTCGACGACCGAGAACATCTCGTTGCCCGTCTTCGCCGGTGAGGTCTGGCAGCGGATGGAGAATGGGAGTTCGACACCCGTTCGGACGTTCGCGACGATGACCGGGACCGACCTCGACCTGCCGTTCTTCCCCAATCCTCACTACCGGCCGCCACGGGAGCAGCTGCACGGCGAGCAGGTCTGGTCCGTGGCCGTGACCGAACTGGACGGAACGGTCGCGTTCGCGCTCGGCACCGACAACGGAGTCGTTCTGTTCGATGCGGACGGTGTGCCGATCGACCAGATCAGCACGATCGCCACACCTGCCGTGGCGCGCATCCCCGGCATGAACGCGATCTTGTGCGGTGGAGCTGACGGCAGTCTGACCATCCGATCGCTGCCGCGGCTTTCCGTCCTGGCGAAACTGGAGTCGCAGAGCCCGCTGGTCTACGACGTCGCTGCGACCGCCGTGCCTGGCCGCTCCTTGGCAGCCTCAGTCGGCGACGACGACACCGTGCGGTTGTGGGAGGTGCGACCCACCGTCAGGCTGCTCCACACTTTCAGGCTGCGCACGGACTCCGCCATCACGTTCACCGGCGCCGAGGACAACCCACCGCTGCTGGTCTGCGGCAGCGATGCGGGCGAGCTGGTGGCGTGGGACGTCGACACCTTCGACGAGGTGTGGCGGATCTCGCTGAACTCACGGATCCACGACCTCGTGGCGGGATCCGCGCTCGACCGGCAAGTGCTGGTGAGCGTTCTCGCCAACGGCTCGCTGGTCGTGGTGGACCAGGCGACCCGACAGCTCCTCACCACCACGTCCGCCATCGGCGACGCACCCCTCACCGCGGCGATCGCGGACGGCAGAACCGCTGTCGTCGGGGACAGCAGCGGCCGCCTCCACCTCGTCGACCTGCAGACGGCGGAAGTCCGCCTGCTGGAGGTTTTCGACGCAAGCAGGATCCATTCTCTGGCGATGTACGAGTCCACGATCGCCGCCGCCACCGACAACGGTCTCAGGACCGTGCGGTTCACTCCGCGGGTTCAGCCGCCGCCCCGGGGTCACGCGGGGTTCGACGCGGACGTGGCGACCGGGGTGGACCGGCTGGGCATCACCGGCGAGGTCAACACGTTGTGCGACCTGGTGCTGGCCAAGGAGATCACGCCACCGCTGTCGATCGGGCTGTTCGGCGACTGGGGCACCGGCAAGTCGTTCTTCATGGGCAAGATGCGGGACCGCATCGGTCTGCTCGCCGCCGAGTCGCGGACCGCCGGTCTGGAGGGGCGCGAGTCGGCGTTGTGCTCGCACGTCTGCCAGATCGAGTTCAACGCCTGGCACTACATCGACGTCGACCTGTGGGCGAGTCTCGCCGCCACGATCTTCGACCGGCTCGCGGCCGCGGACTCGGCGACCGTCTCCCGTGCCGTGCTGGAGGACCTGCCGTCGGTGCGGCAGGCGCACGACGACCTCCGCCGGCGGCGGCAGGAGACCCGTGAGCTCTTCGAGGCGACCGATCAGGAGCTGAAGCGCCAGAGCCCGATCGGGGTCCGGGACGTGCTGACCACCGACACCGTGCGCGAGGTGGCGGGACAGGCGGCGAGCCAGGTCGACCGGGCGCTGGAGAAGGCCGGTGTACCGAGGGACAAGGTGGCCGAGCTCGACCTGCGCGAGGTCGCGAGCACCGCCGGGACCTTGTGGCAGAACCTGCGGTTCGTGTTCCAGCGGACCAAGTGGCACCTCAGGGTCGCGGTGGTGCTGGCCGTGCTGCTGGTCGTGGCCGGGCCGCCGGTCATCGGGGTTCTCCTCGGGGACCGGCTCAACCCGTTCGTCACGGCCGTCGCCTCCTACGCCGTCTTCGGGGTGACCGCGTTGCTGGCGGGCAAGCCGTACCTGCGCCGCGCGAAACGGGCGGTCGACGCGGCGAAGGACCTCGTCACGAGCGTCGACGAACGGCGGCGGGCGCCGGTGGAGGCCCGGCGGGAGACGTTGCGGCAGCGCATGGTCGAGATCGACCAGGAGATGCTCGGGCTGGACACGAAGATCAGGGAGCTGCGGCGCGGCACGAGCATCAGCGCGTTCGCCGTGGAGCGCAACGGTGCCGACAACTACCGTCGGCACGAAGGCGTGGTGGCCACCCTCCGGCGCGACCTGGAGGAGATGAGCCGTCGCCTCACCGCGACCAAGGCCAGCGGGCAGTCCGCCGATCTCGAACGGATCATCCTCTACATCGACGACCTCGACCGGTGCCCTCCGCGCCGCGTCGTGGAGGTGCTGCAGGCCATTCACCTCCTGCTGGCGTTCCCGCTGTTCGTCGTGGTGGTCGGGGTGGACTCGCGCTGGCTGCTGCGGTCGCTCGACATGTTCCTGCGGGAGAACGGCGGCGGTGAGGGACCGCGCACGGCGTCGACCCCGCAGAACTACCTGGAGAAGATCTTCCAGATCTCCCAGTGCCTGCGCCCGATGTCGCCCACCGGTTACGCCGACCTGATCAGCGCCACCGTCGGCCGGCTCGAACCGGATCCCGTCACCCAGCCGGCCGGCGCACCACCGGCCGCCATGTCGCAGGAGGCCGTGCCGCCACCGGCCGCGGCCCCGGCGGAGAGCGCACCGGTTCGCCGCGTCACTCCCCCACCGGTGGCCGCCCGCGAGATCAGGGCCTACCGCGAGCACAGTGAAGTCCTGCACCTGCGCTTCGACCCCGCGACGACGCTGGAGTCCGTTGACACGACCGGGGTGCTGACCCGGAGGTCGATGATGGGCGCCGACCCGCGCGACGACCACACCTCCCTCGTCGACGAGCCGGTGACCTGCGCGGTTCCCCTGTCCGACGGCCGGTTCCTCGTGGTCGGAGCGTCCGGCGCGGTGCTCACCGGCGACGAGGAGCAGGCCGTCAGGGCGGGCAACGGACGGGTGCTCCGCGCCGTGGGCTCAGCGCAGTCCGGCCGGGTCGCCCTGGAGACCAAGTCCGGTTGGTACGTCAGCGATCTGAGCACCGAGACCAGGCTGCCCGGTACGAGCGCGGTGCTCGCGCTCTCGCGTTCCTGGACGGTGCGACGGGCGGACGGCTCCCCCGTCGTGGCCAGGAACGAGAACACCGGCACCGAAGTCACCGTCGAGGTCGGCGGCTGGCCCCTCACCGCGCGCGTGGACCCGTCCGAACGCTGGCTCGCGGTGCGGGACAACAGATCCGGGCTGCGCCTGCGCGACCTGACCGACGCCGAGGCCACCGAGATCACCCTCGACCGCAACGCGATCTTCCTGGAGTTCGGCCCGCACAACCTGATCGCGGCCTCGGACGGGAGCAAGGTGTCGATCTGGGACTGCGAAAGCGGAACGCTCCGCGCCGAGGTGCCCGCGGAAGGCGAGATCTCGGCCCTGGCCTTCTCCCCCGACGGACGCAGGCTCGCCACGGGCAACAGCGACGGCCGGATCAGGACGTGGGTCATCCACGACCTCAGGCCCGCCGTCGACCTGTCCGCGGGCGCGCTGCGGCTCACCCAGGCCGAACACGCGATGATCCTGGCGGTGCGGCCGTTCATCGAGACACCGCGAGCGGCGAAGCGTCTGATCAACACCTACCGCCTGCTGCGCGCCGCCTTGACCGAAGCCGACCTGGCCGCGTTGCGGGACGACGGGCACAGGCCGGTGCTGCTCCTGCTCAGCGTCCTGCTGGGTGAGCCGGAGGAGGCCACCGAGCTCATGCGCGACCTGCTCGGCGACCGGCCGCTGCCGCCCGCCTTCACATCCCTGATCCGGCGGCGCGGCATCACCGCGCCACCGGCAGGGCTCGAAGCCAAGATCGCCGGGATCATCACCACCACCGGGATCACCAACGACACCGCCGACTACCGGCGCTGGGCCAGGGTCGTGGCGCGCTACTCGTTCCGCACCCTCGACCTGTGATCACCCGTCACCGGCGCGGACACCCGCAACCCGGTGACGGTCCGGTCTGCGGGCCGCGTCACCCCCTGATCAGGCCTAACATGGACGCATGGGCACCACCCTGGAGCTGACCGACGAGGAACTCGTCCTCCTGCGGCACGCGCTGCGCCACTACCTCTCGGAGTTCGGTCACGAGGAGGCCGACATCCTGAGGAAGGCCCGCGCGCTGCTCGGCAAGCTGCCCGCGCCGGCCACCAAGTAGCCGTCGGGGTCGCGGACATCGCCGCTCGCCGGCGAGCGATGCCGCGTGGCCTGGACCGCGCACCAACCCAGGAACGCGAGCGCGAGCCACACGTAGGCGTTGCCGATCAGGTGCTGCCACCACGTCCACGCGAGTTCGCGGTCGTCCGCCGTGGGCAGCAGCCGGTGCGGTCCGATCGCGAACACCGCCACGGCCGCGATCCGCACCCAGCCCCGGAGCACCAGCAGCGCGGGCGCGATCCACACCCAGTGGTGCGACCAGGACACCGGCGAGATCAGCAGTCCAGCGGCGGCCACGGCCAGCACCGCGGTGAGGTCGTCGCGCAGCCGTGGCAGCGCGAACACGGTCACCGCCAGCACGACCAGGCAGAGCGCCAGCCACACTTGCTGGGGCGCTCCGAGCCGGAACAGCAGGCCGCGCAACGACTGGTTGCCGCTGAAGGCGAGCCCGCCGACGCGGCCGGGGTCGAGCATCGCGGTGAACCAGAACTGCCTGGACTGCTCCGGTGCGAGCACCCAGCCCAGCAGACCGGCGCCGGCGAACGTGCCGACCGCGGTCAGGGCGGGCCGCCAGCGCCTGCGGGCCAGGAAGAACAGCACGAAGATCGCCGGGGTCAGCTTGATCGCGGCGGCGAGGCCGATGAGCAGACCCCGCGGCCACGGCGTGCGCGGCAGCAGGCAGTCGGCGGCGACGAGACCGATCAGCACCATGTTGATCTGGCCGAGGTCGAGGCCGCCGCGCAGCGGTTCCAGCAGCAGGCACCCGGCCGCCACGCCGAAACCCGCCCACGGTACGAAGCTCCTGAGCGCCGCCACGTGGCACGCGGCCGTGAACAGCGCGATCCCGGCGGCGGTGAACAGGACCGCGACGAGTGGCACCGGCAGCGGAGACAGTCCGCTGAAGAGCATCGCGGCGAACGGCGGATAGGTGAACGGCAGCCCGAGCGGGGCCTTGAACTCGGGGCCGTAGAGATCGGTTCCCGACCACCACGCGTCCCCGCCCGCGAGGTAGACCCGCAGGTCGAGCAGGCCGTCGCCGAAGCCTTTCACACAGGTCCAGACCAGCACCCCCGCCACGACCACGACCCAGATCTGGCGCAGGTCGACAGGCATGGTAAAGCGAAGTCGATGCAGCACAACAGAACCCCTCGTCCCCCAGCGTCCCCCAGACGCGCGATGTGGACGAGCCTACTGGTGGAGGGCGTGGCGCCGGATCAGCCCCTGGGCTGAGAGATCGTGGTCGTTCGGCCGACAACCCGCGCCGGCCTCGGCCGTTCGGCCGACCCTGGCCGGCACGAACGCCAGGTGGGCCGCCGGCGCGGCGGCGATCTCGCGTTGTCGCTCAGGCGGCGCCGATCGCCTCGTCGAGGATGCTCAGTCCCAGCGCGAGCTCCTCCTCGGACGCCGTCAGCGGCGGCGCGATCCGGAACACCCCGCCCATCCCGGGGATCTGCACGATGTTCATGTGCAGCCCGAGCTCCAGGCACTTCTGCGTGATCGGCGCGCTCAGCGACTCGTCGGCGATCTCCAGCCCCACCAGCAAACCGCGCCCGCGCACGTCCGACACCAGCGAGTGGCGCGCGGCGATGTCGTCCAACCCGTTGCGCAGGAACGTGCCGAGCTTCGCGGCCCGCTCGTCCAGCCGTTCCTCGGCCAGCACGTCCAGCACGGTGTTGCCGACGGCGGCGACCAGCGGGTCCGACACGTGCGTGGTGAAGAACAGGTAGTTCCTCCGATGCGCCTCCTCCTCGATCTCGGCGGAGGTGATCACCGCGGCCAGCGGGAGCCCGGCGCCCAGGGTCTTCGACAGCGTCAGGACGTCCGGCACGACACCGTCGCGTTCGAACGCGTACCAGGTGCCCGTGCGGCACAGCCCGGTCTGCGCCTCGTCCAGGATCAGCAGCATCCCGCGTTCGCGGCACTTGGCCGACAGGGCCGCGAAGTAGCCGGGCGGTGGCTCCAGGATCCCGCCGGAGCTGAGGATCGGCTCGACGATGCACGCGGCCGGCGACCCCACCGACTGCGCGTCGATCAGGTCGAACGCCAGGTCCAGCTGCGCCTGCCAGTCACCGGACGGCACCGGGATCGCGAAGTTGCCGGGGATGGCCGGGCCGTAGCCCTTGCGACCGGCGCTGTAGGTCGCGGCCGCGGCGGCCGCCGTCATGCCGTGCCACGAGCGGGCGAACGACACCACCTCGTGCCCGCCGGTCACCAGCTTGGCCATCCGCAACGCGGCCTCGTTCGCCTCGGCACCGGTGGTGAGCAGCTGCACCTTCGACAACGACGGCGGCAGCGTCGCGGCCAGCCGCCGGGCGAGGTCGACGACCGGGCGGCTGAGCATGCCGCTGAACAGGTGGTCGAGGTTCGCGATCTGGCGCCGCACGGTCTCGACGATGCGCGGGTGCGAGTGGCCGAGGATCGCGCTCATCTGGCCGGACGTGAAGTCCAGCACGCGACGGCCGTCCTCGGTGAACAGGAAGCTCCCCGACGCGCTGTCGATGATCGCGCGGGTGAACGTGCCGCCGTAGCGGACGAGGTGGCGGTCGACGTCGTCCCAGAAGGTGTCCATGCGCTCGAAGCTAGGACCCACCGAGCATCAGGTCCATCTCACATTTCCGCGCCCGCTGTTCGGAAATACTGCACAGCATGACGCTGAACCCGTGGCGCTTGCGCCTGCTCAGCCAGCTCGACGCGCTGGGCACGGTGCGGGCGGTGGCCCAGGCCGCGAACCTGAGCGCGTCGAGCGTGTCGCAGCAGCTCGCGGTGCTGGAGAGCGAGACGCGCACGCAGTTGCTTGAACGGACCGGCCGACGCGTCCGGCTCACGTCGGCGGGGCTGATCCTGGCGCGGCGGGCGCGGTCGATCCTCGACCAGATGGACGCCGTGGAGGCCGAGCTGCGCGGCCTGGGCGAGGAGCCGTCCGGACGGGTCCGGCTGGGCGCGTTCCAGAGCGCGATCCACGCCCTGGCGGTGCCCGCGATCGCACGACTGGACCATCCGCACCTGCACGTGGAGCTCGTCGAGCTGGAACCGCACGCCAGCATGCCCGCGCTGCTCGCGGGCGAGGTCGACGTGATCATCACGACGACCGACTTCGTGGAGCTGCCGGTGCCGTCCGACATCGACGTCGTGCCGCTCGCGGCGGACCCGATCGTGCTGATCAGCCCTCCCGGCCGGCCGAAGACCGACCTCGGGGCCTGCGCGGACGAGCCGTGGGCGTTCGACGTGCCCGGCTCGTACATGGCGAACCTGGCGACGCGGCTGTGCCGGCAGGCGGGGTTCGAGCCGAGGATCGTCGGCCGGTTCGGCAACTACGTGCTGACGCTCAAGCACGTCGAAGCCGGTCTGGCGGTCGCGGTGCTGCCCGCGCTGGCCGTCGACGCGAGGTTCGACGTGGTCGCGAAGGAGCTGCCGGTGACCAGGAGGATCACGGCCGTGGTGCGGCGGGATTCGCGCGCCGCGATCACCGCGGTGCTCGACGCCCTGCATACTCCCAGGGGATGAGCCAGAAGATCACGATCAACGACGTGGCGAGGGCCGCCGGGGTGTCGCGGCAGACGGTGTCGCGCGCGCTCAACGACAAGGGCGAGATCGACGGCGAGACCAAGCAGCGCGTGCTCGACGCCGCACGTGAGCTGGGCTACCGGCCGAGCCGCTTCGCCCGCGGCCTCGTGCGGCCCGACACCACGTCGATCGGCCTGGTCATCCCCGACCTGCTCAACCCGTTCTTCACCGAGGTCGCCGCCGCCGCGCTGGAGGCCGCGCGCGCCCGCGGCTGGCACGTCGTCGTGTACGACACGGCCGCCAGCCTCACGGAGGAACGCGGCACGCTGGAGGTCATCGGCTCGCAGGTCGACGCCGTGGTCGGCTACTTCCACCTCCCGGAGACCGAGCTGGACCAGCACACGCGCGGCATGCCGGTGGTGCTGATCGACCGCGAGCCCCATTCGCCGAGGTTCAGCTCCATCCGGATCGACGGCGCCAGGGGCGTCCGCGCGGCCGTCGACCACCTCGTCGCCACCGGTCACCTCCGCATCGGCATGCTCGACCAGGCGGCCCGCACCGGCCTGAGCGACCGGTACCACTGGTTCCGCGACGCGATGGCGGCCCACGGACTCGCCCCGGACGCCGTCACGGGCGCCGCGCAGTCGGTGAACGGCGGCGCCGAGGCGTTGGCCGAGCTCCTCGGCCACCGCCCGGACCTGACGGCGGTGTTCACGTTCAACGACGTCATCGCGATCGGCGCCCTGCGCGCGGCGCGCCGGCTCGGCCGGGAGCTGGCCGTGATCGGGTTCGACGGACTGCAGCTCGGCACCGTGGTCGACCCGGAGCTGACCACCGTCGCGCTCGACACCCGCCGGATCGGCGCGCTCGCGGTCGAGCAGGCGGCACGGCTGCTGGCCGGTGCGGACCCCCTGGCGGGTGACGACCTGGTGGTGCAGGCGGCGCTGCTGCTGCGCGAGTCCGCCTGACCTGCGGCTCCAGTACTCGGGGGTTGACACTCCCGCTCGTTCCGCCCCACGCTTGCGGCATCCCGTGAACGTTCACGGGAACGCTCACGGGATCGTCGGAGGGTGACCATCTTGCTGTCGTACGTCGAGGACTTCGGTCCGGGCACCGGCGCGCTGCCACCGCGTGCCTCCTTCACCTCCGACGCCGCGTCCCTGTCGCTCGACGGCACCTGGCGCTTCCGCCTGTCACCGCACGCCCGCGCGCCGCTCGGGCCGGAGCGCGACGACTTCGACGACAGCGGCTGGGACACGATCACCGTGCCGGGCCACTGGCAGTTGCAGGGCCACGGCTCCCCCGCCTACACCAACGTGGTCTACCCGTTCCCGGTGGAGCCGCCGTTCGTGCCGTCGGAGAACCCGACCGGCGACCACCGGCTCACGTTCGACCTGCCCGCGGACTGGCCGGACGAACCCGCCGTGCTGCGGTTCGACGGCATCGACTCGTGCGCACTGGTGTGGCTCAACGGCGTCGAGCTCGGCGTGACGCGCGGCAGCAGGCTGCCCACCGAGTTCGAGGTCGGCCCCCTGCTGCGCCCGGAGCGGAACGTGCTGGTGGTGCGCGTGCACCAGTGGTCGTCCGGCAGTTATCTGGAAGACCAGGACATGTGGTGGCTGTCCGGGATCTTCCGCTCGGTGACCCTGCTGTCGCGACCGCGCGGCGGTGTCGCCGACTACCAGGTGCACGCCTCCTACGACCACGTTTCCGGGCTCGGCACGTTGTCCGTCGACGGCGCGATGGTCACCGTCCCGGAGCTGGGCGTCACCGATCTCCCGGCCGGGCGGTCCGTCTCGGTGCCGGTCGAGCCGTGGAGCGCGGAAAGTCCCCGGCTGTACGACGGTTTCGTGCACACCGAGGCCGAACGGGTGCCGGTGCGGATCGGTTTCCGGACCGTCGCGATCACCGACGGCGTGCTCACGGTCAACGGCGCCCGCGTGGTGTTCCGCGGTGTGAACCGGCACGAGCACCACCCCCGGTACGGCCGCGCGGTGCCCCGGGAGACCGCGCTCGCCGACGTGCTGCTCATGAAGCGGCACAACGTCAACGCCGTGCGCACCAGCCACTACCCGCCGGACCCGTACTTCCTCTCGCTGTGCGACGAGCACGGCCTGTGGGTGATCGACGAGTGCGATCTGGAGACGCACGGCTTCGAAAAGCTGCAGTGGACCGGCAACCCCAGCGACGACCCGCGCTGGGCCGAGTCCTACCTGGACCGCATGCGCCGGATGGTCGAGCGGGACAAGAACCACCCGTCGATCGTGCTGTGGTCGCTGGGCAACGAGTCGCACACCGGCCGCAACCTCGCGGCGATGGCCTCGTGGACCCGCGACCGCGACCCGTCCCGCCCGGTGCACTACGAGGGCGACTTCGACTGCGAGTACGTCGACGTCTACAGCCGCATGTACGCCTCTCACGCCGAGGTCGAGCAGATCGGGCAGGAGAGCACGCACGGAATCCCGTTCGTGCTGTGCGAGTTCGCCCACGCCATGGGCAACGGGCCGGGCGGGATGCTCGAGTACCGCGAGCTGTTCGAGCGGTACCCGACCGTGCAGGGCGGGTTCATCTGGGAATGGATCGACCACGGGCTGGAAAGCGACGGGGCGTTC
>Ga0207692_10000276_pt1 | contig 17611 bp, 19 predicted proteins | sample LARL52metaG_FD_184345 | JGI IMG/M metagenome (GOLD analysis project Ga0207692, IMG submission 184345) | Corn, switchgrass and miscanthus rhizosphere microbial communities from Kellogg Biological Station, Michigan, USA - LAR L5-2 metaG... | ecosystem: Host-associated > Plants > Roots >...
CGCCTCGTGCGTGATCTGCACCTCGTCGCGGTCGAGCGTCACGAGCCGTGCGCTCGCCAGCCGCTCCAGCACGGCGTGACAGCCTTCCAGCTCGGCGTACCCGACACGTCGTTTGGTGTCCTCGGTGCCCTCGCCCAATGCCACGAGCCGGACGAACAAGTGGCGCGCGCACGTCTGGTCATCCGCGCTGAGATCGGCGTACGCGGCTTCGGCGGTGCGGGCGATCGCGTTGGTGATGCCGCCTGCCTCCCGGTAGCCGGTGAGGGTCAGCACACCGCCGCGACGTCGCCGCCACGTCTCCAGCAGCGCGTGCGACACCAGCGGCAGCACCCCGGCCTGGCCGGTGGCGTCGGCGACGATCTGCGACATCAGCGCGGTCTCGACGCGCAGCCCGGCGCACACGGCCGGGCGGCCCACCGCGGCGCGCAGCTCGTCGGTCGTCATCGGCCCGACCAGCAGCTGGGCGGACCCCAGCACCCGCGCCAGTTCGGGATACCTCGCGCAGTGCGCGTAGAAGTCCGCGCGCAGGCCGAGCACGATTCGCGTGAGGCTGTCCGACGCCCTTGCCGCTGCGGCCAGTTCGGCGATGAAACGCTCGCGTTCGTCCTCGTCGCGGCAGAGGGTGAACACTTCCTCGAACTGGTCGATCACGACCACTCCACCGGTCTCGCGAATCCCGTCGGCGTTCGGGTGGGGTCCCGGGGTCCGAACGAGATCGGGTTGCAGTCCGGCGCGCAGCAATGACGACTTTCCCGACCCGGACGGCCCCACGACGACCGTGAAACGTTTTCGGGAAACGAGCTCGCGCAGTTCGGTGACGAGCTCGTCCCGGCCGAAGAAGCGCTCCGCGTCCGTTGCCTGGAATGCGGTCAGGCCGAGGTAGGGCGCCTGTTCGGGGTTGCTGCTGTCGGTTTCTCCGTCCTCGACGAGTTCTGCTGCTGCCGCGTGCCAACGCCGGGTCCATTCGGCCACGTCGCCATCGCACGCGCGCACATAGGCGAGCGTGACGGCAAGGCTCGGCAGTTTGCGTCCGCCGGCGGCGTCGGACAGCGCGCCGACCGAGTAGTGCGCTCTTCTGCTCAGCTCGCGGTACGCGGGAGACCCCGCCTGTTGTCGAAGTTTCCGCAGCTCAGATGCTATCCGCAGGACTGCGCCGTCGCCGGCGTCCAGCGGGCGTTCAGCACGCGCCATTGTTCTCACTCCCCAGTAAGTGACGTTCAGTGTATGTCGTTCAGCGCGTCTCGGCAGGGGATTGAACATCACCTGCGGGCTAGACAGGAGGGGCAACGAATCCGCTTCGACCGAGGAGTCGGAAATGTCAATCTTCGCCAAACTGGCCGCGGGACTGGCGATAGCCGGGGTCGCGGTGATCGCGCCGGGTGTCGCATCGGCACAAACGACCACCCCGGCCGAACCGATGTCAGCGCAGACGAACTGCGGGGCACCTCCAGCCGCTCCCGGGGGATTCCGCTGGGCGGGCAACTGCTGGAGCGGGGTGCAGGGTTCCGAGGCTGGGGCGTCGTGTCAGCGCACCGGGAACATGGGGCAGACCGAAGGTCAGTGGACGGATTGGCGCTGCCTGGGTGAGCTGCGCTCGGACAACCTCTTCTACTACTTCCTCTACATCCGCTGAGAAACCTCGCCGGGAATTCGAAGGAGAAAACGTGAACGCATTGACGAAGCTCACCGCCGCCGCTCTCACGGCGGCCGCGGTGGTGATTCCGGCGACGGCGGCGTCCGCGTCGGCCGCGGAGCTCCGCGACGCCGAGGGCTGCAACCACAACACCTGCATCCAGGTGAAGGGCAACGCGAGCGGCTACCGGGTGTTCGGGTTCTTCGGTCAGTACGGCGGCGGCTACGGCCACTTCCACATCTGGGGCCCGAACCTGGACTACAACGGCCCGGACAAGCAGTGGACCTCCGGTACCGGCGCGGGCACGCCGATCCAGTACGGCTACGGCGCCGGACAGGTGTGCGTCGAGTTCTGGCAGTACGTCAACGGCACCTACGTGTCGTCCGGACTGCCGTGCGAGGTCGTCAGCTGACCTGCGAGAAGATGCCGAAAGGGCCCGCCCGGCGCGATGCCGGGCGGGCCCTTTCGCGGGCTCAATCAGATGGCGCGGACGGCCTGCGCCTGCGGTCCCTTCTGACCCTGGCCGATCTCGAACTCCACGCGCTGCTGCTCCTCCAGCGACTTGAAGCCGTTGCCCTCGATCTGCGAGTAGTGCACGAACACGTCCGGACCGCCGCCGTCCTGCGCGATGAATCCGAAGCCCTTCTCGCCGTTGAACCACTTCACGGTGCCCTGCGCCATACCGATTGCTCCCTAGAGTTTCATGCCCCCGTCGAGCGGGGTGCGCGGGCAGTCTGCCAGCGGACGGTCTCTCTCACATCGTGGTTAGCCCGGTGGTGTGACGAAGTAAGTTGAACGCGGTACCACCGAGAGGAGCAGGGATGACGAACTGGCTGGACGTCGCGCATGAGGTCGCCGCGACGCTCAGGTCCGACGCGGCGGAGAGGGACCGGGCCAACCAGCCACCGGCCAAGGAGGTGGAGCTGCTCCGGCAGAGCGGCCTGCTGAACGTCCGGGAGTGGGACCTGCAGCAGCGGATCAACCGGGTCGTCGGCGCCGCGGACGCGAACGCCGGGCACCTGCTCGGGTACCACTACCTGCAGATCTGGCGCACCGGCCTGTTCGACGTCCCCTTCAGCGTCCGGCCGGACGAGTTCTGGGCCGGCGTCAGCAACCCGCTCGACGCGGCGCTGGAGCTCACGCCCAACGGCAGCGGGTTCCTGCTCAACGGTCGCAAGACGTTCGCCACCGGCGCCTCCCAGGCCGACCGGATCGTGGTCAGCGCGACCCGCACCGACAACGGCGAGAAGCTCACGTTCCTGCTCGACGGCAGGGCCGACGGAATCACCTACCTGGACGACTGGGACAACATCGGGCAGCGGCTGACCGCGTCCGGTGGCGTCAACTTCGAGAACGTCGAGGTCACCGAGATCCTCGGCGCGCAGCCGGTCAACGAGGAGCCTCGCCTGAGCCTCGCCGGCATCGGGTTCCAGCTCGTGCTGGCCCAGCTCTACGTCGCCATCGCCGAGGGCGCGCTGCAGGAAGCCGCCGACTACACCCGCACCAAGACGCGGCCGTGGTTCGTCAGCGGGGTCGAGGCGGCGACCGAGGACCCGTACATCGTCCTCGCGTACGGCGAGATGGTGTCGCAGACCAGGGCCGCCGGGCTGCTCGCGGACGAGGCCGGACGGCAGCTCTGGGAGGCCTCCGAGCTCGGCCGGCACCTCACTCCGGCGAAACGGGCCGAGGTCGCGGTCGCCATCTCCGCGGCCAAGGTCGTCAGCACCAAGCTCGTCAACGAGGTCACCAGCCGGATCTTCGAGCAGGTCGGCGCGCGCGGCACGGCCGCCAAGTACGGCGTGGACCGCTTCTGGCGCAACGCCCGCACGCTCACGCTGCACGACCCGGTGGTCTACAAGGCCCGCGAGGTCGGCGAGCACTTCCTCACCGGCGCCCGCCCCGCCTGCACCGGGTACAGCTGATGCAACCGGTTCTGGCCGACTCGGTCCGGCTCACCGACGAGGGCGTGCTGATCCTCGACCGCCGCGAGTTCCCGTTCGAGCGCAACTGGGTGCTCTGCCGCACGGCCGAGGAGGTCGCGCAGGCGATCGAGGACATGGTCACCCAGTCCTCCGGCCCGTACTTCGCGGTGCTGTACGGCATGGTGCTCAAGGCGCGCACCCTCGAACACCTCCCGTTCGACCAGGCCCGCGCGGAGCTCGCGAACACCGCGGCGGCGCTGGAGAACACCAGGCGCACCAACAACGCCCTGCGCAAGGCCACCAAGATCGTCCTCGACGCGGTCGACGCCGGGCAGGACGTCGCGCACGCCCTCAAAGGCGCCGAAGAGGGTGACCGGAGGTACCGCGCCAGGAGCCAGGCACTGGGCGAGCACACGGCGACTTTGCTGCCGCAGCAGGCGACCGTGCTCACGCACTGCTGGGCCGACCTCTACCTCACCGAGACGGTCAGGGCGGCGCAGCAGCAGGGCAAGCAGCTGCGGTTCTTCTGCACCGAGACCCGCCCGTACCTGCAGGGCGCGCGGCTCACCGCGGAGACGTTGGTCGAGATGGGCGTCGACACCACGCTCATCACCGACGGCATGGGCGCGGCCGTGCTGCAGTCCGGCGAGATCGACGCGCTGGTGACGGCGGCCGACCGGGTCACGATGGACGGGCACGTCGTCAACAAGGTCGGCACACTGGGGCTGGCCGTGGCGGCGCACGCGTTCGGCGTACCGTTTCACGCCCTGGTGCAGGCCCCGGACCGGCAGGCGCCGACGGCACGGGACGTGCCGATCGAGCACCGCGACGGCGCGGAGGTGCTGCAGGTGCTCGGCAGGCCGAGTGCCACGCCGCGGGTGAAAGGGCTGTACCCGGCGTTCGACGTGACGCCGCCTCAGTTCGTCACGGACGTCGTGACGGACAGGGGCGTTTTCGGCGCCGGTGAGCTGGACAGGTACTACGAGGGAGAACAGCGGTGAGCAAGTGGGTCGTGCTCGACATCGAGGGCACGCTGAGCGCGACGGACCAGGTGCTGGTCGTCCTGTACGACTACGCCCGGCCGAGGCTCGGGCCGTGGATCGAGCAGCACGGTGACGACCCGGTGGTCGCCGACGCGGTCAAGCAGATCAAGGAACTGAGCGGCCACGACGACGTCGTCAAGGCGCTGCACGACTGGATGGACGCGGACCAGAAGGTCACGCCGCTCAAGACGTTGCAGGGCCTCATCTGGCAGCAGGGCTACGCGCAGGGCGACCTGGTCGCGGAGTTCTTCCCGGACGTCGTCCCCGCGCTGCGCAAGTGGCACGACGACGGCGTGAAGCTCGCGATCTTCTCGTCCGGCTCGGTCGCGGGCCAGATCGCGTTCTTCCGGCACACCACCGACGGCGACCTGACCCCGTTGCTGGAGCACCACTTCGACACGGTCAACGCGGGCCCGAAGCGCGAGGCCGAGTCGTACCGCAAGATCGCCTCGGTGCTGCAGAGCGACGACATCACCTTCTACAGCGACGTCCCGGCCGAGCTGCACGCCGCGCAGGAGGCGGGCTGGAAGACGGTCGGCGTCGCGCGCGCCGGCGAGCCGTACGGCAACGCCGACTTCACGCCCCACCCGACCGTCTGGGAGCTCTCGTGACGGCGGAGCTCGCCCGCGAGTGCGCCCGGTACGCTCAGCTGGGCTGGATGCGCGGCACTTCGGGCAACCTCTCTGTGGTGCTGCAACGGGATCCGCTGCGCCTCGCGGTCACGGTCAGCGGCGTGGACAAGGGTGAGATCACCGCCGAGGACAGCGTGGTGATCGACGCCGACGGCAACGCGGTCGACAGCGACAAGGTCCCTTCGGCGGAAGCGGGCCTGCACGCCAGGATCGCGCGAGTTGCCGGTGCGGGCGCCGTGGTGCACGTCCACGCGCTGGCCCCGGTCGTGGCGGCCGAGCACTGGCCGGACGGCGTGGTGCTGCGCGACCTCGAAATGCTCAAGGGCTTCGGCCGCCAGGCCCACGAGGAGGTCGTGGTCCCGGTCGTGCCGAACTCGCAGGACATGGTCGAGCTCGGCGACGCGTTCGAGAAGGGCTTCGACCCGGGTGTTCCGGCGTTGCTCGTGGCACGGCACGGCGTGTACGTGTGGGGTGACGACCTGGTCCAGGCCCGGCACCGGCTGGAATGCCTGGAGTGGTTGCTGCGCTTCAAGGTGGAGACGCGGGACATCTTTACGGGGAGGCACGCATGACGCTGCTGACGGTGTGGCCGGACGCCGGCCCCGACGAGACGCTCGTCCGCACGACCGACCCGGAGGAGATCGCCACCGCGCTCAAGGAGCACGGCGTGCGCTTCCACCGCTGGTCCGTTGTGGACGGTGTGACCGCCGAGAACGCCTTGCGGGTCTACGAGTCCGACGTCGCCCGCGTCAGCGAGACGGAGGGCTACACCTACGTCGACGCGATGGAGATGACCCCGGCCGACACCGACGAGTACCGCGCGAAGGCCGTCGAGTTCCGGGGCAAGTTCCTCGCCGAGCACACGCACGACGACGACGAGGACCGCTACTTCGCCCGTGGCGCAGGCGTTTTCTACCTGCACATCGGCTCGAAGGTCTACGCGGTGCTCTGCGAGGCGGGCGACCTGCTGAGCGTGCCGGCGAACACGACGCACTGGTTCGACATGGGTACCACGCCCGACTACGTGTCGATCCGGTTCTTCCACGACGACGACGGCTGGGTCGGCAACTTCACCGGCAGCGACATCGCCACGAAGTTCCCGACCTTCGACGAGCTCCGCTCGGGCCTCTGAACGCTCCCTGTCTGGTCGATGAAGGGAACCTTCCTCCACCTGAGGTGGATGAATGTTCCCTTCATCGACCTCGAACGCGGCAGGGCGACCCTAGAGTGAGTTGTATGGGTTCACAGGTGGCGGTGGCATCGCTCGGCGGCACGATCACGATGACGGGCTCCGGCGCGGTGTCACCGACCCTCGGTGCGAAAGACCTGGTCGCAGGCCTGGAAGTAGGCGAGATCGCCACCCTGGCGACCATCCCGGGCGCCTCTCTGACGTTCACCACGCTGCTGGAAGCCTTCGACTGGGCCGACAAGCAGGTCTCCAGGGGCGCGCGAGGCGTCGTGATCATCCAGGGCACCGACACCCTCGAAGAGACCGCGTACTTCTTCGACTGCCTGTGGCCGCACGAGGAACCGGTCGTCGTCACCGGCGCGATGCGCCATCCAGGGCTGCCCGGCCCCGACGGCCCGGCCAACCTCGCCGCCGCCGTCGCCACCGCGAGCGCGGCCAACTCGCGCGGCCGTGGCGCGTTGCTCGTGCTGAACGACGAGATCCACGCCGCCCGCTGGGTCCGCAAGTCGCACAGCAGCCTGCCGAACGCCTTCGCGTCGCTCCCCGGACCGCTCGGCCTCGTCGTCGAGGGCGCCCCGCAGTACTTCCACCCCGCACACCAGCTCCCCGCGCTGTCGCGACCGCAGGACGTGCCGGTGGTCCCGCTCGTCGAGGCCACTTTGGACGATGACGGCGCGATCCTCGACTGGCTCAACGTCAGGGGCGCGGTCGTGGCCGCCACGGGTGTCGGGCACGTCTCGGCGGGCATGGCCGAGGCGATCTCGCGGGCCCAGTTCCCGGTGGTGGTGGCGACGCGGACGGGCGCGGGCACGACGTTCCGCAACACCTACGGCTTCACCGGGTCCGAGTCGGATCTGATCGAGCGCGGCGCGGTGATGGCGGGCTGGCTATGTCCCCGTAAGGCACGTGTGCTGCTGCGGTTGGCCCTCGGATCGCAGACCTCGATCGAGGACGCGTTCGCGACGCGGGGATCGGTGTTCTGACAGCCGAACAGATGTCAGGTGTGGATCAGGACGGGTTTCAGTCGTCCGGTTGGCGCCGGGAGGTCCTGGAGTTCGGTGGTGTGCAGGTGGTTGGTTCTTGGTCGGCGTTGGGGGTCGATGAAGGCGGGTGGACGGAAGATCGGAATGCCGCCGGTCATCTGGATCTGCCAGTCGGAGTGGTGGACGAGGTCGTGGTGGCGGCGGCACAGCAAGGTCAGATTGCCGAGGTTGGTCTCACCTCCCTCGGACCACAGCTGGACATGATGGGCCTCGCAGTGCTTCGGGGGTCTGGTGCAGCCGGGGAAGGAGCATCCCCGATCTCTGGTGACCAGGATGCGACGTAGTCCGGCGTTGATGGTTCTGGTTTTGCGGCCTACGTCGTGGATCCGGGAGCGGCTGCCGAGCAGCATCGGGATGATGCCGGCGTCGCAGGCGATCTTGCGGACCTGGTTCATCGGGATGTGTTCGCCGTTGTCCAGCCGCGCGGTGCCGATGCCCGCGCGGAGCTTGTCGTAGTCGACGGTGACGGTGAGCTGGACGGCCTCGCCGCCGTGGACGCGGTGCTGGTCAGCGCGTAGGGCGAGGTCGACGATCTCGCACAGCGCGTCGCCTTCTCGCTCCGGCGCGTGCCTCAGGTCGCCGGGCTCGGGTTTGGTCAGCGGGTCGATCAACGCGTCCAGCTTCGCGCCGGTCTCGGCATCGAGGTCGGCGGACAGCAGATACCGCCCGCCCTTCCACTGCCTGCGCACGAAGTTCTTCCGCCGCACCGGCTCGGGCTCCTCGGGTTCGGGCCCGTCCTGATCGAGGTGGTGGGCGAGTTGTTCGCAGAACGCCTTGGTCGACCGGGGTTCGTGCTGCAGCGCGTATTCGACGACGTTTGCCTCCACCGCGGCAGGCAGCTCGGCCATCGCTTCGGCCAGCACGTCGACGTGGTCGTCAGACAGCGCACCCTCGGCCATCGCAGCGGCGACACCGGGTAGTGCGGGCTCTGCACGAGAACCGGTGGGCGTCATCGTGGGGCACAAGGCCTTGGCTTGCACGAGTTTGCGGCGCGACACCTTGGGGTCCCAGTGCAACACGTGCTTGAAGACCTCGACGAGATCCTTGTAGCCCAACGTCTCCGCCGCGCCCTGCTGATCGAGTGCGCCGACGATCTCCAGCACGTGAAACTGAAGCTGTTGCAGCGTACGGACTTTCCGTTTGAGCTCGTCGAGAAGCTCAAACGGCGAGGCAAGTCCGACGGCTGTCATGTGTTCATGATGGCAGGAACACGTGTTCGAATTCCATTCCACGATCGAGTGAACTCGCAGGCCGTAACCACCTGTGCAACGCGAGCGCGGAGACCCAAGTCGGCGCAGGGCGAAGCCGTGCTGCAGACCTGCAAACAGATGTGCGAGTTCTTCTCCTTCTGTCAAGGAGCGCACTGCCGAAACTCTTGGAGAAAATGGCGCGCGCAGTGTCCAACGGCGACATTGAGTGGGCACAGGTCGCGGCAACCAGAACCACTACGAGCGTGAGCGTCGGCGGCGTGGACTGGGGCCGCAAGGGCGGCAGTTGAGAAGGCCGTCGAGCAACGACGGGTCTGGCTCGGCAACCAGCACGCTCTGCTGCAACAGCCTTCTCCACCCGGCAACCGCCCGGCTCATCCGCGACATGCCCGAGCTGCAGACCCGCAGCGGCAGTCCGGCGCTCCTGTCCGAGATCTGCCGCTACCTCTGGGTCGTCGGCGGAGGCAGTGACTGACGAAGTGGAGGTCCCCGTGAGGCACGCGTGCTGCTGCGGCTCGCTATCGGTGCGATGGCGCCTATCGGGGATGTTTTTGCTGCTCGCGGCGGCATTTTCCAGCTCTTTTTCACCCGAATGAGGCCGTTCCATGGATTGAAACCAAGCCCTAACGTCGAAGGGCATGACCGCGATCATTTCCACGCCGTACAGCCGGGATCTCGGCGATGAGCTGCGCCGCCTGAGGGAGTCCTGCACCTCGTTCAACGGCCGCGCGATGGCCGTCCAGCTCGGCTGGGACCCGAGCAAGGTGTCCGACATCGAGCTCGGCAAGGTCCGGGCGAGCGAGATCGACCTGGTTCAGTACCTGGCGACCTGCGGCAAGGACATCGGCTTCGTGAACGCGTTCCGCAGTCGCTACCACAACGCCTTCGACCTGTACTTCGCTCAGATGCCGGACAACTTGCGCACACTCGCGATGATGGAGGCGATGGCCACGAAGATCGTCTCCTTCGACATCCTGACGGTGCACGGCCTGTTGCAGACGGACCGCTACGCACGAGAGCTGTTCGTGGACAGTCAGATCGAGGCGCCGGAGGACATCGAGAAGTTCGTCCAGGCGCGCATGGAGCGGCAAGCGATCATGAGGCGGCCGAGCCGCCCGGAGTGCGTTTTCTATCTGCACGAGCTCGCTTTGCGGATGCGGCTGGGCGACGCTTCACTGCGCGAGGATCAGTATCTGCGTCTGCTCTTCAACACCCACATCCTTCGGATCGTGCCTGCTGACGTCGTCGCTTTCCGTTCTGCAGTCACGTTGTACGAGTTCGGGAAGGCAGCTCCGGTCGTGTACAGCGACACCGACACGGCTAAGGTCTACGCCCAGGACAGCCTTGCCGTCGCGCGCACCAGGAGGCTCTTCGAGCGGCTGGATGCCGTCGCCCTGGATGCGGAACAATCGAAGCGCCGACTGGCGGAGTACGTCAGCGGACTTCGAGAGGACCCTGATGACCGCGGAACGGACCTGGCGTAAGAGCAGCTACAGCAGTGGCGGTAGCGGTGACAGCTGCGTGGAGGTCTCGCTCGCCCAGGACGCCCTGGTTCGCGACACGAAGAACGCGAGCGGTGACGTACTCGCGTTCTCCACGGCTGCCTGGCGCGCCCTGCTCAACTCGCTCTGACGACCGAGGTGTTCGCGGTCTCCATGCTGATCAGCGTGCCTCCGACAGCCGGGTTGCGGCTTGCTCGCGCAGGTCGGGCCAGTGCGCGCGATCGGCCTGACAGGCGTTGATCAGTGCCTGTGCGGCGGACGTGATCGCGTCCTTGGACAGACACGCGCGTACCGCTGCCAGCGCGTGAGCGCGGGTGACAAGCACCTGTTCAGCGGTGGTGTCCGCGTGTCGGCGAGCGACGTCGGCCTGCAGCCGTGTCACGCGGTCAGCTTGCTGGTCTGGCGGCGTGCACCGGTCCCAGCGCAGGTTCAAGGCCCGAAAGTGTGCCTCGCGGAGGCGATCGGTGAGTTGTTCGCGCCGCTGCAGCAGGGCCGCGGCGGACAGCCCGTCCACGTCGGTCGACAGGTCGCGTGCGATGTCCGGATCGTCAACGGCCGCAGCCGTGCAGGCACGGCTGGCTGCCATGGCGGCGATCTCGCGCAGCGCCGACGTTTCGGCGCTGCGGAACAGATCGAAGACCTCCGGGGCGTTCACCACGAGCCAGCTTGCCGGGTTGTGACTTTCGAACCTCGACGGTTGTGTGATCACAGCGGTCTGGTGCGGCGCGGTTGCCCAGCCGACGTCGAGCCGGACTCCGGTCACCCGCTCGACGAACGTGATCGCCGAGGCGCACATGATGTCGGTGTCGTCGAAGTTCAAGCCGTCCAGGTAAATGGCGAGATCTGCCGTCGGTTCGGTACCTTGGACGAAGTCCATTTCCCCGAGAATCTGGCCGTGCCGTGCGAGGACGATCGTGTTGTCGAGATTGACGTTCCAGTAGGCGGTAGCCGCCACGGTGCCATGAGAGACCCGTGTAAGGACCTCAGGCAATGAGCCGTGGTAGCCGTTGTGCTCGGCCAAGAACACCCACCCGTCGCGCTCGTCGGCGACGACGAGAAACAGTTCGTCGGGGAAGGCGTTGACGGAGGCCTGCCCGGCATCGGCGAGCGTGGTCGTCCGCGTCTGTGGTGAGGCGTCGAAGCGAGCCAGTACTTCGTCGATGGTCAGGCCGCGAACCGCAGTGAGGCATAGTGCCTCTGACGGCAACGCCTCGCTGCTGAGCAGCTCAGCGTAGTGCTCGACGGCATCGGCACGAACGACCGGAACGGGCAGTCGCATGTCCTGGATCTTTCCACGACGGTGGCTGCTGCTCGCGCCTGGACGGCACGGGCAGCCGCCAGCGCGGCACCACCACTGCGGTTGTCGTTCTCGTCGCCGGTGCAGGACGACCAGCCGGTTGCTCCACTGACGCCCGTCGGGACGCTCCAGGCGCCGCCGTCACCAGCGAACGCGCCCTGCTCAACTCGCTCTGACGACCGAGGTGTTCACGGCCTCCACCGTCACCCGCACGGTCTGAGGCGCGAGCGACTGCAGGTACTGCGCGTGGTCCGGCCCGATCGTCTCGCTGAACGCGATGAACCTCAGCCGGGGTAGCTCGAACGCGGTGGTGGCGCAGAAGTCCTCCAGCCGGTCGAAGCCGCGCCGGATGCCGGTGGCGTCGAGCCCGAACGCCGCGTGCCGGTCCAGCTTGGCGGCGCCGATGTCGAGCAGGTGCAACGCGTGCAGGGCGTGGGTGAACGCCATCGCGCACACCTCGATGCGCGCGCACGACACCAACAGCGTGCGCACCATCGACGGGTGCAGCGACTTGCCCGAGGTGCGCAGCACGACGTCGACCCCGGCGTCGCGGAACAGCTCGACGATCTCGAACAGGCCCGGCACGCCGAGGGGTTCCCCTCCGCCCAGCGTCACGGTCTCCGGTCGCATCGAGATGAGCGCACGAGCGATGTGCAGCATTCGCTCGTGGCTGAGTCGCGCGTGTGCGATGTCCCAGGTGATGTCCATGCGGTTCTGGCCCCCTTCGGCGGATGACGCCGATCGAAGCGGGGGAGTTGTCCCGCTGTCAGGTGACCGTTGTCCCGTCCTGCGAGGGACTTCCGAGTCCCGCCTGCCGGGCGCGCACGATGGCCTGGGCGCGGTCGGCGACCTGGAGCTTGGTGAAGATCGCGGACACCCGGTTGCGCACGGTCTTGCCGGACAGCGAGAGCTGGTGCGCGATCGACGGGTTGTCCAGCCCGGACGCCATCAGCTCCAGCACGTCCCGTTCGCGGTCGGTGAGCTGTGGGAACAGCACCGCCTTGGACGACGAGATCGCGGTGAAGTAGCCCATCATGCGTTGCGCGATGGTGGCGCTGAAGATCGCCTCGCCCGCGCCGATGGCCTGCACCGCGCGCACGATCTCGTCGTCGTCGGTCGTCTTGACCAGGTAGCCGCGCGCGCCGGCCTTCATCGCCGCGAACACCAGTTCGTCGTCCTCGTGCATGGTCAGCACGAGGACGCCCAACGACGGCAACGTCTCCAGGATCCGCTTGGCCGCCTCGACGCCGCCGAGCCCCGGCATGTGCAGGTCCATCACGACGACGTCCGGCTCCAGGTCGAGCACCACGGACACCGCGGTCAGCCCGTCCGCCGCCTCGCCGACCACGGAAAGCCCGTCCTCGCCGTCCAGCAACGCCTTCAGCCCGCGCCGGAACACCGGGTGGTCGTCCACGATCACAACCCGTGTCATTGGGCCTCCAACGGGATCCGCGCCACCACCCGAGTGCCGTGTGGTTCCGCGGGTCCCACTGTGCACGATCCGCCCAGTTCGGCACAGCGTTCACGCATCGAGCCGAGGCCGACACCGGGACATGCGTCGGCGGCGACCCCGTTTCCGTCGTCGACGACCTCCACCACGAGGTCACCGTCGGTCCGCACGGAGATCACGCACGTCGAGGCACCGGAGTGGCGCGCGGTGTTGGTCAGCGCCTCCGCGACGATCCGGTAGGCCGCGACCTCCACGGCCGCCGACAGCCCGTCGATCTCCTCGGCCTCGACCCGAACCGTCAGCTCGCCGTTGAACCGCGCGGCCTCGTCGCGCACCGCCAGCGCGAGCCCCTGGTCGAGGATCGGTGGTCGCAGCCCGTCCACGAGCCGTCGCACCTCACCGGCGGTCGAGTCGACGTCGGCCAGGACCGGGTCCAGCACCTCACCCACGGATCGGCGCAAAGCCTTGAGCTGCAAGCGAATCCCGACCAACGCCGGTCCGACGCCGTCGTGCAGGTCGCGCCGCAACCGCAACCGTTCCTCTTCTCGTGCTCGCACCAACCGCTCGCGCGCGAGCTGGAGATCGGCGGTCAGCTTGATCGACTGCGCGGCCGGGGCGGTGGAGCGGGCGAGGTCGACGAGCAGCGAGAGCTCGCGGTCGCTCAACCGCTCGTCCGGCGCTCGCGGTTCGACGACGAGATCACCTACCTGCGTTCCGCGATAGGTCATGGGAAACCGCAGCTGCGGCCACCCGCGGCTGCGTCCGTGCTCGGCCAGCACCGAACCGCCGCGAATCGCCACGTACGGCAGCTTCAGCGACTCGGCCACCGTGGCGGCCACGGTCGGCAGCACGTCCTGCGACCGTTCGAGCTTCTCGCTCAATGTCGACAAAGCGACATAGGGGTCGGCGCGCTGACCGAACAGCCACCGGTCGAGCCTGCGCTGCACCCAGCTGCGGATCGGCGCGAACACCAGCCCCGCCGCGACCACCCCGATGACCTCGGCGTCCTTCGTGAACAGCTCGCTCGCCCCGACCATCACGCCGAGGTAGACAAGCAGCAGCACCACGGTCAACGAGCCGTAGAGCAACGACCGGTGGATCAGCAGACTGATGTCGTAAAGGCCGTACCGCACGATCGCGATGACCGCAGCAGCGGGAAACGCAAGCACGCCAACGAGCCATGCGATGTGTCCGTCCGTGGTCTCGACAACGGTCGCCACGACCGCGAGCCCCAGAAACGCGACCGCCCACACGAGCAGCCGTCGTTCGTCGCCCTCCGCCCGCCGCCACCGCAGGACCAGCGACACCACGGCCGCGATCACCGCTGCTCCGGCCGCGAGCACGGCGACCAGCGTGATCGTCTTGGCGCCGCCGCCCCCGCGCATCTGCCAGAAGCCGTCCGGGTCACCCCAGGACGCCCAGGCGATCCCGATCGTGCCGGCGACCGCGCTGAACACCGACACACCGATGGCGACCCACCACCGGTTGGACAACGGTTTGCCGTTGGGGAAGACGAGTCCCACGGTCGGTAACAACGCGTAGGTGGGCCACCAGACCCATGCCTCGACCCACGTCGCCGGATGATCGTCCGGCCACCCGGCGACGGCGACGGCGACCGCGCCGAACGCGCCCATGACCAGCAGCAACCACCCGACGGACGACCTGCGGACGTGGCCGATCACCCGCACCCCGAGCAGGGTGCAGGCGAACGCGACCAGCCAGTTCCGCGGATGCGAGACCACGCCGGTGACCGCTGTGTGCACGACGGCGAAGAGCACACACGCGGCCACCAACGCGCCAATGACCCGCGCGAGAACGACCTCGCCGCGGGTCAGTCGCTGAGCCAGTGCCACAGGTTGTGGAACGGAGAACCCTCGTCGAGGGTCGTGTCCCCTGACCAGCTCTGGAACGTCATGATCCGCTGGCGCAGCTCGTCCACGGTCATCGGCGAGGCGGCGTGGTGGGTGTGGGTGAAATCGACGTCCCCAGGCGGCGGGTTGATCGCGCGCGCCTGAAGCTCCGCGTACCAGTCGAGGAGCTCTTCGTCGGACATGAGCGAGAAGTGCGGCGGTACTACTACATTCTGCCCGGACTTCGACATGTCTGGAAGGAGTCGTGGAGCACCCGGCTGGATACACGAGTGCCCACGATCGTTCCGGACCACCTCACGGCAGGACCTGGATCTTGCGGCCCTTGCCCGCCTTGAACTGGTCCAACGCCCCCGAGTAGTCGTCCAGCGGCACCCTGTCGCTGATGAAGATCTCCGGGTCCAGCACGCCGGTCGCGAACAGGTCCGCCGCCCGCTCGAACGAGTGCAGCACCGCCATCGAGCCGGTGATGGTGATCTCCTGGTTGTAGATCCGGTACGGCTCGATCGTCACGCGCGCCGAGTAGTCGGAGACGCCGAACTGCAGGAACGTGCCGCCCTTCGCGACCCGGCCCAGCCCGTCCTGGATCGCCTTCTCGTTGCCGGTGGCGTCGATCACGACGTCCCATCCCTCCGGCCGGTCGAGCTCGTCGGCCGATCCCGCGACGGCCGTGACACCGAGCTTCACCGCCGTTTCGAGGCGGTCCGGGTTCAGGTCGACGACCTCGATCGACGACGCCCCGGTCAGCTTGCCGAGCTGCAACATCATCAGGCCCATGGTGCCCGAGCCGTAGATCAGCACCCGCGAGGCCATGGACGCACGCAGTACGTCGTAGCCGCGCACCGCGCACGACAGCGGTTCGATCAACGCCGCGTCCTCGGTCCGCACGTGGTCGGGCAGCTTCACGCAGTTCGCCACCGGGGCCACCGCGAACTCGGCCGCGCCACCGGCCGTCGTGACGCCGATGGCTGCCCAGCGCTCGCACAGGTTGCTCTTGCCGGAACGGCACATCCGGCATTCGTGGCAGTACAGCGACGGGTCGACGGCCACGCGGTCGCCGACCTTCACCTCGTTGACCCGCGACCCGATCTCGACGACCGTGCCCGCGAACTCGTGGCCCGGCACGACCGGCAACGTCGGCGCGAACTCGCCCTGCAGGATGTGCAGGTCCGTGCCGCAGATACCGCAGGCCGCCACGTCGACGACCACCTCGCGCGGACCGCAGGACGGATCGTCCACAGTGGTCACTTCGACGGACCCGACGCCGGTGATGACCGCTGCTTTCACTTGACCGCTCCCAACGACAGGCCCTGGACCAGCTTGTCCTGGGCGGCGAACCCGGCGACGAGCACCGGCAGAGAAACCACGACCGCGGCCGCGCACACCTTGGCCAGGAACAGGCCCTGGGAGGTGACGAACCCGGTCAGGTACACGGGCGCGGTACCGGCGACGACACCGGTCAGCACCCGTGCGAAGAGCAGCTCGTTCCAGCTGAAGATGAAGCAGATCAACGCCGTCGCGGCGATGCCGGGCATCGCGATCGGTGCCACCACCCGGCGCAGGATCGTGACCAGCCCGGCGCCGTCGATCGACGCCGCTTCGAGGATCTCGCGCGGCACCTCGGACAGGAACGAGCGCATGAGCCACACCGCGATCGGCAGGTTCATCGAGCAGTACAGCAAGGTCAGGAACGAGATGTTGTCGAGCATCCCGGAGAACTGCGCGATCAGGTAGATCGGCAGCAGCGCCGCCACGACCGGCATCATCTTGGTGGACAGGAAGAAGAACAGCACGTCGGTCCACTTCTCGACCGGCTTGATCGACAACGCGTAGGCGGCGGGAATCGCCAGCAGCAGCACGATGATCGTCGACCCGATCGAGGCGCTGAACGAGTTGATCAGCGGCGGCCACGCGCCGCCGTCGAAGAACTCCGCGTACCCGTTGAGGGTCAGCGGTGCCGCGACGGACGGCGGGTTCGTGGCCGCGTCCGTCTCGCTGTGCAGCGAGGTCAGGAACATCCACGCCACCGGCGCGAAGAACACGAGGCCCGCGAACCAGGCGAGCACACCCCACACGCGGCTCATCGTGCCTCCTCCTTGAACAGCGAGGACACCACGCGCAGCGCGAACGTCGCGATGACGATCGACCCGGCGACCACGATCACGCCGGCCGCGGACGCCTCGCCGTACTCGTGGGCCTGGTAGAAGGTCTGGTAGATCATGTACGGCAGGTTGGCCGTGCCCAGGCCACCGGACGTGATCGTGAAGACCGCGTCGAAGTTCTGCACGATGTAGATCGAGCCGAGCAGCGCGCCGAGCTCCAGGTACTGCCGCAGGTGCGGGAACGTCAGGTACCGGAAGATCTGCAACGGTGACGCGCCGTCGATCCTGGCCGCCTCGACGGGTTCGATCGGCTTGGACTGCAGGCCCGCCAGCAGGATCAGCATCATGAACGGCGTCCACTGCCACACCAGCGACAGCACCACGGCGGTCATCGGCATCGAGCTGATCCAGTCCGGCTGGGCGTCGAACCCCAGCCAGTTCAGGATGCCGTTGAGCAGGCCGTACTCCGGGTTGTAGAGCACGTGCTTCCAGATCAGCGCCGCCGCCACCGGCACGACGAGGAACGGCGCGATCAGCATGGTCCGCACGAACCCGCGGCCGCGGAACTTCTTGTCCAGCAACAACGCCAGCCCGAGGCCCAGCACCAGGCTGATCAGCACCACGGACGCCGTGAGCACGATCGTGTTCACAATGGACGATCGCAGCTTCGGGTCGGTGAACACGTTGACGTAGTTGTCGAACCCGGCGAACCCGCGGTTGGT
>Ga0207692_10000281_pt1 | contig 17519 bp, 19 predicted proteins | sample LARL52metaG_FD_184345 | JGI IMG/M metagenome (GOLD analysis project Ga0207692, IMG submission 184345) | Corn, switchgrass and miscanthus rhizosphere microbial communities from Kellogg Biological Station, Michigan, USA - LAR L5-2 metaG... | ecosystem: Host-associated > Plants > Roots >...
TTGTCGTGTTCGGGGGCTGGCGCGGAGGGACCAGCCAGCGCAGTCGCTCCTGGTGGCCGGGCAGGTCCAGGCGGGGAGTCAGCTGGGGCAGTGCCTTGGACTGGCTGGCGTGCCGCCGCGGCGGCTTTCTGGATGCTGCGGGCGGTCGCGGTGCCAGCACCCAGATCGCTTATCCAGGCGCCGCGGGCAGCCGGCCCGGTGCGCACTCGTTGGCAGGCCAGCCTCCGGGCGGCTGCGCAGGCGGCCCTGGCGACAGGGGTACCGTCAGGGCCGCCCGCCGGGTCGGTGCCCAGCAGCAGATCCGCCGAGTGCCGGCGGATCGCGTGCCGCACCCCTTCGGTGAGCTCGGCCAGCGGATACAGGGGGAGCGCACCGTCGGGGTAATTGGCCACTGCGACCGGGAAGACGCCCAGGACGCTGGCGGCTAGATGCAGCTCCCCGGCGCCGGTGGCCCCCAGCGGTGCGCACCTCGAGTCAGCGGAGAGGCCTCGCCGCAGGTCAGGCACGCAGCATCAGCCCGGACGCCGGCGAGGCCGAAGGCGTACAGCAGCCGCTCACGTGGGCCGGCTCCTGGCCGGGCCGGGCCGTCACGGCCAGGACGTTGCCTGCCGGGCGCAACGGCGCGCGGGGGGCAGCCTCGGGCACGATCGGCGAGGCGGCGGCTGAGGCACAGGTCATCGGGTGCTCCTTCGATTCGGGTTAACCCGGAGCCGGCGGGCGGCGGTTGCCTGCGCAGGCAGGTTCGCAGCGGCCGGGTCAGGCGGGCTGCCTGGCGCGCTCCGCGGCGGCCCCGGGCGGGCCGGCATGGCCGACAGGGGCGGCCGGGGCGATGGCGCCGCTGGCCGGGGAGCCCGCTGGGGGCTGCGGCGCGCCGACCGGGCGGAACATGGCCTCCGATGCGAGTGCCAGCTCCTGATGAGCCCGGCGGAGGGCGCTGAGCGCCCGGCGGACGGCCGTCATCGCCCGGCCGTAACCCGGGCGGCGTGGCCGCCGTGGCAGTGTCATCACGATCACCTCTTCGCGGTACGGAGGGCCTGCGGGCCAGGCCATTTCTTATTGATAGGCCGCTGCGATGCAGCCCGAGTGTGGCGGCTGTGAAGGACCGATGAACCCCACCGGATCAGCGCCAGCGCCAGCAGGTCGGCGGCCGGCTGCAGAACGGTGGCGGTGAGGCCGGGCAGGACCGCGGCCGCGCCGAAACGTGGGGCGATGTCCCTGGCGGTCCCGTCCACCGTTGCAGTAGCAGCCAGCCGCCCGGGGTCCAGTACAGGCTCACCGCGGCATAGGCGAACGCAAGTGCCGCGGCGCAAAAGCCGCGAATGCCCGGCCTCGGCCGGCCGTGAGCCGACTGTCGTGCCTCCGGCACCGGTGAGCGTTTTCACCAGGTCATCAGTTATCCGACCTGTGCCAGAGGATGGCGGGGACGACGACGTCCTAGACGGAGCGGGGCAGCTCGCGGCCGGTCTGCTCCAGAGGGAGCAGGTGGGCGCCGGGGATCTCCGGCGCAAGCGCGAGCCCATGGCCGAATGGGAACACGGGATCGTCGGTGCCGTGAACGACAAGCGACGGTGTGGTCAGTTCCCCGAGCCGTTCCCGCCAGCGGCCGTCTCCGCTCATGGCGTCATGGTTGGTCATGCTGGACGCGATGCTGGCGGTGTGGGCGAGGACGCGCCGCGCCAGCGCCCGCACCGCCTCCTCGTCGAACGGGCGGACCGGCTCGCCGACACCCGGGCCAGATCGACCAGGTAGCCGGTCACCGCCGCCCGGTCGGACCAGGCGGGTTTGGCGATGGCCGCGAATTCGGCCTGGGTCGGCTCCGGCATCGCCGGGAGACCGGATCACCAGGGCCAGCAGGGCTGGTCGCGATCAGGGTGAGCGACTCGACCCGGCCGCGGTGATCGAGCGTCACCAGCTGGGCGATCGCGCCGCCCATCGAAAAGCCCACCAGATAGGCGCGGGCCAGGCTGAACGCATCGAGCAGACCAACCGCGTCGGCGGCCAGGTCGCGCAGGGCGTAGGGCGGCGCGCCCCGCTGGTAGCTGACCGACCGGCCCGTGTCCCGGTGGTCGTAGCGGATGACGAACCGGCGGCCGACCGCCAGCCGCTCGCAGAAGCCGTCTTCCCACCAGTCCATCGACGCGGCCGCTCCCATGATGAGCAGGATCGCGGGGTCGCCGGCGTACCCGAAGGTCTGCACAGCCCTACCCCGTTGGCACGCACCATCCGCTCGCCCGGTTCGCCTACAGGGTCCGCGTTGGCGGCGGGGATCGCAGCGCCGACCTGCCGGTGTCAGGGCTGTAGGTCATGGCGTTTTCTCCGGATGCTCTTCGCTGCGCACTGAACGGGCCAGCCAGGCTGCGAGCCATGGTGGCCAGGCGGGGTTCCGCACTTGGCCGCCCTGCCGCTCGTTCCCGGCCGCTGAGCCCTTGGTAGGCAGCGAAAGTGACACACCCGGATGCCACCCGAATGGAGCCTCGATGGAGACAGGGCCATGGCGCCAGCGCTGCTGCCCGCACCTCAACCACCTGCCCGGCGGCGGCGCGCTGGCCTTCGGAATAGCCCTGATGGCCCCTGGCCCGTCGTCTTCCCGCGTCGGCGCTACGCCGGCCAGATCGTCATGGCCGGCTTCGTGAACTGGCTCTGCCGCGGCCAGATCGCCGGCCACTACTGCACGAACCGGCCGCCCAAGCCCCACGGCACACCAGCCCGTCAGGAGATTATGCCCGAAACCCTGAGCAGCGCGTACTGACCGTGCCCGCGGACTGGGCGCGCCGTTCGGGAAGATCACGTGTGCGCATCGGCTGCACCGGCCGCTACGGCATCCGTGAACTGTGCACATATGCCCGCCGAGCCAGCTGGATCGCTGTGCGCGATCATCGAGAACGCGCACACCGGCAGGCATAGACTGCCCAACTCCAGGGCCTCGAGTCTGGCACTTGCATTCCGCACCTGCTCCGCTCGGCGCGTACCACCGCGCCGGGAGTTACCCACCCTGAGCCCGGAGGATAGTGAGGATAGCGTTGAGGAGCGTTGTTTCGGTGGCCGCGTTCTTGCCGGTGAACAGGTGGCGGATCGTTCCGTTTTGGTCGACGACGTATGTCACATCGGAGTGCTTGATGTCGTAGCTGACGTGGGCTCGCTTCGCGAGCGCGTTGCTGCCCTCTGCGCCCTGTTCGCCGCTGGCGACCTTCCAGTACGCGACGTGGTACTGATCACGCACCACGCGCTTGATCTGCTGCGGCGAACCCGTCAGGAAGTGCCAGTGGGGTTTGGCTGTTGCGGGGTCCGGTGCCGCTCCGTACTGTTCGAGGAACGCAGCCAGCTGCCTGGGGCCGGCACCGCCGGGATCAACGTTGAAGGTGACGATCTCTACCTTGCCGCCGAGGCCCTCAGCCGCCAGGGCCTGCTGAAGCAGGGCAAGCTCGCGGGCCAGGAGCGGGCAGTCGGTGGTGCAGTAGGGGAAGAGAAAGCTTACGACCTGGACCTTGCCGCGGAAGTGGGCGGAGGCGATCGTGTGCCCGGTCTGGTCGGTCAGGGTAAAGGACGGCGCGTGCCCGTACCCGGCTGCATTGCCCGGCCATGCCTGCGCGGTCCGGTACCCATCCGGCTGGTCGCCGGAACGCTGGCCAGAGGCCCACAGCAGCCCGCCGGTGACCCCGGCAGCGACGACGGTCGCCACGATGACGGGGACGGCGAGCGCCCGCCGTTGCCAACCCGCTGGCATGCCTCCCTCGGGTGCGTAGTGTTCGTTGCTGGGCTCCCGGACGTGGCCGGTTTCCGCGGGACCGGCGAGCGCAAGCGCAGTGGAAATCGGATGGATTTCTGAGACGATCTGCTGGTTTACCCGGATCGCCACAGGCGCTGCTCGCGCGCCGGCGTCGCGACGGTGTCCTGGTGGCTGGCGGTGAGCCGGTGGTTGATGTGCTAGGGAAGCTGGCTGCCCCGCGGCTGTGCTGTGCGATCCGCGCGATGAGTTCGTCGCGGCACGGACCCAGGCGGTGTGCTGGCCGAGCTCAGCCGCCCTGATGCTTCAGCTGTCTCCGGCCTTCCCGGCCGAGTCGCTGGTATCGGCTGGGTTGTCGTCGTCCCGCTCGGCCCGGTGTTCTCGCCGGGGATGATCCTCGCGGATATGCAACTCAAGGAAGGGGAGGTTGGAGAAGCGGAGCCCGCATAGCGGGCACGTCCTGACAACTGTTGCTGGCATGCCGTCCTCCTGGCTTTGCCCTATTCAGCCGCGTCATGGTGCGGCTGGCGGGGGTGTGTACGCCGATTCCGGGCCGCTGGCGGCGGTCCCGGAAGCGCCGCCGGGTGCGCCGTGCGGTGGCTGCGCGTGAACGGCGCGCGAGCATCTCGCTGCAGGTGGCGATCGCCGCGCCCATTTGCCCTCCTTCACCTCCGCGGGCGCATCTGCTCCGGCCGCTTCATGAGCGGCCGGTTATTCCAGAGAAGCCGGCCAGGTTGGAGCCCGGATGCGTTACCTGTGGCGGCTGGGTGGAGAAGCCGGTGCGTGACGTCGGTCGCGGCGAACGCCGCGGTCAGCTCAGCACGCAGGGCAACCGCGGCCAGGCCGACATCCGGCAGGCTGAGGTCGACGATGACTAGGCCGGGCGATGTGAGGCGGCTGAGGTGAGCGCTGCAGCGGGCCAGTCACCCGATCGGCCGCTTCCTGGCAGCCGCAGTCCACGATCTCCACACAGTCAGAAGCCGCGCCACGGCGGCTTGGCTGGAAGCCCTTCATGTAGCTATCACATCGGCTACACGCGCTGTGCGTTCCGCTGCGCTGGCCTTGGCCTGACAGATAGGGCAACACGTTGTGGAGGCGGGGTGACCGCGGCCGACCTGCTGGTGCTGGCTCCGTGGGTGATCTTCGGGGCCGCTCTCGCGGTGATCTGCTATCGCCTGCTCGCCCGCCGCCGCGCTTCTCGCCGGCACCGCCGCGATGGCCGGTGATGGACACCCCGGCGGTGCATGGGCGGAAGCCGGGTGCGCCATCCTTGCCTGCCCACCGTGAACCGGGGGTTAGCCAGGGATGCGGCGAGACATCCACCCGTCCTCCATCACCCGGACATCCCCGCTCCTCATGGGCGGCCTATCCCGAAGATACGGCCTGATCGCCGGGCGGCTCACGCGGGAGTCAGCGACTCCTACTTCGTGGTGGCGCACTTCCACTACGTGCTGTTCGGCACGGTGGCGTTCTGCATGTTCGGCGGCTTTTACTTCTGGTGGCCCAAGTTCACCGGCAAGAAACTCGACGAAACGCTCGGCAAGTGGCACTTCTGGACACTGTTCACCGGCTTCCACATGACCTTCCTGGTCCAGCACTGGATCGGCGTCCAGGGCATGCCGCGGCGGGTGGCCAACTACCCGGACCTGCCCGGCAGCGTGACCACGCTGAACCAGATCTCCAGCATCGGCTCGTTCATTCTCGGCGTGTCCACGCTCTTCTCTCTCTGCAACGTGTACAAGACGTCGCGGTTCGGCGAGCGGGTCACCGCGGACGACCCGTGGGGGTACGCCAACTCCCTGGAGTGGGCGACCTCCTGCCCGCCGCCGCGGCACAACTTCACGTCGATACCGCGGATCAGGTCCGAGCGGCCCGCGTTCGACCTGCACTACCCGCACATCAAATCCGGCCGGCCCCGTATGGCCATTTCATCCGGCCCGGCTGCTCGACGGGGTGAGTAAGCGCCTGTCGCTAACCTTGGCGCAGTCTCGCTGCGTGCGTAATTTGCTGCTCCCGTCCGGCGGACTGAGAGTCTCTGGCCTGGTGCACCGGCCTGTGGCCAGCAGGCTGGTCACGGTCACGGTGGTGATCACCGCGGCGATGATGGCCAGCGAGAGGCCGGTGCCGATATCCGGCACGGGCAACGGGCCGATCTGGTGCACGCCGGATTCCAGCAGCGCCTCGGTGATGAGCTTCACCCCGATGAACCCGAGGATGGCGGACAGTCCGGCTGAGAGATGCCGCACGCGGCTGAGCAGCCCGCCGATCAGGAAGTAGAGGTGGCGGAGGCCAAGCAGAGCGAACACGTTCGCGGTGAAGACCAGGTACGGATCACGGGTTAGCCCGAAGATCGCGGGGATCGAGTCGAACGCGAACGCCAGGTCGGTGATGGCGGTGGCGATGATGAGGACGAGAAGGGGCGTGGCATGTCTGCGGCCGCTGATGAGTGTCGTCAGGCGGGCGCCGTCGCCGGCCGGCGCCACGGGCATGATCCGGCGTGCCACGCGCAGGAGCGCGCTGTCCCTGGCCGCCTCGCCTTCGGGGCGGCGGCCGAAGGCCATCCTGGCGGCCGTGTAAAGGAGGAACGCCCCGAACAGATAGAGGATCCAGCCGAAACGGTTCAGCGCGGCGGCCCCGAGAGCGATGAAAATCCCGCGCAGCAGAAGGGCGAGGACAACTGCCAGCAGCAGGACCCGGCGGTGGAGTTCCCGTGGCACGGCGGAGCGGCCGATAAGGATCACGAAAACGAACAGGTTGTCCACCGAGAGGCTGTACTCGGTTATCCAGCCCGCGAAGAACTGGCCAGCGGCGCGCGGGTGGGCGGTCCAGGCCAGGGCGGTGCCGAACAGTACGGCCAGGGCGACGACGGCAATGGTCCCCAGCGCTGCCTCGCGCAGCCGTACTTCCCTCGCCCGGCGGGCGCCGAGGATCAGGTCCGCAGCCGCCAGCAGGATCAGGCCCGCGACTGTGGCGCCCCAGGCCCAGAGCGGAACCTGGATGGGATCCATGACCTGGGCGCTGGCGCGGGTCAGCGCGTTCGCCCGCCGCGGTACAGTGCGCCAATCTGGCTGGCCCGGGCCATGTCCGCGGGGGTGAGCACGCCAGCAAGCGCGCCATCGTCGCCGAGAACCAGCGCGTGGCCCATGGTGTGCAGCGACGCCGGGATTGCTGGCCGCACGGCCATGCGGGCCAGCAGGTCGGACAGCGGCTCATCCGGCATCGTCGTCGCGACGTGCGCGATCGGGGTGGCGATGTCGGAGAGGCGCGTCGTATCACAGCGATCGGCCCGGAGGGCGGCAAGCTGGCTCAGCGTGAGGATCCCGGCTAGTCGGCCGTCGAAGTCGCGGAGCGGGAAGGCGGTCGCGGCGCTGCCAGCCGGGCCCGCAAGCGCCGCGCCGGGGCCCGCGCTATCGAGGAACGCCCGGACCGTCTGCCATGAGTGGGTAGCAGTGACCGGTGACAGGGGCAGGATGTCCCGCACGCGCAGGCCGGACAGCGCGGCGGTCAGCAGCACCTGGCGGGCCTCGGCCCGGGAGGCGGCGATCATCAGGAGGCTGATCAGCCCGATCCACAGGCCGCCGATGTAGCCAAGCGCCAGCGCGACCAGCCCGGCGGCTGCCAGGACCGCTCCGGTGACCTGCCCGGTCCTGGCCGAGGCCAGCCCCGCGTGGACTGGGTCGCCCGTGCGCGCCCACGCAAGGGCCCGGACGATCCGCTGGCCATCCTGCCCAGCTCCCGGCAGGAGGCTGACCATGCCAAGAACCGCGTTGATCCAGGCGGCGACGGCGAACACCATCACGGTCAACTGCCCTGCGCCCAGCGCTGATAGCCCGGCTGCGGCGGCCACGCTGATCCCTGCCGCCGCGAGGCTGACAGCGGGTCCCGCGGCAGCGACGTGCCACTGCGCCCGCGGGGTCGGCAGCTGGTATATGCCGTGCGTGGTGCCGCCGAAGAAGCCGATCGAGATCTCACGGCTGCGGGCGCCGTGGCGGCGGGCGGCGGCCGCGTGCGCCAGTTCGTGCCCGATCATGCTGGCCAGCAAGACGACGACCACGCCGGCTGTAGCGGCAGCGTAGGCGTTGGCCGACCGCCCGGGAGCCGCGGCACGCAAGCTCAGCGCGCTGACTACCACGGCAAGCATTGCCAGGATGTAGGCACCCGTCGTGAGCCTGATGCTGAATCCAGCGATGCGCACGCCGTTTCTGCGGCGCTCGGGGCCAGTGCCCTGCCCGGCCGGTGCGGTGCCCGGCGTGCGCGTCATGGTCATGGTTCTTTCCCGGGTGCGGCCGCGGAGCCGGTTCCGGCGGCCTGCTTCACTTTGGCTTGCCGGGACGCCCGCGTCAGTGGTGCCGTCTGGCTAAGACCGGAAGCTCTGATCTTGCTTGTCCCCGGCAATGTGATAGCCGCGGTGCGGGTCAGCAGCCGCCGGAGCTGGCGGGCGCAGAAGCCCGCGGGGGCCGGCCGTCCGCCGGTGCGGGCCGCCGAGGCGCCCTCATGGCAGGCCGGGGGCAGTTCGATGATCCTCTCGACCTGCAGCTGCCGCAGCTGCTCAAGCCGATCCCGCCACCGCGGGAGATTTTCGGCCGGGCGGGCGGAAAGACGCGCCGCAGCGCGCGCCGACCGATCCGTTGACACCATGATCGCGCGGCCTGCCTTCCAGTGACGTGCGGCAACCGGCGGCGTCCTCCCGGAGCCTGGGCCCGAATGCCACGCCGGGTCATCACGGGCCGAGTCACCTGCTCTGCCTCGCTGAGCAAGCCAGTGCTGATAACCAATATCCGTTACTGCGATGGAACCTGGCGCGGGTGCAGTTCAGGTGGGCCGCTCGTGGAGCTGGGATGAAGACAACAGCCGGCCTGCCAGCGCGCCCAGGCGGGCCGGCAGCCAGACCGGCAGCCACCGCGCTCCGGCAGGCGCAAGAGGGGGAGGGGATCCTCGAGCGGGCCGCAGCGCACTGAGGTCCTGACCGAGAGCGATGCAGGCGGCAATGCGGTAAGCCCTCCCCGCGCTTTCGCAGGTGGCGGGTGCCATCAGTATCTCACCCGCGGGTCGACGACCGCGTACAGGATGTCCACGATCAAATTGGCGATAACCACGAAGAACGCCGTCAGCATGACCACGCCCAGGATCTCCGGGAGGTCGTTGTTCTGGATCGCGAGGACGGTGAACAAGCCGAGGCCGTGGAGGGAGAAGGTGAACTCTGTGAGCACGGGCACTACCCAAAAAGCAGGCCAAGGTCCATCCCGAAAATGGTGACGATCGGGGTGAGCGTGGCCCGGAGGCCATGCTTGAAGATGACAGTCCGTTCGGGCAGGCCTTTGGCCCGTGCGGTGCGGATGTAGTCCTCGCCCATGGTCTCCAGCATGCCTGCCCTGGTCAGCCTGGCATAGAGGGCCGCATACAGGAATGCAAGAGTGGTCCACGGCAGCACCAGATTGCGCGCCCACGCGAGCGGGTTCTCCGTGAGCGGCACATACTGGAGATTCGGGAAGACCGGCCACTTAATAGCTGAACAGTTGGAGTGCGATCAGTCCGGTGAAGAAGATCGGCAGCGACACTCCCGCCAGCGCCAGCCCCATCGCTGTGCGGTCGAACGCCGTGCCGCGCTTGAGCGCGGAAATCACGCCGATCGCGATGCCAGCCAGCAGCCACAAACCCGCTCCGCCGATAGCCAGCGAAGCGGTGACCGGGACGTTGCTTATCAGCATCGGCCACACTGGCTGCTGGTTACGGAACGAGTAACCGAGGCAGGTGACGGGCAGTACGACTTGTCCGGTCCGGCGTCGTAGTGCGCACCCATAACGATGCCCTTCACGAACCGGCCATATTGCACGGGCAGCGGCTGGTCGAAGCCGAGCTTCCGCTCGATCGCGTGGGCGGCAGCGGGGGTCGGGTTGCGCCCGACATATTGCTGCGCGAGGTCGTAGGTAGTCTGCCCGGCCAGCCGTGGGATCAGGAAGAAGATGGCAAACGTCATCAGGCTGATCAACAGGAGCAGAAAGACCGTGACGATCAGGCGCCGGACAATGAAGCTGATCACTGTGTGCGGAGTTCACCTTCCTTCGCCGGGATCAGTCTCCTACTTCAGGCCGATGTTGGCGTAGTCGTACATGGCGTAGTACCTGCTGACATAGACGTTCGTCAGATTCGGGTTCCTGTACAGCAGTGACTTGGCATAGACGCCAGGGAGGATGACCGCGTTCTGCATGGTCAGCCGGTCGATCTGGGACCAGATCTGGTTCCTGGCGGCCGGGTCGGCGATTGCCACTGCTTTCGTGAACAGGTTGTTCACCGCGGGGTCGTTGAGTTCCTCGATGTTGGTGTTTCCCGCCGAGGAGATGGCGGGGCCGGCTGTCAGGTAGTAAAGGAAGCCGTATCCGTCCGGCCAGTCGGGCGCCCAGCCGCCTGCGGCGAGGCCAAGGTCATGCTGGTGCACGTAGTTGGGCACGCCGGCGAAGTTGGTGAAAATACTTGCCCGACGGGTAGCCCTGGAGGGTCACTTTGATTCCGGCCCGGGACAGGGCCTGCTGCTCCGCGGTCGCCATCGCCTTCTCCTTGGGCCGGTCGGTGCGGAAGGCGAAGCCGGTGCTGAAACCGTTCGGCTGGCCGCAGGCCGCGAGTTCCTGCTTTGCCTTGGCCACGTCGCCGTGCGGCTTGGTGGTCGCCTCGTACAGGTCGAACTTCTTGTAGCCGATAACGCTCGGGGGCATGACCGTGCTCGCGATGTCCCCACCTGCGACCGGTCCTCCGTAGGCGGTCTGGTAGGCGACCTTGTCGGCCGCGTACTGGATCGCCCTGCGACAGTGCACGTTGTCGAGCGGCTTCACCTTCGTGTTGATGTAGGTGAACCACAGGAGGCCGCTGAGTGCGTTATCAGCATTGTTCCTGAGCGACGGGCTGGTCAGGATCTGCCCCCGCGCGGCCGCTTGCACGCCGGTCCCGGCCATATCGAGTTGGGCGAAGTTATGGATCAGGTTGTTGTCGATGGTGTCGGCGTTGACATTCAGGTGGAACACGAACTTGCTGGCGAGCTGTTTGCGGTTGGGGTCGGTGGCGGGGTTCCAGAACGTGTTCTTCACCAGCGTGAACTGCTTGTCCAGCTGGTAGCTCTGGAACTTGTACGGGCCAGTGGACACCGGGTGCAGCTGGTAGTTCGCGCCGGTGTCCTTGGCCGGCGGCACCGGCGCCGTCTGCGGGATCGCCACCACGTAATCGAAGTCAGCGAACGGCTTCTGCAGGTGGAACACGATCGTGGTCGAGTTGGGAGTGTCGACGGATGTCAGGCCCATCTTGTCCGGCGTCTTGTCCTTGTACGGGCCGGGGTAATTGGGGTCCTTCAGCAGTAGCTTGAAGTAGCTGGGCCCGTTGGGCAGCACGTCCTTGGCGTAGGTGCGCTCGATGGCGTACTTGACGTCCTTGCTGGTGACGGTGGTGCCATCCTCGAACTTGATGTTGGGCTTGAGGTGGTAGGTCCAGGTCGGGCCGTTGTCGCTGAGCCGCCCCAGTCTGGTGGCGAGGTCCGGCACGATCTGGTTGCCCCTGCTTTCAGGCACTGCAGGCCCTCCCCTCGCGACGCAAAGCCGCCGTCGCCGCGGGGATCGCGGCCGCGTTCACCGGGCTCCTGATGACCGACGGCTATGCCGGCTACCAGCACCTTCTGGGCCGGCTGGCCGGCATCCAGCAATGCTGCCAGCACATCATCAGGCGATGCCGGGCAGTCATCAAGCTCGGCCCCGGTGGCCTGCAGTCCTGGGTCGGCGACATCGTCGCCATCCTGCGCGAGGCCCATCAGGCCGTCGAGGACGCCCGCGGCAGCACCGCCCTCAGCGCGGACCTGTTGGACAAGCTCCGCCTGCGCTACGACGAGGCCGCCGCGTTCGGGATCGCCCACAACCGGGTGCGGGACTGGCACGACGGGAACCACCCCGGCCACGTGCTCGGCTGCTGGCTGCGCGAGTACAAGGAACAGGTCTTCCTGTTCACCCGCGACTTCGCCGTGGACTGGACGAACAATGTCTCCGAGCGCGGCGCCAAGGTAGCCAAGCGGCACCAGGCCGTGTCGGGCTACTGGCATTCCCTCGCCACGCTCGCCCGCTGATGCACGATCCGCAGCTACCTCGACTCGGCCGCCGCCCACGGCATCACCGCACTCGACGCCATCGGCGGCGCCATCGCCGGCAAACCCTGGCTACCGCCATTCCCCGCCATCAGCTGACGCCAGCGCACCAAGTGGCGTGAGCTGGCCGGGTGAGGTGCGGCGCAGGTTACCGGGCGGGCCGGGGCAGGTGCCTCCGCCGCACCCGGACGGCCCCCGCAATATGGGCTGCCTTGAGCACAGTGGTCCGCCTTCTTGCCGCTCGCTGGGCGCTCTCCCGGATTCCTGCGCTGGGGAGAGCGCTCGCGAGTTCCCGGAACCCTGGCGCCGTCTGGCGTCCGCTAGGCGTCCCGGACGATCGCGTAGGTGAGGTATACCAGGCTGTCCCCGACGGTCCGAGTGTTGAGGGGGCAAATGGACTTCTTGTCGCTGATCTCGCCGAAGAGGCGATCGCCAGCCCCGAGCACGACCGGGTAGACCGACAACCGCAGCTCGTCGACCAGGTCGTGCTCCATCAGCGTGCGCACGAGCTGACGGCTGCCGTAGACGACGATGTCTCCGTCTACCGCCTGCTTCAGCTTCGAGACCTCGCTCACCACGTCGCCCTTGAGGACCGTCGAGTTTTTCCAGTCAGGACCTACGAGGGGGGTCGAGGACACGACGTACTTCGGCAGGCTTCTCAACCTGTCCGCCCACTCGCCAGGCCGGGATGCCCATCCGGCTGCGAAATACTCATAGCTCCGCCGACCCAGCAGGAGGGCCTCGGTGCCCAGCGCCTCGGCGTACTCGACCTTGCCCCACTCTTCGCGGTCCTTGTCCCCAACCTGGAGGAACCAGCCGCCGTGCCTGAAGCCCTCCTCACCGGTCGGGTCCTGCGTGACTCCGTCCAGCGAGACGTTCTCGCTGATCACGATCTTTCCCATTTCGGTTCTCCCTTTTTATCGGCGTTGTCGGCTACCGCCACCGGCGGCTCCGACCGAGTGCCAGCGCCCGGATCGTCCGGGCCGTCGGTGATGGATACACCACGGCGCCCGGAAACTGGGCGCCCGCGGGCCGCCCAGTTCGCTCCTCGGGCGGTGTACATACGGGATGGAAACGCGACAGGGCGCGGGAAGAAGGTGACGCTCGTGGAACCGGCGGGATCTGGCCTGATCACACGGGCGCGGGCCGGGGACGGCGAGGCGTTCGCCGAGCTGACCAGGCCGTACCGCCGGGAGCTGCAAGTGCACTGCTACCGGATGCTCGGATCCTTCCAGGACGCCGAGGACGCGCTGCAGGACACGCTGATGGCCGCCTGGCAGGGCCTCGGCGGGTTCACCGAGGAACGCGCCTCGCTGCGCACCTGGCTGTACAAGATCACCACCAACCGGTGCCTCAACGCGCTCCGCTCAGCCCGCCGCCGAGCTGCGAAGGAGTGGGACGTGCCCAACGCTGAACCGCCCGAGCCGACCCGGCTCGGCGAGGTCGTATGGCTGCAGCCCTATCCCGACGACCTCCTGGAGGACGCGGCCGGCGGGCCGCCCGGCCCGGAGGCCCGCTACGAGCAGGCCGAAGCCATCTCGCTGGCCTTCGTGACCGCCCTGCAAGTGCTGCCACCGCGCCAGGTCGCCGTGCTCATCTTGCGCGACGTCCTCGGATACCCCGCCAGCGAGGTGGCCGGCATGCTGGGCTCGACCGTCGAGTCGGTCACCAGCGCCCTCAAACGCGCCCGCGCCAGCCTGCAGCACCGCCTGCCGCCCACGGCTCCCCCGCCGAAGAGGCGATCGTGGCGAAGTTCGTCCGCGCGTGGGAATCGGCCGATCTGGACGCGCTGGTTGCCCTGCTGACCGACGACGTCTTCATCTCGATGCCGCCTATGCCCTTCGAATACCAGGGCCGGGACGCCGCGGCCCGGTTCTGCGACATCCTGTTCGCCGCGGGCCGCAGGTTCGACCTCGTGCCCACGCGAGCCAACGGCCAGCCGGCCTTCGGCGCCTACCTGCGCGCCCCCGACGGCATCCGCCACGGGACCGGCCTGTACGTGCTGACCCTCACCCGCAACCAGATCAGCGCCATAACCCGCCTCGGGCGCGAGGCTTCAAATACCATCCGGGCTGCCTCTTCCCGGAACTCTGGCGTGAACTTCCGGTATTCCCTGCCACTTGATCCCGTCCTTTCCAGTGAGAATCCTAAAGGATCCGCAGTCCGGAAAGTCGGAGGCACCCCACGGAGCCGGGGGCGGGGTGGCGGGCGAGGGTGGCCCTGCCAGGGGGCCGGCGCCTGGGTGCGGTGTTCCCCGTGGCGGACTCGGCAACCGGGCCAGGCCAGGTGGCGAACACCGCCGGGACTTGGAATGCTGGCAGGTGGCGGCGGGTCTGCGGCGGGTGTGCGGGCCGGGCGCCGGGCGATGCTCGTGTTCAGGCTTGTGTGCCACATCGCCGGCCACTGGAGGGTGGCCGGCGGCGAGGCGCACTGTGCGCGGTGTTCGCGGTGCGGCACGATCGCGGGCCTGTTCGACGGGTCGCCACCGTGGGTTTCGGCGGTTGCGCGGCTGGCACCCGGGTACGGTGAGGCGCCGCCGGGGTTCGAGTGCCCCGGCTGCGGGCGGGATGGTCCGCTCGGCGCCGGTGAGGTGCTTGCCAATGACACGACCGTGCGCTGCCGGCACCGGTGGATCTGCCGGCACCGCTGGCGTGCCCGGGCGCGGTGGCGGCCGTGACGTGCCCACGGTGCGGCACGGTGCAGCCCGGACCGGACGCGCGGCGCGTATCGGCTCAGCTTGCCCGGTGGCTCGGGGAGTAGTTTCGAGCCCGGGGAGATCGCGACCGGCCCGGCATTCTCAATCGGCCGAATCTGCGGGTGCGATGGTGATCATCCAGGAGTACGAAGGCTCGCATTAACCCGGCTCCGGGCCGCCCGGGCGGGCAACTGCGGGCGGGCCCGTTCAGGCGCGCTGCCGCGCGCGGGCCTGCCCGCCGTGGCCGTCAGCAGCGCAGTCAGCCCGAGGCTCAGACAGCTGGCCAGCGGCGCATCGCATCGCCGCGGCGCGCCGCTGGCTGATCTGCACGCGGTACGCCGCGCACGCGTTCGCCGGGCCGCCGCGCGTTCGCTCCCGGCGTAGCTGGGCACACTGCCCCCATGTCCCGCGCGGGCTAGCCTGCGAAAGGGCGGGCAAGAGACTTCAGTTGCCTCCCCGGATCCCTCGGTGAGGGGGCCGCGAGATGTTCGAGAGGTTTACCGACCGGGCCCGACGGGTTGTGGTGCTGGCTCAAGAAGAGGCCAGGATGCTCAACCACAACTACATCGGCACCGAGCACATCCTGCTCGGCCTGATCCATGAGGGCGAGGGCGTCGCGGCCAAGGCGCTTGAGTCGCTGGGGATCAGCCTGGAGGCGGTGCGCCAGCAGGTCGAGGAGATCATCGGCCAGGGCCAGCAGGCTCCGTCCGGGCACATCCCGTTCACTCCCCGGGCCAAGAAGGTGCTGGAGCTCTCGCTCCGCGAGGCGCTGCAGCTCGGCCACAACTACATCGGCACCGAGCACATCCTGCTCGGCCTGATCCGCGAGGGCGAGGGCGTCGCGGCGCAGGTGCTGGTCAAGCTGGGCGCAGACCTGAGCCGGGTCCGCCAGCAGGTGATCCAGCTGCTGCACGGCTACCAGGGCAAGGAGCCCGCGGCGGCCGGTGCCCCGTCCGAGTCCACTCCCGCCACCTCCCTGGTGCTGGACCAGTTCGGCCGGAACCTGACCGCGGCCGCGCGGGAGGGCAAGCTCGACCCGGTGATCGGGCGCGAGAAGGAAATCGAGCGGGTCATGCAGGTGCTGTCCCGGCGCACCAAGAACAACCCTGCCCTGGTCGGCGAGCCGGGGGTCGGCAAGACCGCCGTGGTGGAGGGGCTGGCCCAGAAGATCGTGAAGGGCGAGGTCCCGGAGACCCTCAAGGACAAGCAGCTGTACACCCTCGACCTCGGTGCCCTGGTCGCCGGGTCCCGCTACCGCGGTGACTTCGAGGAGCGGCTGAAGAAGGTGCTGAAGGAGATCCGCACCCGCGGGGACATCATCCTGTTCCTCGACGAGCTGCACACGCTGGTCGGCGCGGGCGCGGCCGAGGGCGCCATCGACGCGGCCTCGATCCTCAAGCCCATGCTGGCCCGGGGCGAGCTGCAGACCATCGGGGCCACGACGCTGGACGAGTACCGCAAGTACCTGGAGAAGGATGCCGCGCTGGAGCGGCGGTTCCAGCCCATCCAGGTGGCCGAGCCGACGATCTCGCACACCATCGAGATCCTCAAGGGCCTGCGGGACAGGTACGAGGCTCACCACCGGGTGTCCATCACCGACGCCGCGCTGGTCGCCGCCGCGCAGCTGGCCGACCGCTACATCAGCGACCGGTTCCTGCCGGACAAGGCCATCGACCTGATCGACGAGGCCGGATCCCGGATGCGGATCCGCCGGATGACCGCGCCGCCGGACCTCCGCGAGTACGACGAGAAGATCGCGCAGGTGAGCCGGGAGAAAGAGACGGCCATAGACTCCCAGGACTTCGAGAAGGCGGCCGCGCTGCGCGACCAGGAGAAGCAGCTCCTGGCCAAGAAGGACACCAGGGAGAAGGAGTGGAAGGCCGGCGACATGGACGTCGTCGCCGAGGTGAACGAGGAGCTGATCGCGGAGGTGCTCGCCACCGCGACCGGCATCCCGGTGTTCAAGCTGACCGAGGAAGAGTCGCAGCGCCTGCTCCGGATGGAAGACGAGCTGCACAAGCGCGTCATCGGCCAGGACGACGCGATCAAGGCCCTGTCCCAGGCCATCAGGCGGACCAGGGCCGGCCTGAAGGACCCCAAGCGGCCGGGCGGATCGTTCATCTTCGCCGGCCCGTCCGGGGTCGGCAAGACCGAGCTGTCCAAGACGCTGGCTGAGTTCCTGTTCGGTGAGGAAGACTCGCTGATCCAGCTCGACATGAGCGAGTACATGGAGAAGCACACGGTGTCGCGGCTGTTCGGCTCCCCGCCCGGTTACGTCGGCTACGAGGAGGGCGGGCAGCTCACCGAGAAGGTGCGGCGCCGGCCGTTCTCGGTCGTCTTGTTCGACGAGATCGAGAAGGCTCACCAGGACATCTTCAACTCGCTGCTGCAGATCCTGGAGGACGGGCGCCTCACCGACGCTCAGGGCCGGACGGTGGACTTCAAGAACACCGTGATCATCATGACCACGAACCTCGGCACCCGCGACATCTCCAAGGGTGTCTCGGTGGGCTTTGCCCGCAGCGGGGACGTACGCGGATCGTATGACCGGATGAAGGCCAAGGTCCAGGACGAGCTGAAGCAGCACTTCCGGCCCGAGTTCCTCAACCGTGTGGATGACACGATCGTCTTCCACCAGCTCACCCAGGAAGAGATCGTCACGATCGTCGATCTGATGATCGCCAAGGTGGATGGGCGGCTCAAGGACCGCGACATGGGCCTGGAGCTGCGGCCCGCGGCCAAGGCCCTGCTCGCGGAGCGGGGTTATGACCCGGTGCTCGGGGCCCGGCCGCTGCGCCGGACCATCCAGCGGGAAATCGAGGACAGCCTGTCGGAGAAGATCCTCTTCAGCGAGGTGAAGGCCGGCCAGATCGTCATCGTGGACGTCGAGGGTACCGGGGAAGATGCCAAGTTCACGTTCAACGGCGTGCCCAAGCCCGAGTCCGTGCCCGACGCCCCGCCCGCCGAGACCGGCAGCAAGGCGG
>Ga0207692_10000283_pt1 | contig 17488 bp, 19 predicted proteins | sample LARL52metaG_FD_184345 | JGI IMG/M metagenome (GOLD analysis project Ga0207692, IMG submission 184345) | Corn, switchgrass and miscanthus rhizosphere microbial communities from Kellogg Biological Station, Michigan, USA - LAR L5-2 metaG... | ecosystem: Host-associated > Plants > Roots >...
AACTCCCGCCAGCGCGACCGCGCCCTGTCATCGTTCATCCGCTTCTACAACCGCAGGCGACCGCACACCGCCGCCAGCGGCCGAGCACCCATCACCCGCGTTCACTAACTCCGCGAGCAGAACAGCTGATATGGCCGTCGTTTTGTCAAGTTGGCAGCACGGAAGGCCCCGCTGAGCGGGGTCTTCTTGTTGGTCTGGGAGGCGGCGAGCCCGGGGCGTGTGCGCGACGCGCGGTCAGGCTGATATGCGCGGATCCGGGTGGCCGCAGGACCGGGTTTCGTCTCAGCGCTCGCGGTCTAGGATCGAGCTTGGCCCGTGCGGGTTGCTCATAGCTGTATCGCGGGTGCGCTGGCGCGAGGGGCCCGTGGTGCCCGCCGCCTCCCAGGCCAACGTGTGCTGTGGGCCCAGGGGTCAGTCGGCGGTCGTGATCGCCCAGCAGAACCCGGCAAGCTCGCGCGCGACGGCGACCGCGACGATCGTGCGGCGCTTGCCGCGCTCACCATCGAGGCGGCGCCAGGTGCGGTGCAGACGCCGCTGAGCCTGCCAGCTGATCTGCCGGACGTGCGTCGGCTGGTCTTCTTGGCGGCGGGTCAGCTCGCGGCCGAGTCGTGGCGGGCGCCGGTAGTGCCAAGCGGCCTCGACGAGCAGCCGGCGGGCGTGCTGGGAGCCGGACTTCGTGATCGACCCCAGTCGCCGTCTGTCGCCGGTGGTGTTCTCCGAGGGAACGAGGCCGAGGTAGCTCATCAGCTGGCCGGGTCGGCGGAAGCGGTGAAAGTCGCAGATCTCGGCGCAGAGCCCCAGGGCGCTCAGGGTGTCGATGCCGCGCATCGCGCGCAGGCGGGCGATCTCAGTCGCCCATGGCGAGGACGGAACCAACGCGGTCATCTGCCGCTCGAGCGCGTCGCGACGAACCAGCAACGCGTCGATCATGCCGATCCCGTCCTCGAGCACCATCTGAGCGACCGGGTCGACGAGCCGCACCTTGGCAAGCCAGCCACGGTGTGCTTGGGTCCAGTTGTTGCCCTCGAAGCGCTGATCGTGGCGCAGCAGCAGCTTCCCGACGCGGTGACGGGCGCGCATCAGATCGCCGCGCAGATCCTCCCGTGCACGCACCAGATCCCGCAACGCCTCTTCGGGAACGGTCGGCACCCGCACCGGGTGCAGCTCGCCGGCGATCAACAACCGCACGAGTCGCTCAGCGTCGCGCCGATCGGTCTTGACCCGGTCCTGCGGCGCCCGGGCGATCTTGCCCGGCGCCGCAATCACGCAGCCGACACCGGCCTCTTCCAGCTCACGCGCGAGCCCGAACCCCGTCGGCCCCGCCTCATACGCCACCCGCGTCGGCCCCGGCAACCCGGCACAGAACGCCGTGACCTCGCGCGTCGACCCCGACAGCCGCTGGAACCGCAGCTCGCCCGACTCGCCGTCGATCGTCGCCGCGATCACCTTCGCCGCGTGCACATCCAACCCCGCCCAGCTGCGAACCTGTGCCATGGGTCGGCACCTCCATGATTGCGGTCGGGGCCCAGGCCGCTCCTGGACCCTCAACCCGCGCACCTCATGCGCGGGTGCCGACCCAACCACTACGGCCGGACCGAGCGGCCATAGGGTTTAGCACCGCTTCATGCAGCTCGCTCGTCTGGAGGCTCCATTCGAGCCGAAGCTTCGCGCAGCGCTCATCGCGTTCGATTGCGGGAACGAGCAGGTCAACGGCTATCTACAGCTCTACGCCGAGACGATCGTCGCGCACGGGCTTGGAACAGTGCTTGTGCTGACGGAGGAGAACAAAATCGTCGGCTTCGTGTCGCTGTCGTTCTCCAGCATCGTTCTGACGAACTCGGAGAAGGGCTCCTTCCGATCCGTCAGAACCGCATTCGGCGCTGTGCGCGTCGGCAGCATCGGCACGGCGATCCGGCACCAAGGGAGATCGTGCGGCTCGACGCTGCTGCACGCCACCGTGGGGCTGGCGCACAGAGTGTCCGACTTTGTCCGCGTCCGCTTCCTTGTCGCGGACGAACAACGACCACGTCGACTGGTACCGGCGTCGGGGCTGGGTACTCAACGACGCCCGCCGTGAGCGCGACCGGCTCGAAGGCCGCAACGTCACGAGCATGCGCTTCGACCTCCAGCGGCCGGCCGGCGAATGAAAGTCGAGTGAAAGTCCGCCCCTGATTCGAGCGGGTTTGGAGCGGGTGCCCAGCGGGTCGAGGAACCGCCGAATCGCCCGCCACACCAGCGAAAACGCCGATTCCACGGCGCATCGCCAAACCCCCACATCCCGCTTCGAATCCCCGTGGCGGTACTCGTAAAAGCCCTGCAAATCGCAGAGTTTTTGCGTTTCTGAGGTGCCCGCGGTGCAACTGGCGCTGCAATGAGCTGCACGGAAGTCGCCACCGGCTGCCACATCTGTGCGGTTGAAGCCGCGGCGCCGGTGATGCACGCTGGGGCCGTGAGCGACCGCATGGCGATCGTGTTCGAAGTCGGCGAGGACGGCTGGGTCGTCGCGTCGGTGCCTGCGGTGCGAGGCGTGCACAGCCAGGGCAGAAGTCGTGCGGAGGCCCGCGCGAACGTGACGGAGGCTCTGCGCGGCGTGCTTGAGCTGCGGGCAGGGTGGCCCGCCCGCAGATCGGGCGTCGTCAGCCGATGATCTGCGCGAGCGAGTCGGCCGCGAGCGTGACGGGTGCCTGCACGTGGATATCGCGGTGCTCGTCCACCAGCTTGCGTGCGCCGACGATCGTGATGCCGATCAGGTCGCCATTCTCGTCGTAGCGCAGCGCGTGGCCCTCGGGGGTCTCGTCGAAGTCGACCGCGCGCGCGGGGTCGCCGACGCTGAGGTAGAGAACGTCAGCGTCGCGGTCGTAGTGCGCGGTGTCGAAGTCGATCGTCGCGATGGTGCTCATGGGAACGACCTTCGTGCGAATGCGGTACGGACGTAGCCGCGATCTCCCTCGTAGGCTACTACCACCTTCAGCCACCGACTCGGGCCTACGCCTTCGAGGTAGTGCCACCACTCGTTGGCTTCTCGGCCGGGACGTCGGCTCGTTGGTGCGGAGATGCAGGTCAACACGGCGTCTCGGTACGGCGCCAGGTCCGGATGGCCGGTCAGGATGTGATGCCAACGCTCGGCTGTCAGCTCGACAGACGCGCCGTCGGGGTCGGTGGTGGTCGTCGGCTCGGCGTCGGGCATTCGTGAGACCGAGGGCAGCGAGATCCTCGGGTTCGTGTCAGCACCAAGCGAGATCCTGCGGCTCGACGCTGCTGCACGCCACCGTCGGACTCGCCCACAGAGTGTCCGACTTCGTCGGAGTTCGCTTCCTCGTTGCTGACGCAAACAACGACTGTGGCCGGTAGCGGCTCCTAGCGGCGCGAACGCATCCATCACGCGGCGCGGGCGTCCGGTCGTGTACGTGCTGCCGGTCGACTCCGAGGAGTTCCGGACCGTACCCGTACTGGTGGGCCGGGTGGGGGCCAGCGCTCCGGGCGAATGGCAGGCCGCGTCAGGAGGCGGCCGTCGGGGTCCGCGCCAGCGCGGCGCGGCGCTGCTCGTACTCCTCGACGGTGATCGAGCCGTCCGCGAGGCGGCGCTTGAGGACCTCGAGCGGATCCTCGGGTCGCGTTTGCGACCGCGATCCGAAGCCGCCGCGCAGCGCCCACGCCACGAGGGCGATCACCGCGCCCCAGAAGACAATCATCCCGAGCATCATCACGATCCACCATCCGATTCCGACGTCGCCGTGGTGCCAGCCCCAGCTGTCGGCCAGCGTGAGTGCGATCAGTCCGGCCCGCTGCCGCCAAAGGAGATGGGGATCATCCTCGGCGTCGCCGTGCTGCTGGACGCGGCGCTTGTGCGCCTCTTGCTCGTGCCGGTGCTGCTGCGGCTGATGGGCCGCTGGGCGTGGTACCTGCCGCGCTGGGCGCACCGGCTGCTGCCCGACGTGCGCTTCGGGCACGCCTGAGCGAGCATCACGCCGAGCCACGCGTCAGCTACCGAAGCGTGCCGCGATGTCGTACGGGTAGACGTAGACCGTCACGGGCCCGATGCGCGCGACGCGGTCGGGACGGCCGAAGGGCACGGGCGGCCCCGGCGGCGCCGCGCTGGTGACGTACGCCGGGTCGGCGGGATCGACGATCAGCATGCTGCGCGTACGCGGCCGGGGGACGTACCAGCTGCTGATGCGATGCAGCCGAACCGGGCAGAGAGTCGATCCGCACATCGCGACGGGGTAGAGCTGCACCGCGCTCTTCATCTCCCACGAGAGCGGCGCCGCGACGCCGTAGCCCGCGTAGCCGTAGCGCACGTCCTCCGCGCGCGCGAGTCGCAGCAGCGGTCCCGGGATCGGCATGAGCGAGGACGCGCGGCCGTTCGCCTGGACGTCGTGGCGTTTGAGCGACCCGATGCCGGCGAGCGCCAGCACGCAGGCGCCGGCGACGACGGCTCCCCGTCCGAGCGAGCCGTGGGCGAGCGCGGCCAGCGGGACGAGCGCGACGATCGCGTAGCCCACGCTGAGCAGGTAGCGGGACGAGATCTCGTCGACCGGAGCGGTGGAGAGCACGAATGCCGCCGTGGTCAGCACGCCGGTTAGCAGCCAGAAGGTCGTGTAGGCGGCGAGCGCGGCCGGGCGGCCCGCCGCCGGCCGCTGTCGCGTCATGGCGCCGGCGAGCGCGTCGCGCAGCCAGCGCCAGCCGAAGCGCGCCGCGACCGCCGCCCCGGTCAGGATCAGCACGGCGCACGCGAGCGCGAGCAGCGAGCGCTTCTCGACCCGCGCTCCGGCGAAGTATCCGTTGAAGAGGTATGCGAGCCCATGCGCGGCCAGGCGGGCGTTCGGGGCGATGCGGTCCCACGTCGCGAACGAGATCGGCAGCGGCACCGAGGTCACCTTGGCCGCTTCCACCGCGTGCCGGACGACCAGCCCGGCGGCGATCGCCGCGGCTCCGATGGCGGTCGTGGAGGCGGCGATGCGCCAGCCCGCCGGCGACGCCAGCAGCCACGCCAGCACGAATCCGCTGAGCATCATCGGCGCGATGCCGGCGATCCCCACGAGCTCGTCCGAAGCGAAGCCGACGCCCGCGATCGCCGCCAACACGGCGCAGCAGAGGACATGCGCGACCGGCCGCCCGGCCAGCCCGCCGCGCTGCGCGCACCACACCAAGAAGGCGCCGAGCAGCGCCACGGTGGCGAAGCTGGGCGTGTGGGCGTTGCCGGCGAACTGGAACTGGAGCAGGCCAGGGCTCGCGCACGCGAGCACGACCGCCACCATCGTCCCCGTCCAGCGCCCGGCGGCCTTGGCGCCCGACCAGGCGACCAAGCCGATGCCGGTGAGCGAGAGCAGCCACGGCCCGATCTCCCAGAGCTGGTGGTGGTGGGGGAGCCAGCGCGTCAGCTCCTCGAACCACAGCGTCGTGAACCACGCATAGTTGCCGAGGACGATCTGCGCGCCTGCCGGAGCCTGTCCCGAGAGCTCGCCCATGTACGCCCCGGACGCGGTGTCCGCGCCGAGGTAGATCGCGTGCGCGATCGAGCCCAGGCTCGACAGCAGCAAGGCGAAGTAGACGACCGCGAAGGCGACCGGGAGGTACGGCCACGCACGCCGCACCACGGGCATTCCCGCCGCGACGGCACGCGTGCGCGCGCTCTCGAATTGCGCTTCCCCTGCGCCCACCGCGCGGCACCCTAGCTTCCGGTGCGGCGGTGACGCAATGTCCCTGCGCGGACGTTGGCGCCACCGAAATGAAATGGGACGCGGTGCGCGTCGCGCCCGGTACGTGGCGCGGCTACGAGGCCGGGCCGGACGTGACGAAGCGCAAGCCGGTTCCAGCCATGCCAGCGACCCTAGCTGGCATCGCGCCGTCGCCGAAAGAGGCGGTTGCGCGGCCGTGCCTCGTCGGACAGCGCGTCATCGCGCTGCGGCGCGCATACGCGCACATAGAGTGGACTTCCCATCACAACCGATGGGAGCCCGTGGTCGGGCGCTGCGATCAACGAGACGATCCCGACGCCCTCGCACATCGCTGTGCGTCTGATGTCGCGAAAGCGGGGCTTCATCCAATCCTCGCGCGCGAACAGGCTGTACATCTCGTATGCCATCGCCGGTCGTTCGGCGATCGGATTGGCTCGGAACAGCTCGTGTGCTGGTCCGCCGAGGCCGGCGCGCTGGTCGGCGTCGAGCGTGAGCCATACGTCCCGCAGCCAGCAAAACAGCTCATCTGTGCCCGAGCCGGAGCGCGCGCCTGCGACGTCGTCCGGGCGGTCATACGCGTACGGATCCTGCAGGTGATGCGGTGCGCCGGTCATCAGCAGAGCCGGCTGGGGATCCTCACGTTCGACGGCGTGTTCGTCGACGAGCACGAGCGCCCGCACCGAGTGGTCCGAGTCACCGTTGCCGACGCCGAAACGGAGGGGTCGCTGGAAGCGGAACCAGTCGAGTTGCGTGAGCGGTCGCTCGGTCGGCATGCCAGCGCGATCGAGGTGCGACAGCGGGCGCTTCTTCTCGAGCGCGGCAACCACTTGTTCAAGCGCTCGGGCTCGCGCGCGGCGCTCCCGCAATGGATCGACGCGCTCGGAACTGCGGCCAACGCTCCCGCTCACACCGGCACCAGGAACGAGCGGGAGCCGGACGCCACCGCTACCCGTCACGGCCACCCTGGTCTCGGACCAGCCGGCGTCGACGCCGAAATGGACCGCCAGATCGAGGAGCTTTCGTTCGGACAAGTAGATGAGCTCGCCCGGCGGACGCATCGTCAGACCGTATTGCCGCCTGGCGACAGAACACGGTTTCCCGGTCCATGGGTCTGGGGCGGCCCCTAGAGTGGCGGGCACTGTGGCCGAGGAGTCGGAGGATCGGTATCGCCAGGGGTATCGCGACGGTTACCTGCGCGCGCTCGAGGAGTGGAGACGGGACGGGTCGCCGTTCGCCGGGATCGAGCCCGTGGATCTCGTCACGCGCGGCGCGCGCTATGCCTTTCGCACGAGCTTCTTCGACTCGTTCGTCGATTACGAGCGCCAGGTGACGAAGGTCGACCGCGATGTCCAGCAAGCGTGCTGGCGGGCGTGGGCGCATGGTCGTCGGGAGGAGGTGAGGCGACGAGTCGAGCTGTTGCAGCAGTTTCGCCGCGAGGTCGTTGATGACCAGCTGTGGCGAGTCCGGGACGCGGTCGACGCAGTGCTGTCGGGCGGCGAGGGTCGCCAGTGCGTCGTCGATGCCCTGCGCGCTGCGCCGAACCGGCCGGACGGCGTGCGCGAGTTCCCGGACGTCGAGGCCTTCGTCGCGGATGACCGCCGGCGGGCCCTGCCGGACTGGCCTGCGCGACGAGACGCAGGCGGCGCGGATTACGGCTCCCGCTGGCGCCTTGAGAACCCATTGCATCGCTGGGAGACAACGAGCTGGCGGCTTTCATGGCTCTGCATGCACGACCCCACCTACGAGCTGTACGGCATAGAGCTCCTGCGGCCCATGCGTGAGGAACAGCCGCGCACCGGTCGCGTCTGGCTGCTTGGTCGCCTCGAATCCGAGGAGGCCGTGGACGACGCGGTACGGGAGCTCATGCGGCATGCGCAGGCAGAGCGCAACTCGCTCGTTGCCGTCGCGAGCGCGATCCAGCGCGGGTCTGCCGACGCATAGCGCGCGTAGCTATCGTCCGCCGCCATGCGCGAAGTCCCCATCCGCGACGAGACGATCCGGCTCGGCCAGCTGCTGAAGCTCGCCGGTATCGCCGACTCCGGCGCCGACGCGAAGGAGCTGCTCGCAGACGGCGCGGTGCGGGTGAACGGCGAGCGCGAGGAGCGGCGCGGCCGTCAGCTCAAACGCGGCGACGTCGTCGAGGCCGACGGCGAGCAGCTCCGCGTCGCCTGAGCGGGCCCCGCCGCCCCGCTCACTTTCTCCGCGCCGCTCTCAACTCGCGCTTCGGCACGACCTCGACGATCACGTAGCGCCCGTCGGACGCGCGCCGCTCGGCGAAGCCCATGCGCGCGAGCCGCTCCAGCGTCACGTGGCAGCGCTTGCAGCGCGGCCGCGACTTGCAGCACTTCCGCTTGGGCTTCAGCTCCGTGCCGGGCGTGAGCTTCTTCTTCGCCATCCCGTCACGAAGCTAGCGCTTATCGGCGCATGAGCGGCTCAAGTCGATCGATCACGTCGAAGTAGCGCACCGGCGCAATTCGCGTCAACAGCGCGAGGAAGCCGGCGTCGCGCCCGACGAGGATGCGCCCGCGACCGGCCTCGACGCCCGCGTGGATGATCTCCGCGGCCTTCGCGGGCGAGGTGCGCGCGACTCTTCTGAAGTCGCGCTTCAAGGCCTCGTGGTCTCTGTTGCCGCGGTCGTCGACGTGGAAGCGCGCGTGCTCGACGATGTTCGTGTCGACGCCGCCGGGATGGACCGCCACCGCGCGCACACCCGTCTCCCGCAGCTCCGCGCGCAGCGACTCGGTGTAGCCGCGCACCGCGAACTTCGAGGCGCAGTACGCGCTCTGTGTCGGGAAGCCGATCAGACCGAACACGCTCGAGACGTTCACGATCGCGCCGGCGTCCTGCTCCAGCAGGATCGGCAGGAACGCGCGCGTGCCGTGGATGACGCCCCACATGTTCACGTCGATCACCCACTCGTCGTCCTCGTGCGCTGCCTCGGCGGCCGTCTGCGAGACGGTGACGCCGGCGTTGTTGAAGACCATGCCGAGCGGCGCCGGCATCCACTCCTTCACCTCGGCGGCGAACGCCATCTGACCGCCGCGGTCGCGCACGTCGAGTCTGCGCGCCAGCACCGGACCGTCGATCGCGGCGGCGGTCTCCTCGAGGTCGTCGTCGTTCCAGTCGCAGATCGCGACGGGGCAGCCGTGCCGCGCCAGCCGTTGCGCCATCGCACGGCCGATGCCGGACCCTGCACCGCTGATCACGGCCGTACGGCCGGAGACGATCGTTCCTCGTGCCATCTGGTGTCAGCTCCTCGTCGAGAGGGCCGGCACCTTGTCACGCGCGGCAGGCACATGCGCCGGTGCGCGCGGCGCGCGGCGGGGAGTCGCGGGGCGCGGGCGGCGGCATCCCGCCGCAGCCCGCGCGCCCTCCGTGACCCCGCGATCTGGTTCAGCCGCCGACGCTGGGCGTGCTTCCGGCGCCTTCCGCGCCGCCGCCCAAGCCGGGTGGTCTCTGCCTGTTGATCTGCACGAGCACCACGTCGAAGTAGGTCGTCGCGTTCGCCAGCGACGGGTTCGTCGTGAAGCCGAGCGCCGGCGGAATGATTATCTGGCGGCGGCCGCCGACCCTCATGCCGGGAATGCCCTGCCACCAGCCGTCGATCACCACGTTGTGTTCGAGTCTCGCTTCGAACGGTCTCGGTCTGTGCCAGGACTCTTCGATCTTTCTGCCCGTGACCCAGTTCGTGGCTATGAATTCGAAGATGCCGCTGTCGCCGGACTCGATCGCGGGGCCGACGCCTCTTCTGACGTCCCTGATGATCAGATGGTCGACCCTCGCGCCAGGGTGCGGCCCGGGGTTCTTCGGCTTGGCTTCCCGCGTGATGTAGTGCAGGACCTGTCCCTGCGACGCGCTGGTCCTGGTCCTACCGCCGCTTGTGCTCGTCCTGGACGAGCCCGAGTCGCTCCCGCAGCCGCCGATCGCCAATGCGACCACGACCGCAGCGCTGCAGAGCAGAACGCGCATCCCCCAAATCCCCCAATCCGGCGTAGTGCCTTCAAACGTGCAGGGGCGAACCTACCTGAGCCGGCGCGCGAGGTGCGCAGGTTGCGATGGTGCGCTGACCAGGCGCTCACGAACGGAAGCGGCCCGGCTCCCACAACGGCTCGTCGCCCTCGACGGCGCCGCGGCTGAGGATGAACAGCAGGTCGGAGAGGCGGTTGAGGTAGCGCACGACCTCCTCGCCGAGCTCCTCCTCGCCGCAGGCGATCGCCGCGCGCTCGGCGCGCCGGCAGACGGTACGGCAGACGTGCAGCTGCGCCGCGGCGGGCGAGCCGCCGGGGATCACGAACGATCTGAGCTTCGGCAGCTCGTCGTTGACCTCGTCGCAGCGCTGCTCCAGCCAGCTCGTCTGCTCCGGCGTGACGCGCAGGCGCGTCTTGTCGCCACCGTGGGGGACGGCGATGTCGGCGCCGACGTCGAACAGGTCGTTCTGGACGTGCTGGAGCCACGGCACGTAGCGCTCGGGCATGCCGGCGCTCGTCAACGCGACGCCGAGGTGGGCGTTGAGCTCGTCGACGGTTCCGTACGCCTCGATGCGCGGGTGCGTCTTCGGCACGCGGCTCATGTCGCCGAGGTGCGTCTCGCCCTTGTCGCCGTGGCGCGTGTAGATGCGCGTGAGGTTGACGGTCATCTCTCCGCAGTCTATGCGCAGCCGCGACGCGATCCGCCGCAGTGCCGCGCTAGCATGGCGCGTCCAATCAGGTCGGTGGCGATGGGAAGTCCGGTGTGAATCCGGCGCGGACCCGCCACTGTGATCGGGGACGCTCGCCGCACGCGCAGCACGAAAGGCTGCGCAGCCACTGGACGGCACCGCCGTCCGGGAAGGCGCGGAGAGTAGGCCCGAGAGCCAGGAGACCAGGCCCCGACCGCAACGTTCCCATACGCCCTCGCGGAAAGGGGTGGCTGCATATGCATCGCAAGTTCGTCAGCTCCGTCGTCGGAGCGCTCGCCGCAGCGGCGCTCGTGGCGCCGCTCGCGCACGCCGCCGGCTCGTCGCCGCGCGTCGGGGTACGCGTCGAGGCGCCGGGCAGAACGCTCGCCGACACGACCATCACGCTCACGCACGCACTGGTCAAGCCGGACGGCACGCACGTCTGCTCCGGCGACAGCGCCGGCGCCGCGCTGTGGCGGGCGGTCCCGGACCACTGGACCGGGACCTGGTACGACTCGCTCAGCGACTACGCCGTCGACGCGTTCGGCGACGTCAGAGCGCCGGCCGACTTCAGCGCCTACTGGGCCTTCTGGCTCAACGGCAAGATGGCGACGGCAGGCGTCTGCGGCACCGAGCTGCACAACGGCGACAAGGTGCTCGAGTACCTCTGCACCACGACGCCCGCCCTCTCGACCTGCGCGAACCTGCCGCTGGACCTCCAGCTCGTCCGCACGCGCGGCGGGAAGGTCGTGCTCAAGGTCGTCCTGCTGACGGGCGACGGCACCAGCACGCCGGTCGCCGGCGCGACGATCCAGGGCGGGGTCGCACCGGTCAGAACGGCCGCCGACGGCACCGCGACGGTCAGACTGCGCGACGGCCAGTCGACGCTGCGCGCCACGCACGCGGGCGACGTCCCGTCTGCGCACCTGCACTGCCGCCGCGGCGCGCACGGCTCCGCCTGCGGCAGCAGCGACCGCACACCGCCGACGGTGCGGCTGAAGGGGATCGCGAACGGACAGACGTTCACCGTCGCGCACGCGCCGCGCACGCTGCGCGGGACCGCGGTCGACCCGGAGGGCGCCGGCGTCGCGTTCCGCCTCACGCGCCGCCATGGCGGCGCCTGCACGGCGTTCGACGGCGCCAAGGCGCGCTTCCGCCCGTGCGGCAGAGGCGCCGCGCCGCTCGTCGACGCCGGCGACGGTCCGCGCTGGTCCTACCTGCTGCCGTCGCGGCTGGCGCCGGGCAGCTACCGACTCGTCGTGATCGCGACGGACGGCGTCGGCAACCGGCGCGTCGTGAACGTCCACTTCACGGTGGCGGGCTAGGCAGCCGATGCGGCGTCCGCGTCCCCGCCAGCTCGCGGCGCTCGCTGCGCTCGCGCTGCTGCTCGCGGCCGGTCTCGCCGGCTGCGGGCTCGGCGCGGGCGCCGGCGGCACCGAGGCGCGCATGCTCGTCACGCGCGACTTCGGCACGCGCACGGTGGGGGCGCGGATCGCCCAGGACCTGCCGTCGTCGGAGACGGCGATGCGGCTGCTGGAGCGCAACTTCAGAGTGGAGACGCGCTACGGCGGCGGCTTCGTGCAGGCGATCGACGGGCTCGCCGGCGGCCACGCGGGCGGGCGTCCGATCGACTGGTTCATCTACGTCAACGGCATGGAGAGCGAGGTCGGCGCTGCCGACGTGAAGCTGCACACCGGCGACCGCATCTGGTGGGACCGCCACGACTGGGGCGCGACCCCGCACATCCCCGCGGTCGTCGGCTCGTTCCCCGAACCGTTCGCGCACGGGGCTGATGGGAAGCGCTACCCGGTCGTGCTGGAGTGCGCCGACGACGTCGCGGACGCCTGTAAGACGACCTCCGATCGGCTCGGCGCGGCGGGCGTGATCGCCGGCCGCCAGACGCTCGGGACCGGGGTGGGGGAGAGAACGGTCCGCGTGCTGGTCGGTCGCTGGGCCGAGCTGCACGCCGACCTGGCGCTGGAGCAGATCGACCACGGGCCGGCGGTCAGCGGCGTCTACGCGCGCTTCTCGCCCGACGGCACGGCACTGCGCCTGCTCGACCCGCGCGCCGACACCGTCCGCACGCTCGGCGCCGGCGCCGGCCTCGTCGCCGCCACGCGCTTCGAGCAGCAGGCGCCGACGTGGGTCATCACGGGCACCGACGTCGCCGGTGTGGCGTCCGCGGCGCGCGCGCTCGACGAGCAGACGCTGCAACGACGCTTCGCGCTCGCGCTCGACGGCGCACAGGCGATCGGGCTGCCCGTGGTGAAGTGATGCCGCGCCGCAGCCCGCTCCACGCCGTGCGCGCGCTGGTCGGCTGCCTGCTGTGCGCGGTGCTGGCGCTGCCGGCGCTGCTGTTCGACAGCCCGCTCGTACTGGGCGCCGTCTGCGTCTCGGCGCTCGCCGTCGGGGCCGCCGCCGGGGCGGCCCGGCCGCTGCTGCGCGCGGCGCTGCTGGCGCTGCCGTTCGCGCTCGTGATCGCGCTGCTCAACCCGCTCGTCACACGCAACGGCTTGACGGTGATCGCGCGGCTCGGCGAGGCGCCGGTGCTCGGCCAGGTCGACGTGACGCTGGAGGCGCTCGTGTACGGCTGCGTGCTCGGGCTGCGTGCGCTCGCGTTGATCCTCTGCTGCGCGCTGTACGCGGCGGTCGTCGACCCCGACGAGGTGCTGCGGCTGTTCCGCCGCGTCTCGTTCCGCTCGGCGCTGACGGCGACGCTTGCGACGCGAATGGTGCCGGTGCTGCAGCGCGACGGACGCCGCATGGCGGACGCGCAGCGCTGCCGGCCGGGCGCGCCGCCCTCGCGGGTCGCGCTCGTGCGTGCGGTCGCGGCCGGCGCGTTGGATCGCGCAGTCGACGTGTCGGCCGCATTGGAGGTGCGCGGCTACGGCACGGCGCGCCGGCCGCCGCGCGTGCGGGCGCCGTGGTCCCGCCACGACGTCGCGTTCGCGGCCGTGACGCTGGCGCTCGCGGGGTGCACGCTCGCCGCTCGGTTCGCAGGCGTCGCGTCGTTCGACGCCTACCCGCTCGTGCGCGGCGACTGGGGCGCGGCGCCGTGGGCGCTCGCCGGCGCGCTCGTGCTGGCGCCGCTGCTGCCGTTCCTCGACCGGCGGGGGATCGGGCGATGAGCGTGGTCGCGCTCGAGCGCCTCACGTACAGCTATCCCGGCGCGCCGGCGCCCGCGTTGGACGACGTGACGCTGCGCGTCGAGGAGGGCGAGCTGGTCGTGCTGGCCGGCCGCTCGGGGTCCGGCAAGTCGACGCTGCTGCGGCTCGCGGGCGGGCTCGTGCCGCATGTGCACGGAGGCACGGTGCGCGGGTCGGCGGTCGTCGCCGGGATGGACGTGCGCTCGCATGGCCCGGGCGAGCTGGCGGCCGTCGCCGGCTCGCTGTTCCAGGACCCGGAGACGCAGGTCGTGATGGGGACCGTCCGCAATGAGCTGGCATTCCCGCTGGAGAACCGCGGCGAATCGCCGGCGGCGATCGCGCGCGGGGTGGAGGAGGCGGCTTTGGCCTTGGGGATCGCCCACCTGCTGGAACGGCCGACGCACGCTTTGTCCGGCGGCGAGCTGCAGCGCGTGGCGCTCGCGGCGGCGTTGGTCGGCCGCCCGCGGATCGTGCTGCTCGACGAGCCCACCTCGCAGCTTGACCCGGTCGCCGGCGATGAGCTGATCGGGCTGCTGCGGCGGCTGAACGAGGAGTGGGGGACGACGATCCTTTTGGCGGAGCATCGCTTGGAGCGTTGCCTGACCGCCGCCGATCGCGTTGTCGCGATGGCGGACGGGCGGGTGGTGTGCGACGCCGATCCGTCGTCGTTCCTCGCGTGGGCGCACGACGCCGCGCCCGCTTTGGAGACCCCGGGTGCCCGCCTGCTCGCGTCGGTCGGCCTCGGCCCTGCGCCCGTCGGTGTGAAGCAGGCGCGTGCCGTGCTTCGCTCGCACGGCGCGTTGCCGGAGGCCGACGGCTCGGGTCCGGCGCTGCTGCGGGCGGGTCCTGTCGCCGGGAAGTCTTCTCGCGAGCGGGGTCGCGAGAAGAGCTTCCCCGCGCCACCCGCCCGATCGGCGTCGCAGGTCGCGCTGCGGCTCCGCGGCGTCTGGGTCGAGCCGCGCGGCGCGCCGGCGATCCTGCGCGGGGTCGATCTCTCGATCGCTGCGGGTGAGCGCGTCGCGTTGATGGGTCGCAACGGGGCCGGCAAGTCGACGTTGCTGCGGCACGTCGCCGGATTGGCGTCGCCGTCGCGCGGGCGCATCGAGCGCTCGGGCCGTGTGGCGCTGCTGCTGCAGAACCCGAACGACTACTTGGTCCACGAGCGCGTCTCCGATGAGGCGCCGGCCGACGCGCTCGCCGCGGTCGGTTTGACCGGCTTCGCCGACCGCCACCCGCGCGACCTGTCCGGTGGTGAGCGGCAGCGGCTGGCGCTCGCGATCGTGCTGGGCGGGGAGGACGTGGAGCCGCCGGCGCTGCTGTGCCTCGACGAGCCGACGCGCGGGATGGACCGTGCGCACAAAGCCGACCTCGCCGTGCTGCTCGGCAGGCTCGCGGCGACCGGCACCGCGCTGCTCGTCGCCACGCACGACCCGGAGTTCGCCGCGCTCGTCGCCGACCGTGTCGTGCTGCTCGCCGACGGCGCCCCGATCGCCGACGGCGCCGCCGCCGACGTGCTCGCCGGCGGCTGGTACTTCGCCACCGAGACCGCGCGCATCCTGCGCGGCGCCGGCGGCGCGCTCGACCCCGACGCCGGCGCTGCGCTCGTGCGCGCGCAGCTCGCCGGCGCCGCCGCACCCGCCGCGCCGCCGGCGGCCGCATCCGCTTCCCACCCGCACCCCACGGAGGTTCCTCGCCGATGAGCTGGCAACTCGCCTCGTTCCTGCTGCTCGCGCTCGCGCTCGCCGGCGGCTTCGCCTGGTATGAGCGCTCGCATCCGTCCGCGCGCGTGCTCGCGCTCGTCGGCACGCTCGCCGCGCTCGCGGTGCTGGGCCGGATCGCGTTCGCGCCGGTCCCGAACGTCAAGCCGACGACCGACATCGTGTTGCTCGCCGGCTTCGTGTTCGGCGGCGCACCCGGCTTCGCGATCGGCGCGGTCGCGGCGCTCGCATCGAACCTGTTCTTCACGCAGGGACCGTGGACGCCGTGGCAGATGGCCGCGTGGGGCGCGATCGGCGTCGGCGGCGCGGGCCTCGCGTGGGCGAGTCGCGGCCGCCTCGGGCGGATCCCGCTCGCGGTCGCGTGCGGCGCCGCCGGCCTCGTCTATGGCGCAATCGTCAACTTCGGCAGCGTCGTCACGTTCGCCGGCAACGGCGACCTGTGGCACCGCTACCTCGTCTACCAGGGCACCTCGCTGCCGTGGGACCTCGCGCACGCGGGCGGGAACGTCGTCTTCTTCCTGCTGTTCGGGCCGGCGCTCGTGCAGACGCTGCGGCGCTTCCGCACGCGCCTGTCGTTCACGTGGGAGCCGCACCCGGCGACGCTCGCGGTCGCGTTGGCGGCGGTCACGCTGCTCGCCGGCGCCGCCGGGCCGGCCGCTGCACCCGCGGATGCGGCGACGCCGACGCAGTACCTGCTGCGCGCCCAGCATGCCGACGGCGGCTTCGGCGCGACGCCTGGCGGCAGTTCGTCCAGCCTCTACACCGGCTGGGCGGCGATGGCGCTTGCGACCCAGCGCGGCGGCGGCACCGCCGTGAGACGCGCGCTTGCCTGGACGCGCGCCCATTCGCGCGACCTCACCGGCAACAGCGGCGCGACCGGGATCGGCGACCTCGAGCGCACCATCCTGCTGATCACGGCCGCCGGCAGATCGCCGCGCGCGTTCGCGCGACACGACCTCGTCGCCGCGCTCACCAGACACGTGGGGCAGAACGGCGCGGTGCTCGGACAGGTGAACCTGACCACGTTCGCGGTCCTCGCGCTGCGCTCCGCCGGAGTGCGGTCGGACGCGTCTGTCCTGCGTCGTGCCGGCGGCTGGCTCGCGGCGCAGCAGAACGCCGACGGCGGCTTCGGCTTCCTCACGAAGGGGTTCGCGAGCGACGTGGACGACACCGCCGCGGCGCTCCAGGCGCTGGCCGCGCTGGGAGGGCGCGGCGCGGCCGTCAGACGCGCCGCCGCGTACATCCGCGGTGTGCAGAACGCCGACGGCGGCCTGCCGCAGCAGCGCGGCGGCAGCTCGAACGCGCAGTCGACGGCATGGGCGGTGCAGGGCCTCGTCGCGGCGCGCGTGAAGCTCGGCGCGGTGCGGCGAGGCGGCGCGCCGACGCCGCTCGCGTACCTGCGCTCGCTGATCGGCGCGAACGGCGCCGTGCGCTACTCGCGCACGAGCACGCAGTCGCCCGTCTGGGTCACCTCGTATGCCGTGCTGGCGCTTGCGCGGCGCCCGCTCCCGGTCCGGCCGAAGTAGGAGACCTTCCACGCTTCCGCCCGGTAGGGTTCCCGCGCTTATGAGAATCGGAGTCCCCAAAGAGACCGTCGAGGGCGAGCGTCGCGTCGCGCTGGTGCCTGAGGTCGCGAGAAAGCTTACGAGTGCTGGTCATGAGGTGCTCGTGCAGGCCGGCGCGGGTGCTGAGGCGATGATCCCGGATGGTCAGTTCGCCGATGCCGGCGCGACCGTCACGGACGACCTCACCGCCATCTGGACCAGCGACGTCGTCGTGAAGGTTGCGCCGCCGAGCGCTGAGGAGCTGGTACGTCTCGGCAGAGACAGCGTGCTGATCGGCTTTCTCCAGCCGTTGACCAACGCGGAGGGCATTCGCGCGCTCGCCGCATCCGGCGCGACGGCGTTTGCGTTGGAGGCGGTGCCGCGGATTTCGCGTGCGCAGTCGATGGATGCGTTGTCGTCGCAGTCGAATATTGCGGGGTATCGGGCGGCGTTGTTGGGGGCGCAGGAGATGGGGCGGTTTTATCCGATGTTGATGACGGCGGCGGGGACGATTCGGCCGGCGACGGTGTTGGTGTTGGGTGCTGGTGTGGCGGGGTTGCAGGCGATCGCGACGGCGCGTCGTTTGGGTGCGGTGGTGCAGGGGTTTGATGTGCGTGCTGCGGTGAAGGAGCAGGTCGAGTCGTTGGGGGCGACGTTCTTGGAGTTCGATTTGGGTGGGGATCTGGAGGGTGAGGGCGGGTACGCGAAGGAGTTGACTCCTGAGCAGCAGGCTAGGCAGCAGGAG
>Ga0207692_10000293_pt1 | contig 17337 bp, 19 predicted proteins | sample LARL52metaG_FD_184345 | JGI IMG/M metagenome (GOLD analysis project Ga0207692, IMG submission 184345) | Corn, switchgrass and miscanthus rhizosphere microbial communities from Kellogg Biological Station, Michigan, USA - LAR L5-2 metaG... | ecosystem: Host-associated > Plants > Roots >...
AGCGGTTCCGGCCCTTCCCGCGTAAAACGGTCACCTACCTGGTCGGTGAGCCGATCGACCTGTCGGGGTTCAGGGAGCGCGAGGAGTCGCTGACCGTGTTGCGCGAGGTCACCGACCTGCTGATGAGCCACGTGAAGGACCTCCTTTCCGAGGTGCGCGGACAGCAGGCGCCGGAAGGCTTCTACGGACCGAGGAAGGCCTGAACACCATGGCGATCGAACGCGTTGCGGTGCTCGGCGCCGGTTCGTGGGGCACGACCTTCGCGAAGGTCATCGCGGACTCCGGTCCCGAGGTCGTGCTGTGGGCACGGCGGCAGGAGGTCGCCTCCGCGATCACGGAGACCCGCGTGAACACCGACTACCTGCCCGGCATCTCGTTGCCCGCCAACCTGACCGCGACGGCCGACCCGGCGAAGGCGCTGGACGGGGCGGACGCCGTCGTGCTGGCCGTGCCGTCGCAGACGTTGCGGGTCAACCTGTCGGCGTGGAAGGAGCTGCTGCCCGCGGACGCGACCCTGGTGTCGCTGTCCAAGGGCGTCGAGCTCGGCACGTTGAAGCGGATGAGCGAGGTGATCAGCGAGGTCGCCGGCGTCGACTCCTCGCAGGTGGCCGTGGTGTCCGGGCCGAACCTGGCCAAGGAGATCGCGGTCGGGCAGCCGACCGCGACCGTCATCGCGTGCACGGACCACGACCGCGCGGTCGACCTGCAGCACGCGTGCTCCAACTCGTACTTCCGCCCGTACACCAACACCGACGTCGTCGGTTGCGAGCTGGGCGGGGCGTGCAAGAACGTCATCGCGCTGGCGTGCGGCATGGCGGCGGGCATGGGCTACGGCGACAACACGATGGCGTCGATCATCACGCGCGGTCTGGCCGAGACCGCGCGGCTGGGCGCGGCCCTGGGCGCGGACCCGCTGACGTTCGCCGGGCTGGCCGGGCTGGGCGACCTCGTGGCGACCTGCGCGTCGCCGTTGTCGCGCAACCGGTCCTTCGGTGAACGGCTCGGCAAGGGCGACACGCTCGCGCAGGCGCAGGAGGCCGCGCACGGTCAGGTCGCCGAGGGCGTGAAGTCGTGCTCGTCGATCCTGGAGCTGGCGCGGGCGCACGACGTCGACATGCCGATCACCGAAGGTGTGAACGGGGTCTGCCACGACGGGCTGAGCGTGCGGGACCTCGGTGCCGCGCTGCTGGGCCGCGACCGGAAGCACGAGCGCCAGTGAACAACTCCTACGGTGACGGCACGCGGGTCGTGCATGCTGTTGATGCTGTACCGGGCGAACCGTTCGGTGCTCAGCCGGTGTTCGCTTCGGTCTACCACCTCGGCGGGCAGGACACCTACGGCCGGACCAGCAATCCGACGTGGCGTGCTCTGGAAGCCGCGCTCGGATCGCTGGACGGCGGCGAGTGCGTCGTCTTCCCGTCCGGGATGGCGGCGATCTCCACCATGCTGCGCACGTTGTTGTCCACAGGGGACACTCTGATGCTCCCGTCCGACGGCTATTACGTGTCCCGGCGGTTCACGTCCGAAATGGACATCAACGTCGTTCAGGTGCCCACGGCCGGGCCGTATCCGTCCTTCGAGGGCGTGCGGCTGGTGCTGCTGGAGTCACCGTCGAACCCCGGTCTGGACGTGTGCGACATCGCGACGCTGGCCGACGCGGCGCACGCGGCGGGAGCGCTCGTGGCCGTGGACAACACGACGGCGACACCGTTGGGGCAGCGGCCGCTGGAATTCGGCGCCGACATCGTGGTGTCGTCCGACACCAAGGCCGTCGCCGGGCACAGCGACGTCCAGTTCGGACACCTGACGGCGGCTTCGCCGGACCTGGCCGCATCGTTGCGGGACGCGCGGGCGTTGAGCGGCGCGATCCCCGGTCCTTTCGAGACGTGGTTGGCACTGCGCGGCCTCGGAACCCTGGACCTGCGGCTGGAACGGCAGGCCAAGAACGCCGCCGCGCTGTACGAGCTGCTCTCCGGCCGAGTCGCGGGGTTGCGCTGGCCGGGCGCCGCCGCGGACCCGGCACACCTGCTCGCGGCGCAGCAGATGCGGCGGTTCAACGGCGTGTTGACGTTCGAGCTGGAGTCCGCGGAGGCGGTGGAGGCGTTCCTCCGCAAGTCACGGCTCGTGTCGGCGGCGACGTCGTTCGGTGGCCTGCACTCCAGTGCGGACCGGCGCGCCCAGTGGGGTGATCCGGTGCCCGAGGGCCTGGTGCGCTTCTCGGCGGGTTGTGAGGACACGCGGGACCTGGTCGCGGACGTGTCCCAGGCTTTGGGCCTGGTTTGACAGAGGGTCCCGGTTCCGGGACCCTCTGCCTCATGTCCTTCAACACGTGTTGCTGTTGTACCTGGCGATAGTCCCGCGTCCTCTTTTCGCGCACTCGCCTGGTTAGGACTTTTCCCCGATGTTCGCCGTTCCTGAGAACAGCGTCGTTCTGCCTGAGAACTCCGCACTGCTGCACCCCGTTCGGGTGGCTTTGGCGTGGGCGGCCGACCGCGACCGCTGGAAGCGCCTGCTCCGGTACGACCCGGAGGAGCGCTTCTCGGCGTTGGTCGACAAGACCGACGACCAGGAGATCTGGCTGATGAGCTGGCTTCCTGGTCAGACGGCCTCGCTGCACGACCACGCCACGACCTCCGGCGCGTTCACCGTGGTCAGCGGCCTGCTGACCGAGGTGGTGACGACCCGGATCCAGGTCGTGCACTCGCTGCACGCCGGTCAGTCACGCGTGTGGGGGCCCGGTTACGTGCACCAGGTGCGCAACGACGGTGTGGACCCGGCCGTGTCGATCCACGTCTACCGCCACGGCACACGCGCCATGACCCCGTACCGCTTCGACCCGGTCAACGGCCCCGTGCGCTGACGTGTGGCGGTACCGGCTTGTCCGTCTCGTGCGGCACCGGCGCGCCCCAAGTCGTGATGAGCGGCATGTGCCCGGCCCACACGAGGTTGGCTTCGAGGTCCGACGGGTCCTCGCCCGGCCCGCCCTCGCGCACCTTGACGCTGGCCTCGGTCAGGTCGATCTCCAGCGCGGCCGTCTGCGCCAGCTCCTTCTTGGACGGGCTGCGCGCGTAGTCCCAGCTGCCGGGCGTGACGTGCTCGACGATGGTGCGGAGGGCGAGTTCCGGGTCCTCGGCGATCTTCGCGGTGCCGTGGATGATCGCCGACCGGTAGTTCATCGAGTGGTGGAACACCGAACGCGAGTACACGACACCGTCCACGAGCGTCACGGCGATGCAAACCTGCTTGCCTTCGAGCATGCTCCTGATGGACCGTGAGCCCGTCGACCCGTGCAGGAAGATGCGGTTGCCGTCGCGCCCGTACGCGGTGGGGATGAGGAACGGCGCCCCGTCGACTTCCACGGCGAGGTGGCAGACCAGGCCGGCGTCGAGGATGTCGTAGAGCACCTGGCGGTCCTGGACGGCTCGCTTCTTGCCGCGGACGACGGTGCTGCGTGGGGTGGGGGAGAGCTGCAGGTCAGTGGTCATGTTCCCACTGTGGTACGTGAAGTGGCATCATTGAAGCGCCAGTTTTGATCAATTTGAGAAGGCCACTTCGTGCCTCGGCCCTGCCGGGAGTGTCGGTGCTGTCTGGGAGAATGAAAACAAGGGGTCCCCTTCGCGAGGGGACGCCTGCGTCAGCGTGGGAGGCCGTCCGTGGCTGAGACCGCGCTTCCCGTGGCGCTGGACCGCGAGTCCGCCGAACCGCTCGCCGTCCAGCTTGCGGACGCCCTGCGCTCCGCCGCGTCCGAGGGACGGCTTCGCGCGGGCGACCGTTTGCCGTCCACGCGCGCGTTGGCCGAGTCGCTCGGTGTCTCGCGCACGGTCACTGCCGCCGCCTACGACCAGTTGCACGCGGAAGGCTGGATCGCCGGCCGGCACGGTTCCGGCACCTATGTCACCACGACCCCGCCCGGCCCGTTGCGCAAACGTTCGCGCAAGGCGGTCGTCCCGGCCATCACCGACTTCGTCGACCTCGCCACCGGCGCGCCGTGGGCAGGAGGCCTCGACCGCGCGGCCTGGCGGCGGGCGTGGCGTGCCGCGGCGGACGCGCCACCGCTGTCCCGTCCCGAACGCGCGGGTCTGCCCGAGTACCGCGAGGCCATCGCCGAGCACCTGCTGCGCCACCGCGGCCTGGCCGTGAACGCCGAACCCGTGCTGGCCACCGGCGGCACCACCGCCGTCCTCACCGAGATCGCCGTGGCCGTGCTGCGACGCGGTGACGCCGTGGCCGTGGAGGAACCCGGTTACCAACGCGCGGTGGGCGTCTTCCGCACGGCCGGGCTGAAGGTCGTCCAGGCGGCGGTCGACGCGGAAGGCCTGCTGCCGGAAGCGGTCCCGGCGGGCGTGAAGGCCGTCTACTGCTCGCCGGCCCACCAGTACCCGCTGGGCGGCCGCATGTCGGCCGGGCGCCGGGTGGCGTTGGTCGAACGCGCGCGCCGCGACGGTTGGCTGGTCATCGAGGACGACTACGACGGCGAGCTGCGTTATGACGTGGCACCGCTACCGTCACTGGCCGCGCTGGCCCCGGACGTCGTCGTCCACCTCGGCACCACGAGCAAGATCCTCACCCCGACCCTGGGCGCGGGCTGGATGGTCGCGCCGGAGCACATCGCGACCACGATCCTCGAACACCGCGACCTGACCGGCACCAGCCCGGCGGCCGCGGGCCAGCGGGTCGTCGTCGAGCTGGCGCGCACCGGCGACCTCGGCCGCCACCTGCGCAGGCTGCGACGGGAGCTGTCCGAGCGCCGCGCGTTGATCGTCGACACGTTCGCGGCGGCGGGCATCAGGATGATCGGTGACGACGCGGGCGCGCACGTCGTCGTGCTGCTGCCGAGCCTCGACCGGGAACGGGAGGTCATGCGGCTCGCGCTGGAGCGCGGCCTGCGGGTGGACGGCCTGGCGAGGCACTACGTCAACCGGCCCAAGTTCCACGGCCTCGCGATCGGCTACAGCGCGTGCTCGCGAGAACAGCTGGTCAGCGCGCTGCCCGTCCTCACGGAGTTGCTCACCGACGACCTTCGGTCCTGACGGCTCCGAGATCCCCCGCGGCCTGACCACCGCCTCGAACCCCTCGGCCCGCAGCACGACGAGCGGGGCCACCGACCGCGCTGACCTGGACAAGCCGCTGCACGACGTGGTTGCCGCCTGGCGTGAACTGCCCGATGGGCACAATCGCCCAAACGGGTAGGGTCGGGCCCCATGACGCAGCGCAAGACGAGGGTGGCCGTGGTGTTCGGCGGCCGCAGCTCCGAGCACGAGGTCTCCTGCCAGTCCGCCAAGAGCGTCCTGCCCCACCTGGACGCGGACCGCTTCGAGGTGGTGCCCGTCGGCATCACCCCGCAGGGTCAGTGGGCGCTCGGCACGGACCCGAACGCGCTGGAAGCGGGCACCGGCAACCTCCCCACGCTGCGCAACCGCACCGACCTCGTCGCGATCGAGCCCGGCGAGGCGCTGAAGGACGTCGACGTCGTCTTCCCGCTGCTGCACGGCGCGTGGGGTGAGGACGGCACCATCCAGGGCCTGCTCGAACTCGGCGGCGTCACGTACGTCGGCCCCGGCGTGTTCGCCAGCGCCGCGGCCATGGACAAGATCTTCGCCAAGAAGATCCTGCAGGCGGAGGGCCTGCCGGTCGGCAGGTTCGTGGCGCTGGACCGGTCCGCCACCACCCTGACGCTCGACGAGCGCGAGCACCTCGGCCTGCCGGTGTTCGTGAAGCCGTCGCGCGCCGGGTCGTCCGTCGGCATCTCCAAGGTGAGCGACTGGGCCGACCTGGACGCCGCGATCTTCGAGGCGCGCCGGCACGACCCGAAGGTCATCGTCGAGGCCGCCGTGCCGAACGTGCGCGAGATCGAGCTCGCCGTGCTGGAGTTCCCGGACGGCCGCGTCGAGGCGTCGCTGCCCGCCGAGCTGCGGGCGGTCGGCGCGGACGTCGAGTGGTACGACTTCAACGCCAAGTACGTCGACGACTCCTACGAGGCCGACATCCCGGCGAAGCTCGACGACGACGTCACCGCGCAGCTGCGCGAGATGGCCGTCACGGCGTTCAAGGCCCTCGACTGCCAGGGTCTGTCCAGGGTGGACTTCTTCCTCACCGAGCAGAACGAGCTGATCGTCAACGAGCTCAACACCATGCCGGGCTTCACGCCGATCTCCATGTACCCCAAGGCGTGGGCGGCGACCGGCATCGACTTCACGACGCTGCTGACCACGTTGGTCGAGACGGCGATCGCCCGTGGCCCCGGCCTCCGCTAAGGCAGGCACGGTGACCGCCTGCCTTCAGGCGGTCACCGCGCCTCGGTCTTGACCGGCTGCTTCGGCAGGAGGTCGCGCACCGTCGTGGAGATGTCCTGCAACGGTCCGGTGCCCGCGTCGTCGGGCACCGTCAGCGCCACGTACACGCCGCGGTCCACGATCACCCACGTCGCGCTGCCCGAACCGGGCAGCTGCAACCACTGCACGTCGGAGATCACGCGCAGCTGCGAGGTCGGCGAGAGCTCGGCGGGCCGGGGCAGACCGCAGCGCAGAACCACCGGATCGTGTTTGGCGTCACCCCACGCCACCGTGGCGGGCGGTGCCGGCGAGGCGATCTCCCTGCGCGGCAGCATGTCCTTCCCGGACGGCAGCCCGACGGGCAGCTTCTCGACCAGGGAGGCGCATTCCGGTGCACCCGCCGACGGCGCGTCGATCGAGACCAGCGCGAGAGGGCCCGTGCGGCCGGGCACGTCCTCGGTCTGGTTGCCCGTGCCCAGCACCAGACCGAGCGCGGCGACACCGATGGCGAGCAGCACGGCGAGTCCGACCGCCGCGAGCAGCGGCCGGGACAGCGCCGAGGTGGATTCCTGCTGAGTCACCCAGTTATGACAACACGAGCTAGAGATGCACGACCGGGCAGGTCAACGTACGAGTGATGCCTTCGACGTTTTGGATGCGCGCGACCACGAGCTGGCCGAGCTGGTCGACGGTGTCGGCCTCCGCGCGGACGATGACGTCGTACGGACCGGTGACGTCTTCTGCGGTGGCGACTCCGGCGATCCCGGAGATCTCGGAGGCGACTGCAGCGGCCTTGCCGACCTCGGTCTGGATGAGGATGTATGCATGCACCACGGCGTGCCCCTTCGTCGCGACAGGTTGGGTCGAGGTAGGAACGTGTCACGCAACGTACCCCAGTTGGGGTTCCGAATGCTCAGATTGGGAGGCAACTTTGCGTCCGGAGCCGCCGCGCGACGCGGAGACGGTCGCCGAAGTGGGTGAGTTCCATCTCATCCACCGGGTGACGACCGGTCGGGCGCAACCCGAGACGACCATCCTCGGTCCCGGTGACGACGCGGCCGTGGTGGCCGTTCCGGACGGACGGGTCGTCGCGTCGATGGACGTGCTGGTCGAGGGTGTCCACTTCAGACTCGACTGGTCCACACCCGAGCAGGTGGGCCGAAAAGCGGCCGCGGTGAACCTCGCCGACGTCGTCGCCATGGGCGCGCTGCCGTCCGGTCTGCTCGTCGGGATCGCGTGCCCGGCGGAAACACCCGCGGCCACGGTCCAGGGGATCATGTCGGGCCTCTGGGAGGAGGCGGCCAAGGCCGGCGCGGGCGTCGTCGGCGGCGACATGGTCAGCTCCGCCACGCTGGTGATCTCGATCACCGCGATGGGGGACATGAACGGACTTGAGCCGGTCACGCGGTCCGGCGCGCTCGTCGGCGACGTCGTGGCGGTGACCGGACGGCTCGGCTGGGCGGCCGCGGGCCTGGCCGTGCTCGGCCGCGGGTTCCGCTCGCCGGTCGGCATCGTCAACGCCCAGCGCACGCCGGAGCCGCCGTACGAGGAGGGGCCCAGGGCGGCGGAGGCCGGTGCCACGTCGATGATCGACGTCTCGGACGGCCTGCTGCAGGACCTCGGCCACATCGCCGACTCGTCGGGCGTGGCGATCGACATCCGCACCGACCTGCTGCCGTTGCACCCGCGCCTGCTGGACGTGGCGTCGGCGCTCGGCGGTGACGCCCGGCACTGGGCGCTGACCGGAGGCGAGGACCACGCCCTCGCGGCGACGTTCCCGGGACCGAAGGCGGTACCCGAGGGCTGGACGACGATCGGTACGGTCCGCGCCGGTGAAGGCGTGACGGTCGACGGCAGGACGTACGAAAAACCACCTGGCTGGGAGCATTGGCGCGGGTAAAGTGGGTCGATGTGGAACTATGCACGCGAACGTATGATCATCCGGACTCGGTCAAGCTGATCGCCGACCTGCAGCAGGTCTTCGTCGAGCGCTACGGCAGCCAGGACATCACCCCGGTCGACCCGGCGCAGTTCGCCGCCCCGCTCGGCTACTTCGTCGTCGGCTACCTCGACGGCGTGCCTGTAGCGTGCGGTGGCTGGCGCGCGCACTCCGAGGACGGCGCCGCCGAGATCAAGCGCATGTACGTCGCGGACTCGCTGCGCGGCCGTGGACTCTCGCGGCTGGTTCTCGCGAACCTGGAGGACACCGCGCGCGAGGCAGGCCATCGGCAGATGGTCCTGGAAACCGGCATGCGGCAACCCGAGGCGATCGGCCTGTACCTCTCCAGCGGCTACGAGCGGATCGAGAACTTCGGCGTCTACCGCGACCACCCGGAGAGCCGCTGCTTCGGGAAGCCGTTGTAGGTTCGGGCGCATGGCCATCTATGCGTTGGGGGAGTACACACCGCAGATCCACCCGGACGCGTACGTGCACCCGGACGCGACGGTGATCGGCGACGTGCGCATCGGCGCGTTCTCGTCGGTGTGGCCTCAAGCGGTGCTGCGCGGCGACTACGGCCGCATCGTCGTCGACGAGCGCACGTCGGTCCAGGACGGCACGGTGATCCACTGCACCGAGGTCCACCCGGTGCACATCGGTTCGTCGTGCGTCATCGGCCACAACGTGCACATCGAAGGCGCGACCATCGCGGACGACTGTCTGATCGCGTCAGGCTCGGTGGTGCTCAACGGTTCCATCGTCGAGAAGGGCGCGATCGTCGGCGCCGGCGCGGTGGTCTCGTTCGACGGTCATGTCCGCGAACGCACGATGGTTCTCGGCGTTCCGGCCCGAGAGCGTGCTGGACATGTTGTGCCAGAACAGGCCTGGGCGTTCATCGTCGAGAAGTACGTGCAGAACATCGGTTTGTACCGGGAGAAGCTCCGTCGTTTGGATTGAGTGAGATAGGGTTCACAGCCGTGGCTCGTCCCCTCAACGAAGTTGTCGAAGCCGGCTGGGCTGAAGCTCTCGCCCCCGTTGCCGACCAGATCGCCGCCATGGGTGAGTTCCTGCGCGCGGAGGTCGCCGCCGGTCGCACCTACCTCCCCTCCGGCGAGAACGTGCTGCGTGCGTTCAAGCAGCCGTTCCACCAGGTGAAGGTGCTGATCGTCGGACAGGACCCGTACCCGACGCCCGGCCACGCGGTCGGCCTGTCGTTCTCCGTCGCCCCCGACGTGCGGCCGATCCCGAAGTCGCTGGTCAACATCTACAAGGAGTACGCGGAGGACCTCGGTCACCCGCTGCCCTCCAACGGCGACCTGACCCCGTGGGCCGAGCGCGGCGTGCTGCTGCTCAACAGGGCGCTGACCGTGCAGCCCGGCAAGGCCAACTCCCACCAGGGCAAGGGCTGGGAGGCCGTGACCGAGCAGGCGATCAAGGCGCTGGCGGCGCGTGACGCACCGCTCGTCTCGATCCTGTGGGGCCGCAACGCGCGCAACCTGCGTCCGTTGCTCGAACCGTTGCCCTGCATCGAGTCCGCGCACCCGTCGCCGCTCTCCGCGCACGCCGGGTTCTTCGGCTCGAAGCCGTTCAGCCGCGCGAACGAGCTGCTGGAGAAGCAGGGCGCGGAGCCGGTCGACTGGAAGCTGCCGTAGTTCGGCGCGCTGGACGTGACCTCTGGTTGACGGCCGCGGGAGCGGCCGTCTCCGAGTTCGGCAACGCGTTGTCGTTGCTCGTGCTGCTGTTCTGGGCGACGCCGATCAGCTCGGTGCTGGTGGCCGCGATCCTGGTGGCCGAACTGCTGCCGCTCGTGCTCGGCGCGCCGCTGGCCGGTGCCCTCGTCGACGGCTGCCCAACCGGCGCCTGCTGATCATCGCGTTGCTGTGCCAGGGCGTCGCGATCACGGCCATCGCGCCCCTGATGGGCCGGCCGGTGTTCGTCGTGGCGCTGGTGTTCCTGTCCGGCTGCGGTCGTGCGGTCGCCCAGCCCGCGATCTCGGCCCTGGTCCCGCACATCGCGGGCGAGGACGAATCGACCCGAGGTTATGCGTGGCTGGGCACCGCGCGCAGTACCGGCAACATCGCGGGTGCCACCGGTGGCATGGTGCTCGCCGGAATCTTCGGGCACCCCGCCGCGATGCTGATCGACGGCGGCACGTTCCTCGGCTACGCGGCGCTGCTGGCGTTCGTGCGGTCGGAACGCAGGCCGTCGGGCGGGCACGAGACGCGGCCGAGCGTGCTCGCGGGCATCCGGCACGTGCGGCGCGATCCGGTGCTGTTCGCGGCGATCATCGGCCTGGCGTTCTTCGTCGGCGCCACCGTGGTGATCAACGTGGCGGACCCCGCGTTCGTCCGGTTCGTGCTGCACGGCGACGAGTTCGTGCTCGGCGCGCTGCAGGCGTGCTGGATGGTCGGAGTCATCGTCGGCAACCGGCTGGCCGCGCGGTTGCGGACCGTCGCCCAGACCGCCTGCTCGCTGGCCGTCTCCGGCGTCACGACGGGGATCGCGGTACTGGTTCCGGCGATGTTGCCGTACGTCGTGGCCGCCGGGACCGGCTGGCTGATCGGCGGCATCTCCAACGGCGTCATCAACGTCACCATGAACGCCCTCGTCCGGTTGCGCACGCCCGAGGAGATGCGCGGCCGGGCGTTCGCCGCGGTCGGGTCGATGGTCACCGGTGCGAACCTGCTCGGGACCGCTGCGGCAGGGGCGTTGTTGCTGGTCGTGGGGCCGCAGACGGTGTTCGGGCTCGGCGGCACCGGTGCGTTGCTCGGCGGCGCCGTCTGCCTGGTGTTCGTGGTGCGGGCGCTGCGCCGTCAGGCCGCCAACGGCGGCGTCGACCGGTACCAGGACACGGTTTCGCGGAGCCCCTGACGCAACGGCCGCGGGCTCACCAGCTCGTACATCCGCGTCGTGTCCAACGCTCGCGGTGGCGCGCCGGTCGGTTTGGTGAGGTCGAGCCGCACCCGTTCCGGCGCGTCCAGCAGCGCGCAGAGGGTGCGGGCCAGGTCGAGGATCGAGATCGTCTCGCGCGTCGCGACGGTCAGCACGTCTTCGGTGTTCTGGGCGACCATCTGCAGGATCGCCGCCACGACGTCGCGCACGTGCACGAACGACCGCGTCTGCGAACCGTCGCCCCAGATCTCGATCTCCTGGCCGGAGATGATCCGGCTGATCATCGCGGGGATCACCCGGTGGACGCGGTCGCGCGGGCCGTAGACGTTCGACGGGCGCGGCAGGAAGATCCGCATGCCGTACTGCCTGCGGTACTGCTCGGCCAGCAGTTCCACCACGGACTTCGAGAGCGCGTAGCCGTTGTCCGACTCCACCGATGCCTCGGCGGAGCTCACCAGGACGACGTTCTCGACGCCGCGGTCACGCGCGCAGTTCAGCACGTTCGAGCCGATGCGCAGGTTCGTGTCGAAGATGAGGGCGGTGTTGTCGCGCTTGAACGCGGCGTTGCCGTCCATCGCCGCCGTGTGGATCACCGTGTGCGCGTCGGGTGCCGCGTAGCGCAACACCGCCCGGAGTTCGCTCTCGTCACGCAGATCGAGCGGGAACGTCTGGAGGTTCGGCGCGGTGAGCGGTGGTGGATCCGTGCGGTACAAGGCGATCACGCGGGTGTCGGTGCTCAGCAGCGTTTCCACCACGTGCGAGCCGATGAAACCACCCGCGCCGGTCACCACGACTGTCTTCACGATTGCGCCTCCACTGGAGCGATGAGGGAGGAGACGACGGCTGCGGGTGGCGGCATCGCCCGCATCTCGTCGCGGACCTTCTCCGCGGCCACGCGCGGTGCCGGGTCGTCCAGCAGCCGTTGCACGTGGTCGCGGACGGACTCCGCGGTGATGTCGTCTCCGACGAGTTTGGCGGCGGCGCCGACGGCTTCCGCCCGGTCGGCGTGGCGGTGCTGGTCGCACATCTGCGGCAACGCGAGCTGCGGCAGGCCCGCGTGCAGCGAGGTCATGGTCGTGCCCGACCCACCGTGGTGCACCACGGCGTCACACACCTTCAGCACCTGGTTGAGAGGAACCCAGTCCACGACGCGGGTGTTCGCGGGCACGGCGCCCGGATCGAGCGCCCCGCCGCCCGTGATCACCAACACCTCCGCGTTGATCTTCTCCAGGCCGCGGAGCACCGTGCGCAGCACGCGGTCGTGCTCTCCGCCGGGGACGGGCACGCTGCCGAGCGTCACGCAGATCCTCGGCCTGGTGCGCGGTTCGAACAGCCACGAGGGGAGCACGCCGGAGCCGTTGTAGGCGGTGTAGGCCATGGGCAGGCCCGCCGGTGCGTCCGGGTACTGCAGCGCGGGCGGGCAGACGTCGACTTCGAGTGCCGGCTCGGCGGGGAACCCGTGTTCGCGGTGCACCGGTGCGAGCGTCTCGGCTTCGGCTGCCGCGAGTTCCGGCGGCAGCGCGACACCCCAGGTGTGCCGGACCAGCGGAACACCGAGTCGTGCGGCGGCGATCGGCCCGGCGTACTCCCACGGCGTGTGCATCACGACATCCGGGCGCCATCTCTCGGCCAGGCCGATCACGTTGGAGACCGTGAACCGGGCGATTTTCGCGTAATGCTCGGTGACGTGCTCGATCAGCGCTTCGGTCACATTTCCGGAATAGAGCGCGTGATTCGAGGTCGAGAAGACTTCCCGGATCGACACCGGTCCCACCGCTGCGGCCTGGAGGCCGGTGGTGGCTCCCACCTGGGCGAACTTGTCCGGCAGCGCGAGCAGCACGTCATGCCCGGCGTTGCTCAACGCCCAGCTCAGTGGAATGAGCGGGTACAGATGCCCATAACCGGGACAACTTGTCACCAGGACTCGCACGTGGTCAAACGTAAGTCAAACTTCGTGACAGTTTCAACATCGTCTTGATTGGCGAGTCAACTACATGTCTTGTATGGATGATTCCCGGAAAAGCAGAAGAGCCCGGCCGGAGCCGGGCTCTTCTGGGTTCTGCTCTGTGGCGGTGATCAGCCGCGCACGACCTTGCCTGCCTTCAGGCAGGAGGTGCACACGTTGATCCGCTGGCGCTGCGAGGCCGAAACCTTCGCGCGCACAGACTGGATGTTCGGGTTCCAGCGGCGGTTCGTCTTCCGCTGGGAGTGCGAAACCGAATGGCCGAAGCCCGGCCCCTTGCCACAGACGTCGCACACGGCAGCCACGTCAGCCACTCCTTCAGGTTCCTCAAGCGGGTGTCTCGCGTCCCGGTGGGCGCGCAAGCGTGCACAAGCCTCAACCGGGCACGGCAACCCAATCAGGGTAGCCGGTGGCCTCACCCGCGACCAAACCGGGTGGATACTCTCGCCGCCATGCAGGTCATGGATGCGGTCGCGGTGCGCAGGTGGGCGGACGCGTGCGTGCGGTCGTTGGACGCCAACCGGGAGTCGATCGACCAGATCAACGTCTTTCCCGTACCCGATGGTGACACGGGCACCAACCTGCTGCACACGATGCAGTCGGCGCTGGACGCGCTGCTGCGGTCGCCCATCTCCACGGTCGGCGACGCGTTGTCCGCGTTGGCCAGGGGCGCGCTGGCAGGGGCGCGCGGGAACTCCGGTGTGATCCTCTCGCAGGTGCTCAGGGGGCTGGCGGAGTCCGTGCAGGAGGTGTCGGTCGTCACCGGCTCCGCGCTGCGCAAGGCCCTGCAACGCTCGGACGAGCTCGCCACCGCCGCGGTGTCCAAGCCGGTTCCCGGCACCGTGCTGTCCGTGCTGCACGCCGCTGCCGAAGCCGCGCGTGACTGTTCGTCCGACGAGCTCGACGAGGTGGCGATGGCCGCCGCACGCGCGGGTGCCGTGGCGTTGGCCGACACGCCTCGACAACTCGCCGTGCTGGCCAAGGCCGGGGTGGTCGACGCCGGTGGGCGCGGTCTCGTTGTGTTGTTGGACACACTCGCCGCGGTGATCACCGGTCAGGCCGTGGAAACCCCGATGGACGCGCCGCTGCTGCCGCGCACGCCCGAGTCGTTGACGACCGAGCGCGAGAGCGGCTCCTCGGAGTTCGAGTACGAGGTCATGTACCTGCTCGACGGCACCTCGGAGGAGGAGACACTTGAGCTGCGCGCGTCGTTGAACCTGCTCGGCGACTGCGTGTCGGTCGTCGGCGACGGCGCTTCGCTGTGGACCGTGCACGTGCACTGCAACGACGTCGGCGCGGCCATCGAGGCGGGTGTGCGCGCTGGACGTCCACACCGGATCACGGTGGCGCGGTTCGCCGACCAGATCGCCGCGCAGGCGTCGCGGTTCGTGCGCGACCGGGCGATCGTGGTGGTCGTGAGCGGTGCCGTGGACCTGTTCCGCGCGGAGGGCGCCACGGTGTTCGACTTGGCCTCTTCTTCTGCCACACCCACGGACCTGTTGTCGGCCATCGTGTCGACGCGCGCGCGTCACGTGGCGGTTCTGCCGGGTGATCCGGACATCCGCGAGGCTTTGGACGAAGCCGTGGCGTACGCACAAGCCGCGGGACAGGACGTAGTGGTGGTGCCGACGTTCTCGCCTGTGCAAGCCCTCGCCGCGTTGGCCGTCCACGACTCCTCACGACGTGCCGGTGACGACGTTGTCGCCATGGCCGAAGCCGCCGCCGCGACCCGCCGTGGCGAGCTGTCGATCGCCGCCGACGAAGCCATCACGTGGGTCGGCCGCTGCCAGCCCGGTGACCTGCTGGGCATGCTGGACGGCGAGGTCGTGCTGATCGAGCCCGGCCCCTCGTCGCCGGAGTCGGTGCTGGACCTGTCCTGCCGCCTGGCCGACCGCATGCTGGCCGGCGGCGGTGAGCTGGTGACGGTGATCCTGGGCGCCGACGCCCCGGACGGTCTCGTCGACGTGTTGGAGGACCACCTTCGGGTGACCCATCCGGAGGTCGAGGTGACGGCCTATCCGGGCGGCCAGCCGGACGCGGTCATTTTTGTCGGTGTCGAGTAGTTCAATGGGGACCACGATGATCTCCTTCGACGACAAGCTGCAGCCGTTGCTCGGCAAGAAGACCGCCGACGCACTGGAGACCGGCCTCGGCCTCACGACGGTCGGTGACCTGCTGCGCCACTACCCGCGCCGCTACGACGAGCGCGGGAAGCTGACCGACATCAGGTCCCTGGAAATCGACGAGCACGTCACGGTCCAGGCCGAGGTCCGCAAGTGCACCAAGCGGCGCATGAAGGCCAGACACGGCCACATGACCGAGGCGGTGATCACGGACGGCACGTCCGAGCTGCACCTGGTCTTCTTCGGCAAGGTGGCGTTCGTGGCGGAGCAGGAGCTCCTGCCCGGCACGCGGGCCCTGTTCGCGGGCAAGGTCGGCCGCTACCGCCAGAACCTGCAACTGGTGCACCCGGCGTTCGAGATCCTCACCCCGGAGCAGGACGGATCGTCGTTCCTGCAGGCGTTCCTGCCCGTCTACCCGGCGTCGCAGCACATCAACACCTGGAACATCGCCAACTGCGTCAAGCAGCTGCTGGAGATCTGGGACGGCGTGCCCTCCGACCCGCTGCCACCCGACTTCCGCTCGGAGCACGGCCTGATCGGCCTGGAGGAGGCGCTGCGGGCCATCCACCGCCCGGAGAGCTGGGCCCAGATCGCCGTGGCGCAGCAGCGGCTGAAGTGGGACGAGGCGCTGGCCGTGCAGCTGACGCTGGCCCAGCGCCGCAAGGCCTCCACGGCCCGTCCCGCGCCGTCGTGCGCGCGCCGGTCCGGTGGCATCCTCGACGCCTTCGACGCGCGGCTGCCGTTCAAGCTGACCGCCGGCCAGGTCGCGGTGGGCGAGCAGATCGCCTCGGACCTGGCTTCGGTCGTGCCGATGAACCGCCTGCTGCAGGGGGAGGTGGGCTCGGGCAAGACCATGGTCGCGTTGCGAGCCATGTTGCAGGCGGTCGACGCGGGGCGTCAGTCGGCCATGCTCGCGCCCACGGAAGTCCTTGCGGCACAACACGCCCGCTCTCTGTCCGAGATGCTCGGCGACCTCGCTCAAGCGGGCCAGCTCGGCGGCGCGGAGAACGCGACGCGCGTGACGCTGCTGACGGGCTCGATGAACACTGCCCAGCGCCGCCAGGCGTTGCTCGACATCGTGACCGGCGAGGCGGGCATCGTCGTCGGCACGCACGCGATCATCCAGGACAAGGTGGAGTTCCACTCGCTGGGCCTGGTCGTCGTCGACGAACAACACCGCTTCGGCGTGGAACAACGCGCCGCGCTGTCGGCCCGCGGCGCCGTCGAGAACCCGCACGTCCTGGTGATGACCGCGACCCCGATCCCGCGCACGGTCGCCATGACCGTCTACGGCGACCTGGAAGTCTCGGCCCTGCGCGAACTCCCCGGCGGCCGCTCGCCGATCAAGACCTCGGTCGTCCCCGCCCGCGAGAAGCCGGCCTGGCTGGACCGCGCGTTCGCCCGCGTCCGCGAGGAAGTGTCCGCCGGCCACCAGGCGTACTTCGTCTGCCCGCGCATCGGCGACGAGGAGCCCGCGAAGTCCGACGACGAGGACAAGCGCCCGGCGCTGTCCGTGATCGACGTGGCGAACATGCTGGTGCAGGGCCCGTTGCGCGGCCTCCGCGTGGAAATCCTGCACGGCCGCATGCCCCCCGACGAGAAAGACGCGGTGATGCGCGCCTTCGCGGCCAACGAGGTCCAAGTCCTCGTCGCCACCACGGTCATCGAGGTGGGCGTCAACGTCCCGAACGCCACCGTCATGGCCATCATGGACGCCGACCGCTTCGGCGTCTCCCAACTCCACCAGCTCCGCGGCCGCGTGGGCCGAGGCAGCGCCCCCGGCCTCTGCCTGCTCGTCACCGAGATGCCGGAGATGACCGCCACGATGGAACGCCTCCGCGCGGTCGAGTCCACTCTGGACGGTTTCGAACTGGCCCAGCTCGACCTCGAGCTCCGCCGCGAGGGCGACATCCTCGGCGCCGCCCAGTCCGGCCGCCGCTCGGCGCTCAAGATGCTGTCCCTGCTGCGCGACGAGGACATCATCGCCGACGCCCGCACGGCCGCCCAGCAGTTCGTGGACGTCGACCCGGACCTGGAGAAGCACCCCGGCCTGGCGGGCATGGTGGCCACGCTGCTGACGGAGGAAAGGGCGGACTTCCTGGAGAAGACCTAGCAGCCAGGCTTCTTGCCGCGGTGGATGAAGGGAAC
>Ga0207692_10000298_pt1 | contig 17149 bp, 13 predicted proteins | sample LARL52metaG_FD_184345 | JGI IMG/M metagenome (GOLD analysis project Ga0207692, IMG submission 184345) | Corn, switchgrass and miscanthus rhizosphere microbial communities from Kellogg Biological Station, Michigan, USA - LAR L5-2 metaG... | ecosystem: Host-associated > Plants > Roots >...
CACCGTCCGCCGCGGGCCGGCACCGGATGGCGACGCGGTGGTCACCATGCCCGCCGACACCCTCTACAGCCTCCTGACCGGCCAGACGACCGTGACCGACGCCGTCCGGCACAGCACCGTCGATGGCGACAGCGAGATCGCGCGCCGCGCCCTGGAGCCGCTCGCCGCCGCACTCACCAAGCCGGCGCCCGCCATGTGAGGCGCCACGCGGGAACCAGCCCGCGCCCCCGAGCAGCAGATCAACCTTAGGAGAAACCGCCATGTCCGAAACACGATCCAAGACCACACGAATCGCCAGACCACCCGGTGGCACCACGGCGAGCGGCGGCCAGGGCCGCCCGGGCCTGGCCCTGCTGGTCCTGGCCACCGCGCAGCTGATGGTGGTGCTGGACGCGACCATCGTCAACGTCGCGCTGCCGCACATCCAGCGGGCGCTGGGCTTTTCCGGGTCCGGCCTGGAATGGGTGGTCAACGCCTACGCGCTGACCTTCGGCGGGCTGCTGCTGCTCGGCGGCCGGACCGGGGACCGGCTCGGCCGCCGCAAGATGTTCATCGCCGGGCTGCTGCTGTTCTCCGCCGCCTCCCTGGCCGGCGGGTTCGCCACCAGCCAGGCCTTCCTGCTCACGGCCCGCGCCATCCAGGGCGCCGGCGGCGCGCTGGTCGCCCCGGCCGCGCTGGCGCTGATCACCACCACCTTCCCCGAGGGCCCGCCGCGCACCCGGGCGTTCGGCGTGTACGCCGCGATGAGCATCGCGGGCGGCGCGATCGGCCTGATCGGCGGCGGCCTGCTGACCACCTACGCCTCCTGGCGGTGGGTGCTGTTCGTCAACGTGCCCATCGGCGCCGCGGTCGCGCTGGCCGCAACACGGGTGCTGGCCGAGACACCGCGCCGCCGCGGCCGGTTCGACCTGCCCGGCGCGATCACCGGCACCGCCGGGGTCACCGCCCTGGTCTACGGCCTGGTCAGCGCCGCCACAAGCCCCAACGGCGTCTCCCACTGGGGGGACGCCAAGGTCATCGCCTCGCTCACCGCCGCCGCCGTGCTGCTCGCCGCGTTCGCGGTCATCGAGACCCGCAGCCCGCAGGCCCTGCTGCCCACCCGGCTGCTGCGCGACCGCAACCGCACCGGCGCCTACCTGAGCTACGCCGGGGTGGGCATCTTCATCTTCAGCATGTTCTTCTTCCTCACCGTGTTCATGCAGACCGTCTGGGGATACTCGCCCCTGAAGACCGGCGTCGCCTACCTCCCGTTCACCGCCGCCCTGTTCCTCGGAGCCGGGGCCGTCGCCCAGCTCGTGCCCAAAATCGGCGCCCGCCCGATCCTGCTCGCCGGCTCGGCGGCCGCCACCGGCGGCCTGTACTGGCTGTCCCGGATCAGCGAGCACGACACCTACACCAGCGGGGTGCTCGGCCCGACCATCGTCATCGGAGCCGGCGCCGCCCTGCTGTTCGTCACGCTGTCCCTGGTCGCGCTGAACCGCGTCCCCGAAGCCGACTCCGGGGTGGCCTCCAGCCTGCTCAACACCGGCCAGCAACTCGGCGGCTCCATCGGCCTAGCGCTGCTCGGCACCGTCGCCTGGACCGTCGTCGCCCACAGCATCCATGTCCAGGCCGCCCACGCCGCCCGGGCCGGGCGCCCGCCCCGTCCGGGCAGCCCGCTGGCCGCAGCGATCTACGACCATGCCCTCGCCACCGGGTTCGGCCGCGGGTTCCTGGTCGCCGCCGGGATCGCGCTGCTCACCCTGGCCATCAACTTCGCCGTGATCCGGGTCCGCCGCGCCGACCTCGCCGGCGCCCAGCAACCGGTACCCGCCGCGCCCGCCGACCCGGCACAACCGGCCGTGACGGCAAAAGACACGAACGACAGCAGAGACCCCGATGACAATTCCGCATCTAAGCCTGGCTGACCACGAGTGCCGCAGCCCGGGGCGGTCATCGCCCGCTGACCGCCCCGGGCCGCGCACCGCCTTGGCGCCGCGGGCTGACACCCGCAGCAGACCACACCTCAGGAGCACGTCGTGAGCCTCAGCCGCCATCACCAGAACCAGCTTCAGCTCATCGAGGCCGGCCTACGCAGGTCCGACCCCCAGCTCGCCGCGCGGCTCAGTGTGTTCGGCAGGCTCTCCGCCGACCAGGCGATGCCCGTCTGGGAGCATGTGTCCTCCGGGCACGACCGCATCTGGCAGGCGGCCGCGCTGATCGCGGAGACGATCAGCCTCGTGGCCGCGGCCATCGTCCTCCTCCTCAGGGCGCTCCTCGCCCTGGTCGCCACCGTCGTACCGCGCGGCTGCGCCCGGCCGCCCGCGCAACGGCGCGAACGGGCACGGCCCCGGCCGTTGCGCGGGCGGCCGGCCGGACCGGGACGCCGGGGCTGACCGCCGATGAGCACGGTCACCCCCTACCCTCCCGGCAGCCGACCGCAGTCCGGCGCCGCCGCCGCGCCCAGCGTTCGTGCTGGCAGGCGGCACCGCCTTCGGCGTCATGCAGGCCGGGACGCTGCGCGTCCTTGGCACCGGCCGCGCTCTCGAACGCCGGTGCTGCTGAGACATCTCCAGGTGCGGTCTTTGCCGCCGGGGGATCAACTTGATGTGTCATCTGCCGAGCGCGACGTGGGTGCCGGCGATGCGCTATTCGTGGACGGGGGACGAGACCTATGACCTGATCGTGATGCTCGACGGCACGGCCGAGATTGTTAAGGACTTTGGCCGGCCGGAGGCGACGGTGATCGCCTGGTACGGCCAGTCCCAGTTCCCGGGCGAGATCGGCATGCTCACCGGGCAGCGCGCCTGCCTGCGCGAGCGAACTCGCCGCCGCAGGGGTACCTCCTGCGGCCGTGGCGTTCGCCGCTGCTGCTTGGTAAGAGCGGGCGAGGGAACCGGCCGGGCAGGCCACCGGTCGCTGGGGCTTTCTGCTAGGCCGGCTGGTCCTGCTGCCGCGGGCCGGCCAGCGTGGCGTGCAGCTCGCGGCGGGAGCGGATGCCCAGCTTGGTGAATATCTTGCCCAGGTGCCATTCGACCGTGCGCGCGGACAGGAACAGCTGGGCGCCGATCTCCGGGCTGGTGCGGCCGTCGCGGGCCAGCCGGGCGATCTGCTCCTCCTGCGGCGTGAGCGGGTCGCGCGTCTCGGCGCGGCGCCTTCGCACCTTCTCGCCGGTGGCGATCAGCTCACGATGGGCGCGCTCGGCGAACGCCTGCATGCCGATCGCATCCAGCATGTCGTGCGCGGTGCGCAGCTGCCCGCGCGCGTCCACGCGGCGGCCCTGGCGGCGAAGCCACTCCCCGTACAGCAGGTGCGCGCGGGCCAGCTCCGCACGCAGCCGGGTGCGGGCCAGCCGGTCGATCGCCTCGCAGTACAGCTCGCCGGCGGCCGCCCCGCCGCTCAGCAGCGCCCGGCAGCGGGCCTCGAGGCCCAGCCCGAAGTCGGTCCCGCCGGCCTGGGTCGTCTCCGCCAGCCGCTCCAGCGCGCCGGCCGCTACCTCGGTGTTCCCGGTGCGGGCGGCCGCCTCGACCAGCTCGGGCAGCGCCCACATGGAGACATGGAGCGTGAATGTGTCCTCGCTGGCGTGCCGGGCCGCCGCCCGGGCCTCTTCGTAGCGGCCGAGGCCGTTGGCCAGGATGGCGGCCACCCAGTGCGCGTAGGCCACGGCCATTCCCTGTCCCCCGGCCGCGGCCCGGGCCATGGTGGCCTCGATGAGCGGGACGGCTTCGGCCCGGTCGCCCCGCAGGGACGCGAGCATCATCGCGGCGAGGGGGGCGGCACGGCTTCCGGTCGCCTCGCAGACAGCGTCAGCCTGCGCGATCAGCGAAGCGGCCGCGGCGAAGTCACCGCTCCACACCTCGGCCGTGCCCAGCGCGCCCAGCATGATCGGCAGCTGGTCCAGCGCCCCGGCGTCATGAGCGAGCCGGACCTGCCGCGAGAGCATCGCGTGCCAGGCGTCATCGTCCCACAAGGCGCTGGCGGCTGCCTGGGCGAACCAGCCCCACCGCAGTCCTTCTGCCGCGGCGATGCCTGGGTCGGTGAAGGCGCTCACCACGTGCCGCAACGCCGGTGCGGCGGCGGCCGGGCCGTCGGTGACCAGCAGGGCCAGGCCGTCCAGGATCAGGTCGGGCGGGCGCGGAGGGCCCGCCGGCGCGGGCAGGGCCCTGGCGGCGCGGGAGACCTCCAGCAGATCGCCTGCGCCGGCCAGGCGCCCGGCGGATGTCGCCGCCATCCACGCGGACAGGTAGGTCTCCCGGGCCAGTCCAAGGTCGAGCTGCTCGAGCCGCTTGGCCGCCTTGAGCAGCAGCGGGGGAGCGTCGCTGCCCAAGCCCGCGACGAATGTGGCCTGCCCGTGCAGCAGGTCCGCCCGGCCGGCCTGGAGCTCATCCAGCGGCCCGGCCTCCGCCATGTCGAGCAGCTCGCGAGCCTTGCTGCATGCCCCTGCCTGCAGGCTGGCCTGCGCCGCCGCCAGCGCGCGTTCCGCGCGCCGTGCCGGATCGGCCGTCAGCACGACCGCGCGCTCCAGGAACGCCGCGGCCGCCGCCAGCCCGCCGCGGGCCTGGGCCCGGTCGGCCGAACTTTCCAGCTCCGCCGCGACCTCCTCATCCGGCGCGGCAGCGGCCCTGGCCCGGTGCCAGGCCCGGCGATCCGGATCGATCCGCGGATCGGTCACCTCCGCCAGCGCCAGGTGCACCTCATGCCGGTCCTGAAGCGACGACGACCGGTAAGCCGCCGAGCGCAGCAGGGGATGCCGGAACCACGCGTGGGTGCGGAACTCCAGCAGGCCCGCCTCCACCGCCGGCCCTGCCGCCGGGGGCGGGACGCCCAGCCGCCCGGCGGCCCGCCGGACCAGCACCGGATCGCCGGACGGATCGGCCGCCGCCACCAGCAGGAGCCGCCGGGTCGGGTCCGGCAGGGCGTCCAGCTGCCGCCGGAAGCTGTCCTCGGTGCGGCTGGGCAGCGGCGTCGCGAACGGCAGCCCGAACCCCCCGGCCAGCTGGATCGGCGTCAGCCCGCGCGGCAGCTCCAGCAGTGCCAGCGGATTTCCCCCCGTCTCGGACACGATCAGGTCGCGGACCCGCGCATCCAGCGGCCCGGCCAGCGCCGACTCCAGCAGCGCCCGCGCGTCGGTATCCGGCAGCCCCGCCACCGTCAGCTCCCGCAGCCCGGTCAGTTCCTCACCGGGAACCCGGGCCGCGAACAGCAGGCCGACCGGATCGGCGGCCAGCCGCCGGGCCACGAACCCCAGGGCCTGCGTCGAGGCGTGGTCCAGCCACTGCACGTCATCGATCACGCACACCAGCGGCCGTTCCGCGGCCACCTCGGACACCAGGCTGAGCACGGCCAGCCCGACCAGGAAGTGGTCCGGCGGCGGGCCCTCGGCCAGCCCGAACGCGGTCCGCAGCGCCTCCCGCTGCGGCACCGGCAGGCACTCTGCGCGGCTCAGCATCGGTGCGCACAGCTGATACAGCCCCGCGAACGTGAGCTCCATCTCCGACCGCACCCCGGTGACCCGCGCGAGCCGGCCCCCCCGCGCCCTTCCGGCCACGTACTCCAGCAGCGCGGTCTTGCCCACCCCAGCCTCGCCGCGCATCACCAGCACTGTGCTGCGCCCCCTGCGCACCTGTTCCAGCAGCTCGTCCAGCACTGCGCACTCGCGGCGCCTGCCGTACAACGACGGCAACTTCCCAGATCCGGACGAGTTCGCCGACCCTGGCATGTCAGGTCACCCGGAGCGGCGTGCTCGGGACACACATCGATCCGTAGCTGCCTAGGCCAGGCCCACCGTCACCATTCGATATGCCAACCCCCAGGCCCCCTGCCTCGGTATCGCCACACGCCGACGCGTGCGGGGGGAGGGGGCGCTGATCATGGGAATCGCTGGCGGCGGGCTTGCCTGGAGACTCGACGGCAACAATCTCCTCGGGTTGCTCCAGTAGCTCGGAATGCTGCCCGAAGAGTGCGACAGAACGCCTGGCTGTTACTAGACGCCCGGCTGTTATTAGCTTGCCATTCGCACGACGCGTACGCCTGAAGCCGTCGTCGATATTTGCGGGCATCGCGGCTGCACCTGACCCTTTGTCGCTCGTATACCTGGGGATCAGCTCGACGCGATTAACGATACGCGGATACGTGACCGCGATCTATTGCACGATGGTGTTGGCCGATACTTTGGTATCAGGGGTGCGCGACCAGCGGCAGGTCGAGTGCTGCGGCGACTCTCACCAGTTCGGCGAGAGAATCGACTCGCATCTTCCGCATAACCCGGCCCCGGTGGGCCTTCACCGTGATCTCACTGATACCGAGCTTGGCTGCGATCTGTTTGTTCAACAGGCCGGAGACGACCAATGCCATGGTCTGTCGTTCGCGCGGCGTGAGTGACGCGTGGCAATCTCGAAGGGCACGCAATTCGGCCTCGTGAGCAAATGCAGCGCGGCTGCGCTCGATGGCTTGACTGATGGCATTCAGCAACACGTCATCGCCGAATGGCTTGGTCAGGAACTCCACTGCCCCAGCCTTCATCGCCTGCACCGTGGTCGGCACGTCGCCATAACCGGTGATGAAGATGATCGGCATGTCCGCCCGATCGATGATGCGCTTCTGGAGATCGAGACCACTGAGGTTGGGAAGCGTCACATCGAGAACCAGACAAGCCGGACCGGCGGTGCGCGAGCGGTCGAGGAACTCCTCCGCCGACTCGAACGTCTCGGGCTGCCAGCCGGCAGAGAGAATCAGCAACTCCAGCGATTCCCGCACCGAGACATCGTCGTCGACAACGAACACAACAGGGGTGTCGTGCGAGATCACTGGCGCTCTTGATTCGCTCCGCGCTTCGCCCGGTGAACTCATGTCGCCGTCACCGGCCCAGAATGCGGCCGACGAAGCGCGGTCCTGACCGCATCAAGCAGGGCTGCCTCGCTGAACGGCTTGACTAGGCACTCTACGGCCCCGCGCGCGAGCAGACGCGGACGGACGGACTCGGTGTCCCCGAGGCCGGTGATGAACACAATTGGAATCTTCTGGCGGTGCCGGGTCAGTTCCTGCTGAAGGTCGGGGCCCGACATCCCGGGCATCGCGATGTCGAGGAGGAGACAGCCGGTCTCGCTGACCACGTCCGACGCGAGGAACGCCTCGGCGGACGGAAACGCCTCGGCGGCAAAACCGAACTGACGCAACAAGTCTGGCAGCGACTCGCGCACGGACTCGTCGTCGTCGACGATCGACACCAGTGAACGATTGCCCGTCATGAGTGCCTCATCGCAGTGCCGCGTCTGGAACGCTCGCCGGACCGCTGGGAATGGAGAATGAGAAGGTGGCACCGGGACCGTCGTTTCCCTCTGCCCACAGACGCCCGTGATGTCTCTCGATGATGGAGCGACTGATGGACAGCCCGATACCCATGCCGTCGGGTTTCGTTGTGTAGAAGGCGTCGAGCAGCTTGTCCACGTTCTGGGGCGCGACGCCCACGCCGGCATCCCGCACACTCACGCGCACACGATCGACGTCCTCGCGTTCGGTTCTGACCAGCAACTGCCGCGGGCGTTCGTCCACGTCAACCATGGCGTCGGAGGCGTTGCGGAGCAGGTTCAGGATCACCTGTTGCAACTGGACCCGGTCACCGGTGATGGCCGGGAGATCCTTGGCGAGCTCGGACTGAAGGACCACCCGGTTTCTTTGGAGGTCACTCAACGTCAGCGCTATGACCTCGCGCGTGACCTCGTTGAGGTCCAGCGACTCGAGCCTGTACTCGTCCCTGCTGAACAGGGCACGCAGCCGTGTGACTACATCGGAGGCTCGCATGCCATCGCGAATGGTCCGCCTCGCGGTTTCCCGGGCGCCCTCGAGGTTCGGAGGATTGGCATCCAACATCCGAAGACAGGTGCCGGCGTTGGTGATGATACCCGAGAGGGGCTGGTTGACCTCGTGGGCGATCGACGCCGTAAGCACTCCGAGGCTCGTGACCCTGGCGACGTTCGTAAGTTTCGATCTAGCCGTCGCCAGAGCTTCTTCCGACATTCGCCGCCCGGTGACATCCTGAACGGCTGCGATGTACTCCAGTTGACCATCCTGGTCTCGGGTCGCATGAGCGACTGCATGCAGATACGTGATCGAGCGGTCTGGCATCAGCAAGCGATACTGCCATTCGAGATCGTTCGTGCCCTCTCGTGCCTGTTCGAACATGCTCTCTAGCAAGGTGAGGTCTTCCGGATGGACACGAGCGCGGATCGCGTCGAGTGTCACGGGCACGCCGATCTCAACCTCGTAGATGCGATACAACTGCTCCGACCAGGTGATTTCGTCGGTCGCCACTTTCCAGGAAAAGCTTCCGGTCGAGCTGAGGCGTTGGCCCTCTGCGAGGAACGCCTCGCTGCGCCGTAGCTCCTCCTCGGAACGCAGATCCTTGGCCGCTTCAGCTTGTTTGCGTGCCGTGATGTCCTGGAACCTGACTAGAGCCCTCCGTTCGGAATGGCCGGGAAATGACAGGGGACGGGAGTCAACGATGAGCGTCCGTTCGCCTTTGGCCGTGACGACCTGATCCACTTCAACGGGCTGGAAGGCGTGAGTGTCGGCAAGCACCTCTCTGAGGTTCTCCAGTCTCAATGTCGCGACCGCTGCTTGGAGTTGGGTGCGCACCGGTGCGGAGTCCAAGGCGCCATTCCCGAGCTCGTAGACCGAGGTGGGTTCGGTCGGGTCGGGCGAGACCCCAAACATCGTGTAGAAGGACCGGTTGCCAGACTGGACCCGCTGGTCAGCGCCCACTACCACGAGAGGATCAGCGACCGTGTTGAGGATCGCTTTGGTGCACTCGCGTTCGTAAATGGCCTCATCGATGGCGGCGCGGAAAGCAGTCAGATCCGTGAACGTCAGCACGGTGCCGGCCGTTTCGTCACCGCCTCTTGCGTAGGGCGAGATCCGAACAACAAACCATGCTTCCCCGTCGCGAAAGTCGATCCGCGATTCGACTCCGCCGGTGATGACCTCGGCGCAGTACTGTTCCAGGCGAGGCACGCGGGCGAGGACCGAAATATCGCGCAGCGTTCGCCCAATATCTGGCAGTGAGAGGCCAAGCGCGTCGGCTGCCGCCTGGTTGAAGGCGGCCATTGTCCGGTCGCGTCGTACGACGACGATGGGAACGTCAATGGTATCGAGGATGCTGATCAGCTCGGTCGTGACCCCATTTGCGGCCGCGCCGTTGCTGCTGACTTGAAGTCCGGTCCAGCCGCCCCTGGAAGTGGCCGGTTGCCCCGTCATTAGGCGGCGCCTGAAGTAGCGTACAGTTCGCCGGTCCGTTGCAGGACGCGATCGGCAACGGCCGGACGAACCTGACGTAGTGCCAGGAGCAACGCCTCCGCTCGGGGCATATCGAATGCTTGCCGATACTCAGAGAGGAGTCGATCTTCAAGGACACGGGCCTCCTCCGCGCCCACTGCATCTCGGAGGGCATCGGCGACGGCGTGGCCTAGGCGAGCGTAGTCCTCCACTGGAATGAGGTGAGAGTGATTCGTCCCGAGCCTGGGCAGCATGCGCGCATGAATGTCGCTGTTGAAGTTGTCCATCAAGAACCCGCAGGCGATCGCGACGCCATCTTTCTTGGCGACATACTGATCGAACAGGTCTTCGAGTTTCATGCTGGCGGCGACGTTCCCGCGCTCCCACAGGACATTGACCATTTCGCCCCACCACCGCACTCTTGGGTAGCGCCCTCCCGCGCGTGCCTGTCCAACGATGTCCGCGGCGAGGCCGAGGAAGGTCGGCGGATGCGGCATCCCGTCGCGCATGAAGCGGGACAGCAACTCCTCGGCGTCAAGGACCGTCATCTGTCCGCGTTCTCGCGCCGCTTCCACGTCCACGCCCTGGGCCTCGAGGCGTGTGCGCCACGCGTTCCAATGAGTAGGCGTCGACGCCAGGAGGAAGCTCTCCCCGTTGGCCAAGGCAGCACCGCCGAACCGGCAGACGGCGCGACCGAGAAAATCCTGGTCCTGATACAGCTGCACGATGTGATCCGGTGCGGTGGCGTCCGCCAAAACTTGATCCCAGGGTTCACGGTGCATCATCATTGCCTCCGAAACCGGCGGCTGTGAGCTACATGAGGAGCACCCGCTGGATGACAGGCTAAAACCGGTCCCGGCCTTCACATCCAGTCCTTTCGTGACGATACGCCCGCCCCAGGCCGAGGGTCTAGTGCACTTTGGTGTTGGGTCTGGGCTCCGACGCAACCGACGGCACGTAGCCGAGGCGCTTCCGACGCCTGAGTTCACACCGCGACCAGGTCGGAGCTCGCGGCCGGATCTCGTAGCAGCTGTTCAGGTGCGTCCCCAGCGGACCATGCGGCTCCCCCATCGAGGTTGGCCCGCAGGCCGATATGGCCGTTGGCCAGGGCGAAGATCGACCCCGAGTGAGCGAGGACCGAGAGGTCTAGCTACTTCCCCTGTATAAACGCGGGCGCCGATGCTGCCCGGTGAGGAATGACGGCGTGGGTGACGCAGCTTAGCGGGGTTGCGGGGGATCAGGCCGGCTTCTGCGGGCGGCGGGGGGGTAGAGGGCTGCGACGCGCCAGCGAGGCCGGCCTGTACCTGCCGGCCGAGGTCGTCGGCGATGATCTCGTATTCGCCTGCGGCGATGCCGTCGAGGGCGAGTGCTGCGATGTCCGCGGGGTCCGGCTTTGGCAGGTCCGAAGCCGTTGAGCATGCTGGTGCCCATGCAGGCGACGTACAGGGCGCTGACCCGGATGTTCTTGGGTGCTAGTTCTAAGCCCGAGGGCGTTGGTCATCGACCAGCTGCGGCCCTACCGAGGGCCGGCGGTGCCGCCTGGCCCGGCGGCGCGCCGCAGGGCCAGGGCCACGATGAACGGCCACGTCACCTGGACGGCGGACACCAGCCGCTCTGCCAGGCCCAGAGCGGTACCGCCTTGGGTTTCGAAGACGACCCAGGCCAGCAGGGCCAGGAAGACGGCGGTCACGGCCCCCGCGCCGCGGGCCCGCAGGATCAGCGGCTGCGACGGTGCCCGGCGGGCAGTGAGGGCCGGCCATATGGTGATCGCGACCGCGCCGAGCGAGGTCCAGGCCAGGTGCTGCGGAGTCGAGCCGCGAACCGGCTCCGGCGACACCGCGATGCCGATGCTAGACAGGCCAGCGACCATCAACACGATCCGGGCCGGCACCCGGACCCCGGGCAGGCCCGCGGCGGTCACGAAATAGCCCGCGCCCACCGCGAACAGGGCGCTCGTCATGATCCAGCGGCCGGTTCCGCCCAGGCCGGCCAGTCCGCTGATCGTGCTGCGGACCGGGCTGTATGAAGGCGGCTGGAGCGCCTCCGCCGCCAGCCAGCCGCCGATCATGACCACCGGTGACAGCGCGGCCGAGGCCACCGCCCACCCCGGAACCGCCGGGCTGGAACTGGCCGGCCGCGCTCGCCACGGGATCATGGTAATGAGGTCTCTCCCATCGCTGGTTTCGGCTGGCCGGGGTCACCGGGGTTGTGCCGGCCGGGCGGGCGTGGCGGGTACCCGTTTGCTGGGCCCGGCGAGGTCGGCACGCCGGATCCGGATCGCGGCGATGTTGATGGTCAGGGTGACCAGCGTCTTCTTCATCGGACGATGTGCAAGGCAAGCCGGGGCGGGCAGCCGCGGTGTACCAACGCGGCGACCTGATGCCAGTCGACGTCCGCGGCAACAACTTCGGCTAGCGGCCTGGGGATTCCCAGCCGGGTGAGCTGTGCTACGCGCCAGTCATGCACGAGCGAGCCGGTGCAGATGACCTCACGCGCTGGGATCGGCTCCATCTTCTGCGCCTCCACTACGTCAAGACCGCCGCCGAGTGTCCCTGCCGGGAATTCAGCAGCTTCCAAGTCCGCAAGATCAGCCGGATCAGTTCATCCATCGGTTCTCTCGCAGCTTGTCTCGACCAGCGACGCGGCGAATTCCAGCGACGCGGCGAATCCGGGCTGCTTTTGCTCGAGCAACCTGCGCACGCATCCCAGGGTCGCGCTCCAGGCAGTGTGCCGCGCCCGTAGAAGCCCCGGGCCGGTCCCCTGGTCTGCAGGTCCGAGATACCCCCGGGGTACCGGGGTTCCCGGCACTGACGTCGACGGGCGCTAAGACCAAGCCCGGCCGGGCAGGAACCGGCTCGTCAACCCGAGCAGCCGGCAGCGCGCCGCGGGAGAAGGGCCCGGCCTGGCAAACGCTCGGGGCATGGCCGCGGTGCTGGCGGCGGCCGCCCTGGGAGGCGCCGGTGATGATGGCTACCTTTCCGTCTTTCCTGTCATGGGGTAGTCAGCGCCGGGTCGCTCGGGTGTTCGGTCAGTGGCGTGGTCTCCACGGTCATCCAGGCGTCCAGGGGGAGCGACTTCAAGATCGCCTGCATCTCGGCCGCGTCCCGGGCCCGCCACAGGCCCAGCGCGCGCGACTCGCCCGGCAGTATCCACAGCCGCAGCAGGTGTCCCTGCCCCGCCAGTTCCTTGGCGCGCTGCGCCTCACGCGCCTCGGTGTTCTCGACCGCAGAGCGGGGCGTGCCCTCGGGAACGCTGGTGGTGAAGGTAGTGAGGAACTCCGTGAACCCGTCGGCCTCTTTCGCGGCGGCCAGCGCCGGGTTCTTGGGATCGTTCGGGTGCGGTGAGAGCGGCGTGACCTCATCGGTGCGCCACACGCGCAGCGGCATCGAGGCGAGGACCTCCTCGAGCTGTTCGGCGTCGGCGGCGGCGAACAACCCGAGCGTGCGCCATTCGCCCGGTTGCAGCGGGGGGCGCCACAGGCGCAGCAGGTGTCCTTGCGCCGCGAGCTCACGTGAGTGGGCAGCCTCGCGGGTGCGGATGTCGTCGACGGCTTGCCCCGTAGTTCCGTCCGGGACGTGGGTGGTCATGGTGACGAGATATTCCATGGCGAGCGGTCCTGGGTCGCGCATGGTGTCCTCCTAGCTGAAGGTGACGTTGGCGATATCCACGGCATAGTCGAGCCGCCGCAGTAGGCGACCCGGAAGTCGTCCGAGGGCGACTGCGGGGTGAGCCCGGCGGACGACGCCGCCGGATCGAGGCGCTCGGCCACCAGCACACCCTCGGCGGTCTCGATCGTCTGCCGGTACGGCTCCCAGGTGGTGTACTGGCCGGGCCACGGGAACGGGTTATCTTCAGCCGCTGGTCGCGGGTCTCGCCTTCCAACAGCACGTTGCCGAGCAGTCCCGGCTTGCCCTTCAGTGACCAAATCGCGCCGGTGATCGAGGCGCTGGCGCGGAACCGGGAGATCTGCTTCCGGTGCCGCGCGCCGCCGTGCCCCTCGATGGCAGGCTTCAGCAGGTCGTTCATGTCGATCCTTCCTTTCACGCCACAACGAGACCCATGGCCCAGGATCGGCGCAGACGCTTCCACTGAATGCTCGCGTGCTTCGCTGTTTGAACGTTCCGGCGGCTGCACGCCGATCGCGTGTGCTCGGCTCGCGGCAGGGGCTCGTTGTCCATCGTCCGGGCGGTCGCCCGGCTACCGGAGACGCCACAGGCCTCACCAGTGGCCGGCGGCGGCCCGCGCGTTACCGTGGTTTCCCGGCCACCCTGGCTCAGCTGCCGGTCGCGGCGAACCAGCCGACGTTCGACGCGTGAAACACGAACACGATGGGGGCAATGCACGGCTGAGGCAGCTTAACCCTGGCGTTGAGGTCCGCGTTCCCTGCCCGTCCCCAGCGCGGCCAGCAGCCATCTGCTCCTACTCATCTCATGCCTCCTGTCGAGGGACTCGGGCAGTGCTCCGCGAGCCGCAGTCGGCGCGGATAAAGACCGGGCAGGATGTTACGGGCTGGGTGGGCCGAGGTAGGGGAACTCGGTGAGCAGGTCGGCGTGCGGCTTGAGGCCTTGCGGGGGGACCTTGCCGTAGCTCAGCCAGGCAAAGCGGTAGCTGTAGACGTCATCGATGAGCTTGCGGCCGTTGGGGTAGGCGACGGGCTTGGAGCGGTCGTAGCGCAGGATGTCGGGCAGGAACATCAGGGCGGCTTGCCTGGCTTCCTCGGGCGGGTAGCCGCCGTTTTCCAGGATCTTGGACCACGGCTCCAGATAGTTGGCCACGTCGTCGGCGGGCTGCCGGGAGTTGTAGAGGTCCTTCGCCCCGTCGGGGTTGATGAACGGGTTGATCGTCGGGTTCCCGCCGCGGTCCATCTGCTCCAGGGTGCCGTCGCCGCGGCGGCGGCTGATCGAGGCCCAGACTCCGATCTGCGGGCCCGCGAAGAGCATGTCGGCGGGGACCTCCAGCGTGAGGGAGGACACGTTGTTGCCAGCGAAGTCGTCGTGCCCGGTCCAGGCGAAGCCGTGCAGGGTGCCCTCGATGTCGGCGAAGAACGGGTCGCTGCGCCGCCCGGCGAGCAGCCGGACCGGGCCGGCCTGGACGGGCGGGGCCATGCCATCGAAGCTGACCGGGATCGACTCGGCAAGCACCTCGCCGGCTGGCTCGGGGGAGCGGGCCTGGGCGTCGGTGGCGTACCAGGCGGTCCCGGTCTGCCTGCCGTTGTCGTACTCGGAGAAGGTGATGGTGAACGCGACGTCGGCGCGCGCGTCGCCGTCGGTGTCGACGTTGATCCGGTAGACCGCGCCGGGGTAGAACTCCGGGCCCCGGGCCTGTATGGGTGCCGGGGCCGGGGCGGTCGGGTTCGAGTTGACGATCAGCATCATCTTCTCCGGGTCCTGGGATGACTTGAACAAGAACACGTCGGTGATGTCCAGGCGCCGGTCGTCGCCGGGAGACTTGAGATAGTCGGCGCTGAAGTGGTTCGACATGATGGCTCCTTCGGTGGTACGTGTCCGGGTGGTGGTGCGGCGGGGTATCAGTTGCGCAGGAAGTCGAGCAGCGCGGTGTTGACCTGGTCGGCGTGGGTCCAGGGGATGGCGTGCGGGCCGCCCTCGACGACGACGAGTTGCATGTCCTTGATCAGGCCGGGCAGCCGGCTGGCGGTCTTGTCGATCGGCAGGACCTGGTCCGCGTCGCCGTGCAGGACCAGCATGGGCACGTCGATCTTGGGCAGGTCGTCGCGGAAGTCGGTGGTCCAGGTGCGAATGCAGGCGACCGCGGCGGCGGCTGAGGCGGTGATGGCCAGGTTCCAGCTGGCCTGCCAGGCCTGGTCGCTGACCAGGGTGCCGCGCAGGGTGTCGATGTTGTAGAAGGTGTCCAGAAAGCCCTTCATCCAGGCCGGGGTGTCGGCCTGGGCAGCGGCGACGAACCCGTCGAACAGGCTTTGCGGCACCCCATCGGGGTTGTCGGGCGCCTGCTGCAGGTACGGCGGGATCGGGGAGATCAGCACGCCCTTGGCCACCCGTGCCGATCCGTAGCTGCTCAGGTAGCGGGTGACTTCGCCGGTGCCCATCGAGTGGCCGACCAGGACGGCGTCGCGCACGTCGAGGTGCTCCAGCAGCGCGTGCAGGTCGGCGGCGAAGGTGTCGTAGTCATACCCGACGACCGGCTGGCTGGACCGGCCGAACCCGCGCCGGTCGTAGGTGATCACCCGGTACCCGGTCTCTAGCAGGGCCGGGACCTGCTTGTCCCAGGCACGGCCGCTGAGCGGGTAGCCGTGGATCAGCACCACCGGCTGGCCGGCGCCGTGATCCTCGTAGTAGATCTCGATGTCTGTGTTGTTTTCCTGTCCGGCAGTGACTCCGGCCATGGCGCTTCCTTCCTGTGGCGGGCCTGGCCGGCGTCCGGGCCGCGGGGCAGGCGCCCGCCGCTTTGATATGCAGGCTGGTATGGCCAGGGTCGCGCTCCGGGCGTGCGCGCTGCGCCCGTAGAATCCCGGGCATCTGTACGGGGGATCCGGACCGGTGTCCTGGTCCGCGGCCCGAGCCGGCAACAACTGCAGCCTCGCCCACAGCCTGCCTTGATCGCGCTCCCCGGCACGACTGGGCGGCGGTTCACCTCGCGAGCCGGGCGGGTACCCGCGCAGATCACGCGCATATAAGCCCTGTGGTCAACCACCCCAGACAGCTGGAAACTGTGCCAGGCGGATATAGCGCACCATACCGAGGGCCCGGCCACGTCTGGTGACCAAGGTGGCCGTCCCCCCGGGCGTCCAGCTCGGCCAAGCGAGGCGCGCCGCGGGAGGCAGAGTGTCAGCCTCGGTACGCTCTGCCACGACTACCTCGTCTGCTCACTCAGCGGATTTCATCCGGCCGGGAAGAGGAGCTCCAGGTCGCAGACATGGAGGTCCCGGGTGTGAGATCGCTTAAAACCGGGCGCTGCTGGATGCGGCGCTGCCGGGGTCGCTGGATGCGCAGGTGCGGGATCAGATCGTGGCCGAGACGCGGGGCAACCCGCTGGCGCTGCTGGAGCTGCCGCGCGGCCTGTCGCCGGGTGAGCTGGCGGGCGGGTTCGGGCTGCCCGGCGCGGTGCCGTTGGACGCCCGGATCGAGGACAGTTTCCGACGGCAGCTGAACGCCTGCCGGAGCAGACCCGGCGGCTGGTGCTGCTGGCGGCGGCCGACCCGTCCGGCGATGCCTCACTGGTGTGGCGGACCGCCGGGCGGCTGGGGATCCCGGTGCAGGCGGCCGGGCCGACGGTGGAGTCGGGGCTGGCAGAGTTCGCCGGCCGGGTGCGGTTCCGGCATTCTGGCGCGGTCGGCAGCCTACCGGTCGGCGTCGCTGCCGGAAAGACAAGAGATGCATGGCGCGCTGGCGGCGGCGACCGATGCGCAGGCCGATCCGGATCGCCGGGCCTGGCACCGGGCGGCGCGGTTCGTCGTCACCACTTCGCGGTGCTCACGGTCGACCGCGTCGACGATGCCGGCCACCGCCTTGCGTACCAGCAGGCAGCGGGCCATCCGCAGTGGGTCATCGGTTGGTGCTGTCTGGCGTGTCCGCCGTCGGCCGACGGTGAGCGACCAGTCGATGGGGTGGGTGGATTCCTCGAACGTCAGCAGGACCTCGCTGGCCGATCTTGAGGGTGCGGGCTACGCCCGGCTAAGTTCGAGCACGGGGATGGTGCGGATTCCAGCGGTTTGGCGTGCGTACTCGGCGAAGCCTGGGTAGCTCCGCGCTTGCTCGGCGTAGATGCGGTCGCGTTCAGCGCCGGTCAATTCGCGGACGGTCACCTCGTATGTCTCGGTGCCGCGTTCGACAGTGCCGTCACCGGCGGCGGTCAGGTTGTGGTACCAGTCCGGGTTGGTGGGTGCTCCAGCCTTGGTGGCGAAGACGTAGATGATGTCCGGCTC
>Ga0207692_10000312_pt1 | contig 16846 bp, 18 predicted proteins | sample LARL52metaG_FD_184345 | JGI IMG/M metagenome (GOLD analysis project Ga0207692, IMG submission 184345) | Corn, switchgrass and miscanthus rhizosphere microbial communities from Kellogg Biological Station, Michigan, USA - LAR L5-2 metaG... | ecosystem: Host-associated > Plants > Roots >...
TCGAGAGGTTGAAACCGGTCGGCCCCTCCTCCGGCACGAACGCGTGCCCCGAGAGGTGCTCGACCAGGTTGAACGCGATCATCGTGTCGGCCATGGGGATCTCGACGCGCTGGCCTTCACCGGTGGCGTTCCGGTGCACGAGCGCGGCGAGCACGCTGTAGGCGATGGTCAGCGACGACACCTTGTCGCCGATGATCGTCGGCAGGTAGACGGGCCGCCCGATCGCGCGGTTCGCGATGTCGACCAGACCGGACGCGCCCTGGATCGTCTCGTCGTAGGCGGCGATGCCGGCGCGGTCGGAGTCGCTGCGGAACCCCTGCGCGTGGGCGTAGATCAGGCCGGGGTTGCGCGCGGCGACGTCGGCGTAGTTCAGGCCGAGCCTGCTCAGGGCACCCGGTCGCATGTTGGTGATCAGCACGTCGGCCGTGTCGATCAGCTTGAGGGCCTTCTCGCGGTCCTCCTCGTCCTTGAGGTTCAGGGCGATGCTGCGCTTGTTCCGGTTGACGTTGAGGCTCAGCGGCGTCATGCCCGGCGTGGTGCGGTAGCGGCCGTTGCGGACGGTGTCCACAGGCGACTCGATCTTGATCACGTCGGCGCCGAGGTCTCCGAGGATCTGGGCCGCGTACGGGCCCATCACCACGGTCGAGAGGTCGATCACCCGCACGCCGTCCAGCGGACCGGCGGTGATGTCCTTCATCGTTCGTCCTTTCGCACCTTGCTTCCTGCTTGCACCACCGAAGCTAGTGGCGAATTCGGCGAAAGGGAACGATCATGTCGCGAACAATGGTATGACCACAGCGGTCATACCATTTCCTATTTCGCGATAGGTTCCGCGAAAACCTCGCGGGCGGCCTCGACGAGCTCCTGGAGGTCACCGCCGGTGCCGCGGTCGTGCCGCCACAGCAGCCCGGTGTCGAGCTGGGCGCGGAAGTCCTCGAACGGCAGCACCGCCATGTTCTCCAGCAGGTAGCCGTGCATAGAGCTGTCCTCGTCGAGCATGGAGACGGAGAACCCGAGGCCGCTGGACACGATCTCCGACGCCCCCTGGTAGCCGGTGTTGCTGAGCTGGATGCGCTTTTTGATGCCCAGCTCGTGCAATTGCCGGTCGAGCTGCTCGAAATACGCGGGCATCATTTCCTCGGGCGACTTCGCGTAGGCGAGGCCGGTCAGGTCGGCCAATTTGACCGACGCACGTCCCTGGAACTGGTCCGCCGGAACCACGGCGCCGAGGCGTTCCGTCATCACGTGCAGCGTGTCGAGAGAGGCCTCCTGCACGGGCAACCGCGCCAGCGTGAGCGCGAGCTTCCCCTCCTTCACCGCCGCGACCAGGTCCGTGGTCGTGCCGGGCCACCGCTTGACCTCGAACCGTTCGCGCACGCGCTCGGCCAGCAGCGTGAGCCGTTCCCGCAGCGCCGGGTGGATCCCGGCGGGCATGCCGACGAACACGGTCGTCCTGGAGGGTTTCGTGGCCTCGTCGAGCCGCCACCTGATCGAGCCGACCCGGTCGAGCACGTCCCGCGCGATCGGCAGCAACGCACTCCCGGCAGGCGTCAGCGCCACGTGATGTGTGCTGCGGTCGAACAGCTGCCGGCCCAGCTCGTGTTCGAGGTCCTTGATCCGCTGGCTCAGCGGAGAGGCGGCCATGTGCAGCTTCCGCGCGGCCGCCGAGAAGTTGAGCTCCTCCGCGACCGCGACGAAATACCTGAGATGCAGCAGTTCCACGTGATCCAGACTATTGCGCCCGATCAGCCCAGGCCGGTCAGCCGCCGTGAGGCCTCCGACTCACCCCACCGGAAGCCGATGCGCCGCGACAGCTCCACAGCCTCGCGATAGGACGACTTGGCCTGCTCGGCACGTCCCGCCAGCTCGTGCACGATGCCGCGGTCGAGCAGCACGCCGGCCTCGATCTGCCTGTCCCCCACCGACCGCGCGAGCCGCAACGCCTCCTCCGACAGTTCCAGAGCGCGGTCCAGCGAGCCCAGCTGGCGGTGCGCGTCGGCCATGTTCGCCAGCGCGTGCAGCTCACCGGACCGGTCGCCGCAGGCCCGCAACGTCGTCAACGTCTCCTCGTAGCAGCCCAGAGCGGCCGGGAGATCGCCGAGGGCGGCGTGCACCAGGCCGAGGTTGGTGCGCACGTAGGCCGCGCCCTGCGAGTCGGACAGCTCCTCGCGCAACGTCAGCGAGGCCTCCAGCGACGTGACCGCGGCGGGCAGCTCGCGGCGCCGCCAGTGCACGATGCCGAGGTTGTTGAGCGTCACGGCTTCGAGCTGCCGGTCGCCCAGCGATCGGGCCAGCGCGAGGGCCGCGGTCCAGTGCTGCTGCGCCTCGGCGAACTTGAAACCGCGCTCGCAGGCGGCGCCGAGCTCCTTCAACGCCAACGCTTCCGCGCGCAGGTCACCCAGTGTGCGAGCGGCTTCCAGCGCCAGGGTGTTGAGCGCGGCCCAGTCCGCCACCTCGGAACGGCGCCGGAAGTACCACGAGAGCCCGGCGGCGAACGCGATCGCGTCGGCCGGGGAGGCCTGGTGGGCGGCGGCGATCAGGTTGTCGCGCTCCTCGGCGAGCCAGAGGTCGGCCGGGTTGTCCGCCAGTGCCTCCAGGTAGTGCTTGTGCAGGCGTTCCAGCGCCAGCGTTCGTTCACCGGACGACTCCGAGGCCCGGCACCGCTCCCGCGCGAACAACCGCAGCAGGTCGTGCAGCGCGAACCGGCCGGGCACCGGTTCCTCGACGAGGTGCGCGTCGGCCAGCTCGGCGAGCAGCTCCTCGACGTCCGGCACGTCGGTCAGCGCCCGTGCCGCCGCCACCGCGAAATCCGGCCCGTCCAGCAGGCCCAGCAGCCGGAAAACCCTTGCCACGGCCGGAGATCCGAGCTCGGCGTAGCTGACCTCGAACGCCGAGCGCACCGCGACGTCCCCCAGCCGCAGCTCGTCGAGCCGGCGCGTCTCGTCGGCCAACCGGGAGGCGAGCAACGCCGCCGTCCACTGTGGACGTGCGGCGAGCCGGGCGCCCGCGATGCGCAGCGCCAGCGGCAGTCCGCCGCACCAGCGCACGAGTTCCGTGGCGTCACCGACCTTCCCGGCGACGCCCGCGAGCAGCTGCGACGCCTCCTCCAGCGGCAGGGCGCCGAGCTTGACGTAGGACGCGCCGTGCAGCGAGGCGAGCGGGCGGCGTGAGGTGATCAGCACGGCCGAGCCGGGACCGGTCGGCAGCAGGCGTTTGACCTGGGCGGCGGTGGCAACGTTGTCCAGCACCACGAGCAGGCGCCGCGACGCCGTGAGCGAGCGGTAGCGCAAGGCCTCCTCGTCGCCGGGACGATCGCCGAGAGCCCGCAGGAACTGGCTCAGGACCCGGTCGGACGCGCCGTCGGACAGGTCCGCGTACAGCTGGCCGTCCGGGAACCGCGCCGCGATCTCGTGCGCCGCCCGCACGGCCAGCGCCGACTTGCCGATGCCCGCCTGTCCGGTGATCACGCACACCGCGACCCGGTCCCCGCGCGGCTGCGCGGAGATCAGGTTCAGCTCGCGCGACCGGCCGGCGAACGTGACCACGTCCGGTGGCAGCTGCCGGATCGCCGACACGCCAACGGGTTTCGCCCGCAGGATCTCGGCCTGCAGCCGCCGCAGCGACTCGCCCGGTTCGACGCCCAGCTCGTCCTGCAGGACCCGGCGGCACTCCCGGTAGGCGGCCAGCGCCTCGGCCGGACGCCCGGCGCGGTGCAGCGCGACCATCTGCTGCTCGCGCAGGCGTTCGTGCAACGGGTGCTCACGCACCCACTCGTTGAGGTCCGCGACGATCTCCACGTGCCGCCCGAGGTCCAGCTCGGCGTCCGCGCACTCGACCCGCGCGGCCAGCCGCAGCTCCTCCAGCTGGGCGACGACCCCGCGCAGCAGCCCGGACGCGGCGAGATCCGCCAGCGCGGGCCCGCGCCACAACGCGAGCGCCTCCCGGTAGCGCTGCGGGGTGCGTTCCCCGCGGGCGACGTCGAGCAGCTCGGTGAACCGGGTGAGGTCGAGCTCGGCCGGGTCGATCGACATCAGGTAGCCCGGCGCCCGCGACAGCAGCCGCGAGCCGACGATCTTGCGCAGCTGGTAGACGTAGACCTGCAGGTTCTTCAGCGCGGTCTTGGGCGGTGCGTCGTCCCACAACACGCTGATCAGCCGGTCGACCGAGAGCACCCGCCCGGGTTGGGCGAGCAGCAGCGCGAGCACGGCCCGTTGCTTGGGCGGACCGAGACCCAGGCGCGCGCCGTCGTCGGCGTAACACTCGACCGGCCCGAGCACCCGGAACTCCACAACTCCCGATCGTAACTACCGGATGCATACCGGACACATGCCACGCGGCATGACGTTTGAGCCATGACGAGAACCGCACTGGCCGCGCTGGTGGCACTGGGCACTTTGGCAGCCGCCGTGCCCCCCGCTCAGGCCGTCGAGCCCTACTCCGAAAGCCCGTCCCAGTCGCATGCCGTCCGGTCGGGGGGCGGGTACGACGTGTTCGTCGGTGGCGTCAAGAGAGCCACCTTCAACGTGAGCGATCCTGCATACACAGTCCGTTCGACGTCTTCTGCTGATGGTTCCGAATCAGCCGTGATCTCGGACTTCGACGGAACCGTCGGCAAGCTGAAGGGCCGCGCACCCCAGCTGCTCGGCTTCACCACCGACGGCACCGGCCTGCTGGCCGTGCAACACCCGGACGCGGCCGACGACAGCACCTACGTGGGTTCGTTGGTCCGGTTCGACCTCGCTTCTGGCGCCGCCAAGCCGTTGCTCAGCAGCGACTCCACGTCCCTGTACCGCGACTTCAAGCTCGTCGACGTCAGGGGTCGCGGCACGTCAGCTTCATCAAGCACAACGAGATCTACCGCTGCGGTGGCGCGGAACCGCAGTACCTGGGACTGGCCACCCACAAGGCCTCGCGGGTGGTCGACGGTCTGTCGTTCAACTACGCCCTGACCGGCATCAACAGCTCCGAAGCCGTCATCGGCAGCCCGCAGAAGGGCTACGTGAAGGCAGCGGGCCTCAAGGCCGCGACGCTGGACGGCCAGGTGACCACGATGGGCAGGCTGAACCGCGCCGAGTACGTCCACCAGCTGTGGGACACGCGCAACGAGTTCAACGGCAACTCCTCCTGCGGCCCGACCAGCGCGGTCATCGACCTCGTCACCTACCAGCTGCCCACCGAGTTCGGCGTCCAGGTCGCGCAGCCGTTCTCGCACTGGTCGAAGTGGGGCCGCTACGTCACCGACGAGTTCACCAACCGCGGCACCACCTTCAACCGCACGATGAACGACTGGTCCCGCACCGGCAGCTGGAAGGGCGCGCACGGCTGGATCACCGGCGCGTTCCTCGACCAGGGCAAGTTCGTGATCATGAGCGATTCGTGGGGCTCGACCGCCGGCCATCTGTCTGTAGTGATCGGCTACCACGACAACGGCTCGTTCTACGTCCACGACACCTATGGCGCGGGGACAGACGGCAGCTACCACGGCGCGAACCAGCTCTACACATGGAACTACATCGCGCCCGTGCAGATGTGGGCGGCCTGATTTCCCGAGGCTCACCGGAAAAGCGCTCCGCGCGATCAATGCCCGTCACGCAAAAAGCGCCGTGAAAACGGCGAACCAGGACCGGCCGATCACGCGTGCGCAATCACCCCGCCGCCCGGGGCCTGGGTGCTCCCGCCCCCAGGCGCCTCCCAGCCGGAACCCGCGGCACCGGCGACTCCAGCCGCGCCCAGCACCACCGCCGTCGCGACCGCGGTCGCGACCAGCGCTTTGACGGCCCCACGCTGCGCCGATCGAATTCGCATCATGTCTGCCCTCCATCGTTGACAGCAGGAATGATTGACGGTCGATGGAGAAGTTTCAGAAAGGCGCGGAACGCCCTCGCGGTCGCGTGATCCACTTTAACCAAGATCTTTCCCGGCTTGAAAGTGCGTCCGGCGACAGAAACCCCGGCGCCTACTTGACGTAGGGCGTCCCGCGGAAGAGCCGGTCGAGTGCCTTGCGGGCCCTGGCCGGGGCGGCGGCGTCGTGCTCCAGCTGCAGGAAGTGGTTGAGCGCCAGCATGATCCCGACGATCTCGTAGATCAGCTGGTCGACGTCGGCGTCCCGCGCCAGGTCGCCGTCGCTGATCGCGCGGCGGATGTGGATGCGCAGGTCCCTGCGCCACAACGCGTTCATGCCGGCCAGCGCGTCCCGGACCCGGCCGCTGCGGCCGTCGAACTCGGTGGTGGCCGCCGTGAAGAAGCACCCGCCGGGCAGCACCTCGCGTTCGAGGTAGGACACCCAGGCCTCGCAGACCGCCTTCAACCGCGGCAGTCCGGACGGCAGCTGCTTGACGCGTTGCGGCACCTCGCGCGAGAAGACCGCCGCGGCCTCGTCCACCACGGCCAGCTGGAGGCCTTCCTTCGTGCCGAAGTGGCCCAGCAGACCGGCTTTGCTCATCCCCAGCTCGTCGGCGAGCCTGCCGATCGTCAGCCCCTCCAGGCCTTCCGCCGAGGCGATGGCGAGGCTCCGTTCGAGGATGCGCTGCCGCGTCTCCAGGGTGTCGGCGACGGAACGACGTGGGCTCACGCACACATCCTAGTCTCTTTAGCTACCGACCGATCGGTTGCTATATTCGCCAGGTCGTTGCCTCGCCGAAGGAGCTCACCTTGTCCGGATCCCGTGTCGTCGCGTTCGGCCACCACCAGCCGCAGCGCGTGCTGACCAACGCCGACCTGGAGAAGATGGTCGACACCAGCGACGAGTGGATCCGCCAGCGCACGGGCATCGCCACCCGCCACCTCGCGGACGACGAGTCAGTCACGGACATGGCGGCCGCGGCGGCGTCCAAGGCGCTCGCCGCCTCCGGCCTGCTCCCCTCCGACATCGGCCAGGTCATCGTCGCGACCTGCTCGGCAGTCGACCGCTGCCCGTCGATCGCCGCCCAGGTGGCCGGCCGGCTGGGCATCCCGAGCGCCGTCTGCTTCGACCTCAACAACGCCTGCGCCGGCTTCTGCACCGCCCTCGCGACGGCCGACCACACCCTCCGCGCCGGAGCCGCCCGCCACGCCCTGGTCATCGGCGCGGAGAAGATGTCCGACCTCACCGACTGGACCGACCGAGCCAACTGCATCCTGCTCGGCGACGGCGCCGGTGCCGCCGTGATCAGCGCCGACGACAACGCCCAGATCGGCCCGGTCACGTGGGGCTCCGACCCGAGCCGCAACAACGCCGTCCGCCTGGTCGACGCCTGGCAGCCGACGTTCTCCCAGGAGGGCCAGGCCGTCTTCCGCTGGGCCACCAGCGAACTCCCGGCCGTCGCCGCCCAGGCGTGCGAGCGCGCCGGTATCACCACCAGGGACCTCGCCGGCATCGTCACGCACCAGGCCAACCTGCGCATCATCGAGGCCATGACCCGCCGCCTGGACCTCCGCGACGACGTGGTGATCGCCCGCGACGTCGTGGAGTCCGGCAACACGTCCGCCGCCTCCGTGCCGCTCGCACTGTCCAAAATGGCCGAACGAGGCGAGCTGCCGTCCGGTCAGCCCGTGCTGCTCTTCGCGTTCGGGGGCGGCCTCTCGTGGGCGGGCCAGGTCATCACCTGCCCGTAGACGTTGCGCTGAACGAGCGGCCACCCGGCACCGAGATCAGCCTGGCGATGGTGGTGAGATGGCCGCGGAGATGCGCGCCGCTGATGGTGGCCGGGCAGCCGGACAGCTTCGTGCTGAGGTTCAGCGAATCGATCTCGCGGGCGAGGTACGAGGTGATACTGCCCGCCGGGCGCGAGGCGTTCTGCGAGCCGATCGGTTTCGGCGAGGACGACCCGGGCTTTGCGCTGGAGCACTGGGAGGACACCGAAAAGCGGCCCACCACGTGTTCGAGGCAGTCGGCGTCGAGCCCCGGCACACGGCGGGGATGAAGCTCGAACTGAAACGGCGAGGAGATCTGGCATCCTCCTCGCCGCATCACACGCAAAGCTGCGGAAGACGCTAGTCGTCGTCGTCTCCGTCGCCGTTGTTGCCCCCAGGTCGGTGGCTCATGTGCGGGAGTTCCTTTCGAGAGCCAGCCCATCGCCCGCAGAACGACGAAAGCCCCGACGGACGTCTCCGCGCGAGGCTTGTTCCGGACCGGACTGCGAACGATGCGGCAGTGTGAAGTGCGCGAAGGCTGTCCGGCCCGACTCGAAGATCAAAAACGGGCCCACGATCGGGTGAGAGGAACGCCTGAAAGGCCGGTGTGACGGCTCGGGAGCCCGCCGAGCCGCCACACCGTTGGTGACGCACGAGAAGGAAGGTCAGCCTGCCGGCGCGGGAACGAGCGCATCGCACGCGTGGCGTCATCGGTCCGCCACCTGGCCAACGCGAGCGACGTCGGAGTTCGCCGTTCCCGCTTGCCCTGTGCCGGCAAGCCGATACCTCCTGACCGGGTTAAGGCCTCGCGCGTCCTCCGCCCACTCGCACCATCTCCGGCCTCGATCGTGAATGCCTCCGCCGCTGCAAAGGCGGGGACATCGACGACGAGACGGACGGGGGAACGGATGATGCGTGGGCGGCGACCGGTTCGGGCACCTGGATCTGGGTGGTCGGGGACACCGGTGGCGCTGCGACCACCTTGGTTTCCTCCGCGGGCGCGGGCTGCGTCCACACGGAGACGTTCGTGTCGACCGTGTTCTGGCGGAAGAGCTCCGGGGTCTCGGTGATGATCCGGCCCGGCTGTTCGAGGCCGACGATGCCGACCAGCTTGCCGTTGGCGATGAAGCCGGTGAGGCCGTTGACGTCGGTGGTGTCGGTGCCCAGGACCGGCAGGCCGGCGCCCTGGACCCGCATGCCGTACTGCTCGGTCCAGAACCGCGGGACCGGGGTGTACGCCTTGGCGTGGTTGCGGCCGACCAGCAGGTTCTCGGCGGCGGCACGGCCGCCCTCGACGGCGTTGAGCCAGTGCTCGACCCGGCGCGTGGCGCCGTTGAAGCGCATGTTCGGCCAGCGGGCCACGTCACCGCACGCGACGAGGTTCTCGGCGCCGATCACGTGGTTCGTGGCGTCGCACAACACACCGTCGCTGATGTCCAGGCCGGAACCGCGCAGCCAGTCGACGGCCGGAGAGGCGCCGACGGCGAGCACGACGCACGAGGCGAAGAAGACCTGGCCGTCGGAGAGGTGGATGCCGATGCCGCCGGGCTGGCGCACCCAGTGCTTGATGCCGACACCGGTGGCGAGCCGCACGCCGTGGTGGACGTGCGCCTCGGTGATCTTCTTGCCGATCTCGTCACCGACGATGCCTCCCAGCAACGCCGGCGAGCGCACGATCAGAGCCACGTCGCGGCCCATGTGACGAACCGAACACGCGAGCTCGCAGCCGATGAACCCGCCGCCGATGACGGCGACGAGACCCTGCGACTGACGGATGTTCTTGCGGATCGCGACCGCGTCGTCGAGCGTCCGCAGCACGTGCACCCGCGGGTCGTGGCGCGGCGCGCCGCCCATCGCCCTGGCGTCGACGCCGGTAGCGATGATCATGCCGTCGTACTTGATCTCCTCGCCTCCCGGCACCCAGACCGACTGCTTCTTCGGGTCGAGGTGCAGTGCGGGCGAGTTCAGCCGCCACTCGGCGTCCAGGTCGCCGGAGAAGTTCAGCAGCGAGTCGTCCGGGTGCCATTCACCGGTGATGATCTGCTTCGACAGGCACGGGCGGTGGTACGGGAGGTGCCGCTCGGCGGACAGGATCGTGATCTGCCCGTCGAAACCCATCTCCCGCAGCCGTTCCGCGGAACGGACTCCTCCGAGCCCGCCGCCGACGACCACGATCCGTTCGCTCACTTCACTCGCTCCCTGATCTCGATCGCGCGCATCGGGCACGCGCGCTGTGCCGCTCGGGCCTGGGCGAAGTGCTCCTCCGGCGGGCGGCGGTTGTAGGTCAGGCGGTTGTCCTCGATCAGCTGGAAAACATCCGGCGCCTCCGCCTGGCACGTGCCGTAGCGGTGGCATTTCTCGTTGTTGACGCTCACGTCCATCGCGTCGCCCTCGCCGACACCGGGTTCCTTGCCGCGCTCGGAGTCGAGCATGCCGATGCGCATCAGCACGTCGGGCGGGAGGAAACGGGCCAGCGACACGGTCACGGTCGGGACGAGGATGGTGAGGCCGGCGAGCCAGAGAACGGACAGGTTGCCGTTCGCGATGGCGCCGAACCAGGAGTGAACCACGGTGGCGGCCACGACGATGTACGCCGTTTGATGGAACCTCAGCCACTTGCGGTAGAAGACTTTGTGCCGCATCGACGCCAGGATGGCGATCGCGGCCATGACCTCGAGTCCGACGATGCCGAGCGCGTGCCGGAAGAGGCCGCCGTCCACGAACGGCAGCACCAGCTTGATGAAGCTGAACGTGCCGCTCTGGATCAACGTGAAGGCGAACGCGTGGATGGAGCCGAACGCGATCGTCAGCGAGGCGAGCACCATGTGCCCGTTCTTCAGTCCCTCACGGCCGGTGAGCTTCTCGGCCCATCCGGTCGCGATGAGCACGCCCCAGGACAAGGTGGCGCACATCATGACGTAAGCCAGCCTGGCAGACAGCTGAGCCATCTTCTTGACACCCGAGTCGAAGTCGGACGACTGGGCCACCAGGAGCGGAATCTGGCTGGACAACAACTCTTCCTCCGGAAAGAACTTCTCGCGGGGAACCCGCCCGGTCCTGTCGTGCAGGAGTGGACACATCAGGGCCGGGCGGGTGGGAACAGGTCCGCGTTGGAGTGCCTCTGACCTTGGGACACCACCTCCGTTTCCCGTTACAGAACGGGGTCTTGCCGAATCACCGCACCGGCCGTCGCGGGCGGAGTACTCGGAGCAGGAGCACCGTGAGCACGGCTCCCGCGGCGGTGACCGTGATGATCACCCACATGTTCGGACCGTCGCCGGACGCGAGGTTCGCCTTGATGATGCCGCCGGCGGGCTGGGGCTCGGCGAAGGCGGGATCGCCTGCGAGACCCGTGCTCTCCAGCAACGTCATGTGCTTCATCACCACGTCGATACCGGCCTGCGAGAACCCGCGGATGGTGTCGTTGCGGGTCTGCGTGCGGACCTTGGCGAGGAAGTTGAAGACCTGGCCGTGCGCGGCCCGCAGCCTCGCGACGAACGCCTGGTCGAACGCGTCTCCTTCGAGACCGTTCAGCTCGTCCATCCACGACTGCTGCGAGGGGTTCGGCACGTCGGGCGTGGTGAGGTTGAACTGGGCAGCCGTCTTCTTCGTCAGGTTGTCCAGCATCATGTGGTCGAGCATGATCATCTTGCCGATCTGCTTGACCCGCGCGTTCGACGCCTTCGTGGCCGTGAGCTCGCCCATGGGCATCTCCCACAGGCCCGCCTGGCGCACCTTGTTCAGCAGTTCGCGGTCGTTCGCGGTCAAGGGACCCGTCGGGGTGTCCTGCACTCCGCCGGTGTCCGCGGGCTGCGCCTGCGCAGCGAAAGGAGTGGCGAAGAAGAGGAACAACATCGCCAAGACGGTGGCGAGGGCTCTGGTCATCGTCTTGATGTCCTCGTTGTTCGGTGGAAGTCGGTAGGGGTTTCGAGATCGAGCAGTGGGCTCAGTAGCCGGACGAACCCGAGGTCGGCGCAGGCGGCGGGGCCTGGTCACCGGTCGGGCTGGGGGACGTGCTCGGCGTGCTGCTGCTCTTGTTCTGCGTGTTGTTCTGCGTTTTGCCGCCGGTGATCTTGGCGCCGTTGGGGGCGGTGACCCACCACGTGCCGCCCTTTCCCTGACCTTTCAGGTCACCGGCGACCTTGTCCTCGGCGAAGGTGTACTGCGGGTAGCCCGCGATGGTGAGCTGCTTGGTGCCGTCGGCCCTGGTCACGGTGCCCATGGAGATCGGGTCGACCCCGGTCGCCATCGCCGGCTTGTCCGCGGGCACCGGCTTCCAGGTCTTGGCGCACTCGCCTTCGCAGTTGGACTTCGACGGCTTCGGGGTGTCCTTGTCGAAGCGGTACAGCGGTAGCCCGTCGCCGTCGGTGACGAACCACCCGATGTCGTCCCGGTTGGAGATGAACAACAGCATCGAGGCGCTATTGTCGGCGTTCTTCGCCGACAAACCGCCTGCTCCGGAGCCTCCGGGAGGGGTCTGGTCGCTGCCGCACGCGGTGAGGCTGGCAGCCAGTGCCGCCAGGGCGGTGATGGCTTGACCACGTCGCATCGGCAGGTCCTTTCTCGGCTTGGGTACCGAGGAGTACGGACACGATCCGGCAACGGTTCACGGAGTTCGTGAGGAATATTTGCCTCTCGACTTGAGACGCGTCATGGGGCAAGGATGTCCACCGTGGCGCGGCATAGACGTCAACGCGAGTTAGACGAACAATCACCAAGACCGGGGTCTCTCGAGGAAGAGTTGATCCGCCGGCTGTACGAGGAATTCGGCAGCGCCCTGCTGGGACACTGCATGAGGTTGACGGGCCATGATCGACAATGGGCCGAGGACATCGTGCAGGAAACCCTGGTCAGGGCGTGGCGCAACGCCGAGAAACTCGAGCGTGACCCCGTGCTCTTGCGGTCGTGGTTGTTCACGGTGGCAAGGCGGTTGGTCATTGACGACAGACGGAAGAGAAGCGTCCGTCCGCAGGAGTTCGAACTGACCCCTTCGGACGAGTCGCCTTCGGGTGGCGAGGAGGATCGCACCCTCGCAGCGATCGTCGTCGCCGAGGCGATGAACGGTCTCTCAGAAGAACATCGGGAGGCTATTCTCGAGACATACCTGCGGGATCGCACCGTCGGTGAGGCCGCGGCGGCACTGGGCGTGCCTCCGGGAACGGTCAAGTCGCGGGTGTACTACGCGCTGCGAGCGTTGCGGCGTGCGTTGCACGATCGGGGAGAGACGCGGTGACAACGGCACCAGATCACCTCGACGTCGCCGCCTACGTGCTCGGCATCCTGGATGCCGATGAGGTGGAGGCGTTCGAGAACCACCTGACGGAATGTCGCAGGTGTGCTCTTGACCTGCGCGACTTCGCGGTGGTGCCGGATCTGATCGACGAGGCCGACGCGGGCGGAATGCTGCGCGGAACAGCTCCGGAACGCCCGGACGGCAAGTCGGTGCGGGTCATGCTCGACGCGGTCGCGGCACGCAGGAAGCGCAGAAGGTGGTTCGTCGCCCAGGGTGTCGCGGCCGCCGCCGCCGGCATCGTGGCGGTGACGGCCGTCGTCACGTCGCTCGTGGTGCGCGGCAGCGACAACGGTTCGAACTCGGCCGCACCCCAGCACCCCACGACGTCGCAGACGCCGGTGGCGAACAACTCCACCGACTCCTCGATGCGGGTGCAGCAGCAGGACCCGAACAGCGGGGTCTTCACCAAGATCATCGCTTCGGACGAGCCCTGGGGAACCTCGATGGACATCGAGGTCAGCGGCATGTCCGGCCCCAGCAGGGGATCGCTCGTCGCCGTCGGGCGCGCGGGCCGCGTCGCCCAGGTCACGTCCTGGTACGCCCCCGAACCGGTGGCCGGGGACAAGAAGACGATCAGGCTCCAGGCGAACGTGGCCATGCGCTGGCACGAGATCGCGACGTTCCGGATCGTGGACGAGAACGGCAAAACCCTGCTCGAAGTCGTCGCTTCCTGACGCTTCCCGACACCAGACCACTGCCCTCGCTGGATCCGTGAGATCCTGTGGGGGCGGTTGTCGTTTCCGGGGAGGCTGTGCACGTGGCGATTGGCCCGTCAGCGGTCGAGCGTTGGCTCGATCTGTCCACAGAGGAGCTGCGCGCTCAGGTCAAGCAGCTCGTGTCCGCCCGGCTACCGGGTGATCACGCTGTGTGGCAGGCGATTCGGCGTCATCCAGCTCTGGTTCCGCGCATCCGCGGTGTCCTCTCCGGACTCGCCGCGACGGCGGCGGGCAGCAAGGACGAGGCCATGCAGAAGGTGTGGATCTCCAAGGCGCGTGCCGCCTTGGACCAGGCCACGCCCGCGCCCGTGAAGGCGGCGCGCAAGCCCGTGGTTGAGGAGGTTCCCGCGCGGGAACCCGAGCCCGAGCCCGTCATCGAGCTCAAGCAGCCGGAACGAGCGGAGAAGCAGCCACCCAGAGCCGTCCCGACGATGCTCTTCCAGGAGCCGAGCTAGGACCTGTACCAGGCAAAGGTTGGAGGCCGCGGCACTCATGGTCGTCTTCGGATCGGTCATCTCCCTGTCAGGTCTGCTGATCCTGCTCTTCCGCACCGCGAGCGTCGGTGGGCTGAGCCCGGCCGTCGTCGGCTGGGTGATGATCCCGCTCGGCCTGCTGTTCGTCGTCCTGGGCGTGCTGCGCAACCGCCGCAAACGCGCCCAGGGCGTGCCGGGGCCGATCGGCAACCCGATCCAGCGCGCGAAGGCCCTGCCGCGGCTGTGGAAGGCCTGGCGCGGCGGGACGTACCCGCAGCTGCCGCGCAGCCAGGTGGTGCTGTGGGCGGTCGCGCTCGTCTACCTGATCTCGCCGATCGACGTCCTGCCGGACTTCCTGCCGGTGATCGGCGTGACCGACGACGCGGGGGTGCTGGTGTGGCTGCTCAGCAGCCTCTCGATCGCGTCAGGCTCGTTCCTGCGCTGGGAGAAGGACCATGGCGAGCCGAGTCGAGGGATCGAGGCCCCTTGAGGCCTCGTCGCTCATGATTTCGGCCAGGCCGGGCGAAGTCCCGGTGACCGGGCGGAAACCCAGGCGCTCGTAGTACGGCCCGTTCCACGGCACGTCCCGGAACGTCGTCAGCGTCACGGCGCGGCCGGTCCGCCGTACGTGCTCGATCAGCGCCGCGCCGATGCCCTGCCGCGCGTGCGACGGGTGCACGCTGATCTGGTGGATGTGCGCGGCGCCGTCCACGTCACCGGTCGCGATGAACGCCACGGGCACGCCCCGCTCCCCCACGGCCACCCAGACCTCGTGCTCTGCCAGCGCTTCCAGCGAGATCGGGTCGTCGTCGGCGATCTCCGGCATGCCGATGTCGCGGAACACCTCGCAGGAGGCGTTTTCGATCTCCTGGAGGTACGGCAGTTCGGCTGGTTGGGCGAGACGGATCAACACGCCCGCAATCCTGGTAGGTCGGACGCGGGCCGCGCACCTGAATAACGTTAAAGTCCGACCTGATGCGAACCAAGACCGTGCGCGTCCTCCTGGTCGAGGACGACGATGGCGACGCCCTGCTCGTCGAGGCACTGCTCGAAGAGGCGAGTGCGCCGTTCATCCTGTCGCGCGCCCACACGCTCGCCGAGGCCGAACGCCTGCTCGGTGAAGCCGAGTGCGTGCTGCTCGACCTCGGTCTGCCGGACGCGCAGGGCCTCGACGCCCTGCACCGGCTGCTGAGCAAGCCGGACGCGCCCGCGATCCTGGTGCTGACCGGGCTCGACGACGAACGCGAGGGCATCGAGGCGGTCTCGGCCGGTGCCGAGGACTACCTCATCAAGGGTCAGGTGGACGGCGAGCTGCTGCTGCGCGGCGTCCGGTACGCGGTCGAACGCCGCCGCGCCGACGACGCCCAGTTCCAGCTGCGCGAGGCCAAGCTGCTGGCGGCCGAGCGGTCCCGCCTCGAACGCGGCCTGCTGCCTCCCCCGCTGCTCAAGGGATCCGACCTCGACCTGGAGGTCCGCTACCAGCCCGGCGGCCAGCGCATGCTGCTCGGCGGCGACTTCTACGACGCGGTCGGCCTGCCCGACGGCTCGGTGCACGCGATCATCGGCGATGTCTGCGGCCACGGCCCGGACGAGGCCGCGCTCGGCGTCTGCCTGCGGATCGCCTGGCGGGCGCTGGTGCTCGCGGGCGAACCGCCGGAGAAGGTGCTGCGGACCCTGGACCAAGTGCTCGTCGCGGAACGACACGGCGAGGGCATCTTCACCACGGCCTGCGTGGTCACGGTGGCACCGGACCGGCGTTCGGCCCGCTACTTCCTGGCCGGGCACCCCGAGCCGCTGCTCGTGGTCGGCCAGAAGATCGTCGACCTGCCGCAGTCGAAGGTGGGCGTGCCGCTGGGCGTGCTGCCCGACTACGCCTGGACCGGCGTGGACGTGCCCCTGCCGCCCGGCTGGCAGCTCGCCTGCTTCACGGATGGGCTGATCGAGGGCCGGGTACCCGGTGACACCGATCGGCTCGGCGTCGAGCGCCTGTGCGAGATCCTGCGCAGACACCTGCGGCAGGACCCGGACTGGCTGGACCCCGTGATCGCGGAGGTGACGGAGCTCAACGGAGGGGCGCTCGACGACGACATGGCCGTGCTGCTGCTGAAGGACCCCAGGTGAAGCTGTCCGAACGGTTGCCGGCGAGCCGGCTGCTGATCGTCATCGTCACGATCCTGCTGGCCATGACCGCGGTGGCGATCGCGTCCACGGTGATCGCGCTGGACTCGCTCGCCGGCGCGCGGGAGCAGTCCATCGACCGGATCGCGCCCGCGGAACGCCGGGCGAAGGACCTGAGCCGCGCGCTGCTCGACCAGGAGACCGGCCTGCGCGGATACGTGCTGACCGGCGAGATGGAGTTCCTCAAGCCGTACCTGGACGGCCAGTCCGACGAGGTGCAGGCCGCGAAGGACGTGCGCGACCTCGTCGGTGACGTCAACGGCCGGGTGCAGCGGATCGAGGACCTCGCGCGCGAGTGGCGGGCCCAGTACGCGGAACCCACGGTCGCCGGGGTCCGCCAGTCCGGTCCGGTCAGCACGACCTCGCAGGACAACGATCGCGGCAAGGCGCTCTTCGACCAGGTCCGCACCGAGCTCGACGGGTTGCAGGCCGACATCGGCCGCCTGGGCGCGGACGCGCGCGACGACGTGAACCACGCGTCGGCCGTCGTGCTGTGGCTGGTGATCGGTGTGGGCATCCTGCTGGTCGCGGTGATCGGCGGGCTGTCGCTGCTGCTGCACCGCCTGCTGATCACA
>Ga0207692_10000313_pt1 | contig 16845 bp, 13 predicted proteins | sample LARL52metaG_FD_184345 | JGI IMG/M metagenome (GOLD analysis project Ga0207692, IMG submission 184345) | Corn, switchgrass and miscanthus rhizosphere microbial communities from Kellogg Biological Station, Michigan, USA - LAR L5-2 metaG... | ecosystem: Host-associated > Plants > Roots >...
CGTGCACTCCTACTGCCGGACAAGGTTCCGGCAGGAGAACCAGCAATCCGCTTGATCGCCCAATGGGGCTTGCTTGAGCCGGATGCGGTGAAAGTCGCAAGTCCGGTTCTGAGGGGGGCGGGGACGCAGCAATGCGTTCCCGCTACCCGGCAAGGGGCGGTTCGGATGTGACACGCTGGTCCCGGTCTTGCTGCCCGAGGGGAGCAGCCTGACCGTCCACGGAGTCACTCCGGATGGCCTGACCACGAAGAAGACCTACACAGGAGGGGTAGCAGCGCCGTGGAGCTAGAGATCTGGGGTGACGAGGGCACGGACGAAGCGACGTTGGTCAGCACTGTTGCGGAGCTGGAGGCTCTCCTTGAGAGGGCACGAGGCGTTGGCTACCCGATCCTGCTTGAGATGCTCGACGCCGGTTCCCCGAACCGGGTGATCCTCAACGTGGGGCTGAACGGCGACCTCGGAGTGCTGCGATACGCGGGCGGGGAGCACCGTCGAGGCGTGTACAGCCGGAACCCGGAAACCGAGCCTGCGCAGGCAGGAGTCGTTCTGTACTACTACATGAACAGCGACACCGAGTTTCCGGTCAGCGCCCAGGTGCCCGCTGATGTCGTGCTGCGGGCCTGCGTCGAGTTCATGGAAACCGGGGGCGAGCTGCCCTCGCAGGTGGAGTGGCAGCCGTGGCCCACGATGGCCAGTTCGTCGTGACGGCCTGAGACGTCACAGAACTCCCACGAAGTCGGCCATCTCCCGAAGATCGCTCTTCACTGATCGTCGTTCTCGCTTGAGCATCGCTCGCAGCATGGCGTGAACTCGGTGGGTGAAGATCAGTTGCTCTGGAGCGGATGCTCTGGCGTCGCGAAGGGCGTCCAACGCCTCTCGGTCCTGTCCCTTGAGGTAGTGCGCCCACCCCACGGTGATCAGATGCGAAGTCCTGCGCTCCGCCAGCTCACGTGGCAACTCGTCGTGAGGGACGAACGATGCCTGTTCGATCGCTCGTGTCGGGTCGCTCAGCTCCAGTGACAACCAGGCTCGATGGATCGCCACGTTGGTCGGGCCGAACGCGAACCAGTAGTCGTTTCGATCTCCGATCACGTCGGCAGCACGCGAGGCCTCCGCGAGATAGTCGCGAACACTCCTGTGATCGCCGGCCGTCGCCGCGCCGACGGCCCCCTTGAGCATGAGCGCGCCGTACACGCTGTACGCCTCAGGGCTGTCGAGCTGAGATCGAAGCGCGTCGGCTGCGTTCACGGGCACATCGGTCGACTCGGCAAGTCGCCCGGAGTGGCGAAGCACCACCGCGAGTCTCCATGCCCCGCCGGCGATCAACAGCGGGTCGTTGGTTCGCTCGGCTGCCGTCATGGAACGTTCGGCAGCGACCCAGGGAAGCTCCGGCTCGCCCAAGCGGTCGAGCATTCCCGAGGTCACGCGGTAGACGAGCGCTTGCAGCTCGTAGGCCTGCTTGCGCTCTTCATCCGACTCGGCGTTCTGCACCAGGTGCCACGCGTCAGCGATCATGTCCGGCACCAGCGGGGCCATCTCCGACCACCGCTCCGTCTGAGAACAGACGAACGCTCGCTCGACCGACATGCGCAGATGCGTCGCGTTCACCCGACGATCCGGAATGCCGAGCAATCCGGCGATGCCGTCGTAGCGCAACATCGCTGTTTGGATCTCCGGTACGGCATTGGGAGCGCTGCCGATGCCCTCATTACCACCCCGTCTGGCCCGGAACGGGCCGGGGAGGAGGTTGTTCGGCTTGATCCGCAAGGCTTCGGCGACCGCGACGATGGTGGAGAGCTTGTCCACCTCCCGCTGGCCGTTCTCGATCAGCCTGAGCCACTCGGTGGTCTTGCCGCCGACGAGGCCGCACAACACTTCTTGTGTCATCCCCGCCCGTTTGCGGTAGTACGCGATGCGCTCGCCAACGGTCGCTTCGTCATCCAGCCGCATGCTTCGAGCGTACTCACGCCATGGTTCGGACCCCAACAGATTGTTGGGGCTCGAACCGTGCAAGCCGCCTAGCTTCCGGTTTTTCTCCCGTCGTAGTGAGGAACAGGGCGATGGCCGGAGTTGGAGCACTGGTGTCCATGGGCGGCGACCGCATTGTCGCGCCGTATGTCACCGCGAGAAGTGTCGAGCAGGATTTGCAGTGCAGCCTTGTTGTGCGCCCTGGTGGCCTCGGTGTCGGATACGCCAACGAACTTCCCGATGACCGTGACGATCGTGGCGTGTTGTGGCGGAAGGTGGCGGAGCGTCACGGCGAGGGCAGGCCGGAATTCGCCAGGGTGCACCCGGCCCGGCAGCGCCGGGCGATGACGCGGCTGTTGTGCCAGGTGTGCGGAGGGTCGGCGGACCGGTCTGGTGACGGCGTTCTGTGGCTGATGCGGGACCACCGGGAGGATTGGCCGCGTTGGCCCGAAGGCATGGCCTCGGTGGAACCGCCCGTGTGCGCCGGCTGTGTCGCGATCTCGGTGCGGCGGTGTCCGGCACTTCAGCGCGGTGCGGTCGCGGTCCGTGTTCGAGACTTCGCGGTTGCGGGTGTGAGGGGGACGCTTTACCGGCCCGGTTCGTTCGCTCCCGTTCCGGTCGGTTGGGCCAACCTCGCCTATGGTGATCCTGGAATTCACTGGATGGTTGCCGTGGCCTTGATCCGTGAACTGCGGGGCTGCAGTTTCGTTTCATTCGAGGAACTGTGCGACGCGGTGGGTGCGAGCTGACGCGGGGATGTCGAAGGATTTCCGGGCCACTGCGCTCGAACGCGCCATCGGGCGGCGGTTGGCTGGGTGGCGGGCGGAGCGGGAGCTCAGCCTGACCGAGGCCGGTCAGCGCGTGGGTTTCAGCAGCGCCAAGCTGTCGATGATGGAGAACGCGGTGCAGCCGTCGGTGGCGGTGGACATCATGGCGTTGGGTTACGTGTACAAGGTGCCGACCGCGGAATGGCAGTCCGTGGTGGTGCAGGCGCAGTACGCGGAACGGGTGCGCAGGCGCGCGCTCAACTGTGATGTTGGGTTTGATCCGGCGGCGGACTTCGCGAATCTCGTGTTCGAGTCGACGCTGCTGCGGGTGTTCACGACGGATCTGGTGCCTTCGGTGTTTCAGCTGTCGGGTTACACGCAGGCCGTGCTGCAGACCGACGATCCGGTGCGGACGGCGCGGTTGGCGATGGTGCGGGAGGCGTGGTCGTCGCGGTTGGCGGACAAGGATCCGCTGGCGGTGCAGGCGGTGTTCCCGGAGGCGGTGTTGCGGCAGGTGGTGGGTGGGCCGCGGGTGATGAAGGCGCAGCTGTTGCATCTGATGGAGGTGAGCGAGCATGCGGCGGTGAGCGTGCAGGTGGTGCCGCGGGGTGTGGGGGCGTATCCGGCGATGGGGTCGCCGTTCACGTTGCTGAGCTTTCCGCATCGTCAGCACAACGACGTGGTGTACCTGGAGACGTTCCTTCGGGGTGAGTACGTGGAGGATCCGGGGTTGACGGAGTTGTGTGCGCAGCGGTTCGCGGGGTTGTGTCAGGTGGCGCTGGATCCGGGTGAGTCGCTGGAACTCATCGCCGAGGCCGCCGCCGAGTTGTAGGCAGGTGGGCGGCGAGGCCGTCCAGCACCCGGTCCAGTCCCGCCTCGAACCCCCGGTCCTGGCGGTCGGGCGAGTGCGGGGTCTCGGCCTCGATGATCACCCTGGTGAACCTCGGGTAGAGGCCGCTGTTCATGATCGTCGGGCCGTACTCGCCCTGCTGTTCCATCCACTGCTCGTGGGTCAGGCCCGACCGTCGGGCCGCCTCCTGGTCGCCCAGCTCGCCCAGCACGTGGCCGAGCACGAACGCCGACAGCGTGCCGAGGTTGGCCAGCATCTCGTCGGTGCTCAGGTCCGTGCCGTCGAACACCGACAGCGTCAGCTCCATCCACCACAGGCTGTTCGGGCCGTGGTTCGCCCGGCCTGACGACAGCGACGGCAGCCACGGGTGCCGCAGGGCCGTCTCGCGCAGCAGGTGCGCGATGGTGCGGAGGTCGGCTCGCCAGTCGCCCGAGAGTGTCGTGCCGCGCAGCTCTCCCATCACCTCGTCGATCATCAGCTCCAGCACGTCGTCCTTCTTGGACACGTACCGGTACAGCGAGGTCGTTCCCGTGCCGAGCTCGACGGCGATCCGCCGCATCGTCACGGCGTCGAGTCCCTCCGCGTCGGCGATCCCGATGCCGGCGACCGCGACGTCCCGCCTGCTGTGGGTCGGTTTCGGGCCGCGCGTTCCGTGTTCGGGGCGCATCCAGATCACCGGGTGGTCGTTCGCCGGCACCCTGCCTCCTCCGCTGATATTGCGAACACTGTACTCAGTTACTCATACTGGGAACGTCGTTGCCGGGTTTCGAGGGGGAGAGATGGACCACGACGTGGTGGTGGCGGGCGCGGGGCCGGTGGGGCTGATGCTGGCCTGCGAACTGCGGTTGGGCGGTGCCGAGGTGTTGGTCCTCGAACGTGATGAACACACGCCGGCGTCCCGACACGGGTCGATGGGTGCCCGTGCGGTCAACCAGCCGACGGTGCACACGTTGCGCTTACGCGGCCTGTTGCCCGCTGTGGAGCAGGCTGCCGCCATGTGGATCGGTGCGATGCCCGAACTCCCGCCCGGCGAGCGTCCGGAGATCTACGCCGGGCACTTCGCCGGGATCGACATCCGCGCCGACCGGCTCAAGCCCGGCGGCGAGTTCCTCGGCGCCGGGGTCGTCAGCCAGGCCGATCTGGAGGCGGTTCTCGCGGAACGGGCGGCCGAGCTGGGGGTGGAGGTGCGGCGAGGGGTCGCGCTCACCGGGTTCGACGCCGACGCCGACGGCGTGACCGTCCACACCGGACGCGGCACGGTCCGGGCGGCCTGGCTGGTGGGGGCCGATGGCGGGCGCAGCACCGTGCGCGGGCTCGCCGGGTTCGACTTCCCCGGGGTGGACCCGGTTTTCACCGGCCGCCAAGCCGTCGTGGACCTCGCCGACCCCGAGAAGCTCGTCGCGGGTGGCTGGCAGCACGGCGAGAACGGCTCGTACGTGCTGGGTGGATGGGCCGACGGTGACGGCCCGGTCCGCGTGCACACCGTCGAGCACGACCGACCGCCCGCCGACCGCGACGCGCCCGTCACGGTGGAGGAGGTGCAGGCGAGCTTGCGTCGCGTCAGCGGCACCGACGTGACGGTCACGCACGTGCACGTCGCCACCCGTTACGCCGACACGACCCGGCAGGCCACCACCTACCGGCGGGGCCGGGTGCTGCTGTGCGGGGACGCGGCGCACGTGCACTCGCCCGCGGGTGGTCAGGGCATGAACCTCGGCATCGGCGACGCGGTCAACCTCGGGTGGAAGCTCGCCCTGGTCGCGCGCGGCTTGGCACCGGACTCGTTGCTCGACACCTACACGGCCGAACGGCACCCCATCGGCGCGTGGGTGCAGAAGTGGAGCATGGCGCAGACCGCGCTCAGTACGGCGCGAGGTCCACGCGCGGACGCGTTGCGCGAGGTGATGACCGACCTGCTCGACACTCCCGACGGCGCGACCTACGTGGTGTCGATGATCGGCGGCGCTTGGCAGCACTACGACCTGCCCGGTGATCATCCGCTCATCGGTCGCCGGGTGCCTGACCTGCCGCTCGACGACGGCACCACCCTGACGGCGTGCTTCCGCGACGGACGGGCGGTGCTGCTCGACGTGGACTCGGGTGCCGCCGCGATCGCCGCGCCGTGGGGTGACCGGGTCCGGGTCGTGACCGCGCGGCCGGTCGCGTTCCCGGACCAGCCGATGGCCGCGCTGGTCCGCCCGGACGGCTACGTCGCGTGGGTCGCGTTCGGCGAGGCCGGCGGGCTCGACGCGGCGCTGACCGCCTGGCTCGGTCCGCCCGCTGATGTGGTGGCGCTGCGCGATCGAATGACGCGAAACCCGTAACCGCAGCCGTCCTTTGCTCGATGATGGAACGAAGGGTCGACGAGCAGGGGGAGCCTCGCGTTGCAGAAGCGCCGAATCGTGGCCGCTGTCGGTCTCGCCGCGGCCGCGGTGTCGTTCGTTGTCTTCCTCTTCGTGGAGGGACTGGACCGCGCGGACAAGCTGGGCAGCGTCATCAGCGCGCTCATCGCCATCACCAGTCTGTGGTTCGTCCTGCCGAAGCCCGGCCTCGACCCGGCGGATCTCGTCAAGAAGCTGGACCTGGAACCGCTGCGTCGCCAGGACCCGCGCAAGGTCGGCGAGTACACCCTGCTCGGCAGGCTGGGGTCCGGTGCCACGGGCATCGTCTACCTCGGCCTCGACCGGCGGCGAAGTCGTCTCGTGGCCATCAAGGTGATGGGTGCCGGACTCGCCGACGATCCGGTCAGCCGGAAGCGGTTCAGGCGGGAGATCAGGTCCGTCGACGAGGTCGGCGAGGCGACGCAGGGCGAGTTCCCGACGCTGCTCGACTCCGACGCCGACGCGGAACAGCCGTGGTTCGCCACCGAGTACCTGCCCGGCACGACTTTGCAGGAACTGGTTTCCAGGGACAACCCGTGGCGTCCGCCGGCCGTGGCATGGCTGGCGCGCGTGATCGCGAAGAAACTGCGGCTGGTCCACGCCAAGGGACTGGTGCACCGCGACCTGAAGCCCGCCAACGTGCTGCTGGGCGCCGAGGACCTGTGGATCATCGATCTCGGCATCGCGAAGAACGCCGAGGACGCCGACCTCACCCAGCACGGCGCCATCGGAACCGTCGCGTTCATGTCACCGGAGCAGGCGCGCGGCGAGGAGATCACCGCGGCCAGCGACGTGTTCTCGCTGGGTGCGCTGCTGGTGTACGCGGCAACGGGTACGGCCCCGTTCGGCAACGGCCAGGAGGGCACCACGCGGCGGATTCTCGCCGAGGAACCGGATCTGAGCGGCCTCGCGGGCTGGGACAGCACGCTGACCGGTCTGATCCGCAGGTGCCTCGACAAGGATCCGGCACAACGCCCGTCGCTGGACGAGATCATCGACGTGTGCGAACCGTTCGCCGGCACAGCACCGGAATGGGTGCGTGAGTCGGCGGCGAGGCGCGGCAAGGAGCTGGAGGACCCGACGAAGTGGGACCTTGCCAAGGTTCCGTTCTGGCGTCAGGTCAGAACTCGGTGGACTGCGCTCGCGGCGGTCGTCGTGCTGCTCGCGTTCGTGGTCGTGCCGGTCTTCTCCTGGCCGTCGGGTGACAGTGCCGTGGCGACGCTGCCCACGTGCACGGCGACGCCGGACACGACCCTGAACGTCGGTGTGTCCGCGGACAAGAGCGAACTGTTCAAGGAGATCGCGGCCGGCTACGGCACGCGTTCCGCCGACGGGCACTGCACCCGCGTCCAGATCACCGAGCTGAACTCGGGCACCGCGGCGAACACGCTGGCGCGCGGCTGGACCGAGTCGGACGGTCCGCGTCCCGACGTCTGGTCGCCGGCTTCCAGCGAGTGGCTGGACATCGCCCGTGACCGCGCCGCGGGCAACACGAGTGCCATCGCCGCGTTGCCGGCGGAGACCCGTGGGCCGGTCGTCACGACTCCGGTGGTGATCGCCATGCCGAAGCCCATGGCGGAGGTGCTCGGCTGGCCGAGCACCAAGGAGGTCAGCTGGCGGACGCTCGCGGACCTCGCCACCGATCCGCAGGGCTGGGGCCGGTACCAGAAGGACTGGGGGCCTTTCCGGCTCGGCAAGACGAACCCCAACTACTCGACCTCGGGCCTCAACGCGACCATCGGCGCCTTCCAGGCGTTCCGCGCCAACACCGACGCGAGCGGACCGCTCAAGGACAGCGACGTCGACGACCCGGCCGCGCGCAAGTTCGTCCAGGACATCGAGCAGTCGATCGTGCACTACGGCGAGACGAGCCTGCACTTCATGCGCAACCTGCGCAACGCCGAACGCAGGGGACAGGTGCTCTCCTACATCTCGGCGCTCACCATCGACGAGAGCTCCATGCTCGCCTACAACGCCGGGTACCCGAGCGGCGCACTGTCCACTGAGGACCCGAAGGAGGCCGAGCCCGCCACCAAGCTGGTCGCGATGTACCCCAAGGAGGGCACGATCTTCCACGACCACCCGTACGTCGAGCTCACGTGGCCGGACATGACGAAGGCGAAGCGGGAGGTGAGCGCGGACTTCCTCCGGCACCTGCGTTCCCGTCAGGTGCAGCAGCGCTTCGGTGAGCTGGGCTTCCGCGACCCCTCGCACGTGTCGGGCCGGCTCGCGACGGACGGCAACGGCGTCTCGCCCGACTTCAAGGTCAAGGAGCTGCAGCGGCCGTCCGCGCGCACGCTGGACAAGGTGCTGACCGCCTGGAGCGCCGTGCGCAAGCCGGCGAACGTCCTGTTCGTCGTCGACACGTCCGGCTCGATGAAGGACGGCGTGACCGCCACCGACGTGCAGCGGCAGAGCTGTGAGCCCTCCCTGCGGCAGCGGGACCCCGTCACCCAGCACTGCCCGTCCAAGATCGAGCTGATCAAGAAGTACCGCGGCGAGATCGTCAGCGGCTTCACCGACTCGGACCGGCTGGGCCTGTGGAACTTCTCCACCGCGGGCGCCGCCGGAACAGGCCCCGGCTGCCGCGACGACCACTGCGAGCTGTCGGCGATCAGCCCGCTGAACGAGGTCAAGCGGCAGGAGGTCGCGGACAAGATCAAGGCGCTGCCGGCGGAAGGCGGGACCGGGTTGTTCGACACCGTCGACCAGGCCGTCACCGTCATGCGGCAGCAGCTCGATCGGAAGGCCATCAACGCCGTCGTCCTGCTCACCGACGGCCGCAACGACAAGAGCACCGGGCTGAACCTCGACCAGCTGCTCGACCGCATCAAGGTCACGGCGAACGCCGAGCCGGTCCGGGTCTTCACGATCGCGTACGGGTTCGCCTCCGACGAGGACGCCAGGGGGCGCGAGGAGCTGAAGAAGATCGCCGAGGCGACCGCGGCCGGTGCCTACGAGGCCAAGGACCCGAGCACCATCGCCGACGACCTCGTGGCGGCGATCACGTCGAACTTCTGAGCTGGGGAGATGTCGGCTTCCCAAGGAAACTTCGGTTCTGCCGCCTGCTGGAGAAGGATCGGGGACGCACCCCGATCTGAGCGTTCACTCTGGTTAGGAGGCGGCATGTACCGCAGGTTCGGTGTCCTGCTCGCGGCGGTCCTGGGCGTCACGCTCGCCGCGGCGCCGGCCACCGCAGACGCGTCCCCACACTTCCCGACGGAGTTCTCCCTGCCCAACGGGTGGCAACCCGAAGGCATCGCGATCAGCGGCACCACGGCCTACTTCGGGTCGCGGGCCGACGGGTCGATCTACGCGGCGGACCTGCGCACCGGCCGCGGCGCGGTGCTCGCCAAGGGGCCGGGCACGCCGTCGCTCGGCATCAAGGTCGACGCGCGCAAGAGACTGTGGGTCGCCGGTGGTGTTGGTGGCGACGCACGCGTCTACGACACCCGCACCGGCGCGTTGCTGGCCAAATTCCAGTTCGCGACGGAGGACACGTTCGTCAACGACGTGGTGCTGACGGACCGGTCGGCGTGGTTCACCGATTCGCGCAAGGCGGTGCTTTACGAGGTGCCGTTGAACCTCAGGCCGTTCCGGGCACTTCCGCTCACCGGTGATCTTGTCGTGACGCCGGGCGCGACGAACCTCAACGGCATCGTCACCGGGTTCGACGGCGCGTTGATCTCCGTGCAGAGCAACACCGGCAAGCTCTTTCGTATTGATGTTCGTACCGGGCAGACCACCAGCATCGATTTGAGCGGTCGAACACTTGTCAATGGTGACGGTCTGTTGCGTGAGGGACGACAGTTGTTCGTGGTGCAAAACAGGCTGAACAAAGTCGCGCGATACACGCTCGGCCGGGACGGGGCGACGCTCGCCGCGGAACGCACGGACCCGCGGTTCGACGTCCCCACGACGGTCGCGGCGTTCGGCAAGCGCCTCTACCTGCCGAATGCCCGGTTCAGCACGCCGCCCGCGCCGGACACGACCTACACCGTCGTCGCTGTCGAACGCCCGTAGAACTCCGGCCGCGCCACTAGCCCGTCCGGGGGTTCCTGCATACCGAGAACCCCCGGACCGGGTGTTGCAGGGCTCACTCGACTGGGTAGCCTGCCAACCGCGTACTGCGTGTGATCGCTGTCATTGGGTAACGATGATCTCTACTTGTTACCGTATTGCAGCCGAAGGAGTGACTCGGGTTACCCGCAGCGCTAGCCGTGGGACACAGGAGACCGTGAGAGCGCTGTGAACGAGAAGAGCGGTTACACACCGACCAACTACCGGACCATTCGGTCGCGGTTGGCCGGAGTGGTCGTCGTGCCCAGCGTCGTGTTGCTGGTCATGTGGGCCGTTTTCTCCTCTTACACCGTTTTCGACGCTTTCTACATGCGCTCGATCGCGTCGAGCGTGCGGGACATGGCGTCCCCGTCGGCGGAGGCGTTCGCGGGGTTGCAGAAGGAACGCCAGCTGAGTCTGGTGCTGCTGAGCAAGGCGCCCGGTGTGGACGTGGCCGCGCTGAAGACGCAGCAGGGGGAGGCCGACGAGTCGCTGCGGAAGATGAAAGACGTGCTCGCGGAACTTTCGGGCAATTCGCCGCAGGACGTCGTCGACCGCGTGAACGTGCTGAACGCCCTGCTGAACGAACTGCCGCAGCAGCGCGGCCAGGTCGAGGCCCACACCGCGAACCCGCAGGCGGTCTACGACTACTACAACAGCCTCATGGACGCGGGCGTCGCGCTCTTCAGCCACCAGGCGCGCCTCGTGCCGGACGCGGAGGCCGGGCAGGCCAACCTGCAGGCCGTGGCGATCTTCCAGGCGGCCGACTGGATGTCCCGCGGCGCCACGATCGGCTCGCGCGGGCTGCTCAGCGGCAAGTTCTCCCCGGCCGAACGCGTCGAGTTCGCGAAGCTCGTCGGCGCCTACCACGCCAGTGTCGACGCCACGATCCCGTTCTCGCTGCCGGAGCCGCGCAGCCAGTACGACGCGCTGCGCACGAGCTCGGAGTACCGGGCGCTGCTCGATCTCGAAGGCCGGATCATCAACGGCGACCCCTCGGTCACGGAGCAGCAGTGGCGCGCGGCGGCCGGTCCGGTGCACGAGAAGCTCGTGCGGATCGCGGCCCAGCAGGCGCAGGACGGCGCGGTCCTCGGCCTCGACAAGGCCAACAGCCGGTTCACCGCCGTGCTGATCGGCAGCCTCATCGCGTTGCTCGCGGTCGTCGTCGGCATCGTGCTGGCGTTGCGCATCTCGAACCGGCTGGTGTCGAGGGCCCTGGTCACGCGGCTGACGTCGTTGCGGGAGGACACGCTGCGGCTCGCGCAGGAACGGCTGCCGCACATCGTGGCGCGGCTGCGCGGCGGCGAGCAGGTGGACATCCACCGTGACATGCCGCCGTTGGACTACGGCAACGACGAGATCGGCCAGGTCGCCGACGCGTTCAACGCCGCCCAGTACACCGCCGTCGCGGCCGCGGTGAAGGAGACGCAGGCCCGTGAGGGCGTGAACCGGGTCTTCCTCGACATCGCGCACCGCAACCAGGGGCTCGTGCACCGGCAGCTCAAGATCCTCGACAAGCTGGAGCGCGAGGAGGAGAACCCCGACCAGCTCGACTCGCTCTTCCAGCTCGACCACCTGGCGACGCGGGCCCGCCGCAACGCGGAGAACCTGATCATCCTCGCCGGCGAGCAGCCGGGCAGGCAGTGGCGCAAGCCGGTGCGGCTGAGCGACGTCATCCGCGCCGCGGTCGCCGAGACCGAGCAGTACGTCCGGGTCAAGGTCAACCCGGTGCCCGACCGCGCGCTGGTCGGTGTCGCCGTCGCCGACACCATCCACCTGCTCGCGGAGCTCGTCGACAACGCGACGGCGTTCTCGTCGCCGCGGTCCGAGGTGATCATCCACTCGAGCGCCGTGCCGCACGGCATCGTGATCGAGATCGAGGACCACGGGCTCGGCATGACGCAGGAGGAACGCCTGCAGGCCAACGCGAAGCTCTCCAACCCGCCGGACTTCGAGACCATGGCGTTCCGCGGCGAGTCCCGCCTCGGCCTCTTCGTCGTCGCCAGGCTCGCGGCACGCCGGGGCATCAAGGTGGAGCTGCGCGACTCTCCCTACGGCGGCACGGTCGCGCTGTGCGTGCTGCCGCCGAACATCGTCGCCCCGCACAACACCGCGGGCGACATCACCGAGACCACGCAGATGCCGGTGCGGTCGTTCCACGACCAGCACCACGGTCACGTCGAGGAACACCCGAGCTTCCCGGTGACGCTCGCACCCGAGGTGCGGGAGGCGCTGAACGCAACGGCCGCCCCGGCCGTTTCCGCACCAGACGCATCGGTGGACGAACTACCCCCCGTAGTGACTCCTCAGGACGGGAAGGCACCCCTTCCCCGCAGGAAGAAGCGGCAGAACCTCGCGCCGCAGCTCATGCAGTCCGCGGAGGAGATGCCGCACACCGAACCGGTGAGCAGCGAAAGGCCGGCCGAGCGGATCCGAGACGGGCTCGCCGCGTTCCAGCGCGGCACCCGCGACGCCCGGCTGACCGACGACTGGAGATCAGAAGGAGCCCCCTCGTCATGAAGGACAACACCAGCCAGCACGGCGAACTGAACTGGCTGCTGGAAGACCTCATCCAGCGCGTGGTCGGCGCCCGTCACGCGGTCGTGCTGTCGGCGGACGGACTCCTGCTCGGCCGCTCGGCCGGGCTCTCCCGCGACGACTCCGAACACCTCTCGGCGATGGCGTCGGCGTTCCAGTCGCTCGCCCGCGGCACCGGCCGGCACTTCGGCGGCGGCGCCGTGCGGCAGACCATCGTCGAGATGGAGCACGCCTACCTGTTCGTGACGGCCGCCGGGCACGGCGCCTGCCTGGCCGTGCTGGGCGAAGAGGACGCCGACATGGGCATGATCGCGTACGAGATGAACATGCTGGTCAAGCGAGTGGGCACCTACCTCTCGTCGGCTCCGCGCGCAGAACAGGCGACCGTGCCCACGGCACGCGAGTCACGCTGATGACCGCGCGGGAGGACTGGTGGTACGACGAGGCCGCGGGGCCGCTGGTGCGGCCCTACGCCATGGTGCGCGGACGCACCCGGCCGAACGCGCCTGACCTCCACCTGGTGACGCAGGTCCGGGCCTCCTCGGTTGCGTCCGACCAGACGTCGCTGACGGTCGAACATCGCGAGATCATGGCGCTGTGCGCACGCCCCCTGTCGGTCGCCGAGGTCGCCGCCTACCTCGACGTGCCGCTCGTCGTGGTGAAGGTCCTGCTGTCGGACCTCATCGAGCGAGGTGACGTGCTCGTGCAGAACTCCTCCCCCCAGATTCCCGACCGGAATCTCCTGCAGGCCGTACTGGATGGTGTTCGTGGGATCTGACGACCAGCTGACCGTGCCGACCGCGGTCAAGATCGTCATCGCGGGTGGGTTCGGCACCGGCAAGACCACCATGGTCGCGTCGGCGTCCGAGATCGCGCCTCTGAGGACCGAGGAACTGCTCACCGAGGCCGGTGTGCACGTCGACGACCTCGCCGGCATCGAGGGCAAGGACACCACCACCGTCGCCCTCGACTTCGGCCGCATCACGATCAACACGACCGTCGTGCTCTACCTGTTCGGCACGCCGGGGCAGAACCGGTTCTGGTTCATGTGGGACGAGCTCGCCACCGGGGCGATCGGCGCGGTCGTGCTGGTCGACACGCGGCGGCTGGACTCGTCGTTCCCCTCGATCGACTTCTTCGAGCACCGCGGGATTCCGTTCGTGGTCGCCGTGAACTGCTTCGACGGGGCGCAGCTGTACACGGTGGACGAGGTGCGGCACGCGCTGGACCTCGACGACGCGATCCCGGTGGTGCTGTGCGATGCGCGGGACCGGGAGTCGTCGAAGGCGGTGCTGGTCGGGCTGATCGAGCACTCGATGAACCGGCTGGCCGCGGTCTAGCTTGTCCGGGAAAGGTGTGCGGGGGGCTTTCGCGAAAGCTCCCCGCACACCTTTCACCAGATCACTTCGCGTAGTTGTGGAACCCGCGGCCCGACTTCTTGCCCAGCAGGCCCGCGTCCACCATGCGCAGCAGCAACGGCGGCGGCGAGTACAGGGGCTCCTTGAACTCGTCGTACATCGACTCGGCGATGGCCTTCGTGGTGTCGAGGCCGATCAGGTCGGTGAGGCGCAGCGGGCCCATCGGGTGGGCGCAGCCGAGCACCATGCCGTTGTCGATGTCGTCGGCGGAGGCGAAACCGGACTCCAGCATGCGGATCGCGGACAGCAGGTACGGGATCAGCAGCGCGTTGACCACGAAGCCGGCGCGGTCCTGCGAGCGGATGACCTCCTTGCCCAGCGTGGCGCGCACGAACGCCTCCGCGCGGACCTGGGTGGTGGCGCCGGTCAGCAGGGACGGCACGATCTCGACCAGCTTCAGCACCGGCACCGGGTTGAAGAAGTGCACGCCGATGACCTGCTCGGGACGGCCGGTGGCCATGCCCAGCTTCATGATCGGGATGGACGACGTGTTGGACGCGAAGATGGCGTCCTCGTCCTTCACGACCTTGTCGAGCGTGGCGAAGACGTCGGTCTTGATCTGCTCGTTCTCGGCGACCGCCTCGACCACGAACTGACGGTCGGCGAACTCGCCGATGTCGGTCGTGAACCGGATGCGCCCCAGCGCGGCATCGCGGTCGGCCTCGCTGAGCTTGCCCGCCTTCACGCCCCTGGCCAGCGACGAGGCGATCCGCCCCTGCGCCGCCTCGGCCGCGCTCGCGTTGACCTCGGCGACGATGACGTCGAGGCCGGCGCGGGCGCTCACCTCGGCGATTCCGGAGCCCATGAGGCCGGAACCGACGACTCCCACACGTTGAATGTCACTCACAACGATCGATCCTGCCACGAACTGCTCGAAGCTCGGTGCCGAGCCGGTCCAGGGTCTCGGCGACGGTGGTGGCGTAGTCGCCGGCCGGGTGGTAGCCGAGCGCGTCCGCGGCGGAGGTGTCGAGGACGAACCCGCGGTGCCACGGGTGGCGGCCGAGCTTGTCGTGGTCCAGCAGGATCTCGCGCCAGTCGTGGCCGAAGTGCCGCGCGATGATCCGCGAGATCTCCAGGCCGTTCGGGGCGTCCGGGTCCGCGATGTTGAGCACGCGCTGTCCCGGCCGGGCGGCGACCGTCTCGATCAGCGCGGCGATGTTGGCCGCGGCCGTCGGGTGGTCGACGCCTTCGCCCCGCGACGCCAGCAGCACCACCGGATGCCGGGCGAGCACGCGCTCGACGAAGTACTTCTCCAGCGGCCGTTTGTTGCCGATTCCGTGCACTTTGGACGGTCGCAGCACGGTGATCGGCAGTCCGCTGTCGAGCAGCGTGTGCTCGGCGGCGACCTTGTTCGCGCCGTACCCCTCGCGTGTCTGGTGGTCCATGTCGCCGGGTGCCATCGTCGGCTGGCCCTCGGTGACCGGGCCGGAAAACCGCGGCGGTTCGGCGGAGTTGACGTGCCGACCCTCGTCGTCGACGTAGACGGCCTTGGCGGAGATCATCACGGTCGAGGTCGCGTTGCGGGCCAGCGGAAGCAGCGTCCTGGCGTGCGCGGCCGTGTAGCAGAGGCAGTCGACCAGCAGGTCGGCTCCGTCGCCCAGCGCGCGAGCCAGCGCCCGCGGGTCCTCGCGGTCGACGGAACGGCCCGGCGCGTCGACGGTCCACCCGCTCGCCCGCAGACGCCGGGCGGCGGCACGGCCGATGAGGCCCGTGCCGCCGAGGATCAGCGCGCGCGGCATCAGATCGAGTCCAGCTCCCGCTCGATCGCCGCCAGTTCCTCCGGTGTGCCCTGAACCTTGGGGCCGGTGAACCACTTCCGCGCCGACGCGAGCCACCAGATCCCGGCGAACCCGAGCACCACCAGCACCGCGATCGGCGTGTAGTTGAACGTCTTCGCCGTCACCGGGTACGCCTGCGGCAGCATGAACAGCACGGTGATGAACACGACCCAGAGGACCGCCACCACACCGATCGGCTTGCTCCACCGGCCCAGGTGCCACGGCCCGCGCTCGAACCGGTCGCCCTGCAGCAGCCGCAACAGGGTCGGCAGCACGTAGGCGATGTAGAGGCCGATCACCGCGATCGACGTGACCGCCGCGTACGCCGTCGCGTTCCACAGGTACGGCAGGCCGAGCACGAACGCGCCGCCCGCGGCCAGCCAGATCGCGTTCGTGGGCGTGCGGGTGCGCTTGTTGATCTTGTGCCAGATCGAGGACGCCGGCAGCGCTCCGTCCCGCGAGAAGGCGTAGATCATCCGCGAGTTCGCGGTCACCGAGGACATGCCGCAGAACAGCTGCGCGCCGATCGCGATGAGCAGCAACAGCTTCCCGCCGGTCAGGCCCAGCGCGTCGATGAAGATCTGCGCCGGGGGCACGCCGGTCGCGCTGTTGATCGCGCCGTCGTAGTCGCGGATGGCGAACGTGATGCCGACGAGCAGCACCCAGCCCGCGACCAGCGAGACGATGATCGACATGACGATGCCGCGCGGGCCGCTGCGGGCCGCGTCGTGCGTCTCCTCGGTCATGTGCGCCGAGGCGTCGTAACCGGTGAAGGTGTACTGCGCCAGCAGGAGTCCGAGCAGGCCGACGTAGAACGCCGACGACCAGCCCGTGTTGTTGACGAAGTGCGTGAAGACGTACGAGGCGGACTGGTGTTCGGACGGGAGGATCACCAACGCACCGACGATGACCACCACGCCGATGATGTGCCACCACACGCTGACGTCGTTCAGCAGCGCCACGAGCTTGACGCCGAACGTGTTGAGCAACCCGTGCAGCACCAGCACGATGCCGAAGATCAGGATCGTGTTCGGCGGCGTGGCGGCGAAACCGAACTGCAGGTCCAGGAACGCGTTGATGAAGAAC
>Ga0207692_10000315_pt1 | contig 16775 bp, 14 predicted proteins | sample LARL52metaG_FD_184345 | JGI IMG/M metagenome (GOLD analysis project Ga0207692, IMG submission 184345) | Corn, switchgrass and miscanthus rhizosphere microbial communities from Kellogg Biological Station, Michigan, USA - LAR L5-2 metaG... | ecosystem: Host-associated > Plants > Roots >...
GTTCGTGCAGGACGCCGGCGGTGCCCTGGTGGGGGTGCTGTCGCGGCGTGACCTGCTGAAGGTGTTCGTGCGGGACGACGACGAGCTGCGCAGGACGATCCGTGACGAGATCTTCGGCCGCACGCTGTGGGTCGACCCGGACACCATCGATGTCGAGGTGACTGATGGTGTGGTGGCGTTGCAGGGACGGCTGGAACGGCAGAGCGAGATCGACATCGCCGACCACCTCGTGCGCGCGTTGCCCGGCGTGGTGGACCTGCGCAACCGGCTGCGGTGCGCGTGGAACGACACGGCGCAACCGCGCCAGACCGAGATCTTCGGCTGAAGGAGCCTGCTCATGAGGACCCGAGACGTGATGACCACCGACGTCGTGGTGGTCGGCCCGGACACCGGCGCCCGCGACGCGGCCCGGCTGCTGGCCGACCGCGGCTTCACCGCACTGCCCGTGGTCGACACCACCGGCACCTTCGTCGGCGTCGTGAGCGAGGCCGAGCTGCTGCGCGACCGGCTGCCCGAAGACCCCCGCCGGCTGGTGCACGGCGAACCACCCGTCCCGCGCACCGTGCCCGGTGACGTGGTGGCGCAGGTGATGACGACGCCGACGGTGACGGTCACCCCGAACACCGACCTGGCCGAGGTGGCCGACCTGATGCTGGAGCACGGCGTGCGCAGCATCCCGGTCCTGCACGAGGGCCGCCTCGCCGGCATCGTGACCCGCCGCGACCTGCTGCGTTCGATCAGCCGCGAGGACTGGATCATCGAGGCGGAGATCCGGCACCGCCTCAACGTCCTGGGTACCGCGCACCGGTGGCAGGTCCGGGTGCACGCCGGCCGCGTGTCCATTGTGGACAGCATGGACGACGCGGCCGACCGGCACGTCGCCGAGGTGCTGGCCCGCGCGGTCGCCGGAGTGACCGACGTCCGCATCACCACACCCGAACGGATCTGAACCGCCTACGCGCGGCCGAGCCGCAGTGCCGACACCAGGAAGAAGACGCCGCCGATCGCCGCGTAGCCCGCGAGGTTGCGCAGCGTCGCGCCCGCGCCACCGGCCTGCACGATGAACGACGTGCCCGCGAGCGCGGAGATCGCGCCGCTGACGATCATCGGCCACTGTCCGCCGAGGCCGCGGCGGGCCAGGCCGACGGCCAACTGCGCCAGCCCGGACACGATCGCCCAGGCACCCCACACGCGCAGCACCGCGGGGATGCCGGACGTCACGGCGAACGCCAGACCCGCTGTCGCGAGCGTGCTCACGGCGATGTTGGCGTAGAGGGCCGCGGATGCTCGGCCGGTTCCCGACCTGCGGCTGTCGACCACGATCGCGGCCACGTCGAAGAGCGGGTAGAGCACCAGGAGCGTGCCGCTGACCGGACCGATCCCGGTCGCGGTGAGGAACAGCAGCACCGCCCACACCAGGGCGAAACCGAAGCGGACGAGGTACAGCGTGCGGAGGGCTGGGCGAGGCTCACGGGTCGTCCTTGAGGTGGGGAGAACGTTCTTTCTACCTAGCGCCTGTCAGCTCGCGATCACGACTGTCAAGAACGAACGTTCTCTCTGCTAGCGTGGCCGGGTGACCCGCACCGCGTCCGACGCCCGCCTCCGCCTGCTCGGCACCGCCGCCCGGCTGTTCTACGCGGAAGGTCTGCACTCCGTCGGCGTGGACCGCGTCCTCGCCGAGGCGAAGGTGACCCGCGCGACGATGTACCGGCACTTCGCCGGCAAGGAGCAGCTGGTCGTCGCCTACCTCGGGGAGGCGGACCGGGCGACCCGCGCACAGGTCGACGCCGCCGTGGCCGCGTCCACGGACGACGTCGACGCCGTGCGGGGTGTCGCGCGCGCGATCGTCGAGCACATCCGCACGGACGGGTTCCGCGGCTGCGCCTTCCTCAACGCCGCGGCCGAGTACCCCGACCCCGCCCACCCCGTGCACCAGGCGGTGCTGGCACACCGCCAGTGGTTCCAGGACACCGTCACGGGCCTGCTCGCGCGCGTCGGCGACACTCCCGCCGAACTCGACGGCAGGCACTTCGTCATGCTGCGCGACGGGGCGATGGCGGCGGGCTGCCTCACCGACCCCGGACCGGTCGGCGACACGTTCGTCGACGCCGTCGAGGGCATCCTGAGGTCACGCCTGGCCGCGTGAGCCTCACGCCTCGGACAGGATCTCCACGTACCCGTCCGTGCCGTTGACCCGGATCCGCTGCCCGTCGGAGATCAGGCGGGTGGCGTGCTCCATCCCGACGACGGCCGGCAGACCGTACTCCCGCGCGACCACCGCGCCGTGTGTCATCAGGCCGCCGACCTCCGTCACCAGGCCGGAGATCGCGACGAACAACGGTGACCAGCTGGGGTCCGTGTGCGCCGTGACGAGGATGTCGCCCGGTTCGAGGTCCGCCTCCGCCATGTCGAGGACCACGCGGGCCCGGCCTTCGACGGTGCCGCCGGACACCGCCAGCCCGACCAGCACACCGGCGGGCACGTCGTCGCGCCGGTACGTGCCGGTGATCGCCTCGCCGTCCGACGTGAGCACGCGCGGTGGCGTCAGCGCCTCGTACGACCGGAACGCCTCCCGGCGCTCGCGGACGAGCTCGCGGTCGGCCTCGCCGGTCCGCACGACGTCCTGGAACTCCGGCAGCGTCAGGAAGAAGACGTCCTCCGGCGCGTCGATCACGCCGGCCCGCGCGAGCCCGCCGGCTTCGCGCAGCAGGGCCTGCTTGTAGACGAAGTAACGGCTGATCATGGTGTACTTCGGGTATTCGCGGTAGCCGATGAACGTCCGCACGCGGTCGATCATCCGCTTGGTCTCGTCGGCCTTCTGGTCGCCATCGGGGAGAAGGCGCAGGCGCTCCAGCAGTTCCTGCTCCTTCCGCAACGCCTGCTGCCGTCCTTTCTCGAAGCGGCGCGCACTCTCACCGTGCTCGAAGCTCCGGACGTTGGTGAGGATCATCGGCAGCAGCGCGGCCGGGCGTTCGCTCCACCGCGGCCTGGTGATGTCGATCTCGCCGACGCAGCGCATGCCGTACCTGTCCAGGTAGTCCTCGACGGCGGCGCGTGCTTCCGGCCCACCGGGCAGCGCGCCGAGATCGTCCAGGAAGTCGTCGTCCGAGACGCGCTGCAGGAACTCGACGACCTCGGCGTGCGGGCGGATCACGTCGGCGACGTCGAGCAGCGCCAGGCCCATCTCCGACGTGACGTTGTGCGGAGCCGACAGCGTGAGGGTGTCGGCCGCGTTCTTCTCGCCGAGCCAGTCCCGTAGCTTGTCGTTGAGCCACCAGGTCGCCTGCATGCCCGCCATGACCGCCTGGCTGCTGCGCGGGTCGAAGAGGATCCGCCGCAGCTCCTGGAAGTCCGCGAGGACGAAGTCGAGCAGCTCGGTTCCGGACTTCGCACCGATCTCGCGCTTCAGCACGGCGATGGACGCCTCGGCGTTGCCGATCAGCTCGGTGACGACGGCCGGATCGGTCTCGATCGTGCTCGGCGCGAGACCGGGAATCGCCTGGCCAGGACCGTCGTCCGGCCGCGACGGGACGAAGCCGTCGCGGGCGAGCACGGTCCGCAGCGCGTCGCCCATCAACGTGTCGGCGTTGCCCGCGACCTCCAGGAACCCGGCGCGACCGGCGGGCCTGCTCAGGATCGGGGTGACGTCGACGAACAGGCGCCCGCCCGCGACGGCCATGGGACGGGGCGTGGTCAGCTGCCACACCGACAGGCCCAGGGGCCTCATGGCGTCGGTCATCATCTGCTGGTGACCGACGGAGACGTAGACGTGGTTCTCCTCGTCGTCCGTCTCCGGAACCGGGAACAGCGTGGTGATCGCCCGGCTCTGCACGACGTGGAACCCGTCGTCGTCCAGGCACCACTCGATGTCCTGCGGTCGCCCGAAGTGCTGCTCGATCCGCCTGCCGAGCGCGGCCAGCCGCAGGACCTCGTCGTCGGTCAGCGCCGCCTGCTCCTGCTGCGCGGGGTTGACCGCCTGCTCCTCGGTGCCGCCGGAGGGCAGGGCGCGGATGGCGAGCTTCTTGGCGCCGACCGCCCGTTCGACGATCTCGCCGTCCCTCACCCGGTAGACGTCCGGGTTGACCAGCCCCGACACCAGGGACTCACCGAGACCGAAACCGGCCTCGACGCAGACGACCTTGCGGTTGGACGTGATGGGGTCGGCGGTGAAGAGCACGCCGGCCGCTCGCGGGAACACCATCCGCTGCACGACCACGGCCATGTGGACCCGGTGGTGGCCGAAACCGTTGCGCAGCCGGTAGGTCACGGCCCGGTCGGTGAACAGTGACGCCCAGCACCTGCTCACGTGCCGCAGGATCTCCTCGGGGCCCACGACGTTCAGGTACGTGTCCTGCTGTCCCGCGAACGACGCCGTCGGCAGGTCCTCCGCGGTCGCGCTCGACCGCACCGCGCACGCGACCCGCTCACCGAGCCGGGTGACCGCGGCGGTGATCTCCGCCACCACGTCGCCGGGGATCGCGGCTTCCTCGATCGCCTGCCGGATCCGCGCGCTCGACGTGCCGATCGCCTGCCGGTCGTCGGCGGTCAGCAGCTCCAGCCGCCGCAGACCGTCCTCGATGGACGGTGTGTCCCGCACCACTCGCCGGAACGCGTCCGTCGTGACGCAGAAGCCCGGTGGTACCTGAACTTCGCCGATGCGCGCGAGTTCCCCCAGGTGTGCGCCCTTGCCTCCGACCACCTCGATCCGCGTCCGGTCGACCTCGTCGAAACCCAGCACGTAGCTGCTCATCCGCTGCCTTCCCCCGATGAAATCCCGTGTGCGACGCAGTCCACTGTGCGCCAAGGCGGGAGATTCTGCGGCACGACAGGGGTCTTGCCGCAAGCCCCGGGGTGCGCTATATGTTGAAGTGGGAGGGAGAGACGATCTCCTTCCCGTTGTCGTTTGTGGAGCCCGGAATGCCGGAGCACGCCGGAAGCGTTGTGCACGGCATGAAGAAGATCGGGTTTCTGTCGTTCGGGCACTGGTCGGACAGCCCGCACTCGCGGACGAGGTCCGCGGCGGACACGTTGCTGCAGTCGATCGACCTGGCCGTGGCCGCCGAGGAGCTGGGCGCGGACGGCGCCTACTTCCGGGTGCACCACTTCGCCAGGCAGCTCGCGTCGCCGTTCCCGCTGCTCGCGGCGATCGGGGCGAGGACGGAGCGCATCGAGATCGGCACCGGCGTGATCGACATGCGCTACGAGAACCCGCTGTACATGGTCGAGGACGCCGGGTCGGCCGACCTCATCGCCGCGGGCAGGCTGCAGCTCGGCGTCTCCAGGGGATCGCCCGAGCAGGTCGTCGACGGGTGGCGGCACTTCGGCTACCAGCCCGCCGAGGGCGAGACGGACGCCGACATGGCCCGCCGGCACACCGAGGTGTTCCTGAAGGCGCTGGAGGGCGACGGGTTCGCGCGGCCCAACCCGCGGCCGATGTTCCCGAACCCGCCCGGCCTGCTGCGCCTCGAACCACACGCGCCGGGGCTGCGCGACCGCATCTGGTGGGGCGCCGGGTCCAACGGCACCGCCGTGTGGGCGGCCGAGCAGGGCATGAACCTGATGAGCTCGACGCTGAAGTTCGACGAGGGCGGTGCGCCCTTCCACGTGCAGCAGGCCGAGCAGATCCGGGCGTTCCGCAAGGCCTGGACCGAGACCGGGTGGGACCGCGAACCGCGCGTGTCGGTGTCGCGGAGCATCTTCGCGCTCACCACGGACCTCGACCACGCGTACTTCGGCGATGACGGCGAGAGCACCGACCAGGTCGGCTTCATCGACGGACCGAACCGGGCGATCTTCGGGCGCTCGTACGCGGCCGAACCGGACGTGCTGGTCGAGCAGCTGGCCGGCGACGAGGCGATCGCGGAGGCCGACACGCTGCTGCTGACCGTGCCGAACCAGCTCGGCCCGGACTACTGCGCGCACGTCATCGAGGACATCCTCGTGCACGTGGCGCCGGCACTCGGCTGGCGCTGACGCCGCCCGCAGCTCGACATTCGTCGCGTAGTCGGCGTGGTGCTGCGGTCAGCAGGCGGGGAAGAGCGCCCTCGTGCCGTCGGTGGCGGTGCGGTCGGTGAAGCGGCAGCCGAACTTCGGGTCGTCGGTGCGGCGCACGTCGTCACCGGCCGGCCGCCTGCCCCGGTCCACCCAGGACGTCAGGTCGCGCCACGCGTCGCCGACCTCGGCGGGGGAGAACTCGCAGTGGGCGACCGTGCGGATCGCCCGCTGCACCACCAGGTCCGCGCGGTCGGACCGGGCGGCGTCGGCGCGGTAGTCCTGTTCCATCGAGAACGGCACGAACAGGTCGCCGACGCCGTGCAGCGTCACGACCGGCGCGCTCGGCAGGCCCAGCACGGCGGGGATCTGGGTGAGCGCGGGCGTGTAGCGGGCGACGGGGTTCGCGACGCGGACCCGCTGCACGGCCCGGTCGACGTCCACCGGCGAGTCCGGCCGGTAGCGGGTGGTGATGTTCGTGGCGATCTGCAGCGGGTTCTCGGCCAGGCTGTCGCCCGCGGGTGCGGTGACGAGGTTGAACAGGAAGTTCTGCCAGTATGCGTAAGCCGCGCCGTTGCCCGGCCGGGCGCCGCCGGACAGGGTGGTGACGATGGCGCGGAACTGGTCGTCGTGGCCGGCCAGCGCCTGCTGGATGCGGGGCACCACGGCGGTCGGGTAGTCCGCGGGCGGCGGGTAGGCGTGGACACCGGTCAGCGCCTGCGCGACGAGGTGGTAGCTCAGGAAGTAGTCGAACAGCTCGTGGTCGCCGAGCGCGCCGCACATCGGCAGGGCACCCGCGTAGAACCCCGGGTACTGCTCCAGCGATCGGGCGATCACGTGGCCGCCCATGGACACACCGGCCAGGAAGACCTTCTTGGGTCGCCGCACTTTCCAGCCGAACAACGTCGCGAGCTCGCGAGTGGTGGTGACGCCCGCTTTCACGTCGTAACCGTTGTCGTAGTAGGAAGACGCGGCCCACGCGTAGCCCTCGTCGAGCCAGCGCTGCCGAAGCCCGTACGGTGGGGTGTCGACCGTCAGCACCTTGCCCGTGCCGCGATAGCCGTGAGCCCACAAGGCCAACCGGCCGTTCCAGTTCGGCGGGACCTCCATGACGTAGCCCGCGTGGCTGTGCACGCCCTGGATGACCGTCGCCGGCTTGCCGCCGACCACCGCCGGGGCGACCGGTGGGTTGCTGATCGTGTAGCCGGGCAGCGGTGACTGGTCGTCGGTGGCGGCGGCGGGGTGCGCGGCCGCGACGACGAGAGCGAACGACAACGCGACACTGAGCAGTCGTCTCATGCTCGGGACGTTACTGGTGGCCGGGCCGTGAGGGCATGAGGCCGTTCGGGCGTAAGGGCTTTCCTGGTTTGCCGGATCGGTCGGGGTCACGTACCCGTGGTTTCGACGAGCGCTTCGGGGCACCGCTGCGCCAAGCCGTCGAACGCGGACAGCTGGTTCTTGAGATGGCGGTTGAAGAACGCCAGCGAACAGGCGGTCAGGATGTCGTGCGCCCGGTACTTGGCTATGGGTCCCGTGACGCCCAGCCAGCGGCTCAGCGGGGACAGCAGCAGCGCGTCGGAGAAGTCCAGGTGGTACATGCCGGGCACCCGCACCAGGTAGGCGTGGCCGGTCATGGTGTCGAACACCGCGCGGATGGTGGTGAGGGTCCGGTCGACGTCCGCCTGCGACCAGCCCTCACGCCGCATCGTCGCGGCATCGCGGGTGATCCACATCGTGGGCTGGGACAAGCCCGACCGGACCACGCTGAGCGGCATCCAGACGTCCATCGGGAGGCAGGCGCGGAAACGGGCTTCCCGCCGGCAGGCTTCGGCGGCGACCGCACCTCCGAGCGACAGCCCGAAGATGCCCGCACGGGAGATGTCCAGCCGTCCGGTGAGCAGGCCGGTGGGGTCGGCGTGGTTCAGCGCGGTCAGCCGGTCGAGCGCGAAGATCGCGTCCTGGGCGAGGAACGGGACCGCGGCGTCGATGAAACCGCGGTCGAGCATGCGGGAGTCGAGCGGCACCAGCCGTCCGTCCGGGAACCGGACCCCGGCGACTGCGTGCGGATGGTCGATGGCCGCGACGACGTAGCCGTGCGAGACCAGTTCTTCGATCTGCCAGGTGTTGTGCTGGCGGAAGCCGGCCCGGCCGGGCGAGAAGACCAGCACCGGAAACCCCCGCTCACCACGCGCCACCGGCGCGGACGGGATGGCGTTCGTGCTGACGCGTTCCAGGTACCGCGGGAGAAAGCGCGGCACGTTGAGCAGCTTCGCCAGCGGCGCGAGGACATCTGCGTCGGGGACGTACGGTGCCGGAGCCGCCGATGCGAGCCGTGTTGCCGGGTACCAGATCTGCACCATCAGCTCGCGGCGGTCGTCGGGATCGGTGGTGAAGACGTCAGGCCGGTCGGTGTCCACCCAGTGGTGAGTGACCGTGCCGACCGCACACGGCCCGGACGGACGCGGAAGGCGGAACCGCAACGTCGTCACCCGCGACCTGCCAGGCGTCCCACACCATGTACCCGGTGGACGCCACCGGGCCCCCAGGCGAACCACTCGGCCTGGCCCGCCCCGCAGCGGTCAGGCCACCACCACCCGGACATCCCAACGGCGTGGACCACAACTCATCCAACACCCCGACGACATGCGGACGCCACACCCCGGACTGTCAACGCTCCGCAGCGGACCACCGGCATCCGTCCCGGCGGCAGCGCCGCGCACGAGCTGTGCGCGGCGCTGCCGATGCGGTCAGCCGATGTTGAGCCGCCACTGCTCCTGCGCCGAGCCGGCCACGCAGTCCCACAGCTGCAGCGGGACCCAGTCGTCCGTGGTGCCGAACGGCACGTCGACGCACCGGTTGCCGGAACGCTGGACGACGTTGTGGTAGCCGTTGCCGAGGTCGACGAGCTGCCACTGCTGGGTGAAGCTGCCGTTGCAGTTGAACTGCTGCGTGCGCGCGCCGTTGTGGTTCCAGCCGTACTCGGTGTCGATGCACCGGTGGCTGTTCTGGTTCTGGATCTCGTAGTAGCCGTCGCGGTTCTGGATGAACAGGAACTTCGCCGCGGGCGTGTGGTCGCAGTGGTACTGCTGGATCCAGGCGCCGTTGTCGTCCGAGCCGTGCGCGACGTTGGCGCACTTGCCGCTGTTGCGGTTGATCATCTCGGCGTAGAACGCGCCCGGTGCGGCGAAGGCCGGTGCGATGGTCGCGGCGAGCGCGGCGATCGTGAGGCCGGCGACGGCGGCGCCGCGGGCGAGTCTGGTGAGCATGCGTGGCACTCCCAACTGCTGTGGATGTTTCCCCCGACTGGGACGCCGCTGACGTTAGGCAGCGGATCCGGTGCCACGTAAGGGAACTACCGGCCAATGGCCGGTACCGGACAGTCAGCCGGGGAGCGGCCGGAGCACATCGGTCTCGCGGACAGCGGCCAGGGACAGCGTCTTGTAGCCGACGTCGTCGAACAGCACCATCAGGCGGTCGGCCTCCTGGTGCACGATCGTGCCGCGGCCCCACTGCTCGTGGCGCACCAAGGAGTTCGGCGCGCCACCGCCTCCGCTGGTCGACCCGCCCTCGTCGCAGATGTCGCAGTTCCCGCACGGCTCGTCGAGCTCCTGGCCGAAGTAGCCGAGCAGGAACCGGCGGCGGCAGTCCCGGATCTCGGCGTACTGGTGCATCACCTCGACGCGTGAACGGTCGCGCCGCGCCTGCCGTTCGGCCTCCTCGGCGACCGCGGAAACGGCTTTCGCCGGCGGGGGAGCGCCTTCCCGGTACCACACGCGGTCGTGGTCGGTGCGCACGACGTCCGCGCCCTCCAACAGGTTCACCACAGCGGTGACCTTGCGGCGGGAGCGGTCCAGCCGCCGCGCCAGATCGGTGATCGCGAGCCCGGCCCGCCGGCGCCGCACCGCCGCGGCGACCTCGCGCACGCACTCGCGGTCGAGCCTGCGGGTGACCAGGAACCGTTGCAGCCCTTGGTCTTGCGGCCGGTGGAACAGGACCACCTCGGCGGGTTCCCCGTCCCGTCCCGCCCGGCCTATCTCCTGGTAGTACGCGTCCAGCGAGCCCGGTGTGGCGGCGTGCGCGACGAACCGCACGTCCGGCTTGTCGATGCCCATGCCGAACGCGGAGGTCGCCACGACGACGCCGACCTCGTCGCGCGTGAAGCCGTCCTGGACCCGTCTTCGGTCGTCGGCGTTCATCCCGGCGTGGAACGCGGCCGCGGTCACGCCCCGTGCGGTCAGGTCGGCGGCGTACCGTTCGGTGTCCTTGCGCGTCGGCACGTACAGCAGGCCGGGCCCGGCGCGGCCGGCGACCCAGTCGGTCACCATCCGCCTGCGCTCGTCGGCGTCGGTGCAGAACCGCGCGGTCAGGTGCAGGTTCGGCCGGTCGAACCCGGCGACGATGACGGTGGCGTCGCGCAGACCGAGGTGCTCGACGACGTCGGCCCGGACCGGACCGCTCGCGGTGGCGGTCAGCGCGAGCACGGGCGGATGGCCCAGCCGTTCGATCACGTGCCGCAACCGCAGGTAGTCGGGGCGGAAGTCGTGTCCCCACGCCGAGACGCAGTGGGCCTCGTCCACGACGAACAACGACGGCCGCGCCTGGTGCAGCCGGTGCAGCGTGCCGGCGTTCGCGAGCTGCTCGGGTGCGAGGAAGAGGTACTCCGTGCGGTCCTCGGTGAACTCCCGCCAGATCCGTTCGTTGGCCTGCGCGGGCTGGGCCGAGTTGATCGCGGCGGCCGGCGGCGCGGTGGTGGCGCGCAGCGAGGTGACCTGGTCGCGTTGCAGGGCGATCAACGGCGACACGACCACGGTGGGCCCGTCGAGCAGGATCGCCGGAACCTGGTAGATGGCGGACTTCCCGGCGCCGGTCGGCATGACGACCAGCACGTCCCGGCCGTCGAGCAGGTGCCGCATGCCCAGCAGCTGCTCGTGGCGCAGCTCGGTCCAGCCGAAGACCTCCTCCGCCGTTCTCAGCAGCTCGTCGTCATCCCGCATGGCGCAGGTCGTAACGCTGGGCGGCCCACGCGGCGAGACGCGGACGCAGGGCGAGGTAGACGTCGGGGTCGAGGCCTATGCCGGTGTGGGTGCTGTGCACCTCGACGCACTCGGCGGACGGGTCGAGGCAGAGCCGCCACGGCACGATTCCGTCCGACTTGGAATAGATCGACAGCGCGGGCAGCTCGGACGGCAGCGGTGCGGTGCCCGCCCTGACGTTGTCCTCGTAGCAGTTGCCGCTCAGGCAGTCGGTGTTCATCAGCCCGGGCACACCGAGCGCCGACAGCCTGGCCAGCGCCCGCGCGGCGAGCAGCACGTGCGGGTGGGCGCCCAGCGGGTCGAGCACCGGGCTGCCCAGCATCACCAGCCCGCACACCAGGTCCGGCCGGCGCGCGGCGGCCAGCCGGGCGAGACCGCCACCGCGGCTCTGACCGAGCAGCACCACCGGGCCGCCGGTGGCCTCCGCGTGCTCCTCCAACCGCTGTTCGACCCGGTCCACCAGCTCGGACGTGCACCCCACGTTGAACCCGACGCCCGCCCCCGCCGGCACGTAGCCGCGGTCGCGCAACCAGGTGGTGGCGAACGTGAGGCTGAACTCGTTCGCCCCGAAGCCGGGCACCAGCACCACGCCGAGACCGGCGCCTTCGTGGGCGTTCGCGTCCCGCCACACCGCGTGGCGCAGCAGACGCGGGATGGTGAGGGCGGCGACGGCGACGTGTTCGCGTGCCGGCAGTTGCAGGTCCATGGTCGGGAGTTAGCCCGGCGGGGCCAGGGCAAACCCGGGGCAGGATCACGTTTGCGCCGCCTCAGTAGAGGTAGACGTCGATCACCAGGGCCGCGATCCCGGCGAGCAGGGCGACGACGGCGACCCGCCTGCCCGAGTCGCCGCCCTGCGGGCCTAGCCCGAGCAGCAGCGCGGCGGTGGCGACGGCGAACACGCCGCTGCCGGTGTCCTGCCAGCTGACGGGGAACGCCGCGATCGGCGCGTCGGTGAAGAAACCGGGTGCGTGCACGGTGTTGAGGATCGCGTTCCAGGCAGCCGGTCCGAGCCCGGCGGCGAGACCCGCGGTCACCACGACACCGACCCGGCGTGGCGGTACGAGCAGTGCGACGAGGACGGCGGCCAGGACCGCGGACAGCGCGGCGCCGTAGGCGACGATGGACCAGTCGAGCATCTGGGCACTCCTTCTGCCGGGCGGTGCAACCGGGGTTGCATCCTGCCAGTCGTGCGGTGCGGAGGCCCGCTGCCCGACCGGCAGTTTCGCCGCACCGGGACCGATGCCGTATCCCGGCCGCCGCGACGATCTCCTTCTACAGCGTGGAAACGGACTTCGCCGCACCTCAGCCGCAGTTCCAGGTGCTCGGCCCGTTCGAGGTGCGCGTGCGCGACGAGGTGCTCGACGTGGGCGGCCCGCGGATCCGGACGCTGCTGGCGTTGCTGACGGCGAACGCGGGCCGGGTGACGAGCGTCGACACGATGGTGGAGGCGTTGTGGGGCCCGCAAGCCCCGCCCGACGCGCATCGCACCGTGCGCAGCTACGTGTCGCGGCTGCGTCGCGCGCTCGCGTTCGACCGGCTGATCGTCACGCATCCGGCGGGCTATGTGCTCAAGCTGGAACCGCACGTCGTGGATGCTCGCCGGTTCGAACGGCTCGTGGAGGCGGGACGGGACGCGTTGTCCGCCGGGCAGCCCGCGAACGCCGCGGAGCAGCTGTCGGTGGCGTTGACGCTGTGGCGGGGTGACGCGTACGGCGAGTTCACCGCGACGCCGGTGTTGCGCACCGAGGCCGCCCGGCTGGAGAGCCTGCGGCTGGGCGCCGTCGAAGATCGCGTCGACGCCGACCTGGCGACCGGCGCGGGCGGGGTGCTCGTCGAGGAGCTGACCGCCCTGACCGAGCAGCACCCCGGCCGGGAACGCCTGTGGGGCCAGCTGATGACCGCGTTGTACCGGGCGGGCAGGCAGGCCGAGGCCCTCGACGTCTACCTGCGCGCCCGGACCGTCCTGGTCGAGCGGTTCGGGCTCGACCCCTCACTGCGGCTGTCGGAGATCCATCAGCAGGTGCTGGACAACGACGCCCGGTTGTTCGGCGTGCCGGCCGCCGCACCGGACGAACCGGCCCGTGACGACCTCCCCGGCGACATCGCGGACTTCGCCGGGCGCGACGCCGAGCTCACCCTGCTCGCGGACGCGCGGGCCACGGGACGGCCTGCCGTCGTGATCGAGGCCATCGACGGCATGGCCGGGGTCGGCAAGACGACCCTGGCCGTCCACGCGGCGCACCGGTTCGCCCAGGACTACCGCGACCGGCTGTTCATCGACCTGCACGGCCACGCGTCGAACCAGCCGCCGGTCTCGCCGATGACGGCGCTGGACACGCTGCTGCGGGCGCTGGGCGTGCCACCGGAACGGATTCCGCAGGACCCGGATGCGCGGGCGGCGCTGTGGCGGGCGGAACTGGCCACGCGTTCCGTGCTCGTCGTGCTGGACAACGCCGCCGACGCCGCGCAGGTGCGTCCGCTGCTGCCCGGCACGTCGCGCAGCCTGACGCTCGTCACGAGCCGTCGCCGCCTGGTCGACCTGGACGCCACCCAGGTCGTGTCGCTGGACGTGCTGCCGGTGCGGGACGCGGTCGCCCTGTTCACCAGTGTCGCGGGTGATCGCGACACGTGCGCGGTGCACGAGGTGGTCGCGTTGTGCGGGCACCTGCCGCTGGCGATCCGCATCGCCGCCGCCCGGCTGCGCGCCCGTCCCGCGTGGACCGTGCGGTACCTGGAGAACCGGTTGCGCCAGGCGCACTTCCCGCTCACCGAGCTCGAAGCGGGCGACCGCAGCGTGGCCGCCGCGTTCGCGTTGTCCTACGAGCACCTCGACGCGCCGCAGCAACGGGTGTTCCGGCTGCTCGGCCTCCACCCCGGCCCGGACTTCGACGCCTGCGCCACCGCGGCGCTCGCGGCCGTCGGCCTCGCCGAGGCCGAACGGTTGCTGGAGAGCCTCGTCGACGACCACCTGCTGCAGGAACCCGCGCCCGGCCGTTACCGCTTCCACGACCTGGTGCGGCAGCACGCCCACGCCGTCGCGCTGACGGACGAGCCGGAAGCGTTGCGGCACAAGGCACTGCGCCGCGTCGTCGACTACTATCTGCGGACCGCGCACAACGGCAGCAGGCTGCTCGACCAGCAACACCCGCCGATCACCCTGGACGCGGCCGACTGCGTCCCGCACCCGCTGGCCGACAGCGCCGAGGCGATGACGTGGTTCGACGCCAACCACCGCTGCGTGCTGGCCGCCCGGACCGCGGCGCAGGAAGCGGGCCGGGACACGGCGGTGTGGCAGCTCGCCTGGTCGTTGGACAACTACCACTACCGCCGGGGGCACTTGCACGACAACATCGCGTCCTGGCGGGCGGGTCTGGCCGCCGCGCAACGGCTGGGCGACCTCGCCGTGCAGGCCCGCGCGCACCGGCGGCTCGGCCTGGTGTACGCGCCGCTGGGCCGCGACGAGGAGGCGTTGCTGCACCTGCGGCAGTCGCTGGCGCTGTCCGCGCGGATCGGCGACACGCTCGGCGAGGCGGGCGCGCACCTCGTGCTGGCGATGGCGTTGAACTGGCAGAAGGACGACCAGGCCGCGCTCGCGCACCTCACCGAGGCGAGGAACCTGTACCGGCAGCTCGGCAACACGCAGTGGGAGTTCCGCGTCCTGAGCCTGATGGGCGCCTCCTACACCAGGCTCGGCCACCACGACCGCGCCCGCCGCTTCTGCGAGTCCGCCCTGGCGTTGTGCGTGCGCCACCACGACGTCTACGGCCAGGCCGACAGCCTGGACAGCCTCGGCGCGATCGCGGGCAACACCGGCGACCACCGTCAGGCGCTGCACCACTACGGGCGGGCCTTGGCGTTGTGGCGCGACCTCGACAACACCTACCGGCAGGCGGGCACGCTCGCCGCGCTCGGTGACACGCACCGCGACCTCGGCGACCGCGAACGCGCCCAGGAGTGCTGGCAGGAGGCCATCGACCGCTACCGCGGCCAGAACCTCCACCACGCGGCCGACCGCATCGCGCAGCGGTCCGGGTGAGTCAGGACCTGTCCGCGCTCGGTTCGTCCTGCTCGGCCTCGGCCAGCCGCCGCAGCGCGTCCTCCAGGCGCTGCCGGCGGTTGCGCTCGGCCCGCACCGCGATCCACAGGCACAGCACGCCGAGCGGCAGTTCGACGAACAACGCCTGCGCCCAGGCGAGCGGCCGGTCGCGGCGCGGGCTCGACATCGTGTCGAACCAGGCGTCGACGAACAACAGCGCACTGGTGACCGCGGCGGGCAGTTGCACGTGGTCGCGGCGCCGCATGGCGAGCCAGCCGGTGACCACCAGCATCGCCGCCAGCGCGATGTCGAACACCACCCACGACAGCACGTACTGCCGCAGCGAGGTGGTCAGGAACGCGCCACAGCGCGCCTTCGCGTCCGGACAGCGGGTGGGCGCGCTCAGGAAGTCGTTGAACAGCACACCCGCCCAGACGACCGTGATCACGCCCGCGGCCAGGTAGAACGGGCCGGCCCAGCGCGGCAGCGCCCCCGCGCGCTTCTTGTTCCCGAACACGACCGCCAGCCTAACCAAGATCGGCGGTGGTGCCCGGCGGGCAACTGCGCGATCGGCTCTACCAGGCCCCGGCCACACCTGCTGAACTGGTCGGATCACTGGCTGACGACCCGAATCGAGATGCAATGGACAAGGCATCCGTCGCCCGGTTCCTGCTGCTGGCCCTGCTGTGGGGGAGCAGCTTCACCTTCATCAAGGTGTCCCTCGAAGGACTGGCGCCGGGGCAGCTCGTGCTCGGCAGGCTCGTCCTGGGCGCGGCGGTGCTGCTCGCGATCGTGGCCGTCCGCAAGGTCGCGCTGCCGAGGCCCGCGCAGGTCTGGGGCCACATCGGCGCGGCCGGGCTGTTCGGCAACGTGATCCCGTTCCTGCTGCTGTCGTACGGCGAGAAGACGACCGGCGCGGGCATCGCGGGAGTCCTGATCGGTGCCAGCCCGCTGCTGACGCTGGCGCTCGCCACGGCCGCCCTGCCGACCGAACGGGCGACGGTGCGCAAGGCGGTCGGTCTGGGGATCGGCTTCGCCGGCGTGGTGCTGGTGATCGGCCCGTGGCACGAGTCGCTCGGCTCGCTCGGCGGCCGGCTCGCCTGCGTCGGCGCGGCCGTCAGCTACGCGATCGGGTTCGTGTACGTGCGGAAGTTCCTCTCGCCGCTCGGCCTGGCCCCGCTGTCGCTGGCCGCGTCGCAGCTCGTCTCGGCGGCGGTGCTGCAGGCGGCGGTGACCCCGTTCCTCGACTGGCGCGTGCCCGCCCTGACCGGCTCGGTGACGTTCAGCGTCGTGGTCCTCGGCCTGCTCAGCACCGGTCTGGCCTACGTGCTGTACTTCCGCCTGATCGGCGACGTCGGTGCCACCACCGCGTCGGCGGTCAACTACGTGGTGCCGGTGTTCGCGGTGCTGATCGGCGTGCTGTTCCTCGGCGAGCCCGTGACGTGGAACCTCCTGGCGGGCGGCCTGGTGGTGCTGCTCGGCGTGGCCTGGGCGGAGAACCGGCTCGGGCAGCTGCGCGGGAGCGACCCGGTGGACGCGGCCCGGCGGTGACGCGGAGGCGGGCGCCCGGTCCGGACGCCCGCCTCCGCGCAGGTCACGGCTACTTCAGCCCCACCGTGACGTAGAAGGTCTGGCCGTCCTCGAGCCGCACGCCGATCCGGTAGAGGCACCCGGCGGCCAGCCCCTTGGTCTGCCAGTTGTAGATGTACTGCTGT
>Ga0207692_10000317_pt1 | contig 16718 bp, 15 predicted proteins | sample LARL52metaG_FD_184345 | JGI IMG/M metagenome (GOLD analysis project Ga0207692, IMG submission 184345) | Corn, switchgrass and miscanthus rhizosphere microbial communities from Kellogg Biological Station, Michigan, USA - LAR L5-2 metaG... | ecosystem: Host-associated > Plants > Roots >...
CTGCGGAAGCAGCCCTCGGCGTACCCGAAGACGGTCGCCGAGTACGACCAGCTCGTCGCGTTCAACAAGGAGCTGCGCGCGGACTGCCGCAAGCAGTCCGGTCCGATCTTCGACCACGCCTCGACCTACGACGTCGCCAACGACATCGACTCGATCCGCCGGGCGCTGGGCGAGAAGAAGATCAACTACTACGGCGTCTCGTACGGCACGATCATGGGCCAGCACTACGCGGCGCAGTACGGCAAGAACATCCGCGCGATGATCATCGACTCGAACATGGACCACAGCCTCGGCACCTGGAGGTTCCTGGAGACCGAGTCGCGCGGTGCGCAGGACATGTTCAACGAGTGGGTCAAGTGGAACGACCGCACGCCGGCCTCCCCGCTGCACGGCAAGGACGTGCGCAAGGTCTGGCAGGACCTGCTCGCCAAGGCGGCCCGCGGTGAGCTGACCTACCCCGACGGCTCCAAGATGACGCCGGAGAACCTCGGTTCGATGGTGGTCGGCATGGGCTACGGGCCCGCGTTCGCGTCGTTCGCCCAGCGGGTCAAGGATCTGAGCGAGGGTGCCCCGGTGCCCGCCCGTGCGTTCGCGCCGGGAGAGACGTTCGAGAACCCGTTCCCAGGCATCTTCTGCAGCGACTACAACCTGCGCGTCAGCTCGTGGGGCGAGTACCAGGCGTTGAACGCCATGGAGAACCGAGTCGCGCCGGACACCCTCGGCTCGTCGATCGGGCACGGCGCCATGATGGGTTGCATCGGGTTCCCGAAGGCCACGAACCCGCAGCGGCCGCTGAACATCAAGCACGCGCCGAAGATCCTCATGACCAACTCCGCGCACGACACGGCGACGGTCTACGAGTGGGCGGTCAACGCGCACCGGCAGACCCGTGACACCACCGTCTTCGTGACCTACGAAGGCTGGGGCCACGGCGTGTACAACCGCAGCGAGTGCACGCTCAAGATCAACAACGAGTACCTGGTGTCGCTGAAGCTGCCGCGCAGCGGTACCACGTGCGCCCCGGTCGAGCCTTCGGTGCAGGACGCCGGAGTGCTGTCGGCGAAGCCGAACGTGCCGGCCGGTCCGTTCTGAGTCCACGCGGCCGACGACCGCGCCCCCGGTGCACCTGCCGGGGGCGCGGTCGTCCGACCAGGGCCGGAGGGGGAATCCGTCATGCACGTGGACAGGTTCGACGTCATCGGGTCTACGGTCGCGGCAAGTGCACGCGGAAGATCAACAACGAGCACCTGGTGTTACTGAAGCTGCCGCGCAGCGGAACGACGTGCGCCGCCGTCGAGCCGTTGATGAACCCGGAAGGGTGAGGTTCCGCACTACTCGGTGTCACCACGTGGACGCGGTGAGGTGGCCGAAAGGCGCCCGTGAACCACGCGAAACGTGGACGTAACAAGCTCAGGTCGACAGTTCACCTCCGCGAAACGTTCCACGTAAGCGGGGGAAACAGGACCTCTCGATGCTCCCTGCAACCGACGTGCAGTGGAGGTCGACGTGAACACAGGTGACACGGCCTGGGTGCTGATCAGCGCGGCGCTGGTCATGCTCATGACGCCGGGCCTGGCCTTCTTCTACGGGGGCATGGTCCGTTCCAAGAGCGTCCTGAACATGCTCATGATGAGCTTCATTTCCCTGGCCGTGGTCAGCGTCCTCTGGGTGCTGTACGGCTACAGCCTGGCGTTCGGCAACGACATCGGTGCCGGCCTGCTGGGCGGATTCGGCAACATCGGGCTCAAGGGCGTGATCGGGCAGCTCACCGGCGCCGACGGCCACCAGACCCCGGTGCTGGCGTTCGTGATGTTCCAGCTGATGTTCGCGATCATCACGCCCGCCCTGATCTCCGGTGCGATCGCCGACCGCGCGAAGTTCTGGGGCTGGACGCTGTTCATCGGCCTGTGGGTCACGATCGTCTACTTCCCGGTGGCGCACTGGGTGTTCGCGTTCTCCAGCGCGGACGGCTCCACGGTTGGTGGCTGGATCGCCAACAACCTGAAGGCGCTCGACTTCGCCGGTGGTACCGCGGTCCACATCAACGCCGGTGCCGCGGGTCTCGCCGTCGCGCTCGTGCTCGGCAAGCGCAAGGGCTGGCCGAAGGAGCCGATGCGGCCGCACAACCTGCCGTTCGTGCTGCTCGGTGCCGCTCTGCTGTGGTTCGGCTGGTACGGCTTCAACGCCGGTTCGGCGCTGGCCGCCAACGAGACCGCCGCCGTCGCGTTCACCACCACCACCGTCGCCACCGCCGCCGCCGTCCTCGGCTGGCTGCTCGTCGAGCAGTTCCGCGACGGCAAGCCCACCACCCTGGGTGCCGCGTCCGGTGCCGTCGCCGGTCTCGTCGCCATCACCCCGGCCTGTGCGTTCGTCAGCCCGCTCGGTGCCATCGCGATCGGCGTCATCGCCGGTGCGCTGTGCAGCCTCGCCGTCGGCCTCAAGTTCCGCTTCGGCTTCGACGACTCCCTGGACGTCGTCGGTGTCCACCTCGTCGGTGGTCTCGTCGGCACGCTGCTGATCGGCTTCTTCGGCACCACCAGCGTCAACTCCGCCGGTGCGGACGGCCTGTTCTACGGCGGCGGGTTCAGCCAGCTCGGCAAGCAGGCGGTCGCGGCCTTCGCGGTGCTCGGGTTCTCGTTCGTCCTCACGTTCATCATCGCGTTCGTGGTGAACAAGACGGTCGGCTTCCGCGCCACCGAAGAGGCCGAGGTCGCCGGCATCGACGAGGCGGAGCACGCCGAGTCGGCCTACGAGTTCGGCGCGTTCTCCAGCGCTCGCGGTGCGAACAAGGGCAGTGTGACCGCGGGTGCGACCGCGGTTCTCGAGGGGAGCAACAAGTCATGAAGCTGGTCACCGCGATCATCAAGCCGTTCACGCTCGACGACGTGAAGGGTGCCCTGGAACAGCTCGGGGTGCTGGGCATGACCGTCAGCGAGGTGCAGGGCTACGGCCGCCAGAAGGGCCACACCGAGGTCTACCGCGGTGCCGAGTACTCCGTGGACTTCGTGCCCAAGATCAAGGTCGAGGTCGTCGTGGACGACACCGCCGTCGAGAAGGTGCTGGAAGCGGTCGTCGAGGCCGCCCGCACCGGCAAGATCGGCGACGGCAAGGTCTGGGTCACTCCGGTCGACGCGGTCGTGCGGGTCCGCACGGGCGAACGTGGATCGGACGCGCTGTAAAAACTGAGGAGACGGTCCGTGGAGAACAACGAAACGGCCGTCGTCACGGCTGACGACCTGGTGCGAGCGCGCGAACGCCTGCTCGCGCCAGGTCGTCGTCGCTTGGCCGCCGAACCTCTGCGCGAAGCACTCGTGGACCTGCACGAGTTCTGGTTGACCAAACACGCGGGGGGAGCGGGGATATCCGGATCGGGTATCGCGCTCGTGGCGGTCGGCGGGCTGGGGCGGCGTGAGCTCGTGCCCTACTCCGACCTCGATCTGGTGCTGGTGCACAACGGCCTCAAGAACATCGACGAGATCGCCGAGAAGCTCTGGTACCCGCTGTGGAACTCCGGCATCGGACTCGACCACTCGGTCCGCACGGTCGGTGAGGCGCTCCGGGTGGCCGCCGGTGACCTGCGGACGGCGTTGGGACTGCTGGACATCCGGCACATCGCGGGCGACCAGGAGGTCACCCAGAAGCTCGCGGAAGGCGCGAAGCAGGCGTGGCGCGGCAACGTGCGCAACCGCCTGGACGAGATCTCCGAGTCGTCGCAGAAGCGGTGGTCCCGCAGCGGCGAGATCGCGCACCGCGTCGAACCCGACCTGAAGCACGGCCGCGGCGGCCTGCGCGACCTCACGATCCTGGACGCGCTCTCGCTGGCCCAGCTCGTGGACAGACCTTCCGCTGACGTCGGTGAGGCCCGCAAGCTGCTGCTGGACGTGCGCACCGAGCTTCGCCGCGTCGCGCGCAAACCGCGTGACGTGCTGCGCGCGCAGGACGGTGACGAGGTCGCCTCCGCGCTGGGACTGGCGGACAGGTTCGCCTTGGCCCGTTCGCTCTCCTCTGCCGCACGGACGGTCGTCTACGCGTTCGACGTGGCGGTGCGCGCGGCTCGTGCTGCGGCGCCGAAACGCGGGCTCGGGGCGTTCCTGCGCGGACAGCCGCCACGTCGGCCGTTGGACGAAGGTGTTGTGCTGCACGGGTCCGAGGTTTCTCTGGCGCGTGACGCGATTCCCAGCCGTGACCCCGCGTTGTTGTTGCGCGTGGCCACGGCGGCGGCGCGCAGCAAGCACCCGATCGCGTCCGGCACGCTGACCAGGCTCGCGGACTCGGCGCCGGAGCTGCGCCAGCCGTGGCCGCGCGAGGCCCGCGAGGAGCTGCTCGCGTTGCTGGGCAGCGGAACCGGGCTCGTGGACGTCGTGGAAGCGTTGGACCGCACGGGTTTGTGGGGCCGGCTGTTCCCCGAGTGGGGAGCCGTGCGCGACCTCCCGCCGCGCGACGCCGCGCACATGTGGACCGTCGACCGGCATCTGGTGCAGACGGTCGCGCACGCCGCGCGGCTCGCGACCACTGTGTCACGGCCCGACCTGTTGCTGCTGGGCGCGTTGGTCCACGACATTGGCAAGGGCCGGCAGCAGGACCACTCCGAGGTCGGCGCCGCGCTCGCGACCCAGATCGGCGAGCGGATCGGGTTGTGGCCGCAGGACGTCGAGACGTTGCACATGATGGTGCGCCACCACCTCCTGCTGCCGCACACCGCGACCCGGCGCGACGTAGAGGACCCCGCGACCGTGCACCGGGTGGTGGAGACGCTCGGCGGCGACGCGGTCCTGCTGGAGCTGCTGTACGCGCTGGCCGAGGCGGACTCCCTCGCGACCGGACCCGGCGTGTGGACGGACTGGAAGGCCTCGCTGATGGCCGACCTGGTCGCCCGCTGCCGCACCGCGATGGCCGGGGACGCGTTGCCCAAACCGGAACCGCTCGACCCGGCACACGTGGCGATGGCGGAACGCGTTGCGACGTCCGGGAAACCGGAGGTGCTGCTGGAGAAGCAGGACTCCGCGGCGATCGTGACGGTGCTCGCGCCGGACCTGCCGGGCCTGTTGTCCAAGGCCGCGGGTGTGCTCGCGTTGAACTCGCTGGAGGTCCACGCGGCGACGTTGCGCTCGCACAGCGGCGCGACGGTGGACGCGTTCACCGTGTCACCGCGCTTCGGCTCGCTGCCCGACGCGGCGTTGTTGCGCGAACAGCTCGCCAGGGCGATCGAGGGCTCGCTGCCGCTGGCCGAGAAGCTCGCCGCGAAGGAACGCGACTACGGCGGCCCGCCGCAGGACCCGCCGCCCGCGAAGGTGCTGTGGTTCGACGACGAGGCGACCGGTGCCGTGGTGCTGGAGCTGCGCGCGGCCGACCGCATCGGGCTGCTGCACCGGGTGGCCGGCGCGTTGGAGCAGTGCGGTGTCGACGTGCGATGGGCGCGCGTGTCCACGTTGGGCGCCACGGTCGTCGACTCGTTCAGCATCACCGCGACCGAACTGGACCGGAAGCGGATCGAACGAGCCGTGCTGGAGGCGGCCAGGTAGCGGTTGAGTAGCACTACGCACAACCTCTCCGGGTGCTCACGCTCCTCCCGCGATTCGGCGCCCTGCAGTCTTGTCGGTGTCCGGAAAGCGTCCTCGAGGGGTGGACCGCTTCCCGGACGGGCGGACCCGGCCGGAGCAGGCTGGTGGTGATCATTCGCGGCGCCGGGGGAGGCACCGTGCAATCGCACCACCGGCCGCTCCGGTCGGTGGCTTCCCGGGCGGTTCTCGGCCGCCGAGTTGTGCATTCGGTCATAAATCGGACCAAACTGAACGAGAGGGAAGGCCAACACGTCTTTTAGGACATGACCGCAGTGCTGAACACGCAGACCGCTGTCGTCCGAGTGCGGCCACGCTCGCTCGTGGTCCTCGCCGGGATTCCCGGTGCGGGCAAGACGACGCTGCTGGGCCGCCTGGACGCGGACGAGCCGGTCACCGTGCTCGACTCGGACCAGGTGCGCCAGTGGCTGGAACCGCGCGTGCGGCTGCCCTACCGGTACTGGCGGGTGTTCGTGCACCTCACCCATCGGCTCCGGGTGTTCTGGGCCGCGCTGTTCGGTCGGGGCCTGCTGGTCGTGCACGAACCGTCCACCCGTCCCGGCACCCGGTTCATGCTCCTGGTCGCCGGCCTGCTGGCGCGGCGTCCCCGGCACTTCCTGTGGCTGGACGCCTCGGCCGCCCAGGCCCTCGACGGCCAGATAGCCCGCCGCCGGGTGGTTCGCGTGCACGCGTTCGAACGTCACGTCCGGAGGGGTTCCTCGATGCGTTCCCGCTTCGAGGCGGGCTGGGTGCCCTTCGGCTTCGGCGGCGTGACGCTGCTCACCCGTGCGGGAACCTCGGGTGGTCTGCGCATGATGGTGTCGTGATCAAGGCCGTCCTCTTCGACTTCGCCGGCACCCTGTTCGGGCGCCCCACCTACCCCTGGCTGTCACCACAGCACCTCGCGGTGCTGCGCGCTCCCTCTCGGTACGTCGCACGCATGAACGCCGCCGAGCGCGCGGTGTGGGAGGCGCGGGACCTGACGGTGCTCGCGAACCGCTCGGCCTGCTGGACCCTGTTCCGGCTGGCCGGGCTGACGATGACCGACGACCTGTTCCAGCGCCTGCACAACCCGGCGTTCTGGCTGCCCTACCCCGACACGGCCGCTGCTCTGGCCGCTGCCCGGCCGTTGAAGGTCGGCGTGCTTTCGAACATCTCGTGGGACATCCGGAGCGTCTTCACGCGCGAGTCGCTGTCGGTGGACGCCTTCGCGCTGTCGTTCGAGATCGGGGTGTCGAAGCCGTCCGCCCGCGCGTTCGAGGCGGCCTGCGTGCGGCTCGACGTCGAGCCGCACGAGTGCCTCCACGTCGGCGACGACCCGGTCGCGGACGGGGCCGCGGTGAGGGCCGGGCTGAGGTTCGCGCAGATCTCGACGGCACCGGTGGGACGCCGTGGGCCGGTGCTGCTGGAGGCCCTGGCGAGCCACGGGATCGGCTGACGGCGCGGTTGGCTAGTCTGGGAGGCGTGTTCTCCACGCTTTCCGACCGGCTGACCACGGTTCTCCAGGGCCTTCGCGGCAAGGGGCGGCTCAGCGACGCCGACATCGACGCCACCGCGCGCGAGATCAGGGTCGCCCTGCTCGAGGCCGACGTCGCGCTGCCCGTTGTGCGCGGCTTCATCGCCAAGGTGAAGGAACGCGCCAAGGGCGCCGAGGTCCACCAGGCGCTGAACCCGGCGCAGCAGGTCGTGAAGATCGTCAACGAGGAGCTCGTCAACGTCCTCGGCGGCGAGACGCGCCGGCTCAACCTGGCGAAGAACCCGCCGTCGGTGATCATGCTGGCGGGTCTGCAGGGTGCCGGTAAGACGACGCTCGCCGGCAAGCTCGCCAAGTGGCTGAAGGGGCAGGGGCACACGCCGTTGCTCGTCGCGGCCGACCTGCAGCGCCCCAACGCGGTGACGCAGCTCCAGGTCGTCGGTGAGCGCGCGGGCGTGCCCGTGTTCGCTCCCGAGCCCGGCAACGGCGTCGGCGACCCGGTCGCGGTGTCGCGCCGCGGTGTCGAGGAAGCCAGGGCGAAGCAGCACGACATCGTGCTCGTCGACACGGCCGGCCGGCTGGGTGTCGACGAGGAGATGATGAAGCAGGCCGTCGACATCCGGGCCGCGGTCGACCCGGACGAGGTCCTGTTCGTGGTCGACGCGATGGTCGGTCAGGACGCGGTCAACACGGCCACGGCGTTCCGCGACGGCGTCGGCTTCACCGGCGTGGTGCTGACCAAGCTCGACGGCGACGCCCGCGGTGGTGCCGCGCTGTCGGTCCGCGAGATCGCCGGCCAGCCGATCCTCTTCGCGTCCAACGGCGAGAAGCTCGAGGACTTCGACGTCTTCCACCCCGACCGGATGGCCTCGCGCATCCTCGGCATGGGTGACGTCCTCACGCTGATCGAGCAGGCCGAGCAGCACTTCGACCAGCAGCAGGCCGAGAAGGCCGCGCAGAAGCTGCACTCCGGCCAGTTGACGCTCGAGGACTTCCTGGAGCAGATGCTCGCCATCCGCAAGATGGGTCCGATCGCGAACCTGCTCGGCATGCTGCCCGGCGCCGGTCAGATGAAGGACCAGCTCGCGATGCTGGACGAGAAGCACCTCGACCGCATCCAGGCGATCATCCGCGGCATGACCCCGGCGGAGCGCGACGACCCCAAGATCATCAACGCTTCTCGCCGGCTGCGCATCGCGAACGGTTCGGGCGTCAAGGTCAGCGACGTCAACGACCTGGTCAACCGCTTCTTCGAGGCCCGCAAGATGATGGCGTCGATGGCCGGCCGGATGGGCTTCGGCGGCGGTGGCGGCAGCAAGAACCGCAAGGGCAAGAAGGGGAAGAAGGGCAAGGGCGGACGCGGCCCGACGCCCCCGAAGATCAAGGGCGGCTTCCCGGGCATGTTCCCCGGCGGCATGCCCGGTGGTCTGCCAGGTGGTCTGCCCGGCATGCCGCCCGGTGGTGGCCTGCCGAACCTCGGCGGCGGCATGAACGAGCTCCCGCCCGGCTTCGACCCGACGAAGTTCAAGTTCGACGGCGACGACAAGAAGAAGTGACCATGCACCTGCGCGGTGTCGTCCTGCCGGACGGCGAACCGCGAGACCTGTGGGTCGTCAACGGCCGTGTGCGCACTAAGCCGGTGCCGGGCGCGACGACGGTCGTCGACGGCGGGTTCCTCGTTCCGGGCCTGGTCGACGCGCACTGCCACGTCGGCCTGGGCGAGCGGGGCCCCGTCGAGCTGCCGGAAGCCGTCGACCAGGCGATCACCGACCGCGACGCGGGCGCGTTGCTGATCCGCGACTGCGGTTCACCGATCGACACCACGCCGTTGCAGGAGCGTCTCGACCTGCCGCGGATCATCCGCGCTGGCCGGCACATCGCCCGGCCGAAGCGCTACCTCCCGCACCTCGGCGTCGAGATCGAGTCGGACCTCGCGTCGGCCGTGGCCGAGCAGGCCGCGTACGGCGACGGCTGGGTGAAGCTCGTCGGCGACTGGATCGACCGCGGCGCGGGCGACCTCGCTCCACTGTGGACGGACGAGGAACTGGCCGTCGCGATCAAGGTCGCCCACGACGCCGGCGCTCGCGTGACGGCCCACGTGTTCGGCGAGGACGCGTTGCCTGGCCTGATCAACGCGGGCATCGACTGCATCGAGCACGGCACCGGCCTGACCGACGACACGATCGCGCTGATGGCCGAACGGGGCACCGCGCTGGTCCCGACGCTGATCAACGTCGAGACGTTCCCCGGCATCGCGGACAGGGCCGGCAAGTACCCCGTGTACGCCAACCACATGCGCGACCTGCACGCCCGCGTCTCGACCACCGTGGCGTCGGCGATCGAGGCGGGCGTACCGGTCTACGCGGGCACGGACGCGGGCGGCGGCATCAAGCACGGCCGCATCGTCGACGAGATCGTCTCGCTGCACCGCGTGGGCATGAGCGCGGCCGACGCGATCGGTGCCGCGTCGTGGCACGCCCGCTCGTGGCTCGGCTTCCCGTCGCTGGTGGAAGGCGCGGCCGCGGACATCGTGGTCTACGACGAGGACCCCCGCCTCGACCTCGACGTCCTGCGGTCGCCGCGCATGATCATGCTCAGGGGCCGGATCCACTAGTGGTGTGGCTTGGAAGGTTGCCGGGGGAATTCGCGGTCAGCCATATGTCTCCTTGGTAGGAGGCCCGTTCCGGGATGAAAATCGGAGGTGGTCGCCCGCTGACGCCGTCCGTCTATGGTCGTCTGAGGCCGTCGGTCAGCCGGGCGCTGGGAACTGCGTCACGGGCCCTTCACTGTCGCTGCGAGCACGCGGACTAGATTCCGCTCCTCCCGTGCAGCTCCCGCGGGCGACCGCCTCTTGGCGGTGTGTCGGAAGGAGGTGCGAGGTGCTGGCGCAGGCGCAGGACGCCGAGGAAGTCATCCAGCGGATCGCGGCGCTGGATGTCGGCAAGGCCGAGCTGATGTGCTGTGTCCGAATCCCTGGTGAGCGCGGCAAGCGGCTGCAGGAGGTGCGGCCGTACCCGACGATGACGCGGTCGCTGCTGGCGATGGCCGATCATCTGCGCGATCTCGGGGTGACGCGGGTGGTGATGGAAGCGACGTCGGACTACTGGAAACCGATCTTCTACTTGCTCGAGGCGCAGGGCTTCGAGACCTGGCTGGTCAACGCCAGGGATGTCAAACACCTGCCCGGCCGGCCGAAGACCGACCGGCTCGACGCGGTGTGGTTGTGCAAGGTCGCCGAGCGGCAGATGATCCGCCCCAGCTTCGTCCCGCCACCCGAGATCCGCCGGCTGCGCGACATCACGCGCTATCGGATCGATCTGGTCAACGCCCGCACCGCGGAGAAGAACCGGGTGGAGAAGCTACTCGAGGACGCCTGCATCAAGCTGTCGGTAGTCGCCTCGGACCTCTTCGGGATGTCCGGGCGCGACATGATGGCCGCCCTGATCGCCGGTCAGCGCGACCCGAAAGCCCTGGCGCAGCTGGCACGTTCCCGGATGCGCGGCAAGATCAGCCTGCTGGAGGAGGCGTTCACCGGGTACTTCACCGACCATCACGCCTTCCTGCTGCGGCGGATGCTGGCCCGCGTCGACGCGATCGACGCCGACATCGCCGACCTGGACACCCGGATCGAGGAGATGGTGTCCCCCTTTCGCCACCACCATCACCCGGCTCGATGAGATCCCCGGCATCGGCCCGGTCGCCGCCGCGGTGATCCTCGCCGAGATCGGGCTGGACATGACCCGGTTTCCCACCCCCGGTCACCTGGCCGCCTGGGCCCGGTTCGCACCCGGCGTGAAGGAATCCGCCGGCAAGAACAAGGGCAACGCCACCAGCGGGCACGGCAACCGCTACCTCGCCCGCGTCCTCGGCGAGGCAGCCGTCTGCGCCGCCCGCACCCACACCTTCCTCGGTGAACGTTACCGGCGCATCGCCAGACGCCGCGGTGCGAAAAGAGCCATGGTCGCCGTCGGCCGTTCCATCCTGGTCATCGTCTGGCATTTGCTGTCCGATCCGGACAGCCACTTCCACGACCTCGGCTCCGACTTCTACGACAAGCGCGTCGCTGACGACCACAAGAAACGCAGCCACATCCGCCAACTCGAAGCACTCGGCTACACCGTCACCCTGACCCCCGTCGCCTGACCCACCCGCCTGGTCAGCAAGCCCACCAGCACACCCTGGCAAGCCCTGGGGCACTGCCACCTGCCCCAGTCACCACGATTTTCGGACTAGACGGGTGCATCGTGGTGCCGCCCCCACGTCGTCGTACTGGTTGTACGGGGGCGTGGGGCGGTGCCGCGAGGCGCCCTGCTGAGCGTGAATTACCTCGCCGACATTCCGAGACGCACCATTAGCTCTCGAAGTGGGCCATCGCGCCGACCTGGTACGAGCCGCCCTTCTGGTGCGTGATCACGGCCATCCGGTTGGCCGCGTTGATGAGCCCGACCAGGCACACCAGCGCGGCGGTCTCCTCGTCGTCGAAGTGCTTGCGCACGTTCTCCCAGGTGTCGTCGCTGACGCTGACGCGCTCGGTGCCCTCCTCGGCGAACGCGAGCGCCGCCTGCTCGGCCTCGGTGAACACGGTGGTCTCGCGCCACCCGGCCACCAGGTGCAGCCGCATCGGGTCCTCACCGGCCGCGACGGCCTCCTTGACGTGCATGTCGAGGCAGAAGCCGCACCCGTTGAGCTGGCTGGCCCGCAGGCTGACCAGTTCGATGACGGTCTTCGGCAACGGCGACTGGTGGAGCACGGTGTTGAGCCCGGCGAACCGCTTCGCGAGCTTGGTGCCGGTCTCGGTGGCGAACAGGTCGATGCGCATGGCGTTCTCCCTCGTGGTCTGACTCGAACGACCACGAGATGCCGCGTTGCCGTGCTTTGTGACTGTGACTCAGCCCACTGTCACAAACCGCGACCGGCTGGTGTCTTGTGACCATGGACGCCGCCACCGACACGTTCGTCAGCCACCGCAACCTGCTCTTCACGATCGCCTACGAGATGCTCGGCTCCGCCGCCGACGCCGAGGACGTGCTGCAGGAGACGTGGCTGAAGTGGTCCGGGGTCGACCACGCGGATGTCGGGAACCACCGCGCCTACCTGGTCCGCATCGTGACCCGCCAGTCCCTGGGCCGCCTGCGCACCCTGGGCCGGCGCAAGGAGTCCTACGTCGGCTCGTGGCTCCCCGAGCCGCTGCTCACCGCTCCCGACGTCGCCGAGGACGTGGAACTCGCGGACAGCGTCTCGATGGCGATGATGCTCGTCCTGGAAACCCTCACCCCGACCGAACGCGCGGTGTTCGTCCTGCGCGAAGTCTTCGGCCTCGACTACGACGAAATCGCCACCGCGGTCGACAAGAACCCCGCTGCCGTCCGCCAGATCGCCCACCGCGCCCGTTCCCACGTGGCCGCCCGCCGCCCGCGCGAGGTGGTGACGCAGGCCGAGTCCCGCGAGGCTCTCGCCGCCTTCCGGCGCGCCACCGAAACCGGCGACCTGCAGGCGTTGCTCGACCTCCTCGCCCCGGACGTCGTGTTCCTCGGCGACGGCGGCGGCGTGAAGCAGGCCGTGCCGCGCCCGGTCGTGGGCGCGTCGAAGGTGGCGCGCATGCTGCTCGGCGGCCTGACCAGGGTGGCCGGTTGGGCGCTGGAACCTACGCAGGTCAACGGCTACCCGGCGCTGGTGTTCACGTTCGAGGGCGAGCTGGACACGGTGATCGCGGTGCGGATCGACGACGGGTTGATCAGCGGGCTCTACGCGGTGCGCAACCCCGAGAAGCTCTCGCACATGGGACAGGTGACCGCGCTGCGCCGCTGACACCGCCATGGCCTCTTCCGGCGACCCCGCTCGCTGAGGTTTAGTAGCAGCGTTTGTTCGCCGATCCGTTCACCAGGAGAAGGGACACCCGGCAGGGACCCGATCTGACCATCTTTTGGCCAGACGCTTGGCCCGGTTTCCGTCGGTGCCGCACAGTAACCTCGGATTCGGGGGCGGCAAGGTCCCCCAAGGGGGATCGCGGTCCCCACTCCAAGCGTATCGCGAGGCACCGACAGTGCATCGGTGCTTCAGAAGCCGTCGATCGCGAGGTGACCTGATCATGAAGGTGTCGCAGTCCACTGTTCCTCCGCAGGCAGCCGCGGCGTGACTAGATTGCAGAGCGTGAGTGAGCCGGAGTCCCTGGAGCCCAAGCGCGGCTTCATCGAGAATGTGCGGGACATCAGTCGCAACCCGGAGCCCGAGCGGGTCGGCCAGCGCTGGGGATTCGGCGCGTTCCTGCTGGTGGAAGCAGTTTTCATCCTGAGTGCCGTGTTCATCACGGCGGTGGGGAACAGCTACGGTGCGACGCTGGAGAGTTCGACCGCGCTGGTGCTGATCGGGTCGCTGGTGCCGATCGTGCTCGCGGCCGCGCTCGCCGTCGGGATCACGTACCTGCGCGGCAACGGGCCCGTCGTCGACCTGCGCCTCAGCATCACCAAGGCGGACGTCGTCATCGGTCTCAAGATCGGTGTCGTGGGCCTGGTCTTCACCTACGCGGCCGCGACCGTGTGGGCGAAGATCGTCGGCAAGGAGAACGCCACGAGCGCGGTCGGCGAGCTCTTCAGCCACGCGAACCTGCCGCTCGCCGCCGCCATCACGATGTTCGTGTACATGAGCTTCATCGGGCCGATCTGCGAGGAGATCATCTTCCGCGGGCTGCTCTGGGGTGCGGTCGAACGGCAGGGCTGGAGCCGGTGGGCCGCGTTCGTGCTGACGACCGTGATCTTCGCGGTCAGCCACCTCGAACCGCAGCGCACCTGGTTGCTGCTGGTGATCGCGATCCCCATCGGCGTCGCCCGCCTGATCACCCGCCGGCTCGGCGCGAGCATGGTGGCGCACGTGATGAACAACTTCCTGCCCGGACTGTCCCTGCTGCTCCTCTCGGCCGGTGTCATCTGATGGACCTGAACAGCGACCTCGGCGAGGGCTTCGGCATCTGGAAGCTCGGCGACGACAACGCGCTCCTGAGCATCATCACCAGCGCGAACGTCGCCTGCGGCTTCCACGCCGGTGATCCGTCGACGATGCGCAGGGTGTGCGAGGAGGCGGCTGAGAACGGCGTCCGGATCGGCGCCCAGGTCTCCTACCGCGATCTCGCGGGGTTCGGCAGGCGGTTCATCGACGCCGACCCGGTCGAGCTCGCCGACGAGGTGCTCTACCAGATCGGTGCGCTCGATGCGTGCGCACGAGCAGCAGGCACCGAGGTCGTCTACGTGAAGCCGCACGGCGCTCTCTACAACGCCACCGTGCACCACGAGAAGCAGGCCGAAGCCGTGGTCAACGGCGCGAAAGCCTTCAAGGACCTGCCGATTCTCGGCCTGCCCGGCTCCCAGCTGCTCAAGAAGGCGAGCGAAAGGGGCCTCAGGCCGGTCCATGAGGCGTTCGCCGACCGCGGCTACACCCCGCAGGGCACGCTGGTTCCGCGCAGTGAACCGAACGCCCTGCTCACGAGCACCGCGCAGATCGTCGAGCGCGCCCGGAGCCTGCGCAACGGCGAGATCGTCGCGGTCGACGGCACGATCATCAAAACGAGCGCGGAGTCGTTGTGCGTGCACGGCGACACACCAGGTGCGGTCGAGCACGCGCGAGCCGTGAAAGAGGCGCTGGGAACCGTCGCGGCGTTCACGTAGGCACCCGATTCGGATCCACCGGCTCCCATCTGGCAGAATTGCCGGTTGTCCGCCGCGGTCGGCCCCTCTGCCCGGGCCGCGGCTGTGCGAACCACCAACACAGAGTTCTGAGGAGTACCAGGCCCGTGGCCGTCAAGATCAAGCTTCAGCGTCTCGGCAAGATCCGTCAGCCGTACTACCGCATCGTGGTCGCCGACGCGCGCACCCGTCGCGACGGCAAGGCGATCGAGACGATCGGCAAGTACCACCCGAAGGAAGAGCCGTCGTTCATCGCGGTCGACTCCGAGCGCGCGCAGTACTGGCTGGGTGTCGGCGCGCAGCCGACCGAGTCGGTGCAGCGTCTGCTGGAGATCACCGGTGACTGGCAGAAGTTCAAGGGCCTGCCGGGTGCCGAGGGCACGCTGAAGGTCAAGGAGCCGAAGCCGTCGAAGGCCGACCTGTTCGCCGCCGCGCTCGCCGCCGCGAACGAGGAGCCGATGACCGAGGCCACCACCCCCAAGGCGAAGAAGGCCAAGAAGGCCGACGAGGCCCCCAAGGCTGACGAGGCCACCAAGGACGAGGCGTGAGTTTGTTGGCTGACGCCCTCGAACACCTCGTTCGCGGCATCGTCGACCACCCGGACGACGTCCGGGTGAACCTCGTCACGACCCGCCGCGGCCGCACCCTCGAGGTCCACGTCCACCCGGACGACCTCGGCAAGGTGATCGGTCGTGGCGGTCGCACCGCGACGGCTCTGCGCACCGTGATGGCCGGCATCGGCGGTCGTGGTGTGCGGGTCGACGTCGTCGACACCGACCGCTGAGAACGAGCTTTCAGGGCAAATGGACGTAGTTGTCGGCCGTGTGGCCAAGGCGCACGGGATCACCGGCGAACTTGCCGTTGACGTGCGCACTGACTCTCCCGAGATGCGTTTCGCGATCGGGGCGACGATGCAGGCCAAGCTGCGCGACGGCACGTCTCGAAGCCTCACCGTGTCAGCCGCCCGGCCTCATGCCGGGCGGCTGCTCGTGCGTTTCGCGGAAGTCGTCACGCGCGACGTGGCGGAGGCGTTGCGCGGCACGTTGCTGCTGGGCAGCACCGACGACCTGCCGCCGAACGACGACCCCGACGAGTTCTACGACCACGAGCTCGAAGGGCTCACGGCCGAACTCGTCGACGGCACGAAGATCGGCACGGTCAAGGAGATCATCCACGGCCCCGGCGGCGAGCTGCTCGTGATCATCCGTGATCAGGGGGAGGCGCTGGTGCCGTTCGTGCGCGAGATCGTGCCCACTGTGGACGTTCGCGGCGGCCGTGTCGTGGTCGACCCGCCAGAGGGCCTGCTCGATGCAGATTGACGTCGTCACGATCTTCCCCGAGTACCTGGCGCCGCTGCGTGCCGCGCTGCTCGGGAAGGCGATCGACAAGGGCCTGATCAGCGTCGGTGTCCACGACCTGCGCGACTGGACCCAGGACGTGCACAAGGCCGTGGACGACAGTCCGTACGGCGGTGGTCCCGGCATGGTCATGAAGCCGGACATCTGGGGTCAGGCGCTCGATGACGTGTGCACGGACTCGACGCGTCTCATCGTGCCGACGCCTGCCGGACGTCCGTTCACGCAGGCACTGGCGCACGAGTACGCGAACGAGTCGCATCTCGTCTTCGCGTGCGGCCGTTACGAAGGCATTGACCAGCGTGTGGTCGATGACGCCGCACGGCGCGTGCGCGTCGACGAGGTGTCCATTGGGGACTACGTGCTGGTCGGTGGCGAGGTGGCCGTGCTCGCGATCGTGGAAGCGGTCGCACGGCTGCTGCCGGGCGTGCTCGGCAACCCGAAGTCGCACGCCGAGGACTCGTTCCAGGACGGACTGCTCGAAGGCCCGAGCTACACGCGGCCGGAGGTGTGGCGTGAGCTGGCCGTACCGGACGTGCTGCGGTCCGGCAACCACAAGCTGATCAACCGCTGGCGTCGTGACCAGTCGCTCGTCCGGACCTTCGAAAGGCGTCCTGACCTGCTGGAAGCGTTGCCTTCGGATGCGTTCGACAAG